>ERZ772827.443-NODE-443-length-22998-cov-3.184937_pt1 | contig 22998 bp, 16 predicted proteins | sample MGYA00580850_ERZ772827 | MGnify/ENA primary metagenome ERZ772827 (study PRJEB29015, sample SAMEA2737950) | human oral metagenome | biome: human oral; feature: human-associated habitat; material: dental | place: China | collected 2145 ... | reverse complement strand
GCCCCTCCTGTGATGATTCCTACTGCTGTGGTGAAGCAAGAGATACTTACAGCAATACTAAGAAGTACGCCTCCAAAACCTCCCAATACATGCTTGGTAATCAGCGCTAAAAGAAGTACGCGCTTTTCTACCTCTGGAAAATAACTTCCTTGGGATGCCCCTGTATAGATAAAGCCCGCATAGGTAATAAATAGTAATATCAGATTGATTAATACATTGATTACATTTGCTAGAATTATGTATTTTTTGTAAAAAAGCAGCGTTAATAACTGTGTAAAAAACAAAGGCAAAATGATATATAAATCCATATAATATGCTCTGAAATAGTAAGAGTAGTATTTTTGCTTTATTTAGGAGATTATTCTCTTTCATTTTTAATATAAATGTCTTCTTTCTTATTGCGAATATATTATATTTTTCATTATCTTTTTAGAATATTAATTATAAGTTATCCTTAATTAGCTTTTATAGCAGTGATATCCCTTAAAGTTTTTCTATATTTGCCTGTATTAAAAAATCTAAAAAAATAAGAATGAATACTTACAAAAACCCTTTGGAGGAGCGATATTCCAGTGAGGAGATGCTCTATAATTTTTCACCGAATAATAAGTTTAGAACTTGGAGAAAACTCTGGATTGCACTTGCAGAGATTGAAAGAGATTTAGGATTGGATATTTCTGAGGAGCAAATCCGCCAGCTGAAGGAGCAAGCGGAGAACATTGATTTTGCTAAAGCAGCCGAATATGAAAAGAAATTCCGCCACGATGTAATGGCGCATGTGCATACTTATGGAGATGTGGCGCCGCTTGCAAAGGGCATTATCCATTTGGGGGCAACTTCCGCATTCGTAGGGGATAATACCGACCTTATCCAGATTCGCGACGGGCTTAAGATTATCCGCAAGCAGCTCATCAATGTGATGAAGAAATTATCGGATTTTGCCCTAAAATATAAAGACCTCCCAACGCTGGGCTTTACGCATTTTCAGCCCGCGCAGCTCACCACAGTCGGCAAGAGGGCTACGCTTTGGCTGCAGTCTCTGATTTTAGATTTTGAGGAATTAGAATTTTTCCTCGAAACACTCAGATTCCGCGGGGTGAAAGGTACTACGGGTACGGCAGCGAGCTTCCTCGAGCTGTTTAATGGAGATTATTCCAAAGTAAAACACTTGGATAGGGAGCTTTCCAAAAGGTTCGGCTTTGAGAAAGTCTTCGGTGTATCGGGGCAAACCTACGATCGCAAGATAGATGCTAAGGTGGTTGCGTTATTGTCAAATATTGCTCAGTCAGCCCACAAATTCACGAATGACCTTCGCCTTCTTCAGAACCTTAAAGAGGTGGAAGAGCCTTTTGAGAAGAACCAAATCGGTTCATCGGCTATGGCATACAAGAGAAATCCGATGCGCTCGGAGAGAATCGGTGCTTTGGCAAAATTCGTAATGTCAGTATCCTCTGGTTCGTCTATGGTAGCCTCCACACAGTGGTTTGAGCGTACACTAGATGACTCGGCAAACAAGCGACTTACCATTCCGCAGGCGTTCCTTGCCGTAGATGCCATCCTCCTTATCTGGAATAATATAATGAGCGGTCTGGTGGTTTATGAAAATCGAATTCATAAGCATATAATGGAAGAGCTACCGTTTATGGCGACCGAATACATTATAATGGAGGAAGTAAAAGCGGGTGGCGACCGCCAAGAAATCCACGAAACCATTCGCCAGCATTCGATGGAAGCGAGCAAAAAAGTAAAAATTGAAGGTAAAGATAACGACCTTATAGAACGAATAATGAGCGACTCTTCCCTCAAAATGGATAAATCAAAAATCGCTGAAGTCCTCGAACCGAAAAACTTCATTGGTTTTGCTCCAATCCAAACCGAAGAGTTTGTAAATAATGAAGTGCAACCTATACTTGATAAATACAAAGACTTGATAGGCTTAGAAGCAGATTTGAAGGTTTGAGGTTATTTTTAATTATAAAGCCTAATATCAGTAACTTAAAGATAATTGAAAGGCTTTGCCAAATTTGATAGAAAATAGAAGACTTCTACTTTTTTTAGTGGAAGTCTTTATTATATACAGACTTTTTTGAGAAAGAATTTTTATTAATTACATAAAAAATTATGACGGCATAAAATTGAAAATAAGAAGAAAGGAAACTCTTTTTTTTTGATAGTGAAAATTGAGATTTCTGCAAGAAAAAACTGTATATTTGCGCGCATTTATTTTTTTAATTAAATAGTAAGTATTAAAAAAGATATTATAAGTTGTAGTTTATTAAAAATTTAATAAGTACTATTTTTTTAGAAAGTAGTAAACTTTAAATATCCCCTTGTTTAAAGTGAAAAAAATTATTAAATAACAAAGCTCTCGGAAAAGGGGAGGGAGAGCAAATACTAAATATACTATAAATGGAGAAAAAACTATTTCTAAAAGCTGGTGCAATGGCTTTTTTAGGATTTGGCGTAATGCTAAGTGCACAAGAAAAGTACGATGGAAAGTTAGGATTAAACACTGATACTCCAAAGGCTACAATGGATATTCAGCCTAGTTCTGAGAATGCAAAAGAAACTTCAACAACCAAAGAGGGATTGCTTATCCCAAGATTAAGTAAAAAGAGACTTGCAAATATTGAAAGTCCAGAGAAATCTACCCTTGTGTATGTAAATAACATTACCTATACAGGTACAGATACTAAGGTATCCGAAGTGAAAAGTGAGGGTTTCTACTACTATAATGGTACTAAATGGGTAAGTACAGATAGTAATCTCTGGGCTCAGAGAACAGATAATGGGGTTATCAAAACTTATCTAAAACCAGCAGAAGGTAATAATGATGTAGTGTCTTATGGTTCTAATAGAAAAATTACCTTTAATTTGGGTGGAGTTACGGAAAATGATTTACTATGGCATAGAGGTTCAGGTGTAAAAGGTTATGTAGAAAATACGATTCCTTTTGCCTTTCTTTCAAGCTCAGATACGCTTCCTAAGGAAGGTTTTGGAACCAATAAAGAATATTATTCATTCTTCCAGAATAATGCAATTATAAAGGAAGGTCATGTGAGTAAAGTAAAGCCTAATTCTATTTATCAGCTTTCTGAAAATAGAGTGGTAGCAAAAGATATTACATCTACATTGGGAAGCATATATGGAGCAAACTCAAGTGTAGATTTATTTTCAAACAATAAGGTAGATAATGTAATAGGTGCAGCAGGAGTAGTAACCGTAGGCACACCTGATAGTACTTACAGACCTGCACTTGAAAATGCAATAGGAGGTAGATTTAGTGCAAGAAACTATGCTAGTGGAGTTGAAAGGCTTTATGGTATGAGAGCTATAGTACATAATTTTGGACAGGCTAAAACTATCAGAGGGGTAGCATCAGAAGTTGCAACTCAAACCGTTCCTAGGGGGGGAAGTAATACTCCGCATAATGTAGAGGGTATTATAGGAATTGATAACTATGTTAATATAGCACCTCAAGCAACAGCTAGTTATTCTTATAATCAGAAAAATAATATTACTCTAAATGAAAATTCAACCAGTGAAAGAGTAAGGGGAACTATTCAGTTTATCGCAACAGAGTCAGGTGCTAAAGCTACTACTCTTATTGGGCATCAATCAGTATCAAATATAAAATCGGGCAGTACAATTACAAGCTATGAAGATTATTCTACTTATTCTACTGTAGAAGCAGGAGCTAATATAGATACTTATAAGGCATTTAATTTTTATCCTCAAGCTGTTACAGGAGGGACGATTAAGAAAATGTATGGACTTCATATAGGTAATGTAGAAGCGGGTTCTGAAATTAATAGAGCGATTCATACTGAAAGCGGAGATATTCGTTTTGGCTCATTAAAAAGCACAAGTACAGGCTATCGCCAAGTATATGTAGATAAAGATGGAGTGTTAAAAGCAGGAACTAATGCTAGCCAGACATTAGCTCAACTTTGGGAAAAAGATTCTAATAATGGTAATATAAAATTAGTAGGAAGAGATGATGTGAGTATAGACAATACAGGTAGTCTATTAGCTAGTTCATTTGTAGGTAAAAATGGTGCAAGTATTTTCCCAGACTATGTATTTCAGAAGTATTATACGGGGGATTCTACCATTAAACCAGACTATACTTTTGCAAGTCTTTCTCAAGTAGAGAATTTTGTAAAACAGAATGGGCATTTGCCAGGCTATAAATCTGCTGAGGCTATTAAAAAGCAAGGCTATATAGACCTGATGGATACTCAGCTTAAAAATGTGGAGAAAATAGAAGAACTTTATCTACACACTATTGAGCAAGATAAGAAGCTAAAAGAGAAAGATGCAGAAATCGCTGAACTAAAATCTCGATTGGAGAGATTAGAAAAACTTTTAGTAGAGTAAATATAAAATGCTTATCAATAGCCCTCTTATATCAGTAAGAGGGCTATTTCTTTCTCATCTTATCAAGTATAAGATAATCAGCATTCAAGGTTGAGTAACCACTTCCCTGTAAAATTATCCGAAAGTTCCTTTAAAGCAATCACTATTATGAGAGGTTAAAATCCATATTTATTGTATATTTGTGCAGAAAAATTCAGAATTTCTGGATAAGCAAAGTAAAAATGAAAAAAATCACCTTTCTACTATTGGTGTTGATACTGGGGTTCTGCAAGGCAAACCCTGTACAAATGTCACTCAATAACTCCCCAAAAGAATATTTAAAAGAGGAAATACAAATCGTATTTTCTAAGGATATTAAGTTGAAATGGGATATCGCAAAGAGCAGATTTGTGAAAGATTCTTACTATGAAAATATCAAAAATAATCGTGAATTAATAAAAAAACTATTCAATAGCATTACTGATACTACCGATTTAAAAATAAAAACCGATACCAAGACCAATACTTTAAAAAAAGGCGATATTGCCTTTTTATATTTGAATGAAACAGGTGAAATTCAACTTTATAAATGTCTAAAAATCCAGTTTGATATCCTTGATAAAAGTAGAATACCCTACGGACTGCTGGATTATTTGGAAACTAACCGAGTAGAAGTAGCCAAAAAGGCAAAGGAATGCCACCAAAGTAAGAAAGGATAATGAATATTATACAGAATAACTTCTTAAAAGATTAAAAAGCTAAATAAAAATTAAAAATGAATAAACGAATTTTCGTAGAGAAAAAACCGATTTTTGATGTAGAAAGTCCAAAAGTTTTCAATGAAATAAAAGCCATAATCCCCCACATAGAGGGCGTAAAAGTCTATAATGTATACGATGTCTTTGGTTTGTCAGAAGCAGACTTTCAGAAGATTGTAGGGAGCACTTTCGCAGACCCTGTTACCGATATTTTACATACGACTAACCCCGCTACGGGGCTTTATTTCGCTACAGAATTTCTGCCTGGGCAGTACGACCAAAGAGCAGACTCCGCGCAGCAGTGTATCTCCCTTCTCACAGGAGTAGAGGGCGTTACCGTAAGGAGTGGCAAGCTCATCTCACTTGCGGGCATCAGCAGTGCTGAGCTTTTGAGTATTAAAAATCTCCTCATTAATAAAGTAGAAAGCCGAGAAAAGAACCTCTCTGTTTTGGAAATCCCCACTCAGGAAAAACCTTCTGCTGTAGCGGTTTATGAGGGATTTACAGAGCTCGGTGCGGAGGAGCTACAAGCATTCTACCATCAGCACGGTTTTGCTTTTGGCTTTGATGATTTGCAGTTTATTCAAAACTATTTTAAAACAGAACAAAGGCAGCCCACCGAAACCGAACTCAAGGTTTTGGATACCTATTGGAGTGACCATTGTCGCCATACGACCTTTGAAACCGAGCTTATGGACATCGCTTTTAAAGGAGATTTTAAAGAGACACTTGAGAAGATTTTCGCTGATTATTTAGAAAAGAGGAAATTTCTCGGAAGAGAGGCGAAACCTATCTCACTGATGGATTTGGCGACCGTCTGCGCACGATATTTTCATAAAACGGGAAAGCTACAAAACCTCGTAGTTTCAGACGAAATCAATGCCTGCACCATAGAAATAGAAGCGGAGTACGACGGCAAGAAAGAGCCTTGGTATCTCCTCTTCAAGAATGAAACCCACAATCACCCCACTGAGATAGAGCCTTTCGGTGGGGCATCAACTTGTCTTGGTGGAGCTATCAGAGATCCGCTCTCTGGGCGAGCATTTGTCTACCAAGCAATGCGGCTTACGGGTGCTGCCGATGTTTTAGAGCCTATTTCATCAACCATTGAAGGAAAATTGCCGCAGAGAACCATCACCAAGCAAGCAGCGAATGGCTACTCATCTTACGGAAATCAAATTGGTCTGGCAACCACGATGGTCAGCGAAATCTATAACGAAGGCTACAAGGCGAAGAGAATGGAAGTAGGATTTGTGGTGGGTGCCGTACCAAAATCTTGGGTAAAGCGTGAGCAACCGCAGGCAGGCGATGTGGTCATTCTCCTTGGAGGAGCTACGGGGCGCGATGGCGTAGGCGGTGCCACTGGTTCATCAAAAGAGCAGGATGAAACCTCAATACACAGCCTCTCCACCGAAGTTCAAAAGGGCAATGCCGTAGAAGAAAGAAAAATTCAACGGCTGTTTAGAAATCCTGAGGTAACGACCCTCATCAAGAAGTCTAATGACTTTGGGGCGGGCGGTGTATCGGTAGCTATTGGTGAAATTGCTGACTCATTAGAAATCAATCTTGACATTCTTCCTCTTAAATATGAGGGGCTTAACGGTACCGAGCTTGCCATCTCCGAATCTCAGGAGCGAATGGCTGTGGTGGTAGATGCAAAGGATAGAGATAAGTTCATCCACCTTTGTGAGAGGGAAAACATTAAAGCAGTGGAAGTTGCTAAAGTAACCGATTCTGGTAGGATGCAAATGTTCTGGAAAGGCGATAAAATCGTTGATTTAAGTCGAGAATTCCTCAATTCCAACGGTTGTCCTAAAAAACAATCTGCCGAGGTTTCTCATCTTAATAAAGTTTCTCTGCCTACGAAGGAATTTAATGAAGAAAACCTCTTAAAAATACTTTCTGATAAGAATGTAGCTTCTCAAAAAGGACTATTAGAGATGTTCGACTCCTCAGTGGGCGCTACTACGGTGGCAATGCCCCTCGGAGGGAAGTACCAGCTCACCGAAATGGAGGGAAGCGTACAAACCTTGCCTGTATTAGGAGCTAAAAGCGTGGAAACCGTATCCCTTGCCTCTTGGGGCTTTGATGCCGAGATTTCTACCCAAAATTCTCTCGTGGGAGCAGCAAATGCAGTGGTAGAATCGGTTGCGAAAATCGTAGCAATGGGAGGGAATTACAAGGATATCCGTCTTAGTTTCCAAGAATATTTTGAAAAGCTGGGGCAAGCTCCTGAGAAGTGGGGCAAGCCTTTGGCATCTCTCCTTGGGGCTTATGATGCGCAGATGAATCTCGAGCTTGCGGCCATCGGAGGGAAAGACTCAATGAGCGGGACTTACCAGAACCTAAATGTACCGCCTACGCTGATTTCCTTTGCCTGCGCCAATGGTGAGAAGAAGAATATCATCTCCCCAGAGCTGAAGAAAGCGGGTAATTATATCTATCATTTCCACCACGAAAATGCAGAAAATGGCTTACCAAATTATGCAGACATAAAGGCGGTATTTGATTTCGTTTATAAGCAAATCAAAGCGGGGAAAATTGTTTCCGTTAAGACCATTAAAGATGGAGGAGTGGCAGTTGCACTCTCTAAAATATGCTTCGGAAACCACCTCGGCGCAGAAGTAAGCCTTGATGAAAACCTCGTCCTCAAAAAGAATATTGGTGGATTACTCATAGAATCCATTGAAGAGCTGGAAAGCAACTCGCTACTCACACTCATCGGAAAAGTAAGTGAAAATCCAGAGCTCATCATTAATGCCCAAAGCTTCTCATTGGAAGAATTGAAAAAGGCGTACACTTCTACTTTTGAAGGCTTGTTCCCAACCGTAGAGCCTGAGAAAATTGAGATTAATATTGACAAAAAACTCAATTCTATCAACGAGAAAAATATCATCATTAAAAAGCATAATATCGCCAAACCAAGGGTTTTTGCTCCTGTTTTCCCAGGTACCAATTGCGAATACGAAACCCAAAATGCCTTCCGAAAAGAGGGGGCAGAAGTTTCGTCTTTACCATTATTAAACCTCAATCATCAGCTTTTGGAAGAGAGTATAGCGGCTTGGGTGAGGGAAATTAATAATGCTCAAATCCTTGTATTTTCAGGGGGATTCTCTGCGGGGGATGAGCCTGACGGCTCCGCAAAATTCATTGTAAATGTTCTTAAAAACGACAAGATGAAGCAGGCTGTGCATCAGCTTTTGGAGAGAGACGGGATGATATTGGGGATTTGCAATGGCTTTCAAGCGCTTGTAAAATCAGGTTTATTGCCTTATGGAGAGATTAGAGACTTGGATGAGCACTCGCCTACGCTTGCACACAACGCTATCGGCAGGCATATCTCCCAAATGGTAAATATACAGGTGGTTAATGACGATTCTCCTTGGCTTAAAGGGATGAAAGGGCAGACTTACACCATTCCGATTTCCCACGGTGAAGGTCGTTTTATGGCAAGTACGGAAGTTTTGGAGGAATTGTACAAAAATGGTCAAATCGCTACCCAATACATCGACTTTGAAGGCAATATAGCTCACGGAATGCCATATAATCCTAATAATTCAGCCTTTGGAATAGAAGGAATTACCAGCCAGAGCGGTAAAATTTTCGGTAGAATGGGGCATCCAGAGCGTTTTGCGGAAGGATTGCTCAAAAATATCCCTACCGCAAACTATCACAATATCTTCAAAAACGGTGTGGAGTATTTTCAGTAGCACATTGTTTTAATTTATCATTTCAGGTTTCTCTTTTTTCTAAGGGAAACCTGATTTTTGTTAAAGTTTAGTTAAAATACACAAAATTTATTTCTTCTTGCACGGTATTTGTTTCAATGGAGAAAACGGACAAATAAATAATTCTTCATAATACTTTATTTTTATTAAACCTGCATTTCTATAATGCAGGTTTTATTTATTTTTGCTTATGATTAATTTCCTAAAAAAGAAGCTCGCTCTCATTTTTGCCAAAAGAGAAGTTGCAAAATCCGAGCACTTTAAGCATAATGCTGCATCTGATCAGCAAAAACTCCTGCTCTCACTCGTAAGAAACGCCGAGAAAACCCTCTTTGGCAGAGCCTATGGCTTTAGTGAGATTCATTCTGTGGAAGATTTCCAAAATCGAGTGCCTATAACCGATTACGAAGCCCTTTCACCCTTTATAAAAAAGCTAAAACACGGCGACAGAAACATTCTCTGGACAGATGTACCTGAATATTTCGCAAAAACTTCGGGAACTACCTCTGGCTCAAAGTATATCCCCATCTCCAAAGAAGGAATTAACGACCAAATAAACGCTGCAAGGCTCGCCCTACTCCATTATATCGCGCAGAAAGGCGATGCAAACTTCATCACGGGCAAAATGATCTTTTTGCAAGGAAGTCCGCAGCTGAGCGAAGTCGGTGGCATCAAAACAGGAAGGCTTTCGGGCATCGTGGCGCACCATATTCCCAAATACTTACAAAAAAATAGGCTCCCAAAATACGAAACCAACTGCATAGAAGACTGGGAGACCAAAGTAGATCAAATTGTGAAGGAGACCGAAACCGAAAATATGACCCTCATTTCGGGTATACCCCCTTGGCTTATAATGTATTTTGAGAAACTTATCGCAAAGAACGGAAAGAAAATAAAAGAACTTTTCCCCAACCTACAAATCATCGTTACAGGAGGCGTAAATTACAAGCCTTATCGCGAAAAAATGGAGGAGCTCCTCGGTGGAAAGGTCGATATTATCCAAACTTTCCCCGCTTCTGAAGGTTTCTTCGCATTTCAAGATGATTATACGAAGGACGGACTGCTCCTGCTCACCAATCACGGGATTTTTTACGAGTTTATTGCCCTTGAAGACTACGGAAACCCCGATGCTAAGCGCCTCACAATCGAAGAAATAGAGCTTGATAAAGATTATGCGCTTATCATCTCCACCAATTCGGGTCTATGGGCGTATTCCATTGGAGATGTGGTGCGTTTTATCTCAAAAGAGCCGTATAAAATCCTTGTTTCTGGGCGCACAAAGCATTATACTTCGGCTTTTGGGGAGCATATCATCGCTTTTGAGGCAGAGGAGGCGCTGAAAGCCACTGTAATGGCATTCCCTGCGCAAATTACTGAGTTTCATCTGGCTCCGCAGGTCAATCCTGCGAGTAGCCTTCCGTATCACGAGTGGTTCATTGAGTTTGAAAAGGAACCTGAGAGCTTAGATGCGTTTAAGGCTCAGCTCGATAGGGAGATGCGCAAGCGAAATCCTTATTATGATGACTTAATTTCAGGAAGCGTGCTCCAACCGCTGGTAATTACCCGACTGAAAAAGAATGCTTTTAATGATTATGCAAAGGCAGAGGGCAAATTGGGCGGTCAGAACAAAATCCCACGACTTGCGAATGATAGAAAGATAGCCGATAAGCTTTCCAGTTATGTATTGAAATAACAAAGGTGTGAATTATTTTCACACCTTTCCTTTGTTATAACATTACCGCTGCAGCTTCTCTCCATAAGAAAGGTCTCCCGCATCTCCCAGTCCTGGGGTGATGTATCCTTTCGGTGTGAGGTTTTCGTCTAATGCACCTACCCAGATGTGGGCTTCGGGATAGGCTTTCTGTACGGTTTCAACGCCTATTTTTGATGCAATTGCCGCTACGATGTGGATTTGAGACGGTTTGCCGTTTGTCAGCAGGTCTTTCAATGCTTCTATAAGACTGGCACCTGTTGCGAGCATTGGATCGGCTACGATGAGTGGTCGCCCTTCTATATTTGGACAGGTGAGGTAGTCTTGTTTTATCGAGAAGTAGTCGTTGGCATCGTGTTTTCGGTAAGCGGCTACGAAACCACAGTCTGCCTTATCAAAGTAGTTTAGCACGCCTTGGAAGAGTGGTACACCAGCACGCAAAATTGTGGTAATAACGGGCTGTACAGCGATTTCTCTCACTTTTATTTTGTCGAGAGGAGTTGTGATTTCTATTTCCTTTTGCTCAAGGTGTTTGCTTATTTCAAAAGCTGCAATTTCACCTATTCTTTCGAGGTTTCTGCGGAATTTCATTCGGTCTTGTTGCACCTCTACATTTCGGAGTTCATTAATCCAGGAGTTTACTAATGAGAAATTTTCGGATAAAATAGTGGTCATATATTAATTTTTAGCAAATGTATGAAACTTACAGACAAAGACAGGAATTGATTAATAAAAAGGGGAGCAATCTCCCCCTACTTTTGTCTGAAATATACTTCTATCGGTACGCCTGTAAAGCCGAATTCTTTTCGGAGCTGGTTTTCCGTAAAGCGTTTGTAAGGCTCTTTTATGTACTGCGGAAGGTTGCAGAAGAATACAAACTGTGGCGATGGCGTAGGCAGTTGCACGCAATACTTTATCTTGATGTATTTCCCTTTTATGGCTGGTGGAGGGGTATTCTCAAAGATAGGGAGCATTATTTCGTTGAGCTTTGAAGTTTTTATTTTCTTCTTTCGGTTTTCATAGACTTCCATTGCGGTATCTACGGCTTTCAGAATTCTTTGCTTGGTAAGTGCAGAGATGAAGAGGATAGGTACATCGGAGAACTGACCGATTTTATGCCTTATACCAGCCTCGAATTCCTTCATCGTATTTGCTTTTTTATCTTCTACCAAATCCCATTTATTGACGAGGATTACAATGCCTTTTCGGTTGCGCTGTGCAATGCTGAAAATATTCATATCCTGAGATTCCCACCCGAGAGAAGCATCTACCATAATGATGACTACATCCGAGTTTTCTATGGCACGCACGGAGCGCATTACGGAGTAGAATTCCAAATCTTCGGATACTCGGTTTTTCTTTCGCATCCCTGCTGTATCTACCAGCACAAACTCGTGCCCGAATTTGTTGTACAGGCTTTGGATGCTGTCGCGAGTAGTCCCCGCAATATGGGTTACGATATTCCTCTCATTATCGAGTAAGGCATTGGTAAGGGTAGATTTCCCTACATTCGGTCGCCCTGCAATGGTTATTTTCGGCAGCCCTTCAAAGGGGTCTTTGTATTCCTTAGTGGGGAAGTCCTTTATAATATCATCGAGGAGGTCGCCAGTACCAGAACCCGTAGCAGAGGAGATGGTATAGTAGCCGTCTATCCCTAATTGATAAAACTCGGTAGCGGGGAGCTCTTCCTTGCTCGAGTCTACTTTATTTACTACGATATAGACTTTCTTGTTTGCTTTTCTCAGGAGGTGATATATCTCGTGGTCGGTATCTGTGAGCCCTTCCTCTACATTGAGCATAAAGATAACGGAGGTCGCCTCATCTATGGCGAGCTGCACCTGTTTGCGGATTTCCTCTTCGAAGATATCATCCGAGCCTACATCATAGCCGCCAGTATCTATCACGGTAAATTCTACTCCACACCACTCGGATTTCCCATAGTGCCTGTCGCGAGTAACGCCCGCTGTGGAATCTACAATGGCTTCCCGTCTCTCGAGAAGCCTGTTAAAAAGAGTTGACTTACCTACATTCGGTCGGCCAACGATTGCAACGATATTAGACATAAAAATTTTGTTTAATGTGCCAGAGAAGAACCCTCCTCTCTATGGCGATTAATGAGTTACTCGGTCTCTCCGAGCCCAAAAATTTTCGCAAAGATAGTGTTTAATATTTAGCCGAGCTGGATGCCCTCCAATGATTGGAAACCATTGAGAAAATCCTTTATGCTCATCCTTTTCTTCCCCTCGAGCTGCACTTCCTCTGGGCTATAAATGCCGTCCTGAGTAAAAATCCTGAGCTCGCTTTTGCTCAGCTCTATCTCGCCTGCTTCGCGCTTGTGCGGCAGGAGCTCATACTTCCCAGAGAATATTTTAAGCCCCTTGCTCTCGCCGTTTATAGAAAGCGTTGTAAAGGCGCAAGGGTAGGGAGACATCCCTCGTATAAAGTTGTGAACCGCTTGAGAGGGCTGCTGCCAGCAGATTCTCGTATCTTCCTTAAATATCTTGAAGGCATTTTTCGGATGCTCCACCTGCGGCTGAGGTCGCTCAGTGATGCGCCCCTCAGAGAGCCCATCAAGGGTTTCTACTACGAGCCTGCTCCCGATTTCCATCAGCCTGTCGTGCAAGCTCCCCGCATTTTCATCGTCCCCAATCGCTGTTTTTGCTTGGAGCAATAGATTCCCCTCGTCTATCTTCTCGTTGATGAAAAAAGTCGTTACCCCCGTCTCACTTTCCCCATTGATAATGGCATAATTAATAGGTGCCGCACCCCTGTAGTCTGGCAATAGCGAGGCGTGGAGGTTAAAAGTACCGAGCTTTGGCATCTCCCAGAGGATTTTAGGCATCATTCGGAAGGCTACCACCACGAAAATATCGGCATTCAGCGCTCTGATACTCTCCAAAAACTCATTGTCTCTAAGTTTTTCGGGCTGAAATAGGGGCAGATGATGCTCCACCGCAAATCTCTTTACTGGGGATTGGTTCACTTTCTGTCCGCGTCCGCTCGCCTTATCTGCTACCGTTACCACGCCCACTACTTCGTGTGCCGACTGGTGTATTGCCCTCAGCGATTCCGCTGCAAAGTCTGGCGTTCCAAAAAATACAACTCTCAATGCACTCATTCTAATAAAATTTTCAGGTGCAAAGATAATAAAAGCTGCAAGCAATAAAGTAGGCTTTAAGTGATGGGTGATTTATTATGCTACAGGCATATGGTGCGAGGTATCTAAAAAGTAAAAATGGATAGATAAAAGAAAAAATCCCTCTGCTGAGAGAGGGATTTTATAAGGCTTAGCGCCAGAAACCAAAAGCCATCGGCTAATTATTGCTTGATGATTTTTGCTGTGAGGCTCTCGGATGGGGTGTTTATTTTGAGGAAATAAACCCCTTTTGGAAGGGAGGATACATCGCCTTGGTTGCCGAGAATGGTTTTGACTAATTGCCCCGTAGAGGAGTAGATTTCGATGGATTTTAGTCCGTCTACGCCTTGTATCCAGAGGGTGTCTTTTACCGGGTTGGAGATTTTGAAGCTGCTTTTGGTCTTCACTTCATCGGACGCCATATAGTCGGAGCAATCGGCGCGGTAGTTTGGTTTCAGGTCTACCCATCTTATCTTCCAGTTTTTGTATGGCAGCTCGTTTTTCATTGCCGCATCGGGGTTGTCTACGGCTACGCATTTTACGAGGTTCTTGCTGTCGTGATAGATGCTTATTGCATCTTCATAGGTCTCGGCATTGATATTATTCCCGTTTTTGAGATTCACTACCGAGAGGGAAGTGTAGGCCGCGATAAATGCTTTGAGCTTGCTGAAAGAGCTGAGGTCTAAATAGCCTGCGAGCTTGAAGTCCTGATTGACATAGAGGCGCTCCAAAGCGGGGAGATTGCTTATGCTGAGGCTTTCGAGGTATGGGCATTTGTTGATGAACAGCCATTTGAGATGCTCGAGGTTCTCAAAGAAAGCGGTCTTGAAATGGTTGCCCCTCAGGTGGAGCTCCTGTATTTTGGGGAGTTCCTTTGGATGAACGCTGATTTGGGTAAGCCTGTCCTCGTTGAGCGATAGCTCGGTGAGCTCTGGCAAGCCATTGAATGTAGCTTCTGTAAGCGTTGCATTATAGTCTATCTGCAGTATTTCCAATTTTGGAAAGTTATTGATGGCTACTTTGGTGAGCTTATTTTTTCTCAGGTGGAGGATTTTCAGATGGGGGAGGTCTCCGAAAGCGAGCTCTCCCGTGAGGTTATTGGCAGGCAAATGCACTTTGGTAATGTGCTTTTTGCCCTCTATCTCTTCTACTGTGATGCCGTGCCAGGTCTCTACGGGCTCGTTAGTAGCCCAGTTGGTATGGTCTGCCCAATCATTGCCATTGGTTTGGTTGTAGAAGCTGATGAGTATGTTTCTTTCATTTTCGGGGACATCTTGCGCGCTTAGCGATAGACAGAAAACGAGGCTGAGGATAAAAAATAACTTGTTCATAGCTTATTCTTTGATGATTTTAGAAGTTAATACACCTTTATCTGTAAATATTTTGATGAAGTAAAGCCCTTTGGTGAGGGAGGATACATCAGCTCTATTGCCAGAGAGGGTTTTTACCAGCTGCGCATTTGGAGAGTAGATTTCAATGGTCTTAATATCTTCCAAGCCCTGTACCCAGAGTACTTCTTTTACGGGGTTGGTGAGTTTGAAATCTCTCTTTTGTACTTGTACTTCATCGGCATTGAGGGCGTCTTTACAATCTTCCTGGAAGCCGTTTTCTCGGGTATAGCCAGCTGCCCAAATCATATCCCAATTCTTCTTTTTGTAAGGATTGTTTCTCGGTGTGGAAGGGTTTCTTGCAGCTTTGGGGTCATCTACGGCGATACATTTTACCTTATCACTGATGAGTACGCTGTTTTTGCTCGCCATCCATTTATTATTCCCGTTTCTGAGGTTTACGGCTTCAATCTGAGTATTTAAAGCATTGAAGATTTTCAGATTTTTAGAGGAGCTAAGGTCTATATACCCCCCGAGCTGATTAGACCTGTTAGCATAGAAGTTAATAAGCTCCGGAAGATTGTCGGATTCTAATGCCTTAAGACTTGTATTGTCCTGTATATCCAAAAATTTCAGTTGAGAAAGCCCCTTAATATTGAGGGTGGTAAATCCATTTTTCGCCAAATATAAATGGGTAAGCGTAGTGAAAGGGCTGAGGTCTATACTGCTGATCTGGTTTTCATGTACGCTTAAGGTTTCCAATGCTGGGAGGTTAGCCAAACTTAGATTATTTAATTTGCAAGAGTACGCCTGTATGTTTTTTAGCTTAGGGAGGTTATTGAGAGAAAGTGTAGCCAGATTAGCGTTGCTATACACATTAATCTGCTCTAATTGAGGGAAACTTTCGAGGTGTAATTCCGTCAAATTATTGTTGTCTATCATAAGGTAGGCTAGCTTTTCCAATGTTTTATCCAAGCTAATCCCAGATATTTGGTTAGATGAGAGGAAGATTTTCTTCAGTTCTGGGAGGTTGGCAAGGCTAAAGACTCCTGTAAGCTGATTTGAGGTCAGGTTAATGGTTTCTATATGTTTTTCTCCTTTCTCATTTGTTACCACACTGATGCCTTCCCATTCTTCCACTGGGGATACGGAGTTCCATTTTTCTTTTTTTGGCCATTTTTCTCCGTTGTTTTCGTTATAGATTCTCTCTAATTCTGCTCTTTCAGATGCAGGTACATCGCCTCCTTGAGAGAAATACAAAGACGATAATAATATACTGAATAATAAAAATACTTTGTTCATAATAAGTCGTTTTACCAATGGTAATATATGCGCTTTGCTTACCATTGAAGTTAATGATAAATTTAAATGATATAATAATATAATGAAGTCTGTGGCTGAGAAGAATTTCAGCCAGCATTAAATAGAAAAAGCCTAAACCTCAGGAGGAGGGTAGGGGATATCATAAAATAGAGAAGTGATAGAATTGTGTTCTTGAGTGTCTGCAATCTTTTTATCTCCCAGAGGGATTTCCCTTTGTATGGATAATGAAATATATTCTGGGGAGATGATATTAAATTCTGGAAATGAAATGGTGGAATTGGTACTTAGCTCCTTGTTTTTTGAATTTTTCCTCAGCTCACATTTCCCGTGGCAGTCAGACTTTGGTGTTTTCTTGTTGATACAATGAGTCTCGTAGAAGTTCTTGTTGCAATGGTAATCTACCATAAGAAAACCACTTGGAGTACTCACAAGCAGTATGATGATAGAGAAAGTAAATGTGACCAATGTTTTCACCCTGCAAGTATAATAAGAAATGAAGTGGGAGCTAATGATAAAAATCACCTTTATAGAATGACTGAATAAAATAGATGATGTCTAAATTACCTTAAAAAAAGAAAAGAGAGAGGCTGCTTTCTCTCTCATTCTTTTATGCTTCTGGCAGGTCTTCATCTACGCCATTATCTTTTATGTTGGATTTTTTTAATTGGTTAGCTATCAATTCCTGATATTCCATTCTGTTTTTATAAATCTTTATTGCGGTAAATATGGCTTCCATAAAGCTGTGTTCATCAGCTTTGTTTTGCCCTGCGATGTCGTATGCCGTGCCGTGGTCGGGCGAGGTGCGTACAAATGGAAGTCCAGCTGTATAGTTCACTCCTTCCTCATAGGCGAGGGTTTTGAAAGGTGCCAGTCCTTGATCGTGATACATTGCGAGTACGGCATCAAATTTTTGATATTTCTCTGGCTGGAAGAAACTGTCGGCAGGGAAAGCTCCAAAGGCGAGAATTCCCTCATTCCAGAGTTGTTTTATAGCAGGGTTGATGATGTTTATCTCCTCTTTGCCTATTGCTCCGCCGTCGCCAGCGTGTGGGTTCAGACCTAATATGGCGATTTTAGGCTTTTGAATGCAGAAATCTTCTATCATTGTTTTGTTGAGAAGTCTTACCTGCTCTACAATTTTCTCTTTGGAGATGTTTTGTGCTACTTCCGTAATGGGGATATGGTGGGTAGATACGGCTACTTTTAGCGAGTCAGTTACCAGGAACATCAGTCCTTTTGCTCCGAGTTTTTCTTCGAGGAATCCCGTATGCCCCGCGTGCTTGAAGCCGTATTTTATCATTTCATCTTTATTAATTGGTGCGGTTACCAGTACATCTATTTCACCTTGTTTCAATGCTTCTGTCGCTGCTTCGAGGGAGTCTATTGCCATTTTTGTGGATTCTTCAGTAGGAGTACCCAGCTGTACGCTCACCTCATCTTTCCATAGGTTGACCATATTGAGCTTCCCGTCTTGTGCCTGATTGGCTTTTAGGATGTAATTGAAATTGATATTAATCTTAAAGATATTTTTTTGAGAGGTAAAGAGCTTCCCAGAACCGAAAATAACAGGAGTGAAAAATTCTGTAATACTTTTATCTTTTAGGCATTTCATTATCACTTCTGGACCTATGCCATTAAAGTCGCCAATAGAAATTCCTACTCTTATTTTTTGTGTTTTAGACATTTTTGATATCGTTAAATTTAAAAATAAAACCGCACAAAGATAGGGAATTTTGCAGTAGGCTCTAAGCTGTAGGTGCTTTGGAATACTAATCTCTAATCATTACGCCTGTTAAGGTGCTCTTCATACTAATAAGTATTCCTACGCGAGTGGATACTGCCAATAGCCAAGTAGGTTTTGTTATATTTGTAATCTCAAAATTGAGAAAGAGAGTATAGAGACCGCTCTCGGTAGATTAATTTAATGCTAAAAATATGTTTACAGGAATTATAGAAGCGATGGGAAGGGTAGAGCAGATAGAGAAAAAAGGTACGAATATCAACTTTGTGCTCAGTAGCCCTTTTACGAGTGAATTGAAAATAGACCAAAGCGTGGCACATAATGGCTGTTGTCTCACCGTAGTAGATATTGCAGGCGATAGATATACCGTAAATGCCATAGATGAAACCCTTGAGAAAACCAATCTTGGAAGCTGGCAGGTAGGGAGCCTCATCAATCTAGAAAGGTGTATGCAGATGGGAGGCAGGCTAGACGGGCATATCGTGCAGGGGCATATAGACCGCACAGGAGTAGTGGCAGGGATAGAGAATAAAGACGGCAGCTATTTCGTTAGCATCAGCTATGATGAGAGTAGGGAATACACCACCGTGCCCCAAGGTTCTATTACCGTAAATGGCGTTAGCCTCACCGTAGCGCAGACTGGGAGCCATTCTTTCTCGGTAGCGCTTATCCCTTACACTTGGGAGCATACCAATCTTCATCTTTTGAAAATCGGTGATAGCGTCAATTTGGAGTTTGACATCATCGGGAAGTATGTCGCTAAACTAATGAATAAATAACCTCTCTTTATGTATACCTACAAAGGCCTAAACCTGAGCTTGAGAAATAAAGTCTTCTGGGGCTTTATCTTTATCTGCTTTCTCAGTATGGCGGGGACTACTCTTATTTCTTATTATATATTAAGGAATAATTCTATTCAGCTTAGCCAGACCGACCAGCAGAATAAGGCAGATGCAATGATGGCAGCATTAGATTACTCCATCAGCCACTCCGAAGTGGATACCCGAGACCTGCCCAAAGTTCTGGAAAATGCCATCTATGAGATAGCAGATATCAATAAACACGACCTTATTATCTACGACTTGCAGGGCAATTACCTCCTCTCAAATAAGGAGAAAGATTTAGTACCACAGAAGAAGGTAGATCAGAAGATTATTCATCGGCTGCTCCAAAATCAATACAGAGTAGATGAACAGTCTTATGATGAGGCGCTTGAAGCCAATCTTTTCTCCTCCTACATCCTCTTAAAAAATAATGTGCTGAAACCCGTTGCCATCGTTTATCTACCGTATTATCATTCAGATTCGGTTTATCTCAGCGTTTTGGAGCGGTATACCAAATATATCATCCTTCTCAACTTTATCGTTATCCTCATCAGTATAGCGGTGAGCTGGGTTATTTCTAATAATGTATCGCAGACCATACGGAAGTTCTCGGATATGATTGCCAAGATTACCCTCTTTGGTGAGAATATGAACCCCATACGCTATTATCCTAATGATGAGCTGAGCTCCCTCGTTAATTCATACAACAAGATGCTTTTGCAGATACAGTATCAGAAAGACAGGCTCTCCCACACCGCGAAGGAAGGGGCGTGGCGAGAAATGGCAAAGCAGGTAGCCCATGAGGTGAAAAACCCCCTCACCCCAATGAAGCTCAGCATTCAGAACTTTGAGCGAAAGTTTAATCCCGAAGACCCGAAGATTTATGACAGGGTAAAGAACCTCTGCACTACGCTCATCTCACAGATAGACCTTATCACCGCCGTAGCAGATGCTTTCTCTCAGTTTGAAACCTTGCCAGAGAAGAATAATGAAGTCTTCAACCTAAAAGATGAGGTGATGAATATCGTGCAGATTTTCCACGAAGATGATATTAAAATCTCCTCCAACCGTAGCGATATCCTTATCAATATGGATAAGATATACCTGAACAGGATTATCGTGAACCTTATTACCAATGCCAAACAAGCGAAGTCGGACGACAGAGCCCTCCGCATTCATATCAAGATAGAGCAGATTAACCGAAAGGTGAAAATCTCTGTGCAGGACAATGGTATCGGTATAGCAGAGGATATGTACGAGCGAATCTTTGAGCCGAACTTTACCTCCAAAAGCTCTGGGAAAGGTCTGGGGCTAAGTATGGTCAAAAAAATGGTCACCGACTACCAAGGCGAGATCTCCCTCCGATCCGAAATCGGGGTGGGGACGAGTTTCATCATCACCCTCCCAGCAAGCGTTTAATCCCCCTCCCTATGAAGCCTTTCAGATTTCAGCAGTTTGAGATTCAGCAGTCCAAACAAGTCTTCCGAGTGGGTACCGATGGCGTGCTCCTCGGTGCTATGGCAAATGTCTCTGGTCGGGTTTTAGAAGTAGGCACAGGCACGGGGCTCATCTCCCTGATGCTTGCCCAAAGGTTCCCCAAAAGCCTCATCACAGCCATAGATATAGACCCCAATGCTGCCCAGCTCGCTCAAACCAATTTCCAAAACTCGCCCTTTAGCGACAGGCTTGGCGTATTGAATATCGATTTTAAAGCCCTAAACCCTCCCTATCCCTTTGATTATATCGTCTCCAACCCGCCCTATTTCGAGACCAACGCCTCACAAAAAGATATACTCGCCAGACAAAAACTCGAGCTTGATTTCCCTACCCTCATCTCCAAATCCTCCTCACTCCTCTCTCCCGAAGGCGCCCTTATCGTCATCATCCCCTCCACAGAGGCAGAAGGTTTTATAGATACCGCCCTCCAGCAAGGTTTTTTCCTGAAACAAATCGTTAATATCTACGGGATTCAAGGTGGCACCCTCAAGCGAAACCTCCTCGAGCTCTCCAAACTCAACCTCCCCACTCAATCCACCAACTTTACAATAGAATCCTCTCCCCGACAATACTCCCCGCAATACCTCTCCCTCACCCAAAACTTCCACCCACTGCGTGGGGAGCACTTAGCCACAGCGTGGCAGGCAATTAGACCGTAGCCGGTGAGGCATCCACTCGCGTGGAGAGCACTCGTTAGCACGAGGGGCACTTAGCCACAGCGTGGCAGGCAATTGTTTTTAAGTGCTCCCCATGCTAGTGAGTAAGTCCCTCAGCTGGAAACTGTGTTCCCCACACTGTGGGTTTTCTGAAAAATTCTTCTCTAACTATTCTGCTGATGGACTTTTGCTATAAAACGAGGCGCTCTCAGCATATAAAAAGCCTACTGCTTAGGGCTTAAAGCCTACCGCCGAAAACCTATTGCTGAGCGGAGAGATAGTTTCTCCATTTATCGATGGCGGACTGCATATCGTGGGGCATAGGGCTTTCAAAGTACATTTCCTCTTTCGTAGTGGGGTGGATGAAGCCGAGAGTATGCGCGTGGAGGGCGTGCCTTGGGAGGATCTCAAAAACATTTTGTACAAACTGTTTGTACTTCGGGAGGTTGATGCCGCGCAGAATGACATTGCCTTCGTATCGCTCGTCATTGAAGAGGGTATGCCCGATGTGCCTGAAGTGTGCTCTGATTTGGTGGGTGCGCCCCGTTTCTAGTTTGCACTCTACCCAGGTCATATACCGAAAGCGTTCGAGGACTTTGTAGTGGGTTACGGCGTGCTTGCCGTGGCTGCCGTCTTCGTAGACTGCCATTTGCATACGGTTTTTCAGGTGCCTGCCGATGTGCCCGCGGATGGTACCTTGGTCATCCTCTAGATTTCCCCAGACGAATGCCCAGTAGAGGCGCTTGGTCTTCCTGTCGAAGAACTGCTTGGCGAGGTGGGAGAGGGCATATTCATTCTTGGCGATGACGAGCAGTCCCGATGTATCTTTATCGATACGATGCACCAGCCCGATGCGGTCTAAGTCGGTCTTCAGCCCATTCTGCTCAAAGTGGTAGGCTACGGCATTTACGAGCGTGCCGTCCCAGTTCCCAAAGCCTGGGTGTACTACCATCCCCGCTTCTTTGTCTATTACTAAAACATCATCATCTTCATAGACGATATTGATGGGGATATTTTGAGGGATGATGACATTCTCCCGCGGAGGATGAGCCAGCAGTACTGAGATTTCATCGCCTGGTTTTACTCTGTAATTCTGCTTTACGGGTTGCCCATTTACGAGGACATTCCCTGCTCGGCAGGTTTGTGAGATTTTATTTCGTGAGGAGTTTTGCCTGTAGATGAGGAGGAATTTATCTATACGAAGGGGCTCTTGCTTCTTGTCCACCGTGATACTGAGGTGCTCGAAAAGCCCTGAGTTCTCATCGTCTGATGAGGTATCGGTAGTGCTAAAATCCTCTTCAAATAGGTCTTCGTTTGGGTGTTCCATAGGTATTATTAAATAGATTCTCCCGCAGACTTCATCAATTTTGTAGAAATTTAGCTGTTCTTCTTTATTGAAATCTATGGGAGATTGAATGTGCAATGAATTTGTTTTTTACTCTACAACTACCTTTTTTACCTTAGGTTTTTCGTCTTTTGGTTTAGGTTTTTCCTCTGTTTTTTTTGGTTGATTATCCTTTGGTTTGGAGGTTTCGGGTTTATTTTCTTTTTTCGGCTGAGGGTTGTCCTCTTTTTTAGGTTTAGGAGTTTCAGCTTTTGGTTTTTCAGGCTGAGGTTTTATCTTCGGACTGTCTATGGGCTTAGGTGAGCTGAGATGTTCCGTGCCGAAAGCATTGTCGTTAATATAATAACCATCATCTGATGGGATGTTTTCTACCCTCGTCCTGTATATACTGTTTAGTTGAGATATTTTATCTCCCATTTCACTTGGTACTTTCTTGCTTGCCCAGAGGTCTATTTGCATTCCCTGGTCACGGAGAGCGCCTCCCGCTGGGTCTTGGAAGTAGATGATATCTGTTTTATCACCTTTTCCATCCTCGTATTCTACTAGCCCTATTTCAAAGAGGTGTCTGCCGATAATCATTTCTGCTTCTTCT
>ERZ772827.441-NODE-441-length-23059-cov-5.952008_pt1 | contig 23059 bp, 12 predicted proteins | sample MGYA00580850_ERZ772827 | MGnify/ENA primary metagenome ERZ772827 (study PRJEB29015, sample SAMEA2737950) | human oral metagenome | biome: human oral; feature: human-associated habitat; material: dental | place: China | collected 2145 ... | reverse complement strand
CCACCTGGCGGGCCAGGAGCGGGCCCGGGTACTGGTGGGCCCCAGGCCCTGAGGAACCGCCTGCCGCCTGGCCGCCAGCCGGTGCCCCCGCGGCGGCCTCCTGGCGGGCCGGGGCCGTCCTGGAGCGCGCTGGTGAGCGTTCTACCTGCTTACCGCCGGTGCCCCCGGCGGCCTCCCCGGGGGGCTCAGGGCCGCAGGTAGGTCACGCTGAAGGCCTGGACCCTGCGGAAGGCCTGATGACGGTCACCGAGGCTGTAGTCGTCCGGTTTCTTAAAGAAGTCCAGGCCACGGCCGAGCTGGATGAGCCAGCCGGTGTCGGTGCTGATAGAGCGGTCGTGGATGGAGTCGTCGAAGGTGACGTCAAAGCGGATTCCGTTGGCCTTGGCGGACAGGCGGATGGAGTTGAGCATGAGGAGGTGCTTCTGCTGGTACTCCGCCTTGGGCTCCTCCTTGGTGGTCAGGTGGACCGTGACCTCGTCGGCGGGGTCCTTGGCCTGCGCGATGACGGCGAGGAGGTCGACGAGGTTCCTTCCCTGGTGCGGGGCGCGGATGTAGGGATCCACGATCCGGACCGTGGTGGCGCCGCGCAGGTAGGGGCCGAGGATCTGGTCGTAGGTGATGCCGGTCTGGTTCTCCTGGAACGTGCGTACTCCCGTGTAGAGAGGGTCTGAGGACGCAGGCTGGCTCCTGTCAGGGGCGGCCGGGTCCGCCCCACCCGTCTTGACGGCGGTCGTCCCTGCCGCTGCGTGGGGGACGTCGTCCGGGACCTCGTGAGCGTCGTGACTGCTCCTCTGGTAGTAGGCAGGGTACTGCTGCTCCTCGAGGGTGGTGACGGGGTGCCAGGTGCCTGCGCCGTCGCAGTAGCCGAACTCGACCTCCGCCATAGTGGGGTCGATGCGCAGGATCTGGTCCTTGACGCGCTTACGGCCCTCAATGGCCACCTGGAGCAGCGTCTCCGTCTCCTCCTGGGTGGCCTGCCCGCTGGGGTGGATGAGCTTCATGAGGCCGGAGAAGGTCTTCCTGATACCGTCGCGGTCGCGGGTGGAGATACTGGCGCCCAGGGTGAAGGCGGGCTCGTAGCGGTCGGAGTAGTCCTCGTTACGCATGGCCCGGAGGATCTCAGCAATGTAGTCCACCACGAACCCGTAGCCCTCGCTGAACATCTCAGCGCGGATGGTGTCCATCTCCCAGCCGGGGACGTAGAAGTGGAGGCGGTCGAGGTAGGCGGGGTCGTGGTAGGCGGCGGGGAGCTCGTCAAAGAGGTCGGAGTGCTTGAGCATGTAGGGCACGGTGTGGGAGGTGTTCCCGACGAACACCATGGAGGCCTCGGCGCCGAGGGTCTCGATGCCACGGGAGAAGGACTTGTTGGCCATGTAGTTCTTCATAATGTCCACGAGGGCCTTGTTCGTGCGCTTCCTGGAGCCTGCGAACTCGTCGAAGGCCACCACGTCCCAGTAGCCGACGAGCCCGATCCTTCCGTTGGCGTTGTTGACGAAGAGCTTGGCCACCGTCACCTCGCCACCGGAGACGAGCATGCCGTGGGGTGAGAACTCGGAGTAGATGTGGGACTTCCCGGTGCCCTTGGGTCCGAGCTCCACGAGGTTGTAGTTGCGTTCCACGAAGGGGACGAGCCGGACCAGCTGGAGGAGCTTGGCGCGCTCACCGAACAGCTCGGGGTTGAAGCCGATGGACTGGATGAGGAGGTCGATCCACTGACGGGTGGTGAAGGCCTCTCGGGCCTTCTTGTAGGAGGCCAGGTCGAAGCTGGACATCTGGATGGGCTTGAGGCTGGCCAGGACCCAGGGGGTGGCGTGCACGTCCGTGATGGCGAGGTAGGCTATGTCGCAGATGCACCAGATCCCGCCCACGAGGAGCTTCTCGTGGGCGCGCACGGTGGCGGGGTCCACGGCCACCCCGCGGATCCCGAGGTTGGCGAACTCGGCCTCGTAGACGTCGTCCTTGTCATTGAGGGTGACGCTGACCTTGTCAATGATCCGGTGGCGTCCGTGCTCGCGGATGGTGGACTTAATGAGCTCGGAGTCGCTGCGGTGGACGTAGTGCCGGGCCAGGATCCTGCGGACCGCCTCAATACCGGAGGTGATGCTGGCCTCGTCGTCGGTGGCGGCGTACTGGCCCAGGAGGTACTCCAGTACGTAGGTGGGGACAATGGCGTTGCCCTTGACGGCCTTGACGAGGTCCTTGCGGACGACGGCGCCCGGGAAGGTGGCGTTAATAAGACGGTCCAGGTCGTTCTGGCCTGGCCGCGGGCTGGCGGTGTCACTCATGGCGGTGCCCCTAGAAGTCGAAGTCGGTGGTGAAGGCGCGCTGGAGCCGGTAGGGCGCTGAGGAGACGGTCTTCCACCGTGTGCCGCGCACCTGCTCCTCGAGCCGAAGTGTCACGTTGCCGTGGTTGTACCCGTCCGCCTCCTTGGACAGGAGGAGGGTGACGTGCTGCAGGCGGTCGCGGGGCTCGTCGGAGGCGGACTCGAGGTGCAGCACAGGCTGGTTGGAGATGAGGACGTCCTCACCGGCGTAGAGAGAGGCACGCAGAACCCGAGGAAGGACCTTGTCGGTCACGGGCTCTACCTGGTAGACGGCCACCGTGAGCTGGCCGGTGGTAATGCGGTCGGTCTCGGGGCGGATCTGGACCTTGACGGGCTCCGCCTTCCTTGTCCCCCGCTTGTCAATGGTAATGAGGGGGACGACGACCTCCTGGGGCATGGCCCCGCCGTGGACGTACCGGTTGCCCGCACCGGGGAGCTTAATGCGGTGGACGGAGCGGGGGACCTGGACCTCCACGTCACCGTCGAGCCCGAGCTGGGAGGGGCTGAAGGTGTGGAAGGCCGCGTCCGGGCTGAGTCCGCGCCCCAGGACGTAGCGCCGGTTCCTGGTGAGGATCTCCTGGCCGCTCGGCTGGGTGAAGAGGACCGTGGCGCCGTCGGGCGGTGAGTCCTGGTACAGGAAGCCGTGGTCGGAGGTGATGAGGACCTTGTCCGCGTGGGGGGCGACCTTCTTGACCAGGGTGGTGAGCTTTGTGACGGCCTCGTGGGCGGCCTCGGGAACCTGGCGCTCCGTGGTGGCGTCGTCGCCGATGGCGTCGATCTGGTTGTGGTAGGCGTAGACCACGGTGTGCGAGGTAATGAGGTCAGCGCGTTCACCGGAGGTCATGTCGAGGAGCTGCTCGGCCTGGATGGCCGTGCCGCCGACGTCGCGCAGGATCTTGTCCCGGTTGGCGGTGCCGTCCGTGCGGTGCCCGTCGACGAGGACCGGGTCCCCGGTAGGCGAGTGCGCGATCCGCCTGTGAGGGAGGAGCGCGGCCATGCCGAGCTGGGTGTAGCTGGGTAGGGCCGTCAGGAGCGGCTCGAGGCGGGGGGTGTAACGGGTGTCCTGGCTGAGGGCCGAGACGAGGGAGTCCCCGACCTCGTACCGGAGGGCGTCAGAGACAATGACGACGACGTGCTTGCCCAGGTGCGTCTGGGGCACGACCTGGCCCTGGTAGAAGCTGGCCTGAGGACGGGCTGTCTCACTGCGCCACGAGTCAGGGGTGATAAGGGACTGCCAGGTGGAGCCGAGAGCACGCAGATAGGTACCGGTGTAGGCCCTCTCCACGTCCGCGGTGAGGGTATCGAGGACCTCGGGCTGGGAGGCGGTGCGGTAGGCGTGGCGGTAGAGGCGGTAGTCCTGGTCGACCCGGTACCAGTCCTGGGTGTACCGCTGGACGCCCTCTTCCAGGGTGGTGGCAGACACATCGAGCCACTCGACGGCGGTGAGGAGCCTTCCGGCGGCCTGCACAGCCTTGTAGAGGACCTGGTAGGCGGGGTACCAGGGACTGGTGCGCCGCTCGTGGGCGATCGCGGTGAGGTCCTGGTCGGTAATGGTGCGCTCGTGGACGCGGAAGGCGAGGTGCCGGAGCACCTCCTGCTCCTCGGCCTCAAAGGTGGTGCGCCTGGTGAGCTCGGTGAGGGTGAGGTCGGTGAGGGCGGCCTGGTCCCCGAGGCTGTCCCAGGCACTGGCGGCCAGGACGCGCATGGCCTCCGCGCTGCGGGGGTCGTGCTGGAAGCGCTCGTAGTCGATCTGGATCTGACGGAGACTGACCGGTGTCCTCTGCCCGTCCGCCTCTGTCCTCTCCTGGTCCGGGAAGCCCTGGGTGGCCTGGTCGAAGATCCACAGCACGAGGTCCGTCATACTGGGATCGGGGGAGTCGTAGTGGTAGATGCTGGCCATTCCTGACCAGAAGAAGCTGAGAAGACCGTACCTGTCCAGGGAGCGGAGCCTGGTGTCCTTGCCCGTCGAGTGCTCGACGAGGAGGGTCTGGAGGATCTCGGTCAGGCGGTGTCCTCTCTGCCCGAGGGCTACGGCGCTCATCTTGGCCTGGAGCACGGTGGCGTCGTCGGTGGGGGACAGGAGCGTACTGAGGGCCTTGGTGCGTGACTTGGCGTCAAAGAACCTGAGGTGGGCGCCGATGACCTCGGCAGTGCCGTCCGTGGTCAGGCCGAGCTCGTCCTGGAGGAGGGCGACGCGGTCTGCCGTGAAGACCCCGTAGGCGACCTCCAGGTCAAGGAGCCAGTTGTCCACGTCGGGCGGGACCGGGCCGGTGCGGTAGAGGAGGAAGCGCTGCTTGCGTCGCTCGCGGAGGATCTGGTGCTTGAGCCCGTACTCGTTGTTCGCCACGCGCAGGACGGTGACGTCGGGAAGGTCGAGGCTCTCGATCTCCTGGGTGTACTCACCCTCGGTGTCCTGCCACAGGACGATCCGCTGCCGCTCAAAACGCTGCTGGAGGCCCTCCCTCATGCTGGTCATGAGAGCTCCGCCTCCTCTGGGGGCCTGGGTGAGTTGTCCCTAGGCGCACCGGACCTCATGTCCTCGAGTGTGTCGGCGATCAGGGACGCGGCAAGGAGGGTGTAGGTGACCTTGATTGGTGACCAGCGCATGTCAGGCCTCCGTGAGGGGGTGGTGCGGCCAGGTCCAGGTGCGGACAGCGGCTCGTTTTGCCTCGATCGCGCGAACGGGACGCAGGGCCTTGCCCAGGCGAAGGTAGTTGACGAGCACCCCGTCATCGAGGTCTATCTCGACATTACGTGTGGCCAGGGGGTAGAGGACGTCGTGCTCGTAGTCCCGGAGCTCCACAAGGAGGTGACGGAGACGGTCTGCCTCCTTGGCGTGAGCGGGGTCCGTCATGAGGTGGTCGAGTGTGGCCCGGAGCTTGGCCTGGTACTCCCGGAGGTAGTCGTTGAGAATGCGGGATACCGTGGTGGGGGTGTACCGGTGGAGGTAGATGAGGACGTTGAAGGAGCCCTGGGGGCTGGAGAACATCCAGTAGACAGGACGGTTCCTGTAGCGTCTGACGTGGTCCTCGTAGAACGGTGACTTCGCCATTCTGCCTCCGCGTCCGGGCTTGATGAAGTAGTCCCGGATGGAGGAGAGCCCGAGTGTCTCACGAATGTACCTGAGGTTCTCTTCCAGGTGATCGGCGCCGAAGGCGGTGGTGAGGAACTCCCGGAAACGGGTGACGACGTCGTCGTCGAACCAGTCACCGTCCACCATAGGCAGGATCCCGTCAGCGTCCGGCGCAAAGGAAGGCGAGGGGACCTTGGCCAGGTAGTCATCCAGCGTAGACCCTCCGTCTCCGAGGACGAGGCCGGGGGCGTCCAGGGAGTACCGTCCCATAATGCAGCCCACGGCGTAGGACAGGAGCTCGCTGAGGAGCCCGCGCTCAGCGAGGGCGCGCTGTCTCTCTGCGGACTTACCCTGGTAGGTGAAGGCCGTGTTGCGGGTCAGGGAGACCTGCTCGAGGGGGACCGCGGTGGGGATCTCGTCCTCCAGGCCGTAAAGGCGTGCCACGGCCTCATTGTTCTCCGCCTCGAGACGCTGCTGCTCGACGCTGCGTGCCACCCACCGCTCCAGGAGGCTCGCGACCTGGCTGCAAAGCGGCTGGGACGCGGTCTGCGCGGTGATCTCAGGACCCGTGAAGTCCCAGGACGTCTCAAAGGAGTCCCAGTCCGCGCGGGACGTCGTAATAAGCTGCTCGACCCTGCTCCTGGTGACCTCGCTGTGGTCGAGTCTTGTCGGTATCGCCCCGACCTGTCCGGGATCAAAGTGGAGAGTCGGGGCAATAGCGCGCAGGAAGGTGTCGACGACCTTTGAGTTCAATGTGGAGACGTAGGAGCAAGTGTCCTTGTCGGTGGACATTATGGCTTCGCCGGTGTTGCTGTAGATAAAACCGCAGGGATATGTGCGAAAACCGGCGGAGCCTGTGCTGACATTAGACCAAGAGATATGAGGAAGAAAATAAGTGTCAGGATTTCTAATTACTGATCGTGGCCTGAACTCGTGCAGCTCGCGACCTCCGGCCTCCCAATTCAGTACCTCACTCTGGTTTCCGTACCACTTACGGTAATTGCCTCCCTTATTGAAGGGGAACCAGCGGGCACGCGACCGGCTGGCCTCGTCGCGGCTGGCGCAGTGGAAGTCGGTGCGGCTCTGGGAGACCTCCCACCACTGTCGAACAAAGCGGTCATTTTCTCCGGTCTGAAGGCCGACCCTGGGGGTGGCTATATTACGCAGGAGCGTTTCTTCTGCAAAGGCCTTCCGCATTGGATTAGGAAGCCAATAAGACAAAATTGTTCCAGGGAGTACCTTGAGGTCCTTGGCGGGCAGGCAGAAGAGAGTACTCGCGTTGTCGCCTGAGATCGCCTGAAGCATTCTCGTCCGCTTGGCTTCCTCGGTGGGTTCCTCGGTGAGCCGAATAAAGGTGCTCCGAGCATGGTCGCTGCGTACATTGCTGATGGAGAACGCGGTCGTGGAGACCACCTCGCCGCCAATGGAGTCGAAGGCGTTGGGGCCGAGGTGGGCCATGGAGTTAATGATACGGTTGGTCAGGATGCTGTGGCGGAGCACCTCGAAGGACTTGAGGAACATCCAGGACTGCATAGTAATCATGGCCGTCTGTCCCGCGTGCCGGGTGAGGTTCATGCAGCGTTCAATAAAGGTGGCGTAGAGGTCGGCCTTTGAGTGAGGGAACCTGTCCCCGACGTATGCGGCGAGGGTGCCGTTCATGTTTCTTGCGCCCATATACGGCGGATTGGCCACCACGACCGCGTAGGTCGAGGTCAGGTAGCTCGCCTGCCTGAGGATCTTGCGTGCGAGGAGGATCGTGTCGTCTGCGAGCAGGTGGTCCCATGTCTTGCCCATAGCCTCGTCCCAGCTGGCCGGTTGCCCTGTGACAGACGCCTCTGCCTGGACTACCTGTTCCTGACTGACCTGGATGAGGGAGCCGAGGACGTCCGCATTCTCAAAGGAGCGCCAGAAGGCCTTCACCTCGTCGCGGTGGGGGACGTCGTCGAGCAGGCGCTCCAGCTCGTCGTCGGTGAGGCGTACAGGCTCCAGGACGCAGATACGGGGCGTAATCTTCTTGCGCAGGAAGGTGCGTTGACGCTTCCGGGCCTTCATGGTCAGTGCGAAGGAGGCCAGGGCCCCGGCGCGGGGGTCGATCTCCAGACCCCTCAGGTTCCTGGACAGGATAAGCTCTGGTATGTCTACGGGTGAGTAGCCTTCCTCCTCGTAGATCGCGTACAGGAGGTCAAAGGCGTAGGTGAGCATGTGCCCGGAACCGCACGCCGGGTCCATGACCGTCAGATCCTCTGGCGAGGTGACTTGCAGGAAGTCGGTCTCCTCCTCTTGCGGCGGGACGTAGTAACTCATTCTCTCCGTCAAGGACGACTCGGGGTGGTTGAGCATCCACAGGCGTCCCACAGAGTTCTCCACCAGGTAGCGGACGATCCAGTGCGGTGTAAAGAGCTGCGTTGCCGGCGGAATCTCTGCTGCCCCCGCCTTCATTCCGGCCTTAAATCCTGCGTAGACCTCGTCCTTGCGGACTGAGACGTAGAACTGGTACAGCCAGCCAATGACCTCCACGTCCTGGCAGGTCCTGTCGTCCAGGACCTCTACCGCCTGGGCCATGACGGAGGTGTCAGCCAGCAGCGTGGCGGGGACCAGCAGCTCGCTTGACTCACCCTCCACCTCGAACATGAAGGGCATGGCCTGGTTCCAGTGCCGGCAGGCCTCCAGCAGGAGGATCGTGAAAGCCTCTCCTTGGGGGTCCGGGCTCGGTACCGCACCGTCCAGGAGTGCCAGGACACGTTTCTGCTGAGGAGGTCGTACCACCTTGTCATTGAACTCCCCGCGCTTGGCCGCTGAGAGAATCTCCGGCTGGCCAGCAGCTGCTCCGGCGGCGGGGGAGACCACCGAGATCCCCGTGTAGCCGTTGGCGTCCATGAACCGTAGGGCAATAAGGCGGTTGAACCACGTGTATGCCGCACGCTCTACCACCTGCTCCCGCCCTTGGCTGCGGACGGCCTTCTCCAGCTCTTTCACCGCCTCGGGGGAGTCCAGCCGGGCCAGTGACCCCTCTGCTGTCACCTGGGTGAGCCGGGCGTCCATCTCTGCTAGCAGGTCTGTACGGGCCCGGACGGCGAAAGACTTTAGCGCGGGGATGTTCACAAGGTACTCCTGTCGTGGGCGGTGGAGATGCTGCCTGGCAAAGACAGGTAAGCGTTAGAGAAGGATGCTGCGGCCCTGGTGGACCACGTCGAGCATGGCTGTGCGCAGCGCCGTGAGGTAGGTCTCCACGTCCTGCTCTGTGCACAGGCGTCCAGGTGTCCCCGGCAGGCGGAGCTCTCGCAGTGTGATCACTGTCCTGGCAGCAGATGCCGGTCGGTGAATCGTGTGCTCACGGTGGGAAACGGCGTGGGCATCTTCTGGCTCACCAGACAGCGTGCCTGGGGTGGGCCCGGGACCAGTGAGCTCGTCGGGTGCGACGGTGGGGGAGATCCGCCGATCCCTGCTGTCTATAAGGTCGTTAATAATGTCGGCATACCCGTGGGCTTCAAAGTCGGAGACCAGGGAGCGAACCTGTGCGATCTGGGAGGCAGCGCTTACCTGGTTCAGTACCTCTGCGATCCTGCCCTCTGCGCGTTTCCGGGCCTCTTGGGATGCTGCCCTGAAGTCGTGATCATCGTGCAGCTGAGACCTGCGTCCCTCCAAGACCGCTGCGGCCCGGGTCCGCTCAGAAGACAGGGCCGACTTGACCGCCTCCCGGAGCCCCACGGTCTCTGTCTTGACCCGCGTCATCGTTTTGCTCCGGTAGCAGGAGGGGTCCTGAAGCAGTGAACGCAGGGCCGTGTCTGACCCGTCCGGGAGGTAGGTCAGGTTGTCAGCCTGCTCCCTGAGAATCTTCACGGCATCGTCGTAGATCTTCTTTCCGGGCCCGTTCATAAAGGCTTGGACAGGGGTAATGAGGCCTTCCCGAACCTCCAGGATGTCGTCGTCGCCGTCAAAGTCGGTCAACAGCCACTCCGCCGGGTGGCTGGCGAGTGCCTGCAGCTGGCTGATGGGATCCTTGAGCTTGGGCAGGAACGGGTACCCGCCCTCCTTCACCCAGTCCTCGAGCTGTGTCACCAGATTGTGGATATCGACTATCCCGGTCCGTGCCAGCTCCAGAGGCTCTGAGGGAAGATCCCCACGCGCCGTTAGGTCCTGCAGGAAGGACTGCAGCGCGGACACCCGTCTGGCGTCAAAGGGCCTTTCCAGCTCGACCATCAGGTGCTGGTACTGCTTCCTGGTGCTCAGCGCGGTCGGGACCTCCGCGCGCGTCAGGATCTTCCCGTCACATTGGATACGTACCTTTGAGGTACCCACCAGCCACGCCAGAACGGCTTGGACTGAGACGAGATCCCAGCCGTAGGGTATTGCGCCGAACTTTTCAATGAGACTGGCTACCGTGGCCCGCCCAAGCTGTGAGCCCATGCGTTTCAGACAGTTCAGTACCTCCTCCGCGGCCGGACGGAGTGATCGCTCCTCGTCCGCGAACAGTGCGTCCTCCCTGTGCGGCACGGCGAACCGGGCCACGTCTGGCTCCCGGTAGACGCGGCCTCCCAGGAGCTTGAGCTGCGTGTAAGCCTGCTCGATAACTGCTTGAAACCCCTCGCGCACATGAGCCTCAGGATCAGAGGAGGAGCCACTAGCCAGGACCCTTCCGCCGACCACCAGCTGTGCCGCTGCAACCGCCTGGCGCAGACGGGCTACCAGATCGCGTTCCCTCTCCGTGTTCTGGCTGGACTTTGCGTTCAGGATCATGCGGGTGGTAGAGGCCAGGCTCGTGGACTGCTTGTGCCGGAGGTACTGCGCCGTGCGCAGGAAAAGACGGAGATCCGCCATGAGGCGCTCATCGGCGTCAAGGACCAGGCAGAGCTCGTGGCTCCCCATTGACTGGGCCACTACCTCAGTAAAGGTCGAGGGGTTTTCTGGCGTCACAACGTGCAGCGTCAGCTCCTTTTGCTGTCCATAGATCTGACCGTCCAGGACCCGGCCGTAGTCAAAGTCCTGCCCGTTCCTGGTGTAGCGGGCCTTCTTGGAGGTGATCACATTTCTTATCAGCATTTGTGAGAGCTGCGACGGCACCAGGGTAGGATCGAGGTCTACCGCCTTGATATCCTCCTCGATCTCCTTCTCCTCGTTGGTGAGGAACTCAAAGGCGTTCCCCCTCCGCTGGACGTAGGTCTGTGCCTCTAGGACCGCTAGGGCGTCCTTTACCTTCTCTGCGTGCGCCGGCAGATCCGTATTAAATGCCGGGTAGGTGAGTACCGTCAGGTTGCGGGCGGTGGCCTGGAACCCGTCCACGTACTTCACCAGGAAGAGTGCCTTGAGGAGGCTGATCGCGAGCTTGTCGTCCAGGTTCCGGTCAGCCACGTCCACGGCATGCTTTGCTCCGGACTTCAGCGCGCTCTCGATGCCGGAAAAGAGCATGTCGAAGGAGACCAGCGCGTTCACCTCCTGACCGCCTATTCTCCTGACCACCTGCTGGACGACGGCCAGCATGGAACGCTCGCCTACGGAGGCGTACCGTCCCTCGAAGACGTTGTGGGCGGACAGTCCGTTCATGGCTTCCTGGAACAAGGGGAACTGGTAGGTCACAAAGGGGTAGGTGCCTATGAAGCGGTCCTTGTCCGGGTAGTTCCTGTAGGACTTTGCCCCGTCCGCGAAGGTAAACAGTGTTGAGAAGTTTGCCTGTTGAAGGTCGTAGACGCTGGAGAGGGTTTCTGCTGCGCTCTCTTTCTTACCCAGAAGACGCTTGCGAATAACCTCCTCCACGTCCGCGCTCGTCAGCTTCATGCGGTTGGCGAAGCGTGCCTGGATCTTGGAGAAGTCATGGGACTGGGACGCCGTCCGGGTGCCGATGACCGTGTCCATGTCCTCCTGGGAGGTCACGAACACCCATGCCCTCCCGTGGCAGTGCGTGCTCAGTGTCTCCACAATGGTCTGGAGATTGAGCATGAGGCCTGTGCTTGAGCCAATGAACTGGCCTACCTCGTCCACGAAGAAGTTGAGACGGTAGCCGCTGGGCTGCGTCTCCAGCCAGCTGGCCACCTCCTGGGCGAAGTCCTCGATCGAGACCTCGTACTGGGTCCGGTACGTTTTCAGGATTTCTGAGGAGGACGATTCCGTCACCTTATTGAACGCCCTGGAGACATTGTACTCCTCCAGGATCCCCTCCTCGCGGCCCTGGGACCAGGGCTTCCCCGCTATACGCTGGTATTCTTCCTGGAAGGCCTGGTACTGGCCGCGCCGGTCCAGATCCCGCTCAAAGCGGGCCACAGGGCCGTTCCCGCCGTAGTAGCCGCGTGCCTCGTCAAAGACCTTGACGAAGACACGTAGAAGCGCGTCAGCCTGGTCCTTCCCAATGCGGGACGCCTTCTGGTCCACGTTGAAGAGGATGCTCCGGGCGGGAATGCGTTCAGCCTTCCTCAGCAGTGCCGGCAGGAACTCGCCCTCAGCCTTTTCCTGGAAGGAGGATGACACCGCGGAGCGGTCCACGGAACAGTCTCTGCTCTGGGCCTCCACGTCGCCCAGGAGGTAGGCGAGCATCTTGAGCAGATGGGACTTGCCAGAGCCGAAGAAGCCGGAGATCCACACGCCGTTAGCATCCGTGGACGAGGTGTAGGCCTCCAGGAGCTCCTCCAGCTCCTGGGACACCTCGTTCGTAAGGACGTACTCGTCCACCTCCTGCTTCAGCCGCACCAGATCGTCCGCCTTGATGACGCCGTCGATCGGACGAGTGATGTCATTTGAGAACAGTGACTCAATGTTCATGACCTCACGCCTCCTGGCTGAGGATGTTTTTGGCCCGGTAGTACTGGTCGTCCTGGAGCCGGTCGAAGAGGACGAGCGAGGAGCCCACCGTGTCCGACTGCTTGTAGGAGCCCGGGAAGAAGACGAGCAGAGGGCAGCCGGTCACCACGCTCTGCAGGTTGTTGAGGACGTTGTGGGAGCGGATGTAGGGGAAAACCTCGGCGATCCCGGACAGGAGAACGACGTCGTATTCTCTGCCGTCAACCACCCTCCGGACGGCTGGGGCCAGGTGCCGCTCCGGGTCGAGCATTCCCTGCAGCAGGTCAAGGAAGTCCCGCTTGTCCTGGCCAGGCTCCGACTCCAGTAGCCGTCCCCACACGTCTCCAGAACGCTCCTTGAGCACCTGGACGGAAAGGTCGTACAGGTTGATCTCCAGCACCCGCACCTGGGGCGGATTCGTCTGGAGCCTGGTGACCAGTCGCCGTCGCAGCTCACTCACCTCCAGCTCGCGGTGAGGCGGGTAGGGGTAGATAAAGAACGGAACCTCGTTGGACAGTCCCTCTCTCAAGCGGAACCGCTCTGAGCGAAGCACCTTCTCCAGGTGCTGCTCCTCTGCCGTCAGGTCGCGGTGGATCATGCCCACTCCCCGTTCGTGGGCAGGAAGCGCAGATCACCGAGGGCGCCTGGTGCGCACGTGCCCAGGAGCTTACGCACCCCCGGGGAGAGGACGACGGGCTGGATCTGGTCCCCAATGAGGAGGCCCGCCTCCGTCATGGCCCGGAAGACACGTTGCCGCACCTTCTTTAGCGTGGACTCCCTGGCCTCTGTGAGCTCGGGGTGCCACACCGACCGCTCCGCGACAAAGGCATTGAAGTCCTCGTGACTGAGCGTCATCGCCCGCAGGAGGAAGTGCTCGCGCAGCACCTGCTCCGCGAAGTCACCCACCAGGGAGTAGCGGCGGCACATGGCCACCCACATGAGCACCGAGGTCTCTGACGGCGTCGCCCTCACCAGGAAGGCGATCTCCGCGTCGCTGAGCGTCTGGAGGCGCTGAACTACCTCGCGGGTAAGACGCAGCGCGGAGGAGCGAAGGCGGGACTGTAGCGTGTTCTCCGCCAGGAGGCGGGTGCGCGTCCTTTCCCAGTCGCGTGTGCTCAGGTAGACCGGGGCGACCAGGGTGGCCTCGCGTGCGAGAAGGGCCCCGCCTGCTAGCGCGAGTGAGTACCGCTCAGACTTGTCAGCGCTAGGAACTGATGAGGCGAGTAGCGCTGGGGGGGGGTGCCTCTTTGCATCTCCATCCTCCTCAACGCTCTGGGACCGGACCTGACACGGAACCGTGCGGGTCACATCCTACACGCGGCAGCCGGGTGCCAGGTGACCAGGAGAGGGGCTGGCGAGGGGCCGCAGCGGCTATCGGCACCAGACCAGCTGACGCACCCCGGCCGGTGGGGCCCCGGCCAGGGCGGTCGTCCTCATCCAGGTGGATCCCCAGTACGGGGCGGGCCCCGGCCCCGGCACGGCGGGACAGCTGGTTGGTCTCGCGTGGAGCCGCTCCTGCTGCCCTGCCTCGGCCCCGGCACGGTGAGCTAGAGGGAGGCGCCGGGCTCCCGACGGCCCCGCCCCGTCTGCCCCGACACGGGGCGGGCTCCCGGGGCACCCCGCCCCGGGCCGCTAGCCTGGGCCCATGACTACTCGTGTTGCTGTCGTGGGCGCCGCCGGGCGCATGGGATCCACCGTCTGCCAGGCCGTGGAGGCGGCCGGGGACCTGGAGCTCGTGGCCCGCCTGGACGTGGGCGACCCGCTCGACGCCGCGCACCTGGGCGGCGCGGACGTCGCCGTGGACTTCACCGTCCCCGCCACCGCCGAGGCCAACGTCCACGCCCTCATTGACGCCGGGGTCGACGTGGTGGTGGGCACCACCGGCTGGACCGATGCGTCCTACGGGCGCGTGCGTGAGCACCTGGGGCGCCCCGAGGCGGCGGGCCGGTGCGTGCTCATCGCCCCCAACTTCGCCCTCTCCGCGGTCCTGGCCATGGGCTTCGCCGCCAGGGCCGCCCGCTACTTCGAGTCCGCCGAGGTCATTGAGCTCCACCACCCCGCCAAGGTGGACGCCCCCTCGGGTACCGCCGTCGCCACCGCCCAGGGCATTGCCGCCGCCAGGGCCGCCGCCGGCCTGGGTGCCATGCCCGACGCCACGGCCGCGGACCCGCACGGCGCCCGGGGCGCGGTCATTGACGGCGTCCACGTCCATGCCGTGCGCCTGCGGGGCCTGACCGCCCACGAGGAGGTCGTGCTGGGCAACCCCGGTGAGCAGCTGACCATCCGCACCGACTCCTTCGACCGCTCCTCCTTTATGCCCGGGGTGCTCCTGGCCGTGCGCCAGGTCGGCTCCCGGCCCGGCCTGACCGTGGGCCTGGAGGCGCTCCTGGACCTGTGAGCCCGGGGCACTACGCAAGCCTAAGCGGCTCGACCAGGACGCCACCGGGCCGCCCGTGGGAAGCGTTGCCCTCGCCCCTGGTGGTCGCCTTGCGTGGGCACGAGCCGCCCGTCGTAACAGGGTGCTACCCAGGGTGTCCCCACCCTGGCGGGGCGTGAGTCGGCCAGGGCCTCGTGGCCAATCACGTGGCGTCCCTGCCCCAGCGGGGACGTGACGCCGCCAGGGTCGTGCAAGCCGCCCCGGGCGGCCGTGGGGTGCCACCCGCCTGGTGTACCCAGGGGCCGTCACCCACCTCTTGACGCCCGACGGGGCCGCCGCAGCGCGGACGGGACAGCACCTGGTCGCCAGAACCTGGGTCGGGGGCGGGGCCTCTTCTGGTCGGCCGGTGTACGGGAACGTTGTGTACAGAGGGGAGGCCCGCAGGCCCTCCTGTTAAGCCGGTCTGTGAGTACCGCGCTCCAGGGGTGGGCTCAGGGCGGGCTGGGCGGTCTCAGGTGGTGCGGCGGGCGCGGCGGGCGCGGACCACGATCAGAATGTCGCAGCCCCCGCGCCAGACCAGGGCCGGTATCCCGATGAGCATGCCCAGCCACAGCTTGAGGACGCAGTAGACGATAGGGGCGAGTAAGATGAAACTGATGCTGCCGAAGAAGAATAAGCTGGGTAGGTAGCGCCATACCAGGCGGATCCCGAACAGCCAGCCCGCACCCACGACCCCCGCGGTGATGGCCATGTCCAGGCTGAGCGGGCCGTGGATCCAGACCAGGAAGGCCACCCCCACGACGAAGCCAGCGGCAGCCAGGAGCAGGTCGATGAGGACCCGGCGGTTCAGCCCCATATCCACCAGGATGGCCTGGACGTCAATGTACCGGTAGAGGCGCATAACAGTAACAATAGTGATGTGAAGGCAGCAGAGAGGTGCGTGTTATGTAAATCATACTAATTTGGTGCGTGCCCGACGGCCCGGCCCGCGTCCGTCGTCGGCACCGGGACCGGCGAGGCGGTCAGGGGGCTGTTTGTGCTCGCCGTGGAGACCCTGGGCGCCAGCGTGGAGCTGCGGGTCGGGCCGTGACGCCCCGGCGACGTCGTCGGGGGCTATGCGCTGACCGGTAAGGCCCGCGAGCCGCTGGGCCAGCGCTGGCACCAGAGCCTTTCAGGCAGAAGTACCTGGTAGGGTCCGCGAGCTGCTGGGCTGGCGCGCCACTCTGCCGCTGGCGAGGGCCATCTCGGACTCCGCCCGGTGGGCCTTCGTCCTGCCCGACGTACTGGTGGCATCCGGCCGCGGCGAGGCGGCGCCGCGCGTGGTCTGCGCAAGTGAACGCCACTTTGGAGAGGTGAACGCCACTTTGGGAGGGTGAACGCTGTGTCAGGAAGATGAACGTCGTATAGGCGCGCGTTCACCTCCCCTATATGGCGTTCACTCCCTCCAGATAGCGTTCACCTCTCTAAAGTAGCGTTCATGGCGACAGCCCGCGCCCTTGCCCGCAGCTCTGGTGGCTCGCGGCGGCCTATAGCCTTGCCTGCAGCTCACGACCCGCGGCTCGCAGCTCGCGCCCTTGCCTGCGGCCTGCGGCCAACTGCCAGAGGCCAGCAGCCCCGCCCGCCGTGCCTGGCACACCGCCAGCGCTCGGTGGGAGAGCGTACTGGCCTGGAGCGCGCCGTGGCGCTACCATACTGCCCATGTGGCTCATTCGTATGCGCTGAGGCGACGACGCCCGGCGCCGTCCTCCGTCCCCACCCAAAGCCCCGGCCCCGCCGGGCCGGTCCGTCGAGCCGTGCTCCGGACCACCGCACGCATACGCAAAGGACCTTATCTATGACCTCCCATCACGACCACTCCGCCGCGCCTGCGCCCAGGACCGGCATCCCCAGGACCCCGGGCCGCACCCCCAGGTCCGGCGCCCCCACCGACGCCCCACAGGCCGCCGTTCCGCAGCCTGACGCCCTGCACCCGCAGCCCGACGCCGGAGACGCCGCCCCGCACGACGCTATCCCGCACCCGCACGGTGCCGCCCCGCGGCCCGGCACCGAGGACGTCGCCCCGGGCGTCCTGTCACGCTCCGCCGCCGCCCTGGCCTCCACCGCCGCCGACCACGAGGCCCACGAGGCCCACGACGCCGGCGCCCTGGAGCGCGAGGCTCGCGCCGCAACCCGCCGCACCGCCTCCCTGAGCACCGAGCTGGAGGACGTCAGCGAGGTCGAGTACCGCCAGATCCGCCTGGAGAGGGTGGTCCTGGTGGGACTGGACCTGCCCGCCGCACCCGCGGAGCCGGGCCCCACGGCCCAGGGCGCCACCGACGCCCAGACCTCCCTGCGTGAGCTGGCCGCCCTGGCCTCCACCGCCGGCAGCGAGGTCCTGGACGCCCTCACCCAGAGGCGCGACCACCCCGACGCCGCCACCTACCTGGGCTCGGGCAAGGCCAAGGAGCTCGCCGAGGTGGTCGCGGCCGTCGGGGCGGACACGGTCATTGTCGACGGCGAGCTCGCCCCCTCCCAGCGCCGCGCCCTGGAGGACGTGGTGGGCGTCAAGGTCGTGGACCGCACCGCCCTCATCCTGGACATCTTCGCCCAGCACGCCAAGTCCCGTGAGGGCAAGGCCCAGGTGGAGCTGGCCCAGCTGGAGTACCTCCTGCCCCGCCTGCGCGGCTGGGGGGAGTCCATGTCCCGCCAGGCCGGCGGGCGCGTGGCCGGGGGCCAGGGCATTGGCTCCCGCGGCCCGGGCGAGACCAAGATCGAGCTCGACCGGCGTCGCATCCGCCAGCGCATGGCCAAGCTCCGCCGCGAGATCAGGGCCATGGCCCCCTCCCGGGAGACCAGGCGCGGCTCACGACGGCGCGGGGCCATCCCCTCGGTGGCCATTGCCGGCTACACCAACGCCGGCAAGTCCTCCCTCATGAACTGCCTCACCGGGGCGCAGACCATGGTCCAGGACGCCCTGTTCGCCACCCTGGACCCCACGGTCAGGCGTACCCAGACCGCCGACGGGCGCGTCTACACCCTGACCGACACCGTCGGATTCGTACGCAACCTGCCCCACGAGCTCATTGAGGCCTTCCGCTCCACCCTGGAGGAGGTCGCCGGCGCCGACCTGCTCCTCCACGTCGTGGACGCCGCCCACCCCGACCCCCTGGGCCAGGTCGCCGCCGTCCACACCGTCCTGGCCGGTATCCCCGGCGCCCTGGACGTCCCCGAGCTCGTGGTGCTCAACAAGGCCGACCTGGCCGACGCCGTCACCCTGGCGACCCTGCGCACCCGCCTGCCCGGGGCCCTGACGGTCTCCGCCCGCACCGGGCAGGGCCTGGACGCCCTCCGGCAGCGCGTGGAGGACCTCCTGCCGCGTCCGGGCGTGGCCGTGGACCTCGTGGTGCCCTACTCCCGCGGGGACCTGGTCTCCCGGGCCCACGCCGACGGGGAGGTCGACTCTGTCCAGTACGTGTCCCACGGCACCCGCCTGGTGGCCCGTGTGGACCCGGCCCTGGCTGCCGAGCTGCGGGCCGCCAGCGTCATCGACCAGGCTGACCTGACGGCCCCGGCTGACCAGGCGGCCCCGGCTGACCCGGCGGACCCGGCGCCCACCCAGGACGGTGGTACCGGCGCCCCCGGACAGGCCTGAGGACCCCATGGCCTCCACCGCCGACCTGGCTGGCCAGGCCCTGACCGAGGCCGTCTCACGCCTGTCCGGCTCACCACGCCAGGGCCAGACCACCATGGTCGAGCGCGTGGCCGCCACCATCGAGGACGGCGGGCACCTCCTGGTCCAGGCCGGCACCGGGACCGGCAAGTCCCTGGGCTACCTCCTGCCGGCCATGGTCCACGCCGTACAGGGCGGGGAACGCACGCTCGTCTCCACCGCCACCCTCGCCCTCCAGCGTCAGGTCATGACCAAGGACGCGCCCCTGGCGGCCGACGCCGTCGAGGCGGTCACCGGGACCCGGCCCAGCGTGGCCCTGCTCAAGGGCTGGCGGAACTACGTCTGCCGCCACCGCCTGGCCGGCGGCTACCCCCCGGAGGACGAGGACGCGCTCTTCGGCCCCGCCCACGCCGCCCGCTCCCACGTGGGCGGGGCCGGTAGCACCACCCTGGGCGAGCAGGTGGTCCGCCTGCGACAGTGGGCGGCGACCACCACCACCGGGGACCGCGACGACCTGGTCCCCGGCGTGTCCGACCGGGCCTGGGACCAGGTCAGCGTCTCACGGGACGAGTGTCTGGGCCCCTCCTGCCCCCTGCGAGACGAGTGCTTCCCGCAGGCCGCCCGCGCCGCCGCGGCCCAGGCCGACGTCGTGGTGACCAACCACGCCATGCTCGGCGTGGCCGTGGCCGGCAACAGCGGCCTCCTGCCCGACCACCAGGTCCTGGTGGTGGACGAGGCCCACGAGCTCGCCGACCGGGTCCGCTCCCAGGACACCGTCAGCCTGTCCGCCGCCGCCGTGGCCCGTGTGGCCGCCACGGTGCGCAGGCACGCCCACGCCGTGGTCACCGAGCTGGAGGCCGCCGGGCAGGGGCTCGCCCTGGCGCTCGCGGACCTGCCCGACGCCCGCCTGCCCGCCAGCCTGCCACCGGCCCTGGGCGAGGCCCTGACCCTCCTGGAGGCCGCTGCCCGCCGCCTGGCCGCCGACGTGCGCGAGCAGGCCAAGGGGGCGGGCAGGGGGAGCGAGGACGCCGGGGGGCTGGCCCTGGCCCGCACCGCGGTAGCCGACCTGGTTGAGGCCCTCGGGCGCATGACCGGCGACTCCGTGGCCCGGCACCGTGACGTGGCCTGGGTCGAGCGGCCCCGGATGGGCTCCGACCCGCCCCGCCTGGTCCTGGCGCCCATTGACGTGGCCGCCCCGGTGGCCGACACCCTCCTGAGCGGCACCGCCGCGGTCCTGACCTCCGCCACCCTGGCCCTGGGTGGCAGCTTCGACCCCATGGCCCGCACCCTGGGCCTGACCCTGTCCGAGGATCCCTGGGAGGGTCTGGACGTGGGCACCCCCTTTGACTACTCGCGCCAGGGCATCCTCTACACGCCCACCCACCTGCCCCGGCCCGCGGCGGGTATCTCCGAGGCCGCCCTGGACGAGATCCTGGCCCTGACCGAGGCCTCGGGCGGGGGCGTGCTCGGCCTGTTCTCCTCGCGTCGCGCCGCCCAGGAGGCTGCTGAGGTCCTGCGTGGCGCCACCGACCTGACCGTCTACGCCCAGGGGGAGGACCAGCTGCCCACCCTGGTGGAGGCCTTCACCCGTGAGGAGGACTCCTGCCTGGTGGGCAGCCTGAGCCTGTGGCAGGGGGTGGACGTGCCCGGGCACACCTGCAGGCTGGTCATTATCGATCGTATCCCCTTCCCCCGACCCGACGACCCGGTGGCCCAGGCACGCATTGAGGCGGTCACCGCCGCGGGCGGCAACGGCTTTATGAGCGTGGCCGCCACCCACGCCGCCCTCCTCCTGGCCCAGGGGGCTGGCCGCCTCGTACGCCGGGCCGGTGACCGCGGCGTCGTGGCCGTCCTCGACCCGCGCCTGAGGACCGCCCGCTACGGGGCCTTCCTGGCCCGGTCCATGCCGCCCCTGTGGCCCACCAGGGACCGCGCCACCGTCCTGGGGGCCCTGGAGCGCCTGGCCGCCAGCCGCAGGAACCCATAGCCGCCAGGCCCCGGGACCACTGGCTGCCAGGAGCCGGGACGCCAGCTGATAGGCCCCGGGGCGCCAGCTGGTAAGCCCCGGGGCACTGGCAGTGCGGTGGTACTGGCCGGGCAGGCGGCTGCCTCAGCCGTCAGGCGCGCCGACGTCGTCGTGCGCGAACCAGCATGATCCCGCCCACCAGCAGGACCGCGGCGGCCAGGCCCGGCCACACCACGGCCCCGGTGCGCGACAGGCCGTGCCGGGAGCCGGTGCCCTGCGGCTCGGAGACCACCGGGGCGGTGCTCCCCGTGGGCAGCGTCCCCGTCCCGGGTGAGCCGGGGTCGGGCACGGTGGGGATACCCGGCTGGACGCCGGGCACCAGCTGGCCCCCGCCCGGGTTCTGCCCCTGGCTGGGGTAGGTCAGTCCGAAGCCCCGGGCCTGGAGGGTGCCGCCGCCCTGCGCCGTCGGCACGTTCACCGGCAGGACCCCTACCGGGGCCTGGCCGGCAATGACCTTCGCGGCGGCGGTCAGGGAGACCTGCCGGTTGGAGTAGAGGTTGAGGACCGCCACGCCGTTGGTGGGGGAGGGGGTGGTGGTGACCGAGCAGCCCGCGGGCAGCAGGCACTGGCCGGTGCTGCCCGAGGCCGGGGCCACCGTGCCCGCCACCGCGACGTCGTAGGGGTTGCGGGTGGACAGGATGGTCACCGGCTTGCCGGTGGCGACCATGCGCGCCACCAGGTCGGCCTGGGTGGAGCCTGCGGCCATGGAGTAGGTCGTCAGGACGATGGCGTCGGCGTTCTCGGCCTGGGCCAGGGCCTCGTCCACCTCGGCGGCCGTGGGGTCGGGGGAGTCGCCCGAGGTCTCCACCCGGTTGACGGTGAACCCCAGGTCGGTCAGCGGCTGCGTCAGCAGCTCCGGGTTCCCCCAGGAGGAGCCGGTGAGCAGGAGCCGGGGGGTGCGCGTGGGGGACAGGGGCAGCACGGAGTCGGCGTCGTTGCGGACCATGGTCACCGACTGCTGGGCGATCCTGGCAGCCGTCTCCTGGTGCGCGGCCGAGCCCACCACGGAGGCGATGGTCTGGGCGGAGGTGGGGGAGGCGTCCAGGACCCCGCGCCGCGCCTTCCACTCCAGGATGCGCGTCACGGAGGCGTCCAGCCGCTCGGCGGTGATCGTCCCGTCGGCCAGGGCCGCCTTCATGGCCGAGGTCACGGCGGGCACGTCGTAGGTGTTGAGCAGCACGTCGCTGCCCGCCAGGAAGGACTGCACGGCCACCCGACCGCGCACCGGGGCGAGGAAGGCCTTGAGGGCGGCCGAGGCGGCCGTGTACTGGTCGGCGGCGGTGGGGTCCTTGGCGGCGGCGTCCTTCTTGGCGTCCTGGTCGGCCTTGAGCCTGGCGTACTCCTCCTTCTCCTGGTCCGACATGACCGAGAGCTGGACGCCCTCCATGTCCATGGCGTCGGTGGTGATCAGGCCGGTGAAGCCCATCTCCTCGCGCAGCAGGTCGGTGAGGACCGCCTTGGACGTGGTGGCCGGGTGGGCGGGGTCAATGGCCTCCACCACAATGTGGGCGGTCATGATCATGTCCACCCCGCCCTTGACCGCGGCCCGGAAGGGGGCCAGGTGGGTGTCCAGGGTGGCCCGGTCGTAGCTGACCGTGGGCAGGCCCAGGTGGGAGTCGGTCTGGGTGTCGCCGTGTCCCGGGAAGTACTTGGCGGTGGCGGAGACCCCCTCGGACTGGAGCCCCTCGATCTGGGCAGCGCCCAGGGAGGCGACCGCCTCGGGGTCGTCCCCCAGTGAGCGGACCCCGATGACCGGGTTGGCGGCGTTGGTGTTGACGTTCAGGACCGGGGCGAAGTCGACGTTGATCCCCATGGCGGCGAGCTCGGACCCCAGGGCCTGGCCCTGGGCGCGGGCGAGCTCGGTGGACCCGGTGGCCCCCAGGGCCATGTTCCCGGGCACGTCGGTGCCCGAGGTCCGTACCCGGGCCACCAGCCCGCCCTCCTGGTCGATGGTGATGGCCAGGGGGATCTTGGGCCCGCTGGTATGTGCCGCCTCCTGGAGGCCGTCGGACAGGGCGGCCACCTGCCCGGGGTCGGTGGGGGTGGTGACGTTGTGCGCCCAGTTGAAGTACAGGACCCCGCCGAGGTGGAAGGTGCTCACGGCCTGGGCGGGGGTACGCACGCCGGGCCCGAACACGTCCTCGTTCTTGTCGGCGTAGGTCTCGTCCTGCGCCGAGGAGCCGTAGACGTGGGTCCACAGGACCTGGCCGATCTTCTCGTCCTGGCTCATGGTGGCCAGCAGGGCCTGGGCCCGGGACGCTGGGTCGGTCTCGACCCCCGGTGCCGGGGCGGCGGTAACCGGCGCGCCCGTGAGCACGCCCAGCAGGAGGGCGATAATACTCAGTCGCGCCAGGACAGGGGGGAGACGGCGCATGGTGACTCCTGTGTCATGGGGTGGTAGGTGGTGGTGGCGGCCTCTCGGCGCGGGGCCGGGTAGCCGCCAGGAGCTGACAGGTACCAGGGTAGTCGTTCAAACAGCCGATGGTCAGGGCAACTACCTGGTAGAAGGCTAGTACGACGCGCCCAGTAGCCGGAAAGTCCCCCATATAGGGGTACCTCACCGACTAGTCTGGGAGGTGGACCGGCCAGCGTCCGCTCATCCCCACCCGTATGTGAAGGAGAACCCGTGTCCAACACCAACACCGCCCAAGGCTCCTACCCCACCGCCAAGGCCTCCGGCCGCCCCTCCAAGGTCGCCATTATCGGCGCCGGAGCGGTGGGTTCCACCCTGGCCTACGCCTGCGTCACCAAGGGTGTCGCCCGCGAGGTCGTCCTCCAGGACATCGCCAAGGAGAAGGTCGAGGCCGAGGCCCTCGACATCGCCCAGGGGATCCAGTTCACC
>ERZ772827.440-NODE-440-length-23061-cov-6.241676_pt1 | contig 23061 bp, 13 predicted proteins | sample MGYA00580850_ERZ772827 | MGnify/ENA primary metagenome ERZ772827 (study PRJEB29015, sample SAMEA2737950) | human oral metagenome | biome: human oral; feature: human-associated habitat; material: dental | place: China | collected 2145 ... | reverse complement strand
TTCGGACCCGCCCCTGTTTGTCTTCAGTTGAGCATCGCGTCAGGCACGATCGGCGTCGGCGCGCTCAACGCGGGGTTTGAGGCCGGAGCGTCGCAGCCCCGGCCTCGTCCCCTTTTGGCTCAGCCGAGCCACGCGCCGGAGGGCGCGAAGTGGTAGCGCCTGCCGTCGATGGAGACCCAGCCGGTCACCATCTTGCCCGAGGCGTCAAGGTAGTACCAGGTGCCGCCATCGTTGACCCAGCCGATCGCCATCGCACCGTTGCCGGTCAGGTAGTACCACTTACCGTTGACGGCTGTCCAGCCGGTGGCCATGGAGCCGTTGCCGTTCAGGTAGTACCAGGAACCGTTGACCTGGACCCAGCCGGTGGCCATCGCGCCCGAGGCGTTCAGGTAGTACCAGGAGCCGTCGACCTCAACCCAGCCGGTGGCCATCGCGCCGGTGGCGGGATCGAGGTAGTACCAGGCACCGCCGACCTTGGTCCAGCCCTTGGCCATGCGGCCGGACGAGTTCATCCAGTGCCACGCCGAGTCGAAGCTGACCCAGCCGGTCACCATCACGGAGTCGTCGTTGAAGAAGTAGGTCTCCCCGCCGATCACGATGGACTTGTTGCGGACGCAGGAGCCGTTGCCGTAGCAGTACTTCCAGCCACCTTCGCCGTTGACCCAGGCACCGTCCTCGTGCACGGACTCATCCACGTGGAAGTAGATGGTGTCCTTCACGTCGTCGTCGGCGCGCGCGTCCTTGTTGCGGCCCTCAGCGCTGACGGTCACCTCGACGTGGGGGGCGTCGGTCATCAGGTCCGCGGCCGCGTAGGGTCCGGCCACGAGCGTGACCTCGTTGTTCTCGAAGGCACCGGTTCCGGTGGCGCTCACCGCTTCCTTGTCAGCGACCTTCAGGGAGGCATTGGTGACGGGGCCGCCGACCGTGGCGCGCACGTAGAAGGTACCCGACAGGTTGGCGTCGGCCAGCGGACGCCAGTCGGTGGCGCCGTCGCGGGAGTATTCAACGGGGCCGAGGACCGGCTGCGGCTGGTCCTTGAGGACGGCAGCCAGGGCGTTGACGAGGCCAGCGCCGCGGTATTCCTTGCCGTCCGTCGGCTCGGCGAGGCGGTCGTAGGTGTAGCCGGCCTGCTTCTTGAGCAGGTCGATCGTCTGGTCGGGGGTGTAGTCCGGGTGGATCTGCTTGATCAGTGCGGCCACGCCGGCTGCGTGCGGGGAGGCCATCGAGGTGCCGGACAGGTAGCCGAAGGGCGGGTTCTTCTTCCAGGTGGGCACCGTCGACCAGATGCGCGAGCCGGGGGCTGCGACGTCGACGGAGTTCTTACCGTAGTTGGAGAAGCCGGAGCGTTCGAGCTTAGCCGTTGCGGGGTCCGTGCCGGTGGGCAGGGCCAGGGCGGACACGGACACGACGGAGTCGTTGAGCATCGCGGGGACGTCGATGCCGCCCTCGACGTTGCGCTCTGCGGCGGCACCCTCAACGTCGTTGGGCGAAGCCTTGTCGATCGTCGGGTTGTCGTGGTCGTCGTTGTCGTTGCCTTCGGCGGCGATGCTGACGACGCCGAGGTCCTTCGCGTAACGGATCGCGCGCGAGGCGGCCTCAAGACCCGCGGCCTGCGAGCCCTCGTTGGGCATCCAGAAGGCGTAGGGGTCCATGTAGTAGCTGGAGTTCGTCACGTCGATGTCATGCTCGGCGGCCCAGTCGAAGCCGCAGGCCACGTACTCGGGGTAGAAGGATCCGGCCTCGTTCGAGACCTTGATGGCGACGATCGTCGCGTCGGGGGCGACGCCGTCCACGCCGTAGGCGTTGTGCGCGGCTGCGATCGTGCCCGCGACGTGCGTGCCGTGGTAGTGGTCATCCTTCCAGGCGGCGGGGTCCGTGTTGGGGATGCCGTTGACCTGGCAGCCCACGGAACGATCGGCGTCCAGGTGCTCCTTCAGGTCCTTGTGATCGGGGTCGATGCCGGTGTCCATAACGCCGACGGTGACCTTCTCGCGGGGGACGTCGACCTGCTGCGCGTCGATCGCGCCGATGGCAGCCAGGCCCCAGGCGTTGGCGTCGCCCTCGTCGGGGACGAAGTCGTTGAGCTGGGAGTCGGCGGCCAGGCCGGTCGGGTGCGTGCCCGCGGCGTCGGCGACGGCGTTGGCTTCAGAGGTGGTGGTCTGCGGCTGGTCGGTACGCACCTCGGCGCCGGTGACCGTCTTGTAGCGGGTGGGGCCAATCGAGTGGTAGGAGATGCCGGCGTCGACGAGGCTCTTGCCGAGCGTCGGGGCGAAGGCGGCCTTCACCGACTGGACGAAGAAGGAGTTGAGTTCGGGGTACTGGGCCAGAACCACGCCGTTCTCCGAGGCCTTGGACACGGCCGCATTGAAGGCGTAGCGGGTTGCGTCGGCGGGCAGGTTGACCGCGTAGTTCATCACCTCGTCGCGGGCGCGGGCATCGGAGGTGATCCCCGGGACGCCGGCCGCGTGTGCGGGAGCGCCGAGCGCAGTCATCGTCAGGCCGGCCGCGAGGGCGGCTCCTCCCGCGATGAGGGTCTTCCATGAGCGTTGGTGCATCATTGTTCCTCGTTTCTGTACGGATGGGGGCGCGTCTCCGGGGCTTTCCGGATGGCACGCCATTGCTCCATCGTCTCAAGGTTTGTCGCTAACCTCCTAAGGGGTTTCACAATTTAAGAATCCTTGACCTTTTGGTGAAGGAATGGAGAGGTTGAGAACTTACTGAGGACCAACTCCTCCCCCACACCCTTCTCCGCACATCATCCGCCGGCCAACCGGAATCAACCCAACAATCAATTAGACAGTTTGAAGAGTTGAAAAATACCTAGCGATTAAATTGATTGTCTTAACAATGGATTACCGCTATTTACCTTGTATTGTTCAATATGTCAGATAACTTAACAGTTACGCATGACCCATCGCGACAGTCGTGTTACGGTTGGAGACATCAGTCACACGCGAGTGATCGGAGGCACCGTTGCCAGCATCCGTCTACGTTCGCTTTGACGCGCCCGAGGGAGTGCCAGCGACACCACGAAGGCTCCACGCAGCCCTGTCGGCGGTTCTGGACTTACCACCAGGCATTAGCCCGGAGAGGGCCGCGCATTTCCCAACGCTCGCGCACCGGCCGGTTCACGGGTCGGGTGGAGTGAAGCCCTATTCGCTCGGCGAGCTGAGCCATTCGGAGTCGACGTTCGGCGTCGAGGTGCGCTTCTTGGACGATCGACTGATTGACACGCTGGATGCATGGCTGTCATGGGGTGGAGTCATGCGCCTCGGGGCAGGCACCCCTGATGACGCATTACTGATCGCATCCGAGGGTCAGATCATCAGCCAGGCATCGTGGGAAGAGCTAGCGGAGCGAGACCAGGACACCGCGTGGGAAATACGCCTGGTCACGCCGACGACATTTTCGTCGAAGGGTAATCACGTGCCGAGTCTGTCTCCGGCGACGATTGCAACAAGTCTGCAGCAGCGCTGGTGGACGTGGAATCGGAGGCTCGCTCCCCCACGCATCGACCGCGACGCGATGGCAAGCGTGCTGGCGACCCAGGATTTCACGCGTACGTCGCTCGTTTCACTGGCCATGCCCCGTAACGCTGGTCAGGGCCGCTTGAGCTCGCGCCGGATCCCGGCCCACGAGGGCCGCCTGCGCATCAGCGGCGTCGAAGGCGCCGAGGCGACCCGCATTTTCTCGCGCCTCATGGCACTGTCGGCCTACACGAACGTCGGCTCACACACCAGCTACGGCATGGGCGTCATAGACGCCGTCGCAGCGTAAGAAAGGAAAGAAAGTTAGTAATGAGTATCCCGTCGCACAGGAATCGGTTGTGCATTTTCACGCTTCTCCTCATTGGAAGCACTATCATAACCATCTTTATCCTACTCGAGTACATCCAACAGAAAAATGAGACATGGCATGGAATTGCTGAGAATTTCGCCTTTCCGTTCATCTACTCAGTATTTGGTATCCTAATCGCGGGAGTCATCGGGGACGCCATCGCAACATCAGTCCTCGACCACTACAATTCCAGGCTTGCCAGCGGCCTTACCCAACGCACAATTCAGCTAATCGGCGCTCCTTCCCTAACATCCAAACTGCACGAGGACATAAAGAAGTCCGCTCTCATCAAGAGCAAGGTCATCACAAGCACGATGTCCGTTTCAAGCGAGTCAGATCTAGTTGTTCTATCACTGGATCTTGACTGGTATTCCGGACCTCGGCCACAAGACGGCCCTACCGCGGACAAACTTGTCAAAGGTGAGTCGGAATTGACCAGAGTTATCAATGAACTGACGGAGTCGCAAGCACTCATCGTTCTCACCCTCGGAACACTTGATCGAACAGCGGATGTCACTAAGACCTTCTTTGAGCGACGCTTCAGCACTATCGTCAATGCTCAAGGACGAATTCTCAGCGACATTCATTCACTCCTAACTACTCTTCCCCCGCGAAATAGAGAGTGAAAGGCACACCGATATGGGCAGTACCCTTGTCATGCTGCAGACGAACAGCAATCAGCCGTTTATCTTCTCATCCCCTCGCCTGCGCGAGCAGATCGGGGCCTCCTTCGAGATCACTCTGCTGTCCCGCTGGGTGAAGGAAGCCGCGTTTGATATGAAGCTTCCTTCCATGTCTACCAGCGAGAAAGGAATAAAGGCCCTCCCGGCCACCTTCTGGGTATCAGATTCCTCGGGTAAGGTGATCGTCCGATTCACTAAATCTGACGGCAATCCGGAGAATCTAGCCAAACAACTGATCCGAGAGGTCACCCTCCGAGCGCTGACTGACGCCCCGGGCCTCAATGTCACGGGCGTCTTCATCCCTGCATCGTCCGACACCCTCGAAGCGAAGGACCTCAAGAAACTCGACCGAGCCTTCAGTGAGTACTCACTGAACCGCCGACCGGCGGCGGCTCGTTTCCCGCAGTTTCCGTTCCTGGAACGAGGATCAGAGTCTGCTCTTCCCGCATCACCGAAACTCTCCGAAGACGATTGCAGGGAGATGCGCCGCTACGCGAGGGAAAGGCTCAAAGTTCCCCTTCTTCCCGACGACGACACCAATTTTTCGCCACCTACGCAGACTGACCAAGACGCGCAGGACTCTTTGTCTCTCCCCTCGCGCGTCAAGCGCGCGTGGTCACGGTCAGCTCGACGCCTTCAGCTCCAGGAGGTCGTATCACGTTGGTCGCCAGATGATCCTGACACGTGGCCGAAAGAAATAGAGAGACTTAACGAAGACCCGTTCCAGCTTGAAGGAGCATTCCAAGACCTACCTCAAGCAGCTAACTCTCAGGGCACGCTCGCCAGCCTTTCCTCTGTCGGAGTCATCCACATCGACGGCAACGGAGTGGGCGCGATTATGCGTGACCTCGGCGAGGCGTTCAACACGGTTGAGGCAGACCTCAGCAATCTCAAGCCAGCGGCATACTGGAGGGAAGAAAACCCCTGTACGCCCGACGAAAACAATATCTTCCAATGGTTCATCATGGAGGTGAACTACCGTCTCGACGGTATCGTCAAAGAGGCGGTTGCACGCTCGTGGGCCGACGTTGAATACCTCGCCAACGATGACGATATTGATCTCGTTCCCGTGGCTCCCGTCCTGGTGGGCGGCGACGACATCACGGTCTACACGGATGGGCGATACGCGATTCCCTTCGCTGAGGCTTACATCCGCCACTACGAGCGCCTCACCGGCGAGGACGATCTTCTGAGGGAACTCGCCGTCATCGCTCGTGCGCCAGAACCGGGCCCACTCACGGCCTCGGCGGGCGTGGCCATCGTGGGCCGTAACTTCCCGTTCCACATCGCCTACGACCTGGCGGAGGGCCTGGTATCGCGCGGGAAGAAGCTCGGCAAGAAGCCGGAAGCCTCCCCCTGTTCGACGATCGACTTCCACGTCCTGCGCGACGCGACTGTCCTCGACCCGGATGAAACGTTGGACGAGTACAAGGGCCGCGTCCAACGTCCCTTCCTCGTCGGCCACTACGCGCCGGAGCAGATCGGAGGAGCAACCACGGCCTCGGCTTCCGGAGGAGCGCCACAAGCACAGGATCAGTGGAAGAAAGTCCTCCAAGCGGTCGCCGCCTTTGATGGTAAGGACCCGGATTCCCCCGGCAAGACGGTCGGCGATCCGTTCCCACGTGCCCGCGCGAACCGCATCGTCAAGCTCCTCGCGGAAGGCAAGGAAGAGCAGGCCGCAACAGAGTGGGGCGACGCGCTACAGAATGCCCCCGGTGCTGGACTCCTTGCCCAACAGTTGAAGCTTCTCCCACCTCACTCGTCGAGCTCCGATGAGGCTGGCGAATCCCTCGAGCAGATCAAGTGGCTCCTGGACCTGATCGACCTGTCTGAGAACTTGCCCGACGGGTATATCACTTGCCGGTTAGCCCGAGACGCCAACGGCCGGATAGCTTGCGACGAAGCGTTAGGCGCGACCACCGCAGGAGGTGCCAAGTGAGCGCTGAAACTACGACGAGTAGCATCACCCCCGCAAGCGGTCATGTCACCATCGTGTTCACCTCCGACTGGGGCGTGTCCACGGGGGTGGGCCAGGCGGGCCGCACGCACTCCACGATTGAGCGCGGCAGCAACGGGCACCCGGTCGTGCGCGGCACCGTCATCACGGGAGTCCTGCGCGAGCAGGCGATGCTGGCCGCGAAGGCCCTTGACGGGCCAGACGAGAAGTCTCCCAAGAAGTGGACCAACTTCGCCCTGTGGCTCTTCGGCCAGGACCCCGACGGCAAGCAGGGTTCTGTCCCCCACCCGCGTCACGTTCTCTTCTCGGACGTTACCTCGGCCTCGTCGATTGACGTCCATGACACGGTGTCCCTGTCCATCGACCCGATCACGGGGACGGCGCGCGACCAGTTCCTACGTTTCACGGAGCGCGCGGCGGCCGGCGTCCTCACGGGCACGTTCACTCTCATCGACGAGGCCGGGGCTGAGTTCTCCGATACAACGACGATTGAGGCCGCACGCTTCCTCCTGGGGGTTGCGGGCCTCATGGTCCGAGACATCGGCTCGGGGCGCTCTGGGGGCGACGGAGAGTGCACGGTCCTCGTGTCCGGTGAGGCGCTTGCCGCGTGCCACGAGCGCTCCACGTCCAAGTTCGTCGCATACGCCTCGGACCAGTCGCAGGCGTTGAAGAGGAGCCTCAAGAAGCTGGCGGCATCGTTCACCGAAGCCGTCGTCAACGAACTCCCTGGACCGCGGCAGGGCGGCGTACAACACCGGGTCGGGACAGTCGGCGGTTCCGATGCTGACCGCAGCGGCGGGCACCACCTGATCCTCGACCTCAGGCTCAACTCGCCCATCGTGTCCTACGAGGTACCCTTCTCGAACGAGATCCGCTCCTTGGACTTCCTGCGCGGAACGGTCCTGCTCCCCTGGCTGCACCGGACCTTGTCGTCGAAGAAGCAAGAAGGGAACAATGCCATCATTACCAACGCGGTGACGGAGGGCCACCTGTTCGTCTCGGACGCGCTGCCCGTCATCGAGGGCACCGAGGGCCTCCCCGTTCCCCTCACGCTCAAGACAGACAAGACGCCGACCTCGGACTCGACAATTGCCCTACACAGCAATTCCGCCGTGGATACGGGCAAAATCCCCGTTCGCGGCGGGTACGTGTTCTACGACCCCAGGGAAGGCGACAGCAAGGAGCCTCAGGGGTGGTACGGTAAGCCACCCCTGCACGGGCGACAGACGACCGCCATCAACCACGAGACGGGCGCTGCCAGCAAGGGGCAGCTGGTTCTCGTCGACGCACTGCCTGAAGGACTGAGTATGCGCGCGCACGTCTGGATGTCAGATGAGCTCTGGACGGCCAGCGGCGGCGATGACTTACTCGCCAAGGAGCACAAGGCCCGGTTGGGGTCACGCAAGCTCACGGGTACCTTCGGTTCCGCAACGTGCACGCTCCGCAAAGAGACAGACGACGAGAAAGAGGCGCACAGCCGCTTCGATGACGCTGGAAGCACGCAGCCTGTGGGCGCTGCCTCCATGTCCGCCGACGGGACGGCAGCCGGTGAGGACACCACGGCCTCGTCCCGTGAATCCACTAAGGTTGTGTCCCTGTGGTTCACCTCCGATGTAATCGCACGTTCTGACCTGCTGGGGCCGGGCGGAACTACCGATGACCTCATTCGTGCATTTAAGTGCAAGGGCATCACCGTCGAGGCAGTCGGCACACCCTCGATCCGGCACCGTCGCGTCGACTCGTGGTCGCCTGCGGATAACGGACCACGCGCAACTCGGCTGGCGATCCAGGCGGGATCGATGATCCGAGTGCGAGTCAGCGTGGCGGATCGAGCCAAGCTCCTGGAACTCGCTCCCTTTGGAATCGGTGAACTCAGCGCCCAGGGCTACGGGCGCTTCGCCGTGGACCACCCGCTGCTCGAGCGCAAGAGCCTCACCGTCACAAGAGCAACAAGGCAGGACTTTATGTCCTCGGCGGACACCCGAGGAGGTGAAGGCAAGTGACCTTCACACGCTATGAACTCACCATCCCCGTCGAGCTGACGTCGGAACTCCACATCGGCGGTGTGGACGAGGTCCCCGACCGCGACGGAGAGGGAACCGTCATCCGCTTCAACCGAAATGGCCTTAAAGAGCCGACGATCCCGGGCAGGTCCATCAGGGGCGCGGTTCGCGCGGCGTGCGATGTCGCCCGTCAGGCGCTGCAGGAGGCCGGGGATCCGGCGACTCAGGACGGAGGAACGTTCTCGAAGGAGACTTGGATCTCCCTATGGGGCGATGACACGGACTACACTGGTAGATCCGCCAATGATCGCGGACTCCGAAGTAATGAGTCGCTTCCTATCAGGAAGAGTGCGCTCACCTTCCACGCTGTCTCTTTCCCCGCAGACAAGCCAATGGCTACCCGCCACGGCGTCGGCATTGACCGCACGACCGGGGCAGCCTCGGACGGAGCGCTCTACGAGCACGAGTTCCTACCCCGCGGGACCGCATTCACCATTCGCATCACCGCCGAGGGACGCGACGACGAAACGATGGGACGCGAAGAATCAAAGGGGATCCCAAGCCCCGCGTCCTCCGCTTCCGTCAAGAAACTCCTCGAGTTTATCGTCAACGTCCTCACATCCGACACTGTCTCCTTGGGTGGCCGCACAGGCTCTGGCCAGGGAAGAATCCATGTCATTGAGCCGAAACTCCGTCGCATCAGCGGGACGACCGATGCCGGTACGCTGACTGGACCGGCGGACATTCTCGATGCTCTCATCGGTCAGGACGAGGAAGGGACGCCGATTCCACTCGAGCTGGGCGGATGGGCCCTCGCAGAGCCTGCGTGCATCACGATTCATTGGTGGTCCCCCACGGGAGTCTTCGTCGCGGAGGACAGGAAGCTCACCCAACAGCGTCAGGCGAAGGCGCGAGCTGAGGGGAACCCTGACGCCCCGGAGATCACCGAACCTCTTCGAGATCCCTCTGCAGCGTGGGAGGAAGCCCAGCTCCTCATACCGGGAACGTCGATTCGCGGCACTCTGCGTTCCAGGGCCGCTCGCATCGCGCGGACAGTCCTCGCTGCACGCGGCGATCTGGAACCCCTCGCGTCGCACGACATCCACGAGCAGATCGCCGCGGAGCCGAACCTCGTGCGATACATGTTCGGTTGCACCGATTACCGGGGCGCGGTCGCCGTCCACGACTGTCGGTCGGTAGAACGCGGCACGCGCGTCGAGGTCACGCACAACGCGATCGACCGCTGGACGGGTGGCGTGGTCGACGGCGGGCTCTTCACCGAGGCTGTGTATCTGGGCACTCACTGGGAGCCGATCACGATCGACATTGACCTGCGGCGCCTGTTGAAGAATATCGAGACGGAGAAGGGGCTGGAAGACAATCACAAGGCCACCGATGTCGGCGAGGTGAAGGAAGCGCTGCAGAAGAATCACAAAACTTCCGATTCCGACGAAGCTAAGAACGGTTCGGGCAACGGCAAGCAGTCGAAGGCTACTGACACCGACTACGCTCACGCCGCCTTCGTACTGCTTGGGTTGGCGCTCGCCGAGTTGTCCGCGGGCACTCTCCCCTTGGGTAGCCGTTCGACGCGAGGCCTGGGCCAGGTCGTCGTTTCGTCGATCGATATTCGTGGCAGTGCCCACGAAGGAGCCAAGATTCCAACAAAGGAGCGTTTTGGCGACCGGGCGCTGGACCACCCCGGCACCGCAGCGAGTCCCCCACCGCAAGATCGATGCGATGCTCAACGCAGGCTCGCTGGAGCTGTCCTTGGCTTCTTGAAGACGATTGATGGCGCGGAACAGTGGTCCGAGCGACTTGATGAAGCCCCTGCAAACAGCGGCGCACGATCGAAGGGCGAGGAGAGTGCTCATGAGTGAGCAAGTTCAGACTGCAACGCTGATGTGCACGCCGATCCAGCCGGTCTCCGGAGGCGCGCTTAGCCTGGGTGATTTCCTGACTCACATTTGCTCTAGTTGGAGCGGTGATCTACAGGGCCTGGCGTTCGCGACCAATGGGACGTGGACCGTGTTAGGTTTCGATAAGGGATCCTCCGCCGAGGCGCTGAAGCTCTCGGTCGCGCCGATCGATGGACGAGAATTCGATCCGACGAAGATCTTCGAACTGCGTCTGTGGGTGCCGGTTACACATACTGACGATCCCAAAGACGGTACCTTGTTGGCTCATGAGTTCCGTTGGGTCAACGGCGAGGGTGCCGTGGACTTGACGCTTGAAGCTGGCACTGAACGCAATGGAACTACCTCTGTCAGCGGATGGGCGCACAACATGAGCTATCTGAAGCACATGCCCGCAGACTCTGACACAGGGAGAGTCGACAACAGCCAAATGATGGCAGTCGAGTTTATCCAAGAAGAACAGCAATACGGAAACATGGTAGTCACCGATCAACTATTCACGGGAGAATGGACAAAATGAGCACGTTCCATCACGCATACAACGGAATCCCGACAGTTGACAACAGCCAAGCCGTTTGTTTTGATGCCGACGCATTCGGATACAGATCTCTTGACCATATCGCTCGAGACAGACTATCCGGCTTTATCGACATCGAAATCACAACTATGACACCGACTCTTCCTGGCTTCAAGACACGAGATGGCACTATCGCGGTTCCTTCCGGATCAGGAAATCCCGACGGAGCCACAAGTATTCAGGATGTACTCATTCCTGCGACAGCCCTTAAGGGGATGCTATCCAGCGCATATGAAGCCGTGACTATGTCGCGCCTCCGAATCTTTGACAAGCAGCACACACGAACACTCTCACACCGTCCTCCGGCGAGAAAGGCGCAATCAACCTACCCAGCATTCCTCACAAGCGACGGCGACAGTTGGGAATTGGTCTTCACATTCAAGAAAAAGGTCTTTGACGCCCAGTTCTGGACGGGAAACAAGCGTCCTCAGACCGTTGGACTCATCGACTCAACAGTTGGTGAGGACGGATACCCTGACGTAGCACAGCTTCGCCATGAGCTACCACACCTAGCCACAGTACAATACAATACCTCGACAAATAAGATTCAGAGGAATGCCACTCGAATAATCGCAACAGCAATTCGCTACAACGACGAAAACGATCAATCAAAGATTATCAAGCTCACGAGAGAAACAGCGAACACGCAATACTTCCCAAAGCGCGGTTTTGTCGTTCGAACACGCAGCTACGACCATACTATTAGCGAGTCTGAGCGTAAACGCTATGAGTTCATATTCCCATTTGTAGAAAAGGGTAGCGAGAAGGAAGCCTATAGACTCCAGGTAGACCGAACGATAATGGAGCAATTCCTATCCACCCTTCACGACTACGCACGGAATACACTCGACGAGGCACAGAGACTCGGGTACTCCGCTCGAATGAATACCCGCGACGCCAGGGACGCAGCCGCACACACCGCACTATCCAACACACCACGCCTCATTCACAACTATCTCAGTCCTCAGCTATTGGCAGGTGAGCCATTCGAACGGATTGACATCACGGATGGAGCGATTGAATCATATCTCAAAGAGCACCTCAAGGAAGTTCGCGATAAGAATGCGCCAGGAATTCCTGTCTTTGTTTCGATTGATATTAATAAGGACGATGGAACATGGAAGCTGGCGTCGATCAAGATATCACCAGTAGGAAGAATGATTGGAAAGGACGCAGCGTCGGCCTACAAGCTGGCACAGGATCAGCATCGCGATCCAGCTAGCTCGCTTGACGTAGCAAGTCCAGGTGACAGCATGTGGGGATTCGTCCCTCAAACCAAAGATAATGGGGAAACGCCTGCTGGCGGACTAAGCGGAAGAATCCTGCTGGAACCCGCTTACTTCAGAGGATCAAGCTCAAGTTCACCCAAAGGAGATAGACAACTACTGAAGGTTCATCACCCCGCTTACTTCATCACACTTGCAAGCCCGAAGCCGCGAACTGGTGTGCCATATTTGCGTGACTCAGAGGGATACAATCTGGAACGGCGATCTCCGGGAGCGGATCGCAAGAACCCTATTCCCCGTGAGCGCGCATTCTTAACTGGACAAACGCTTATTCGTAAGGTTTACCCAACACACCGAGAGCTGATTGACGAGAAGGTTACGCTACCAGAATCCACAGCAGATACTGCCATGGCGTCAAAGATATCCTCATGGATCGAACCAGAGGCTGTGTTTCTCGGCAGGATTCACTTCACTAATCTATCCGAGCGGGAGCTCGCCATCCTCCTCTGGCTATTGAAACCAAATATGCTCTCTGGAGGCGTCAAGAATATCGACGAAGGATACCATCATCTCGGCTTCGGAAAACCACTCGGCATGGGAACAGTAAAAGTAAATGCTATCTCATGCTGTCTCGTTAGCGGATCAATCTTAGCGCAACAGTACATCTCCCTTAACGGAGTTGTTGGTCATTTCGGTGAGATTGCGCTCGAGAATGGTCAAACGAAGAAGATAAAGAATATCAAGATTCAAGGACATATTAACGAGCACCTTCCCACGAAGTTCACAGATTCTCTCCCTGTCAAGTGTTTTTGCCGGCAGGCCTGTGGTTGGAAGGATGGACGACCTGTCTACTATCCGACTGAGCAATCGAAGTCTGCAGCCTCATCAAGCACTTCCGACAATCCAACACTCAGCTGGTTCCGGAAGCGCGAAGATAACCGCGTCAAATTAGCTTCACTCTACGATCACGCCACTGCGGAACCAAAACAGATTGAAGATGCGGAATCCCAGTTTGGACGGTACAGTTTCCCGACTCTGGATGAATAGCGCTTCACCACACCCCGCGACAGAGCCCCACGTCATCGAGCGCTATGGCTGCACCGAGTACGTCGGCGCGGACAGCGCAGGAGGCGCAGATCGGGTAGATGTGGATGACGTCTTCGGCGTCTGTGATGGTGGCGGAGAGCAGGTGGCGCACGCGTGCCAGGGAGTCGGTGTCGAGGCGCAGTTGGAACACGGATTCTTGGATGCGGTAGCCCCAGGATTCCAGGATCTTGGCGACTTTGAGCCGTCGCCGGTTGTTGGCGATGTCGTAGGCGACGATGTAGATCATCGCCACACGATCCTTTGCCACCGGTAGTCGGGTTCGACGATCGCTCGCGCGAGCATCTGCGCGGAGTGCATGATGTGCCTGCGCCACGATCCCGAGTATCCGGGCAGGGCACCGGTCACCGAGCGCTGCGCGCAGGCCTCGTACGCGTCGACGAGGATCCTCTTTCCTTCCGCGCCTAGCCATACTCCCCCACCGTCAGGTTCGGGGGAGGCGTGTTCGACGCGGAGTTTGCGCGTGCGCAGCAACGCCATGACGGTTTGGTCGACGAGGAGCGGACGGAATTGCTCCATGAGGTCGAGGGCTAGGCTGGGGCGTTTGTCAGTGGGCACGTGGGCGATGCCGAGGCAGGGGTCGAGTCCGGCGGCGTGGAGGGCACCAACGCATTCGGAGAGGAGGATGGCGTACCCGTAGGACAGGGCGGCGTTGGGTAGGTCGCGGGGAGGGCGTCGGCTGCGCCCATGGAAGGGAACATCCGCTGGCACGCACATTGATAGGGCGTCAAAGTAGGCGGCAGAGCTCGCTCCTTCGATGCCCATGATTTCATTGACGGATCGAGCCTCTTGAAGGCTGCGTCTCCATGCGTGCATGAGTGCGGTCGTGTCGGCAACGTGCACGTTGTTGTCTCGTCGCGCGATGCGCGTGAGGACGTGGATTTGCCCTCGGATTTTAGCCCCGATGAGGGCGGCGGCCAGGGGAACACGGCGAGTTTCGTCGCGAGTCAGGGCAACTTGAGCGAGGAGTCTGCTGGCGTGTGTTCCCCTGTTTGCTCCGACAAGGCTGCCTTGGTAGGAGCCTCGCCGCGACAGGCAGACGACGTCGACGCTTGAGCGCATTGCCCAGGAGCGCGCTCCGGCGGAGAGTCCGACGTTTCCGGACAGGACGATTCTGCCGACGTTGTTCTTGGGCAGGCTGGTGGCGGGGATTCCCACGGGTCCGTCGACGAGGAGGCGTCCCCCTTTGACGTGGACGCGCGCGCCGTCGCGCCCGACGTAGAGGATGCGGTCGGCCAGGTTCGTAGGCTTCTTCTTTTCGGATGGGGGCACATGGTCGATTCCGATGCTGGCGAGGGTCGCGTCGGCGTCGACATGCTGGGTCACAAGGTCGCAGATCCGCACCCCGAGCGTGACGGCCGCACCGGCCACGGCATCAATAGCCTCGTCCAGGCGCTCTTCGGTGGGGGCGGCGAGGACGAGAGTGGATGCGACGCGCGAGTATGGGATGCCTTGACCAGAAGCGTACCTGTCAAGGTCGAGGAGGGCCGCGTCGGCGAGAGTGCGGGTGATGGGATCGGCGGGGTTTGAAGGGTGGGCGAGCTCGCCAATGATGGTGAGGGCATCTGCGGGAATTCCGAGGCATTCCAGTCCCAACAGTACGACGTGGTCCGTTTGCGCCGGAAGGAGTGTCGCACGGGCAAGGTGCTGGTTGCCGTGTTCGTAGTCCTCAAGGACGGTCCTGGTGAACGCTTCGTGACCGTCGGGGGTGTCGTCGTAGCTGCCATGCGGGCGCTCGAAGGCGAGCAGCCGGGAAAGCGTATCGGAGAGGGATTCCGAAAGGAGTGCACGTAGTATTGGATCCGCGCACTCGATCACATGGGTGTCAATGTTCTCTATGACGGGTGGGGTCCAGTCAGGGTCAGCAAGTTTGCAGAGCTGATCGTCTGAGAGCATTTGCCCTGACGCGACGCCTGCACTGTTGGTGAGAAGTCGTCTGCGTGCGCGGGTGAGAGCATCGGGGGTGGTTGTGTCCCTCATGAACGAGGCGGTGGTGGCAGATTCTAGAGGTAGGTTGCATCATTGTCTGACCTTCCGGAGCATCAACTCAAAGGTTACCATCCAACCAACCGAGGTGTTCGCATGGCGACACGCCGACCCATCCCCTCGTTTCCAGGCTGAGATCGCCGCAGCAGCGCGTCGGTGGCGATGCGAGGAACCGCAACGAAAACCCTGATATTCTGATCCCGTGCTTGCAGGTTGGAAGGGTGCTTTTTCAACTGTCGGCGATCCGACTTCCTGTTTTTCCTGGTCACACAGGGAATGACACGCCGGACTGTCATAAAGCACCGAGCGCCAAACGGTGCATTAAGACTGCCAAGGGTCGGTCTTGTAGGTGTGTGCCATTTTCTGTGGTCATAAAGCACCGAGCGTCAAACGGTGCATTAAGACCCGGTACGTCCACTGGTAGAGGCCAAAGTTTATGTACGGTCATAAAGCACCGAGCGCCAAACGGTGCATTAAGAAGAGATCTGAGCGATGCGCTCCGTGAGGGAAGGGGGTCATAAAGCACCGAGCGCCAAACGGTGCATTAAGACGTGAGTTCTTCGTCGTGGGCTGCCATGCCATGCTCCTTGTCATAAAGCACCGAGCGCCAAACGGTGCATTAAGACCCGAGTACGTCGCAAGCGCCATGAGGAAGCCGAACATCTCGTCATAAAGCACCGAGCGCCAAACGGTGCATTAAGACCGACACAGCCGCAGCCTTCGCAGCCAACAAGCCAACAAGCCAACAAGCCAACAAGCCAACACGGTCATAAAGCACCGAGCGCCAAACGGTGCATTAAGACGGAAGGTGAACTTGGCCATTTCGGGTTCCTGCTCTTTCTAGTCATAAAGCACCGAGCGCCAAACGGTGCATTAAGACATGATCTATCAACCTCTAACAGCTTCTCGCACAGAGGAGTCATAAAGCACCGAGCGCCAAACGGTGCATTAAGACCAGCCACCGCTGGCCCGGGTGGACGGCCCCAATCGGGTCCGTCATAAAGCACCGAGCGCCAAACGGTGCATTAAGACGGTGTCGCGCGTTCCGATGATCGTGCCGATCGGCTCGGTCATAAAGCACCGAGCGCCAAACGGTGCATTAAGACGGGATATACCGCTCATCGAGCTCGCACCCGACCGCGTTGTCATAAAGCACCGAGCGCCAAACGGTGCATTAAGACGCATGATGCTGTCCTCCAGTCCGCGACCTTCAGGAGAGCGTCATAAAGCACCGAGCGCCAAACGGTGCATTAAGACTCGCTTAGAGGCCTCATAACCCTTTCCATGCCATTTGTCATAAAGCACCGAGCGCCAAACGGTGCATTAAGACCCGGGCTTGTTGCTGATGTTTTGGATGTCTTGTTCTGACAGGCCATAAAGCACCGAGCGCCAAACGGCGCATTAAGACAAGGGCGTGTGGTGCGTACCGTTCAGAACAGGCTCGAGTCATAAAGTACCGAGCGCCAAACGGTGCATTAAGACCTGTTTTCGTCGATCACGTAAGCAATCGTATCCTTGCGGTCATAAAGTACCGAGCGTCAAACGGTGCATTAAGACAGCTGAAAATAGCCACAGCGACACCGAATTGTTCCATCGTCATAAAGTACCGAGCACCAAACGGTGCATTAAGACTTGTGGTGGTAGGTGAGATCTGAGGTCCAATGCATGGTCATGTCATAAAGTACCGAGCGCCAAACGGTGCATTAAGACTGGACGTAGTTGAGAACAGGGATCTCAGGGTACAGGGTCATAAAGTACCGAGCGCCAAACGGTGCATTAAGACCGAGGCCAATCTCCTTCAAGGGTCCACTTGTGTTTCAGTCATAAAGCACCGAGCGCCAAACGGTACATTAAGACTCGGCTTGCGTGGTGCCATTGTGTTTGTTGCGTGGTGCCATTGTGTTTGCTGCCTTTCTTGTCATAAAGCACCGAGCGCCAAACGGTGCATTAAGACTTCGGCACCTTACCGCCGAACTTCCCCTTCTGCTCTTCGAGTCATAAAGCACCGAGCGCCAAACGGTGCATTAAGACCTCGTTGATACCCAGGATTACCTTGTCTCCGGACTTTGTCATAAACCACCGAGCGCCAAACGGTGCATTAAGACTAGACCCCCTTGATCACAACGACGTCTGAGGATCATCCCGTCATAAAGCACCGAGCACCAAACTGTGCATTAAGACCAGGATCGAGGCGGCGCGGAAAGCGTCCTGGCCGAACATTTTGTTATAAAGCACCGAGCGCCAAACGGTGCATTAAGACGTGCACTACTTACGCAGATCTGTGCGTGCGCCCTGACCTGTCATAAAGCACCGAGCGCCAAACGGTGCATTAAGACTTTAGGAACGCATCAAACGATCCGTCGAGACCGGTCAGTCATAAAGCACCGAGCGCCAAACGGTGCATTAAGACGTTCTTGTACTTGTTGTTCGCCTCAGCGCGCAGAGCGTCAAGTCATAAAGCACCGAGCGCCAAACGGTGCCTTAAGACCGACTCACCCGACCACCTGCGCCCATCCCACACGCGTCATAAAGCACCGAGCACCAAACGGCACATTAAGACGAGATCATGGCGTGCAGCCACATGTTGAGCACACTCATCATGGTCATACACTCATCATGGTTATAGAGCACCGAGGGCCAAACGGTGCATTAAGACTCGTCGTGCGTCAACCATGAGGATCCTTTCAGTTGTTTGTGTAGTCATAAAGCACCGAGCGCCAAACGGCGCATTAAGACAGCATCTCCTCGGGCGTTCCGTTCTCCACGTCGGCCTGTATGCGGAACGTCATAAAGCACCGAGCACCAAACGATGCATTAAGACTCGGAGGCGATCTTCAGGAGCTGGCGAATCTGCTGGGTCATAAAGCACCGAGCGCCAAACGGTGCATTAAAACGCGGGTGAAGGTCTGCGGTGGCGAGTTCGTTCGGGTACATCGTCATAAAGCACCAAGCGCCAAAAGATGCATTAAGACCACGGCCCCGGTTCGACATCACTCGTCCACGCGACCCGGTCATAAAGCACCGAGCACCAAACGGTGCATTAAGACGGGCCAGCATCCTCCCAGTCCAGGTCAATCTTCTGGCCGTCATAAAGCACCGAGCGCCAAACGGTGCATTAAGACATGATGACCAGGCGCTGCAGTGTCTGCCAGTTGATGCGGTGTCATAAAGCACCGAGCGCCAAACGGTGCATTAAGACATGACGAGAGCGGAGCAATCCGTCTCGCCACCCACGCGAAGGTCATAAAGCACCGAGCGCCAAACGGCGCATTAAGACCCGGCCGGGCTGGTGATCGTGGGATCCCACGTGTGTGGTCATAAAGCACCGAGCGCCAAACGGTGCATTAAGACACCGTTACATCGACGATGCCGGGGATGTGGATCTTCGAGTCAGAAAGCACTTAGCGCCATAAGGTGCATTAAGACGAGCACTCCCACGAGAAGGTGATCGCCTCGGGAGTCATAAAGCACCGAGCGCCAAACGGCGCATTAAGACGCCGCGTCCTGCTGTTTCTTCGTGCTCTGGCTAAACTGTCATAAAGCACCGAGCGCCAAACGGCGCATTAAGACAGGCTGAATCCTAACCTCTGGAAGTAGACCCATGTTGTGCCATAAAGCACCGGGCGCCAAACGGTGCATTAAGACTCAATTCCGAGTTGGCGCATGAATGCTTGGGTGAGTCCTCGTCATAAAGTGCCGAGCGCCAAACGGCGCACTAAGACACGTCGGGCGGCGTATCCGTCGCCGGCGTCATCGACGCCATGTCATAAAGCACCAAGCGCCAAACGGCGCATTGAGACCGGGGAGCAAATGCGCAACACCTAGCGCATGTAAGTCAGAAAGCACCTAGCACCATAAGGTGTATTATTACTCCTGGCTGAATCGCATCGCCACCTGTACCTTATGCCAGAAAGCACCTAGCGCCATGAGGTGCATTATGATCCCTCGCCGGTCTTACACATCTCCTGCTCGGTGATCTGTCATAATGCACCGAGCGCCAAACAGTGCATTGAGACAAATCCCGCCCCGAAGACGTAGACCTGTCCATGATGACGTTAGAAAGCACCGAGCACCCGAAAATTTCGCATGCAATTCCCTTAGTTCAAACTTCAATGAACGGCGAAAACAGCGACATCTTAACGGTACAGCTTCAAGTCTTGAAGGAGTGGAAGCCGAATTGCATGCGACATTTTCCAACAGCCCTCCAAGATCAGCGCCAAAAGGTGCATTAAGACCCCACCATCAGATTGCGTAGCACCCAGGTTTTCGCCGAGTCAGAAAGCGCCGAGCGCCATAAGGTGCATTAAGACCACCAAATAGTGGTGTTCGGAGATAGCATCTTAGCCAGGTCAGAAAGCACCAAGCGCCATACGGTGCATCACGACTCATCGACGACGTAGGGGAGATCCTCAGGAGAGAGGGTCAGAAAGCACCAAGCGCCATACGGTGCATCACGACGCGGCGCTCCGCAAGCTTTTGACGGGACGAGCCCCGTCCCGAACTAGCACGCGCGCAAGCGAGGCCTCCCCGCGTCAACGCGGGGAGGCCTCGGCAATGCGGGACGCGGCAGGAGAATCTACGACCGCAAACCAGCATCCCTCTTCGACGGATGCCGCCTATCTTTTCCCCTCCACCAGGGCATCCAGGCTCGATACCCATCAGGCGGCGGGGTGGGCGAGTCGGGCTCGAAGCCCAGCTCGGCGGGACTCTGCGGGATGCGGTCGACGAGGAAGTACTTGTCCTTGTCGTCGCAGTGCTCGCGCACGATGGTGCGGAACTCCGTCAGCTCGCAGTACAGGACGCCCGTGATTGGGTTGCGCTTGCAGGCGACGATCTTGTACAGCCAGTAGGCAAAGAGCGCGACGTTCGCGCGCGGGTCCAAGGTCGCGAAGTTGAAGATGTCCGAGGGAGGGACCAGGACCTCGGACAGGAGGGTGTTCATCGAAATCCAGAAGACCAGCGTGAAGCAGCGGAACCAGATCCACTGGCCCTTCGCCCACGTGAACGCTGGGATTGTGCAGGCGAGCAGCAGGGCGAGCGTGCAGTACCACATGTAGTCGGACCGCGCGTGGTACTCGGGCGTGGCGCTACTGGCCTCGTGCACGATCCCTGCGCTCATGAAGGTTGGGCGAGGCGCGTGGATCCAATACCGCGCGTACACGCTCACGCTGTGGTCGGCGGTCGTGCTCACGTTCCCGCATTTCATGCAGGATTCGATGTTCGCCCACCGCAGCGCCCACAACCCCTGGGCGATGTTCATCCTCTCGGCGGCCGCCCTGGTGGCGAACGTGTGGGTGTTCGCCGCGCACGTGCGCACGATCGTCTCCAAGCGGCGAAACCCGCTCACGCAGGAGGTCCACGCCGACGAGGCCACCTACGCCTCGTGGGTCCGTGACTTCGCATCCAATCAGGACAAGGAGCTCATCGCCACGAGCCTGGGCACGACGCCCGAGAAGGCGGGCTTTACATCGACGGGCATGGGGTAACAGAGCGGCACTGTTGCACGGCTGTCCTCCGATCGCCCCCCCTGTGCAGGTCGGAGGGCAGCCACATTCGTTGAAGGCATTCTCGCGCCAGGAGGCTGCGAGAAAGGGACTATCGAAGTTCCTCTAGAAATTGCGGACGTGCCTTCATCGCATGAATGAGGAGTTCACCGCCACTGTCAAAAATCAAGACGACCATTTCCAGAACGCGTCCAGATTGATCAATACCCACCACGAGCCACCGCCTGGGGTCATCCTCATCATCGAGGGGTCGAGAGTTCAGGGCATGCTCATAGGCATACAGGACGGACTCATCGGTGAGCCGGTCGCGCCCAAAATGCTTGCGCGCACTGGCGTGCAGTCTAGGCGACATGGGTCCACTCACGCACCGCAGCACGTATCGCGTCGGAACGGCTATCGATCCCCTCAGAGGCAGCACGTTCCATCAGCGCGCTGAGCGTCTGCTCATCCAAACGCACTGTGACGGCCACTCCCGGCCCCTTCCCGACGGAAGGACGGCCCGGACGCGGGGGCGCCAGCTTGGTCAGGTCATATCCGCGCTCAGCCTCATCAGCCCACGCCTGAATCTGCTCATCGCTGACGGGCTTTCCATGAAGAAGACGCTCACTCATATGAGTATCGTATACGAAATTCTCTCCTTGCACTATCGAATTCACAATGGCGATCCAACAAGGAAAACACCCTCCCCACACACACGAGGGGCCGCGCACGAGACATCGTGCGCGGCCCCTGAGCCCTCAACCAGGAAGGAACCCCGGCCTCGTAATGCTTACTCCTGGAGGCGGCCCTCGTCGTCGAACACGTAGCGCGTGCCGTCGATCCAGCGCGCCCCGGTCACCATCGCCCCGGAGGAGGAGAGGTAGAACCAGGAGCCACCGTCCTTCACCCAGCCGGTGCTCATCGCGCCGGAGGTGGCGAAGTGGTACCAGGAGGATCCGATGCGCGCCCAGCCCGTGGTCATCGCGCCGGAATCGGACAGGTAGTACCAGGTGGAGCCGTCGCGCATCCATCCGGTGCGCATCGCGCCCGAGGCGCCCAGGTAGTACCAGGTGTCGCGCACCTTGGTCCATCCGCTGGCCATCTCGCCGCTGATGGGATCCAGGTAGTACCAGGTTCCACGCACCTGCACCCAGCCTGCGACCTGGCCGCCGGAGGGTCCGTAGTAGAACCAGTGGCCGCCCTCGCTGACCCAGCCGGTCACCATGTACCCGTGGGCGTCGAAGAGGTAGATCGCCCCATCGATGCGCAGCTGCGTCGAGGTCGGGTAGGTGCCGTCCTCGTAGCGCCACCACCAGCCGAACACGCCGGACACCCAGCGGCCCGAGCGGGCCTCATCGGGACCGACCTGGTCGGGGCTGACCGTGAAGGGAACCTGGACGGTCGCATCATCATCGGCGCGGGCGTCGTTGTTGCGGCCCATGGCCTCGACCGTGACCGTCGCGGCACCCGCGAAACGTCCCGTGCCGTTCGGGTGGGACACGTCCACCCCGTCGGCCTGCAGCGTCACCGAGTTGCCCTCGAAGGCGCCGGTGCCCACGCCGGTCGCGACTTCGCGCTCACCGACGAGGAGACGGGCGGAGGTCACCGGACCGGTGACGGTCACGCGGATGGAGACACGCCCGGCGACGCTCTCCCCCGCCAGCGGCTGCCACGTGGTGCCATCGGTGGAGTACTCGACGCTGCCGATGACGGGCTTCGCCTGATCCTTGAGAACCGCGTCCAGGGCGTTGGGCAGGCCCGCGCCCCGGTACTCGCGGCCCTCGACGGGCTTGAGGCGATCCCAGTTCGCCGGATCCCCCGCCTGCTTCTTCGCCAGGGCGATGATCTGCTCGGCCTTCATCTCCGGGTGGACCTGGCGCAGCGTCGCAATGACCGCGGCCGCCAGGGGCGACGCCTGCGACGTGCCGTACAGGTTGCCGTAGGCCTTGCCGTACCAGCTCGTCAGCGGAGCGTAGATCTTCGCGCCGGGGGCAGCAAAGTCGATACTGTTCGCACCCCAGTTCGACCAGGACGTCGGCTCGAGCACGCCGGTGGCGGGGTCAGCGCCCTCAGGCAGCTGCAGGGCGGACACGGCGAGCGTGCCGCGCAGCATCGACGGCATGTAGACGCCACCCCTCACGTCGCGCTCGAACGCACCCCACGTGTCGCCCGGCGACGAGTCGTCGGTCGTGGGCAGGTTATCCAGGTCCGTCGTCCAGTTGCCGGCAGCCACCACATTGATGACGTCCTTCGAGGTCGCGTAGTCGACCGCGCGCTGCACGGCCTCCAGGC
>ERZ772827.439-NODE-439-length-23107-cov-8.043510_pt1 | contig 23107 bp, 23 predicted proteins | sample MGYA00580850_ERZ772827 | MGnify/ENA primary metagenome ERZ772827 (study PRJEB29015, sample SAMEA2737950) | human oral metagenome | biome: human oral; feature: human-associated habitat; material: dental | place: China | collected 2145 ... | reverse complement strand
AAATCTTTAATTAGATTTTGGCTGTCGGGGAAAAAGGAATTTTGCAAAGGTCTCATATTGTGTCTGCTACTGGTTTGGTTCATGATGGGGTCTCCTTGATAAATGGCGGAACGGGGTTTCAGGCTGCTTTCAGGCTGCCTGAACGGGGCAGGTTTCAGTTTCAGACGGCCTTCGGGTCTTTCAGGCTGCCTGAAAGCCGGCAGGTTTTAGTTTCAGACGGCTTTTGGGCATTTGCGTAGCAACTGTATTTTTCACCCCGTCGAGCAAAAATACAGTTGCTACGACACTTCACGGGATTTTGTTGGATCTCAACCCAAGCTACAGCATTCACTTTTCCGCCTTCAAAGCCGCCAGCCGTTCGGCGATGCGGTTGCTGCGGCTTAGGTCTTCCAGCTCTTTCAACTTGGCCAGCTGTGCCGCGTCGCTGCTGCTGTGTACGGCGTTTTGCCTGCCCATGATGCGGTCAAACGCGTTGCCGCTTTTTTCGGCGTTGCGGGCGATGCGCTCGATGTTGCCGCCGGTTGCGCCGCCGTCGGCTGCCGCGCTTTGCTGCGCGGCGCGCCAGTCTTGAAGCTGCTGCTGCATTTCGCGTTTTTTGGCCTGCAGCGCGGCGATAAAGCCTTCGAGCTCTTTTTCCTGCGCGGCGCAGTCGGCGATGGTGTTTTCGAGCACCGGCAATCGCGCTTCGATGTCCATCTGCTCGGCGATGCCGCTTTCGGCCAAATCGTCGCGCTCGGCGACCACGGCGGCGCGGATGTGTTCGGACAGCGCTTCGTGGCGGTTGCTCTCGTCGGCCATTTTCTTGGCGGCCAGATGCTTTTGCGCCAACACTTTGCCCAACTCGGCACGCACTTCGTCAACCGCACGCTCGATTTCGCGGATGCTCTCGTTCATTACCGCCTCGGGCGCAAGGTTTTCGGCAGCGTCAATCAGGGCGTGGAAGCCGCCGCTCACCAGGCGGCCGACACGGCGGGACAGGGTTTCGCTCATTTTGTTTCCTTTCGGTTCGGTGTATCGGGTTTTCAGACGGCCTCGCCATCCGTATCAGACGCGCGGCGCACAATCTCGGCCAGTTTCAAAGTATTTTCAAGCTGTTGCAACACGGTATCGTCGTAGGCCGCGCCTTTGCCGGTAACGGCAAGCTGCAAAATGCTGTCGGTCAGGCGCACGATGCGCCACATCAGCTCGCGCTCGTATTTCTGCAAATCGGGCTGCGCGGCCTCTTCGGGCAGGTCGGCGGCCAGCGTGGCGGCCAAATCGGGCAGCTGCTCAAACAGCCGCGCCACGATGTGCGAATGCACTCCGGCCTGCTTTTCGGCATGCAGCACGCTGCGGCGGGCGGCCTGTAAAAACTGCTCCTGCGCCGTGAGCGCGGATTCGTAATCACGCGTCTGCGTGTGCGCCAGCCTGGCCTGTTTCAACAATTCACGGATTTTTTCCGACGGCGTATTCGCGCCTTCAATTTTTAACTCTGCAATAAAATCAGCGTCTTCCTGCGTAATCCGCACGCTCACGGGAATACGGGTGCCTGCGTTCATTTCTATTTGTCCTGTTTTGTATTCATTTGTATGCGAATATACATGAAACATTTTCAGTTTTCAATTAAACTGCGAAAAAATCAAAAATAAAATCTCAACATAATGTTTAAAAAGGAAAACAATAAAACTACAAACGTGTGCAAATGCAACACCCCCGCCATAAAAAGGCAGCCTGAAAACCTTGATTGGGTTTTCAGGCTGCTTTTTTTCGTTTTCGCCGCCGCTTTTCAGGCTGCCTGCCCAAGCAGCCTGAAAGACAAATTCTGCCTACCGATCACGCACCGCGGCGAAAAAACAGTAGAATGCCCGTTTACGCAAACTTACAAAACCGCCATGCCCGCTCCGCTTTTGCTTGCCGATAACAGCTTCGATACCGCCCGCCACAGCTGGGCGGACAACGAGCAGCGGCTGATCGACTGCGCCCAAGCCGCCGGCTGCGATGCCGCGCTGGTGTTTTGCGGCGAAGACGGCATCGTGGTGCCGCGCAGCTACCGCAGCAAGCCCGGCTTTGACCAAGCCTGCGCTACGCTGGCGGCCGACGGCCTGCCGGTGCATGTGCGCCTGTCGGGCGGCGGCGTGGTGCCGCAGTCGCCCGCCGTGGTCAATCTGTATCTGGCGCGGCCGCTATTGAGCGAGCAGCCGGTACGCGATGCCGAGCAGCAGTATCTGGCGCTGTGCGCCCTGCTGGAGCGGCTGTTTGCCGAGATCGGCATCGCCACCGGCTATCAGGCGGTGGCCGGCTCGTTTTGCGACGGCCGTTTCAATCTGGCTGCCGGCGGCCGCAAAATCGCCGGCACCGCGCAATACTGGCAGCGCCGCCGCGGCACGCCCAACGGCTACACCGCCCTGCTTTCGGCGGTAATCCTTGCCGGCGATGCCGCCGCGCTGACCGGGCGCACCAACCGCTTTGAAGCGGCGCTGGGCAGCGATACGCACTACCGCGCCGATGCCTGCACCGCCGCCGCCGAACATGCCGATACCGATGCCGCGCAACTGGCCGCCGTTTTGCGCCGGCTGCTGGGCGGGGCAGCCTGAAAACTTACGGCAAGGCAGCGGCTCTGTTTGCCTGAAACCGAAATTCAGGCTGCCTGCATACCGCGCCAAACAGCCTGAAAGCCTGCCGCCCGAATCCGTCTGCCCGAATCCGCCATGAAAAAACTGCGTGTGTTTTTATTGTTGTCCGCCTTGATTTTTGTGCTGCTGTTTGCCGTGCCGCAGTATCTGATCCGGCAGGAAATCGCCGCCGCCCAAGACGATTTGGCGCAGCTGGCAGTCAAACCGGCGCCGGCGCAAACCGCAGGCGGCGATGCGCTGTGGCTGGTGGGCTACCGTGCCGAAAGCGCTGCCGAACGCGAGCGTATGATGGCAACGTACCGGCCGCTGCTGATGCGCGGAAGCCGGCCGCCGGCGCTGGCCGAATACGAACTGCCGCAACCAGAGAACGGAGAATTTACCTGTGGCAGCGGCAAAAGCGCCGCCGACTGTCTGGCAGAAATACGTGGGAATCTGCCGCAATACCGCGATCAGGCCGAAAAATATCGGGAGCTGCTGGCCAATATCGACCGGCTGGCGGACTACGATGCTTTTGCCCAGTCCGGCTGGCCGAACGATCACACCGGTTCGTCCGATATGGCACTACCCCGGTTGCAGCATCTGTTTCTCAGCGTTCCCACCGCCGCGCTGGATTGGGCGGACGGCCGGCAGCAGGCGGCGCTGGTGCGCGTTTGCCGCAGCCTGAAAACCGGACGCACCCTGCTGCAAGGGCGCCCAAATATGCTCTATCCGATGGTCGGCAATGCGCTGATTCAAAAACACACCGCGCTGGCAGCGCAAATGCTGGCGGAAGATCCGTCATGGGCAAAGCGCCTGCCCAAAGAATGCGACGGCGCCTTTGCCGTACTGTCGCCGCAAGAGCAAAACCTGTGCACCGCAGTACAGGACGAATTTCACGCTTCGGCCAATCTGCTGCGCAAAATGTCGCCCGAATGGTCGCCGCGCAAAATGTTTACCGTTATGGCTCTAGCCGCAAATATGAGCGATGAAGACAGCATCGGTTCTCTCCGTGTACCGCGCTGGATGATATGGGTGCCGGTGATGAACATCGAACACAGCCGCGCCCGCAGCGCCGCCTATTATGCACAGGGCTGCAACGCCGAAACGGCCGCCGCTCTCGAACGCGACCAAGCCATCATCTGGCAGCCGCCCGCCCAAGCAAGCTGGAAACAGCTCTGGGCCTGCAGCAACAACGGCCAGGGCTGCGTGCTCTCCGATATTGCGCTCACTTCCTGGGACAGCTATTTCCAACATGTGCAGGACAGCGCCATGCAGCAGCGCGCCTTTCAGGCTGCCCTGGCGCTTTACCGTCTGCCCGCCGCCGAGCGCCGCGGCGCAATCGGCCGCATTTTGGCGGAGCATTCCAGCCCGTCGCGCCGGCTGGTATGGAACGAACAAAACAGCAGCATCGGCTTTGCGCGCTACAGCAAACACCCAACCGAAAGCAGCGACATTCCCCTCAACCTGCGCTAAACTTTTCAGGCTGCCTACAGGGCGGCAATACCGCGGCAAAGCAGCCTGAAAAACCTGCCGCCGCACCCGCTACATAAGGAGAAAAAATGGACTACCCGCGCCACCTGCTCAAACTCACCGATTTCACCCCCGACCAAATCAACGCCCTGCTCGATCTGGCCGCCGAACTGAAAGCCGCCAAAAAAGCCGGCCGCGAAACCCAACGCCTGCGCGGCAAAAACATCGCGCTGATCTTTGAAAAAACCTCCACCCGCACCCGCTGCGCCTTTGAAATTGCCGCGCATGACCAGGGCGCCAAGGTAACCTATCTGGAACCGGGCAGCAGCCAGATCGGCCACAAAGAAAGCATCAAAGACACCGCCCGCGTGCTCGGGCGCATGTACGACGGCATCGAATACCGCGGCCACGGCCACGAAACCGTCGAAGAGCTGGCGCGTTACGCCGGCGTGCCGGTGTTCAACGGCCTAACCGACCGCTACCACCCCACCCAAAGCCTGGCCGATTTGCTGACCATGCGCGAACACAGCGGCAAAGCCCTTGCCCAAACCGCCTACGCCTACGTTGGCGACGCCCGCTGCAATATGGGCAATTCCCTGCTGCTGGCCGGCGCGCTGATGGGAATGGACGTGCGCATCGGCGCACCGAAAGAATTGTGGCCGGACGACAGCGTAATCACACGTGCGCGCGCGCTGGCCGAGCGCAGCGGCGCGCGCATCCTGCTCACCGACAACCCGCAGCAGGCCGTTGCCGGCGTCGATTTCATCCACACCGATGTTTGGGTCAGCATGGGCGAGCCGCCGGAAATCTGGCAGCAGCGCATCGACCTGCTGCGCCCCTACCGCGTCAGCGCCGAGCTGATGGCCGCCGCCGGCACGCCGCAGGTCAAATTCATGCACTGCCTGCCCGCCTTTCACAACCGCGAAACCAAAATCGGCGAATGGATCTACCAAACCTTCGGCCTAGACGGCGTGGAAGTGAGCGAAGAAGTATTCGAAGGCGCCGCCAGCATCGTTTTCGACCAGGCCGAAAACCGCATGCACACCATTAAAGCAGCGCTGGTCGCCCTGCTCGACCGCCCGCCGCAGGCAGTCTGAAAGCCGGCAAACGGTTTTTCAGGCTGCCTTTGAAACCGTTTGCCGCTGCTCCGTTTTACCGCTTTCAGGCTGCTTTTTTCTCCGAGCAAACCCAAGCAGCCTGAAAACGCCAAACAGACAAAACCGCCGCCGGATCGCACTCTGGCGGCGGTTTTGCCGTTTTCAGGCTGCCTTTGGCTACAGCGCGCGGTGCTGCTGCGCCCAGCGGCTGCATTTTTCCAGATACCACACCAGCGCCACCGCGGCGGCGGCCAGCGAAGCAATCAGCGCCGCCCAAAAGCCGTACACCCCCATGCCGGCGTGGTGGGCGAGCAGATAGCCGGGCAGCAGCCCCAGCCCCCAAAAGGCGATGCCGTGGATAATCATCGGCGCGCGGGTGATTTTGTAGCCGCGCAGGGCGTAAGAAGCGATGCACTGGGTGAAGTCGAAAAACTGAAACACCGCGGCAAACAGCAGAATATTGGCGGCAATCGCAATCACCGCGGCATCGCCGGTGTAAAACGATGCGAGCGTGCGGCGGAACAACACCAGCACCGTCAGCGTCAGCAGCGCCAGCGCCCAGCCCATCGCCAGCGACACGCCGGCAATGTAGCGGGCGCGGGCAAACTGGCGCCGTCCCAGCGCGAAGCCGATGCGCACGGTGGTCGCCGCGCCCACCGCCGAGGGCACCATATACACCACGCTGGTAATGCTGATTACCACCTGCTGCGCCGACACCGTGTCTTGGCCGAAATTGGCAATCAGCCACACAATCAGGGTAAACAGGCTGGCTTCAAGGAAATAAGACAGCCCGATCGGCCAGCCCAGCTGCCAAATCCGCCGCTGCGCCGCCTTGTGCGGCAGGCTGAAACGCGCCGTCAGGCCAAAAGCGGCGAAATACGGATTGCGCACGATATGGCCGCCCAAAGCCGCCGCGCTAAACCAAAACACCAGCGCCGTCGCCAGCCCGCAGCCGGCGCCGCCCATCGCCGGCAGGCCGAATTTGCCGTACACGAAAACATAATTGAGCGGCACGTTCAGCAGCAGCGCCGCCCAGCTCGTCCACATCAGCGGCTTGGGGCGGTCAAGGCTGGAAGCATAGGCATAAAGCGCACGGTAAACCATCGCCGCCGGCATCGCCAGCGCCACATAAAACAGATAATCGCCCAGCGTATCCAGCACATAAGCGCCGTAGCCCTTGCCCGCCAGATAGCCCTGCAGCGGCTTGATCAAAGCCATCATCAGCAGCATACCCGCCGCGCCCAGACCCAGGCCGAACCACATGCCCTGGCGGCCGGTTTCGCCGATTTCGCCCTGCTCGCCCGCGCCGTGCTGCTGGGCGATCATCGGATTGAGCGCGGTCATAATCCCCAAAAAAGTGATGAACACCGTGGCAAACACCGCACTGCCCAGCGCCACCGCCGCCAAATCGTCCTTGCTCGCCCGCCCCGCCATCACGGTATCGACCACGCCCACGCCCACCGACGCTATCTGCGCCAGCAGCATCGGCAGCGCCAGCGACACCAGCTTGCCGGATTCAGAACGAAAAGAAGACGGGGAAAAACGGTTCAGGTTCAAAAGCATGGTTCAAACAATCGGAAAAACGACCGGCCGCACCTTTCAGGCAGCCTGAAAAGCCGGCACAGCATAAAAACAGCAGCCAAAAGCCGCGCATCTTAACCGATAGCCGCCGCTTTTGACAGCCGCCCCAACCCCGCCGCCGGCAAGAAAAAGCAGCCTGAAAACGCCGCTGCGGGTTTTCAGGCTGCCTTGCCTTGCCGTTAAAGTGCGTCGCTACTGCCTGCTTCTTCGCCGTTTTGGGCAAACAACTCGGCAAAAAAATCCTGCCCCGCGTCGCTCAGCACCAGATTGCCGCGTGCATTGGCAAAGGCGATGTTGCGCTTAAACAGCAGCCGGTTGATTTCGTCCCACAGCGGCACATCGCGGCAGTGGCAGGCGCTTAGGATGCGGCGCATTTCGGGGTCTTGGTCGGCATCTGCGGCCAGTTCGCGGCTGAAACCGGCTTCGACGGCGGTTAACAGCTCAAAGCGGTAGTTGCGCAACAGGGCGGTTTTGGCGATGACGGTGAGCAGAGCTTGGATGGCGGTGGCGGTTTTGCTGCTTTCGTCGTCGTCCAAGTCCTGCTCTTTCAGGTAGGCGTAGGCGGGGCGCAGCACCAGCTCGCAGCCGATGCGCTCGTACAAGGCGCGGTAGCCGTTTTCGCCTTCGTATTGCGATGAGAGCTCTTGAAACAGTTCGTCTTCGGCAAAAGCGTTGCGTACCGGGTCGTAACGGCGGCGGTTGATGATTTTGCCGTGAATCAGGATTTTGTAGATGTCTTGGCTGAGCTTGGTGTTGATCATGGGCGGTTACTCAGGGCGTGGTAGTGCAGACTTTGCTTGCGGTGGTGCAGGGTTTTGAGTCCGAATGCGGGCACGGGGCGGATGCGGTGCAGGATTTTCAGCCAGCTGAGCGCGTTGGACAAATCGGCCAGGGTGTAATCGGGCAGGCGCTCGTGCAGATAATCGTGCAGGCTGCGGTGCAGGTCGTCGGAAACGGGCACGCGGTATTGGCGGACCAGCTGTTTCAGACGGCCTTCGTGCTGCCGCTGGCGCAGGGCGTTGACGCCGTTTTCAGGCTGCGTTTGCACGCGGATGTCGGGTTTGGGCGCCGGCGTGCGTTCGGACTGTACGCGCAGATGTTCGGCAAAACGCGCCGCTTCGCTGCCCCGGCGCCAGTTGGTCAGTTTGTCATAATGGGGTTTGGCCAGAACAAAATGGGGAAAATCGTGCGGCGCGGCAGCCTGAAAAAGGATTTTGCTGCCGCGCAACCTGCCATCCTGTAAGGCTTCGACGGCATCGTGCAGGCGGTTATACAGGGTTTCAACGGCGTCGTACTGCCGGCGCATGGTTTCGCTTTGGCGCACATAGCGCTCCATGTCCTGCCGGATACGGTAGATGTCTTTGTAAAAGCTGCGGATGCCGTTTTTCACCAGCAGCACGCGGCGGGCGGTGGCGGGCTGGCTGGTGCGGGAAAACAAGTCGGCCATGGCGTCGATGCCGCCCAACGGGGTTTTGCCGTCTTTGATGTCTTCGTCTTGGTTGAGAAATTCAAGCAGCGGCAGGATGCTGCGGCGGTAGATGCTGCCGATTTCGTCCAGCGCGGCGCGGCTGTTTTCGCTGTCGGCAGCGCTGGCGATGTCGCTGTTGTCAACAATTTCGGCCAGATGTTCGGCGCGGTGGCGCAGCGCTTCGGTGTTTTCTTTAATCCGCGCGTGGATTTCGTGCAGGGTGTCAAAGGCGGGGCGCACGGTGTCGTTCCATTCCGCGCTGCCGACTTGGTTCTCCAGTTCGGACAATTCGTCCGCATGAAAGAAGATACGTTGGCGAAAGCCGTCCAACTCGGGGTTGGTCAGGCGGCGCAGGCGTTTGCGGTCAAGATGGCGGAACATTTCGCTAACGAAGCCCTGCCATTTCAGGCTGCCTGCGTGATGGTCCAAACTCACCAGCAAACCCGCTTCATACAGGTTTTCAGGCTGCATCGCGTTTTGGAATTTTTCGCGTTCGAGGCCGTCTGAAATCTGGTTCAACTCGTGAAAAAACGCTTGTTTGTAAAACGGCAGCGGCAGGGTGTCGTGGTGCTTGTCCATTTCGTCCAGCAGCCTGAAAAAGAATGCTTTGCGCTGAATCAGCATCAGCAGCACGGCATCGGCGTTTACTTTCATGGCGCGTCTCCGTCAGTTATCAGCCGTTCCGCGCCGCTGTGGTAGAGAATGGTGTTGCGGGCGTTGTAGGGATATTCGGCGGAAAAATATTCCAAATTCAGATAATTGCTCACCGCCGCCATCACTTTGGGCGTGAGGTCGGGGCAGGTGCCGAACACGGCAAAATGATGCTTTTCGGCAATTTTGACAAACTCGGACAGGTTTTCGCCGTCCAATTTGTCCATTTCGTCCAACACCAGCGGCATGGTCAGCGCGGTGGAACGGCGCATCAGGCGGTTGAGCAGGGTGGAAAACAGCAGGCAGTTAATCATGGTGTTGGTGCCGGTGGATTGGCTGGTGGCGGTGGGCTTTTCTTCGCCCTTTTTGCGGCAGGTGTAGCCGACCTCCTGAATAATGCCCGCCATATCCAGCGTGCTGTGGCCGCTGTTATTGTCAAAAAACGCTTGGGTAAACTGGCGGATAAGCTCGTAGAAATTTTTGTCCAAACCATTGCCCGAAACGCGGTCAATATTGCCCAGCTTGTTTAAAAGCTGTTCAAAGTTTGGATGCAGCCTGAAAGAGACACGGATTTCTTCCAAATCGGAAATGCGGTGGTTACAAAATTCCTGATTGATTTCGCGTTCAAATTCGCGGATTTGCTTGGCGGCATCTTCCAATTCCTGCACACGAATCAGCGCGTGTTTGGTGTGGGCGGCAAGACGGTGGTCAAAATTGCGCTGCTCGGATTCCAGATTGTTGTACAGGGTTTGCAGGGCGGTGTAGCAGTTGTCAAACTCATCAGGCACAAACTCGGTTTTATACGGAAAATCAACAAACTGCCCATCGCGCAACACGCCCGATCTCAGCATCTGCTGCAACAGCGCATCGCGCTCGGTTTGCAGCTTGCGCCATGCATCAAATGCCGCTTCCAGCGCTTTCAGGCTGCCTTCCGCCGCCGTGCTGGGCTGCGCCGCCAATGTTGCGGACAATTCGTCCAATTCGCTGCCGCGCTCCTGTTGGCAGACATTCAGCCGCTCTTGCAGCCGCCGATGGTTTTTGTGCCGCTCTTCCACTTCGTCCATCAACGCCAAATGCTCGTCAAACGCTTGTTTGGCAGTATCCGCCGCCTGCACCGCGCTGTCGTATTGCAGCGATAATTCTTCCAAACGTGCCGCCGTTTTGTCTTTCAGACGACATGTATCTTCGCATTGCGCCTGATTGCTGTCCCACAGCATGATGAGTTTGAGTTCGTCTTCCACCCGCGCCAGTTCGCGCTGGCAGGCTTTTTGTTCAGCAGCCAGATTTTCAGGGCTGCCCGAAAGCGCGGCGGATAAAGTGTTCATTTCTTGGTTGGCGGTTTCGTAACGCTGCTTTGCTTCACTCAAATTCTGTTGCAGCAATTCCTGCTGTTGCGCTTTGTTGTAAACCTGAAACGGCGTTTTCGGCAGGGTTTCGCCCAAAAAAACCAGCCCGCCGTTTTGCTCGGCAAACAGCGCGGCAAACTCGCTAATACGCTGTTTTGCTTCGGCATCGGGCTGCACCGACAAGGTGTTGAAATTGGCGTTCAGGCTGCCCAACACATTGCGGCTGTGCGCATCGGGCAGAAAATCGGGCAGGCAGTCGCGGTTTTGCGCCAGCTGGTTTTCAATCTTTTTGATATCCGTTTCCGCCTGCTTGCGCCGTTGTAAGGCAGCCTGAAAATCCCGCCGCGCGGTTTCTATGCTTTGCAGGCTTTCGGATTGCTGCTGCAAACGGCGTTTTTCCGCATCCAGCGTTTCTTTGATTTTGTCCAGCGTCCAATTGGGATAACGCTCGCGCACGGCGGTGGCACGGTTTACCGTTTCTTTGGCTTTTTGATAATGCTGTTCCCGCTCACCCAATATGCCCGACTGTTTGTCTTTTCCCGTTTTCAGGCTGCCTTTGCGGTTTTCGGCGGCGGTTTTCGCTTCCAACAGCGTTTGCTTGCGCGCCTGCAACTGCCGCATTTCGCTGCCCGCATTCTGCTGCGCCTGCAACAGTGCCGCCGCAAAATCGGTATAACCCTGCGCCGCTGCCAATGCCTGCCGCTGCGTACTCTCGCGTAATTGGTATAGGCTGTGCCAGTTTGCCTGCTGGTTGGCACAATCTTGCAAATAATCGCGTTCGGCAATTAATTCTTTTTCTTCGGACAAAATGTCCTGCAAATCGCTGTCCAAGCGCTCGTTTGCCCGCTGTTTTTCGCCTTCCAGCACCGCAGCGGCGGCATCGGGCAGCGTGCGTTTTTCGTTGGCACCGATGTCGTAGGCAAGCTGAAACAAGCTGCGAAAAGCCTTGATTTCGCGCTCGCTGCCGCCGCCGGCAAAGGGCAGCATGCAGAAGCGCCCTTCTGCGGGGTTGTATTCGCCTTCGTAAAACAGCTTTTGGCGGATGTCTTTTTTGTCGGACAGGGTTTCGCCGCCCAGCTTTTTCAGCGTGTCCAACACCGTTTTCAGCGAAGCATCGGCAACTTTTTCGCCCAAACCGCCGTTCAGGCTGCTTTCAGGCTGCCAAAACAGCTTGCGTATTGCATCAAACTCCTGCGGCAGCAATACGCGGCCGTAGCCCTGCTCGTTTTTATTGCGGTACAGGATTTGGCAGAAGGCGCCGTGGCGGTTTTCGGCTTCTAGAACAATGAAGGAAAAATCGTCGGGAAAATAATGGCGGTGGCTTTCGCTGCCGCTGTAAAAACCGCCTTTGGAATCGCGGAAGGCGAATTTGTTTTTGCAGTCTTTCAGGTTTTCTTCAGGCAGCAGAAACAGTTTGAGCGCGTTGAGTATTGACGTTTTGCCTTTGTTGTTCTGCCCGAACACCGCCAGATGGCGGTCGATGTCAATCTCGGTGAAACAATGCCCGGCGCTGTTGACGAAAACCAGTTTTTTCAGCACAAAGCGTTCGGCAAAGCTGTCAAATAAAGACTGCATCACATTCTCCCTAAACCAGATAAATTTCCTGCTCCAAAGCCCTGCCGGTGTGCAGCATGGCGGCAATCAGGCGGTCGGTTTCCGGCGACAGCCCGCCCAATTGCGCCAAGCCGCTGCGCTGCTTGGGATTGAGCAGGCGGTTAGACTGCATCAGATAGGCCGCAGGCTCGGGCGGCAGCACAAAACGCACGGTACTTTCAGGCAGCATGGCCTGCAGATTGCGGAAAATCCGCAGGCCGCCGATGTCCCAATCCAGCAGGCAGTGGATTTCGGCATACTGCGCCAGATACGGTTGATGCAGCGCGTTGCTGATGTGGTTGCCCGCGCCGAACAGCCAGTCTGCCGCTGCAAAACCGTTTTCAGGCTGCCATTGGCGCAGCAGGGCGGACATTGTGTCGAAATGGTGGAAGTTTTCCAGATTCTCCAACACCAGCGCCGTCCGAGCTTGCACCGCAGGCACCGCCTGCCCCTGCGCCAGCCACACCAATTCAGGCTGCCACAACGGAAAAGCGCGCCGCAGCAGATACGACGCGCCGGCGTTTTGCCGATGACTGTCCCCCGCCCGCGCCGCCGCGCTGCGGCTGCCGCCGTCGGCAAACCGCGCCGAGAGCGTGTCAAACCGCTCTTTATCGACAATTTTCACCCGATACCGCTGTGCACTTTGATACTCGGCTTGGAAGATTTCGTCCAAACCGAATACTTTTTCCTGTGCGCAAAGCTCGGCAAAAACGGGATAGTTGATGCTTTTGCCGAGACGGATTTTGTCGAGATAGGGGGCAAGGCGGTGCATGGCAGGCAGCCTGAAAGCGGTTTTAAAAGGATAAACGGCGAAACTCTGCGTTTCAGGCTGCCTGAAAGTGAAGGCAGCCTGAAAGCACGGGCAACCAGCCAATCAGCCCTGCAGCGGGCGGATGCCGACGGCGTCGCGCACTTGGTTAAGCAGCTCGCGGGCGCGTTTGCGGGCGCGCTGGGCGCCGGCCTGCAGGATGTCTTCGATGCGCTGCGGGTGGGCGGTGAGCTCGTGGTAGCTTTCGGTGTAGCCGTCGAGCTCCGCGCCGATTTTGGAGGCGAGCATTTTTTTCGCTTCACCCCAGGCCAAGCCGTCGGCGAGCGCTTGGGCGAAAACGGCGGTTTCGGCGGGGGTGGCGAAGGCTTTGTAGATGTCGAACACCGGGCTCTCGTCGGTGCCTTTGGGCTCGCCCGGCGCTTTCAGGTTGGTAACGATTTTATTGACCATTTTCTGCCGCTCTTTGGGCGTTTGGAACAGCGGGATGGTGTTGCCGTAGCTTTTGCTCATTTTGCGGCCGTCCAAGCCCACTAAGAGTTCGACCTGCTCGTCGATGCGGGCTTCGGGCAGCACAAACAGCTCTTTGAAACGGTGGTTGAAGCGGGCGGCGATGTCGCGCGCCATTTCGACGTGCTGGATTTGGTCGCGGCCGACCGGCACGGTGTCGGCGTTGAACATCAGGATATCGGCGCTCATCAGCACGGGGTAGCTGTAAAGCCCCATTTCGATGCCGTGGTCGGCGTCTTCCTGGCCGTTGTCGAGATTGTCCTGCACCGCGGCTTTGTAGGCGTGGGCGCGGTTCATCAGGCCTTTGGCGGTGATACAGGTCAGAATCCAGTTTAATTCCAGGATTTCGGGGATATCGGACTGGCGGTAGAAGGTGGTGCGCTCGGTATCAAGGCCGCAGGCAAGCCAAGTGGCGGCGACGGCGCGGGTGGATTCGTGGATGCGCTCGGGCTCGTGGCATTTGATCAGGCCGTGGTAGTCGGCCAGAAACAGGAAAGATTCGGCGCCGCCTTCGGCTGCGGCACGGATGGCGGGGCGGATGGCGCCGACGTAGTTGCCCAGATGGGGAATGCCGGTGGTGGTAACGCCGGTCAGGACGCGTTTGGTACTCATGCTGTGCTTTCTGTTTGCTCAACTGCCCGCCGGCGCGGCAAAACGGCCGGCGGCGGGGATAAAAAAGGCCGAATCTTAGCACAGGCAGCTTGAAAATGCGGTGGCCGGCGCAGCCGCGCCGTCTTTTGGCATTGCGTTTGCTGTATTGACGGCCGTTGCGCCGCGAAAGGCGGCTTTAATGCTAGAATCGTTCTGTTCCGATACCGTATTGCATCCATGTACGCATTTATCCACACCCACGGCAAATGGATCCGCATCCTTACTTACAGCGCGCTGATACTCGCCGCCGTCTATATCGGCGCCTATGCCTCGCTCTACCGCCTGTCCGAACACGACACTCTGCAGCTGGAAGCGCAGGCTGCGTTGCAGGGCAAAAACCGCACCGTGCGCTTTGCCGAGCGCATCGACCGCCGTCTCTTTCCCCGCCCCACCGTTACCCTCTACCACGCCGAGCTGAGCGAAGCCGGCGGCGGCCGCACTGCCTTTGAAGTCGAAGAAATCCGCATCGGCATGGCGTGGAAAAGCCTGTGGGACGAGCCGGAAGTGGAAAAACTCACCCTCGAAAACGTCCGCGCCGACATCAATATCAACGACGAAGGCGTGTGGGACATCGCCGATTTGTTCCAACCCGCCGCGCGTCCCAGCCCGCGTTTCAACCGCGTCAATATCCGCAACGGCACCGTTACCCTGCGCGAAAACGGCCGCCGCTGGCAGCTGGGCGCCGTCGATTTCACCATGACCCGCGCCGACGCCGAAAACCAGCCCTACACCCTGAGCGCGCGGCTCGAAGAACAAGACCTGCGGCTGGACATCAGCGCCGCCGGCACCGTCGGCTGGGACGGCAAAACCTTCTCGCTGCCCGATCTGGCCGCCGATTTTTCGGGCGAAGAACACAGCTACGGCTTTTCAGGCAGCCTGAAAAGTTCGCTGCGCTTTGCCGGCGGCACGCCCGCGGCCGACAAAACCACCCTCACCCTCAACAGCAAACGCTACGACAGCAGCCTGAATCTCAGCGCCGATGCCGCCGCGTGGCAAAACGGCCGCGCCACCATCGACAACCTCAACGCCGTTTTCACCGCCGCCGAAGGCAGCCGCCGCTACAACGGCACCCTTACCAGCCCCAAAGTCAGCGGCAGCGGCAAAGTGTGGGGCAGCGACGAAACCGTCTTCAACCTCAATACCGAAGCCCCCGGCCAAGACCCGTTCAGCCTCAAGCTCGACGGCAGCGCCCAATGGCGCGACGGCACGCTCTCGGTACCCGAGTTCAAACTCATCAGCCAGCAAAACGGCGCCGACGGCCGCCAGCGCTTCGTTTCCGAATGGGAAGGCAGCCTGAAACTGCCCGCCAGCGGCAACTGGCAGTTCCAAGCCCAAGGGCTGTTCGACCGCCAGCCGGCCAAAATCGAATTTTCCCGCAGCGGCGACGATATCAGCGGCAGCGCCAATCTCGCCAAACTCAACGCCGCGCCCTATCTCGACCTGCTGCAAAGCGAAACCGCCGCCAGCCCCTACCCCGAATGGCACGACCGCAAACTCAAGCTCAAAGTCGATCTGGCGCTGGGCATGCTCGAACTGCCGGGGCTGAACGTCGAAAACATCGCCGCCACCCTCAACGCCGACGCCGAAGAAGCCCGCTTCGATCCTTTGTCGGCCGAACTCTACAGCGGCCGCACCAGCGGCAGCTTCACCGTGCGCAACACCGTGCCCACCGAATACCGCCTGAAACAAAACGCCGAAAACGTCGAACTGCTGCCGATGCTGCAGGATCTGCTGCGCTACAGCGCCATCAGCGGCAAAGGCCGCGCCGGTTTCGATCTGTCGGCCAAAGGCTCCGGCCGCCGCGAGCTGCTCGCCAGTCTTTCAGGCAGCCTGAAATTCGACGTAGCCGACGGCCAATGGCTCGGCATCAACCTGCGTGCGCTGGCGCAGGGCCTGCTCGACAAAAAAGGCGGCGGCCCCACCGTCCACACGCCGTTTTCCCGCTTCGAGCTGGAGAGTACGATTGAAAACGGCATCAGCCGCAATACCGTCAAAGCCCGCCTGACCGACCCCGCCGTCGATATGAGCGGCAACGGCGAAACCAATCTTGCCGAAGGCACCGTCAGCGAAAGCATCCTGCTGCACAACGGCGAGGGCACGCCGCCGCTGCCGGTACGCATCAGCGGCACCCTCGACAAACCCACCGTCAGCCTCGACTACCAGCAGATTACCGCCGGCATCACCGACCCCGAAGCCAAGAAAAAAGCCGTCCAAGACGCCCTTTCCGGCCAATGGCAATGGCTCAAACGGCAAAAATAGTCGGTTTCAGGCAGCCTGAAAGCCCGTTGCAGCGTTTTCAGGCTGCTTTTTACCCCTTTTTATCAGGAAACGACCATGAATCCCCAGCCCAACCTCACCCCGAACAAACCCGGCAAACGCGGCCTGGCACGCATCTTTGCCGCCCTCGGCTATTCGCGCGACGGCCTGGCCGCCGCCTGGCAGTACGAAGCCGCCTTCCGCCAGTTGGTGTGGCTGCACGCCGCGCTGCTGCTGCTGCTGTTTTTCTGCGATTTCGATACGCCGGTGCGCATGCTGCTTTTGGGCGTGTCTTTTTTGTCGCTGATTACTGAAGCCCTCAATTCCGCCATTGAAGCGGCCATCGACTATATTTCCAGCGAACGCCACCCGCTGGCCAAGCGTGCCAAAGACCTGGGTTCGGCGGCGCAGCTGTTGGCGCTGGTAATGACCGCGCTGCTGTGGCTGATGGCGCTGTACGGCTGAGCGGCGGCGCCGTTTTTCAGGCTGCCGCCAACAGCCCAAACACCGCTTTCAGGCTGCTTCAAGCGTTTTGACTATTTTTCAGGAATCCGAGCATGAACAAACTCTCCGCCCTGTGCGCCGCCCTGCTGTTGGCCGCCTGCGGCAATCCGCACGAGCGCTACGTCGGCCACTGGCAGCCCGCCGCCAAGGGCGCCGACCCCTACCGCGTACTCGAAATCGGCAAAAGCGCCGACGGCAGCTACCGGCTGCGGCGCGATGTTTTGGGCGCCCATCCCGCCGACGAAACCCTGCTCGCGCTGGCCGACGGCAGCCTGAGCAACACCGGCGGCAGCCGGCTGACGCTCTCGGACGACGGCCAGACCCTGCAACTGGCCGATGCGCCCTACCGCCGTCTCCCCGACAGCGAAATCGAGCCGCTGCGCGCGCAGGCGCAGTCCGCCGCCGCCGAACAGGAAAGCAACCGCCGCCGCTGCCAAAGCCTGCTGGCCGAATACGCCAACCGCAAGCTGGCGCTGGGCAAGCCCGATGTCACCACGCCCAAAGAAGTGTGGAGCGAAGTGGTCGAGCAGCACCAGCGCCTGGAAGCCGAATACCGCGCCAAAACCCGACAAATCCGCGGCTGCTCGCTGTAAGGCAGCCTGAAAACCTTTTTTCATTCCACTTTAAGGAGTTTCGCCGTGAAAAAACTGTTCGCCCTGTTTACCGTTTTGCTGCTGGCCGCCTGCGGCAAAGGCCACGAGCGCTACGAAGGCTATTGGAAGATGGAAAACGTTTCCTTCCAATACCTGATTCAAATCCAAAAAACCGACGACGGCAGCTATCTGCTCAAAGACGACGTGCTCGGCGGCAGCGGCAGCAGCCGGACGCTCGAGCAGCAGGACAAAGGCGTGCTCGCGCTGGCCGGCGGCGAAGCGCTGGAGCTTTCGGACGACGGCGCCACGCTGAAGATGGGCAAAGCCGCCTACCGCCGTATCAACGATGCCGAAGCCGCCGCGCTGCAGCAGGCCGCGCAGCAGGAAATCGCCAAGCAAAAGGCGGTGCAGGCAGAAAATCTGCGCCGCTGCCAGGAAAACAACGCCGCCTATCAGAAAGAAAAAGCCGCGCTGCGGCAGGGGCGCGGTGCAGCGGCAAAAAACGAAGCCGCCCTGTCCGTCGAATACCGCCGGCGCGCGCTCAAAATCCCCGGCTGCCATCTGGCGGCGGACTAAACTTTCAGGCTGCCCCATACAGGCAGCCTGAAAAGCACTTTGCCTAAGCGGCAACATTTTTTTACAATACGCTTTTTTTGGCGACGGGAGAAAGCGATGAATCCTTTGCAGTTTGTCCGCGAAGCCCAGGCTCTGGTCCACCGCGACGAAGCAGGAAAACTGCTGGCGGAAACCAAGTGGCGGCGGCTGGATGCGCGCACCATCGAAATCTTCCACACTTATGTGGACGACAGCCTGCGCGGCCAGGGCGCCGGCAACCAGCTGTTGGACGCGATGGAAAAACTGGCGGCGCAGGAAGGCTGGAACGTGCGCGCCAGCTGTCCGTTTGCCCAGCGCCGCTTTAGCGCAGCCTGAAACCTTTTCAGGCTGCTTCTCCGACCCAAAACAACCTGAAAAGGCGCTCGCCACCACAAAAAAAGCAGCCTGAAAATCTTTTCAGGCTGCCTTTTCGCAAACAGCATTTAGGGCGCGCGGATAATGGTATAGACGCTGCTCAAATCGTAAACCTTGTAGCGCGCCGGCTCGCGGCGGTTTTCGCCGGCGTAGCTCAGCACCAGACCCTGCCGCCGCGCTTCGTCCACCCAGCCGACAAACAGGCCGCTGTGCTCGTTGCCGCGGTAATCGTGGTTCACATAATACAGCCAGTCGCCGGGACGGATTTGGCTGCTGTCGGCATAGGGGCCGCCTTTCAGGCTGCCTTGGTGCACAGTTTGGCGGCTGTTGCGCGGCACGCCGGCGCGGGTAAATACCAAATCCAGATAGTCCCAGCAGCCGCCCTTAACAATAACGCGCTCGAACAAAGTCATTTTGCGCGCCTGCTCCAGCACCACGCGCGCCTTGCCGCTGCTTTGGCGCTCGGCCGCCGCAATCAGCGCATCATTGCCGGCAGCCGCATTGACGCTGCGGTTGGCAGACGGCTTGGACTGAGTTTTGGGACGACCGGCTTTTTTGGGCGCGCCGCCGCAGGAAGCCAAGAGCAGGGCGCAGGCGGCGGGCAGCAGAAATCGGGCGTAAGGCAACACGGCGTCTTCCTCCAATCAAACAAAAACGGCCGCCACTCTAACACAAAGCGCCGCCACAGGCTTTCAGGCTGCCTGAAAAAGCGGCGGCGCAAAACACAAACCATAAGGACAACATCCATGAACCCCGAAACCGAACGCGACAGCATGCAGTACGACGTCGTGATCGTCGGCGCCGGCCCGGCCGGGCTGGCGGCGGCCATCCGCATCAAGCAGCTTGCCGAAAAAGAAGAACGCGACATCAGCGTCTGCGTGCTGGAAAAAGGCAGCGAAGTCGGCGCCCACGTGCTCTCGGGCGCGGTGCTCGATCCGGTTTCGCTCACCGAGCTGCTGCCCGACTGGCGCGAAACCGGTGCGCCGCTCACCTGCGCGGTGCGCGAAGACAAGGTGCTGTTTCTCACCAAAAAACGCGCTTTCAGGCTGCCTACCGCGCCCAGCTTCCAAAACCACGGCAACTACATCATCAGCCTCGGCCTGCTGACCCGCTGGCTGGCGGAGCAGGCGGAAAACCTCGGCGTCGAAATCTATGCCGGTTTTGCCGCCGCCGAAGTGCTCTACCACCCCGACGGCTCGGTTAAAGGCGTTGCCACCGGCGATATGGGCGTGGAAAAAGACGGCACGCACGGCGACAACTACCAGCCGGGGATGGAGCTGCACGCGCAGCAAACCCTGTTTGCCGAAGGCGCGCGCGGCTCGCTGACCAAAACCCTGATCCGCCGCTTCAAGCTGGATGCCGGCAGCCAGCCGCAAACCTACGGCATCGGCATCAAGGAAATCTGGGAAGTGCCGCCCGGCCAGTCGCAAAGCGGGCTGGCGGTGCACACCACCGGCTGGCCGCTCGATACCAAAACCTACGGCGGCTCCTTTATCTACCATATGGACGACAACCAAATCGCCATCGGCTTTGTGGTCGGGCTCGACTACCAAAACCCGTATCTGTCACCGTTTGAAGAATTCCAGCGTTTCAAAAACCACCCCGCCGTGCGGCCGATGCTCGCCGGCGGCCGCCGCATCGCCTACGGCGCGCGCGCGCTGGTCGAAGGCGGCCTGCAGTGCCTGCCCAAACTCAGCTTCCCCGGCGGCGCCCTGATTGGCGACGGCGCCGGCTTTCTCAACGTACCGCGCATCAAAGGCACCCACACCGCCATCAAATCCGGCATGCTCGCCGCCGAAGCGCTGCTGCCGCTTTTGGCCGACTGTAGCGAAGGGCAGCCTGAAAGCAATCCCGAAGCCGCATCCTACCAGCAGCTTTTCGAGCAAAGCTGGCTCTACCGCGAACTCCACGCCGCCCGCAATATCCGCCCTTCCTTCAAATGGGGCATGTGGCCGGCCTTTGCCTACACCGCGCTCGAACAATATATTTTCAAAGGCCGCACACCGTGGACGATCAAACACCACGGCACCGACCACGGCAGCCTGAAAAAAGCCGCCGCCTGCCGCCCCATCAACTACCCCAAGCCCGACAACGAAATCAGTTTCGACCGCTTAAGCAGCGTGTTTCTCGCCAATCTGTCGCACGAAGAAAACCAGCCCGTACACCTGAAACTGCGCGACCCCGCGCTTGCCATCAGCCTCAACTACCGCGAATACGCCAGCCCGGAAACCCGCTACTGCCCCGCCGGCGTTTACGAAATCGTCGAAGAAAACGGTCGCCCCGAGTTGCGCATCAACGCCGCCAACTGCGTGCAGTGTAAAACCTGCGACATCAAAGACCCCGGCCAAAACATCGAATGGACCTGCCCCGAAGGCGGCAGCGGCCCCAACTACGGCGCGATGTAGGCAGCCTGAAAAAGCGTTTGCCCACACCGCCCCCCTGCCCCACCCAAAGCGAAAAACGTTTTCAGGCTGCATCCGTCCAAACAATCGAATCAACAAACTTTCAGGCTGCCTTGCACCATGCACGGCAGCCTGAAAACAGCTGTAGGGTGCGCACCGCGCACCATCACACCGGCCCGGCTTTTCAGGCTGCCCCAATACCCCCACGCAAAAACTTTTATTTCTGTATTGACAGAAATAACCGCAATCCCTAAACTGCGCGCCATGAAACTGAATCCGACTACCGAAAAATTCGTCCTGCACTGGGGTGAGATGGGCGCCAAATGGGGCGTGAACCGCACCGTGGCGCAGATTCACGCGCTGCTCTACATTATCGGGCGGCCGATGAATGCCGAAGAAATCGTCGAAACTCTCGGCGTGGCGCGCTCGAATGTCAGCACCAGCATCAAAGAGCTGCAAAGCTGGCAGCTGGTGCAGACAGTGCACATTATGGGCGATCGGCGCGACCACTTTGCCACGTCCGATGATGTATGGACGCTGTTTCGCACCATTGTTGCCGAGCGCCAGCGCCGCGAAATCGAGCCGACTTTGCAGTTTTTGCAAACGCTGATGGAAAGCCCCGAGTTTGCCCAGGAAAACGAAGACGTGCGCCGCCGCATCAGCCAAACCCGCGACTTTATCGGCACGCTCACCGCCTGGACCAACGAAATGCTGCGCCTGTCGGTGGGCGCAATGACCAAAATCCTGAAACTGGGCGCGGGGATACAGAAGCTGCTGCGTTAGGCGCAATAAACCGCTTTGAAGCAGCCTGAAAGGCAAGCCATGAACACTTTGATGATTTTTCCCTTAGCCGCCCTTGCGCTTGCCGTGTCGGCGTATGCCTATCTTGCCAAAAGGCAGCCTGAATACCCGAATGCGCGGGTGATTGCCGTGTTCACGCTGCTGGGTGGCGGCTTGGGCGGATTGCTGGTGCTGCTGGCAATCGGGCAGGCTTTTGGCGCAGGGGTTGGGGAGTTGTGGCTGCTGGGCATGGCTTTGGGCGTGGCAATGGGCACGCTGCCTGCTGCGTTGTGCGGCGTGCTGCTGGCGTTTTTGCGCGCGGAGTATTCGGGGAGCAACGTGGCTTTGGCAGTAGCGGTGGGCGCGTTGGCAAGCGCAGCGATGGGGCTGGTTTGGGCGCATGACGGCATAGCTGCTGTGTGGACTGCCTGCGTGGGTGGATTGTCGGCGGCGATTTTATCTGCCATTGTGTTGCCCAAGGCGCTGTAAACCGCGTTTCAGGCTGCCTTTGTGCGAACCATTAGGGCAGCCTGAAAGCCGAAGGCTTTAACAAAAACAGTCCCCATATCTGCAAAATTTTTTTAATACTCTATTTCTGTTTTAACAGAAATTTTGGAATAAACATGAAACCAAAAAACTATCTGGTCTGCGCCATCGCCTTTTTATGGCTGTGGAGCGGCATTCAGCCCGCGCTGTTTGCGCTGCCGCAGTCGTTGGATTTGCTCGCGCAGGTGGGCGTTCAGGCTGCCTATCGCGTGCCGCTGTTTGCGCTTTCCTGCGTGTTGGACGTGTTTTTCGGGCTGGGCTGCGCCACGCGGCTGCGGCATCGGGCGTGGTTTTGGGCGGCGCAGGCGGCGGTTGTGCTGGCATATAGCGCGATTGTCGCTTTCAGGCTGCCGCAGATGTGGGCGCATCCGTTTGCGCCTTTGGTGAAGAATGTGCCGCTTGTGGCGGTGATGGTTTATTTGTTTGACGCGAACAGGAGACGGAAATGAGTGCTTATTTAATCGTGAAAACCCTGCATATTTTGTCGGCCACGCTGATGGTGGGCACCGGTTTCGGTACGGCGTTTTATCTTTTTTGGGCAAACCGCAGCGGCTCGCTGGAAGCGCAGTCAGTGGTGAGCAAGTGGGTAGTGAAGGCAGATTGGTGGTTCACCACGCCCACGGTAATCTTCCAGCTCGCTTCGGGCAGCTGGATGATTTGGAAAGCCGGCTGGGCGTGGGATACGAAATGGATTGTGATGACGCTGGCGCTGTATGCCCTGTGCGGCGCGTGCTGGCTGCCGGTGGTGTGGCTGCAGGTAAAAATGGCAAAAATCGCACAAACGGCGCAGCAAAGCGGCGGTACCATGCCCGCGCAATACTGGCGTTATGCGAAAATCTGGGAGCTTTTGGGCTACCCCGCCTTCTGCGCCACGCTGGTGATTTATTTCCTGATGGTGATGAAACCCGCCTGATGGCCGTTTCAGGCAGCCTGAAAACCCGCCAACCCTTTTCAGGCTGCCTGCAGGGCGGCAAAACAGCCCAAGCGCCACACCGTATTTTCTGATTGGAAAGGCTGTGCCATGAGCGATTCCGACCGCGACTATCCCGTTTTCAACCTGCTGGTGTTCTACGCCACCGGCGGCGGTGCGGCAGGCAGCATTGTCTATCTGCTGTTTTATCTGCCATTTGCCGACGCCGGCCTGTCGCTGCCGGCTCTGTATCCCTTTCCGCAGGCGCTGATAGCCGATTTGGTACAGATGGCAAGCAATCTACTGTTGTTTGCGCTGGCAGGCACCGCCGTCGGCTCGCCCCTTGCGCTGCTGTGCGGACTGATACTCTGAGACCTTTGCAAAATCCCCCCAAAATCCCCTAAATTACCACCAAGACATTTA
>ERZ772827.438-NODE-438-length-23148-cov-4.820725_pt1 | contig 23148 bp, 18 predicted proteins | sample MGYA00580850_ERZ772827 | MGnify/ENA primary metagenome ERZ772827 (study PRJEB29015, sample SAMEA2737950) | human oral metagenome | biome: human oral; feature: human-associated habitat; material: dental | place: China | collected 2145 ... | reverse complement strand
ACTTCATTGCTCCTGTGCCGGCTCAGCAGCGTCGCGGCCCGCACTGGTACCTGGGGAGCGCGGACGCCATCTACCAGTCGCTCAACATCGTCGACGACGAGCAGCCCGAGTACATCGTCATCATCGGTGCGGACAACATCTACCGCATGGACTTCTCGCAGATGGTCCAGCACCACATCGATTCGGGCCTGCCCGCCACGGTCGCCGGCATCCGCCAGCCGATCGAGCTAGCTTCCGCGCTGGGCGTCATCGACGGCGAGAACGGCGTCGTCAAGAACTTCCTCGAGAAGCCGAAGAACGCCGTTGGCCTGCCCGATGATCCGACGAAGGTCCTCGCATCGATGGGCAACTACGTGTTCACCACGAAGGATCTCGTTAACGCTCTACGTGAGGATGCGGCCGACCCCAATTCGAAGCACGACATGGGCGGCAACATCATCCCGTGGTTCGTCGAGCGCGGCGAGTGCGGCGTCTACGACTTCCAGGACAACGACGTGCCTGGTTCGACCGACCGCGACCGCGACTACTGGCGTGACGTCGGTACGCTGGACGCCTACTACGAGGCGAACATGGACCTGATCTCGGTGCACCCGGTGTTCAACCTGTACAACCGCGACTGGCCGACCATGACGATGATCGATGGCTCGCTGCCGCCGGCCAAGTTCGTGTACGGCGATGCGGATCGTCTGGGTCACGCAATCGACTCGTTCGTCTCACCCGGCGTCATCGTCTCCGGTGGCGAGATCGTGCGCTCGGTGATTTCCCCGAACACCTACGTCCATTCATGGGCGAAGATCGAGGATTCGGTCGTTATGCATGGCTGTCGCATCGGCCGCTCAGCCCGGGTCGTGAAGACAATTCTGGATAAGAATGTCGTCGTTGAGGAAGGCGCCGTCATCGGTGTCGATCTTGACCACGATCGCGAGCGCGGCTTCACCGTCACGGAGTCCGGCATTACGGTCGTTCCCAAGGGCGCGGTCGTCCGCAAGTGAGCATGACTCACCGTCTCGACGAGCCGGGTGCTCCGCTGCTGTGTGCCAGCGGGGCACCCGGCCTCGTCGTCACCGACGTCGATTCGACGCTGATCACCCAGGAAGTCATTGAGGAGCTCGCGGGCGCTGCGGGCACGCGGGCACGGGTCGCCGAGATTACGTCTCGTGCGATGAATGGCGAGCTTGATTTCGCGGAGTCTTTGCGTGAGCGCGTCGCTACCCTCGCAGGGGTCCCTGAATCCGTCTTCGATGAGGTCCTGTCCAGGATCACGCCCACGACGGGTGCGCGCGAGCTGATCGACGCGGTCCACCGGGCCGACGGAAAGTTCGGCATCGTCTCAGGTGGATTCGAAGAAGTGGTCGCTCCCCTGGCGGCGTCCCTCGACATTGACTTCTACGCGGCGAACCGCCTCGAGGTCGCCGGCGGCGTGTTGACGGGCCGCGTGCTGGGGCGCATCGTCACCTCCCAAGTCAAGGTCGACTGCCTGCGATCCTGGGCCTCGTCCCTCGGGGTCCCCCTTGAGCGTACGGTCGCGATCGGCGACGGGGCGAACGATATCCCCATGATGAACGAGGCCGGTGTCGGTATCGCGTTCTGTGCGAAGCCCGCCGTGCGCGAGCAGGTTCGTATCCAGCTCAACACACCGGATCTGTCCCTGGCGATCGCTCCCCTGGGCCTCGCCTAGCCGAATGCGTCAGGGCTCGCGCGTGTCCGTCAGGCGGATCATGTGCCCGTCCCACCCGTCGCGCCAGGCGCGGGCGTACTCGAGGATCTGCGCGGGGTAGATATCCCCGTTGATCTGGGCAGCTGCCTCGTCGATATCCCACCACGCCTGAGTATCGATGACGGACCGCTCCAGGTCGGTCCACCCGTCCCTGCTGAGGGCGGTCGAAGGTGCCTGGGCGATGAAGAACCACTCGTCTTGCCGCGCGGTGACGGCCAGAAAATCAAACTCCGCAGTTCGGTACAGGACGGGTCCAACCAACGCCAGCGGGTCCAGCGAAATGCCCGTTTCCTCGAAGACCTCACGCACCGCGGCACTGCGAGGGTCCTCCCCCTCCTCGATGCCGCCCCCGATCGTGAACCACCAGAATCGCTCCGGCTGGTCCTCATCATGGCCCTTGGCCAACAGGACGCGTCCCTCATCATCAAACAAGAGGACGCGGGCGGCCTCCCGGTGGGGATAGCCGTCCGCGTCCAATGGCCAGTCGAGTGCGCTCATGCCTCCAGGGTAGCCCGGCGGCGGCGCAGTCCCCACACGAGCAGGGCGGTGCTCACGACGAAGACCGGGATTTCGATGGTGCCGTAGGTCAGGTTCCACGAGTCTTCGGGAGCCACGAACCCCAGGCCGTTGGCCTGAGCATGCAGCGCGAGTGCTCCGACGAAGCCCAGCGCACCAACGAGGACTGCACGCATCGCGTTGCGTGCACGCAAGACGGCCCAGGCCAGCGCGTATCCGAACACACCGGTGAAGATAGCGTGAGCGTATGCGCCAAGGATGGCTCGCACGAGAAACGATTCCCACAGTCCGCTCATGCCATCTTCTAGGGCGCTCACGTAGTAGCCCATGTCCTCGCCCCATGCGAAGCCGATGCCAACGAGGGCGCCGAGAACGCCGCCCTGCGCGGGCCGCTCGAGCACCTTGCGTGCGACGAGAATCAGAGCAAGAACACCCAGGCCTTTACCGGTCTCCTCGACGACGGGTCCCGTCAGCACGGACGTCACAAAGTCAACGGCACTGTCCCCTAAGCCAGACTCTTCAACGGTAGAATCCAGAAAGCCGTTTCCGAAACCCGCAAAAATGAGAGCACCGCCGGTTCCCCAGCCGAACGCGGCAAGCCACGCAAGAACCGAAGGCTTCATGCGCGCCCACACACCGAGGAATACCAGGCCCACGACCGCGCTCAGGGTCGAGGCGCCGACCGCGAGCCAAGCATCGGATGAGGATGTACCCGCCAGGGCGTTCGAAAATTCATAGATAGCCGCCGGGATACTCAGTGCGATCAGCACGGCGGAGCAGACGATCAATGCCCAGGAACGTGGGCGCGTCGATAGCTCATCAGTCACGTAGGTTTCCTTTCTGTCCCCGCTATCGTGAGACATGAACCTATGTGTGTCCTATGAAAAGACGATGCGCGACCCGTGAGAATCGAAACACTCACATGGGGCGGATGCCCATGAGCGACTGGAAGGTCTGACGCTGTGTCGTCGCCTCCTGGATCTTGCGCTGAGTCTCCTCGATCCGGACCTTCTCGGGCCCGCGCACGTTCATGACAATCTGGTCGAGTCCGACGGAAGCCAAGTTGTTCATGAAGGACTTCATCGCGCGCTTGGCAGCGGGACCGCCGCCCGCGACCCAGGACAGAGCGTTGCGACGCGAACCCGGGTCACACACCATCTGAACCTCGCTCGGCAGAATCCACCCCTGGTTGACATAGGGCATGAGACCGGCAGCGATGTCGCGCCGCTCCCGACGCATCGTTCGAGCGACAAAGAACAGCCAGCCGCAGAACAGAGGAACCTGGAAGATGAAGTAGAGCACGAGGAAACCGCCGCGGGAACCCGAGATCGTGGCGGATCCGTTCCACACGCCGTGCATCGTCACGGCGATCAGGTAGCCAAGCGTCACAACACCAATGCCGGCACCGATCGAACGTGTGCGTGTCACCGCCCATCCGATCGCCCAGCCGGTGCACGTCGTGTACATGACGTGCCCGAAGACACCCAGGAATACGCGCATGATGAACGTCTCGGCAAGAATCCCATTGTAGAAGCCGTTCACAAAGTAGGTGAAGTCTTCGACGACGAGGAATCCAGCCGCCGAGTAACCAGCGTAGACGAGGCCGTCAAGCGGGGAAGAGATGCTGTGGCGCCGCATCATGACGATCACGAGTACGCCGAGGGCCTTGAGGAATTCTTCGCCTAGGGGAGCGGCAACCACGCCCTTAAAGATCGCCCCCGCAGCACTGCTACCTGTTGCGCTCGCAACAGCGACGCCGGCGAGACTGTTCGATATCACCGCGAAGAAGATTGCCACGCCGCCGCCCCAGAGGAGTGCCGCGATCTTCGTCCACCAGGGCTCGGGCTCGAAGCGGTCCACGAACTGAAGGAACGCCAGGATGATCGCAAGCGGAACCAGGCAGAAAAAGGCGATGAAGAAGCCGAGGAAGGGGCCAGTGGCGAAAAGGAAGCCGCTGGTACCCACGAGCATCATTGCCGCGCCGGCACCGATCACGACGGCTTCAAAAACCGGCGCCTTCTTGGGAGCGGTGGGCATGGCCCACGACTGCACCTGTTGCGGCGCTGCCTGCGGGTATTGTGCGGCGCTCGGTCCGGGCATTGCCGGCGCCGAATTGACGAACGACTGGAAGGACGAGCTGAATCGCGCTTCGGGCTCGAATCGCGTCATCGGGTCGGGGGCAGGCATCTGCGTCGACTCAGTGGCAGGCTGCCCTGTTGAAGCAGCGGGGGCGTAGGCCGAGGCTGCCTGGGACTGCGGGATTACCGAACTAGTGGGTTGAGGAACGCCAGCATCGTCAGACGCAGGAGCCTCGGAGACGCCGGGCTGAGGATCAGACGACGGCTGGGGGACGGCATCGCTATCCGAGGCCGTGTCAGCGTTATCTTCCGGCTCAGGTTCGGGGGCGTAGCTCGAGGCTGCGGGAGCGCCAAACTGCCCACCGGGAGCCTGCTGCTGAGGCGCGGGAGCATAACCAGACCCCGCCGGAGCACCATACTGCCCGGCGGGAGCCTGCTGCTGAGGCGCGGGAGCATAACCGGAGCCCGCGGGCGCACCAAACTGCGAGCCCGGAGCCTGCATGCCCTGCTGGGGCACCGGGGCGCCGTGCTGCGCACCCTGCTGAGGCGCAGGAGCACCGTACTGCCCACCGGGAGCCTGCTGCTGAGGCGCGGGAGCATAACCAGACCCCGCGGGCGCACCAAACTGCGAGCCCGGAGCCTGCATACCCTGCTGGGGCACCGGGGCGCCGTACTGCGCACCCTGCTGAGGTCCAGGAGCGCCATACTGCCCGCCAGGAACCTGCATACCCTGCTGCGAGGCCGGAGCACCGTACGGTGCGCCGGGAGCAGGCTGTCCCTGCGGCTGGTTCGGCGGAACAAAGCCCTGCTGGGGCACGGGGTGAGGGTAGTTGTTACTCATAGCTCGTCTTCTTTCTTAGTGTGCCTGCGCGAGGCGGGACACGGCATCCGTCACGTCCTGCTGCTGTTCGGCGATCGATGTCAGGCGCAGGAATTCCCGCCTGTTCTCGACTGCTTCAGCGAGCATCTGGCGGTCGGCTTCGATACGCGCTGGGTCGGGGCCGTTCTTGGCCATGAGGCGCTGATCCATGCCCAGAGAGGCAAGATTGATGAGGAAGGAGCGCATGGCACGCTTTGCCTCGCGGCCGCCCGATCGCGCCCACTTGAGGGCGGCTCGGCGCGCGCGCCTGTCGGTGGCCATCGTGACTTCGCCGGGAATGAACCATCCGGTACGCACGTAGGGCACGAGTCCGACGCGGATCTTCTCGGCTTCCTTGCGGGACATGATGATGAGCGCGACCGCCCACACGATGAAGGCCGGCACGCCGATAACTGCGTACAGGAGGAAGAAGTATTGATTCAGGAACGCCGCGGTACCGTTCCACGCGAAGTGGATGACCATGGAGAAGAACCAGAACACCAGCACGATGCCGGTCTTGGACCAGCCGCGTTTGAATTTCAGGAGCGCCAGGGCGAGGCCGATGCCGGTCATCGAGGTCGCCATCGCGTGCACGAAGGGGCTGAACAGGCCTCGAATGACAAAAGTAAAGAGAACGCCGCCCGCTTCTGGATTATCGGCCCTGATGAAGTAGAGGATGTCCTCGGCAAACATGAATCCGCCGGCGGAAAAACCCGCGTAGACGACGCCGTCGATGAGCGAATTAATGTTGGTACGGCGCACGACGACGACGATGAGGACGCCCAACCCCTTGAGGGTCTCCTCGACGAGAGGGGCGATAAAAGCCGCGGCAAGGGCATTGGATTGCTGCAGGTCGCCGATCGAGAGGACGATGTTCTCCTCGAGGGCGGTGTTGAGGATACCGGAGGACAGAGTTGCGACTCCCGCACCCCACAGGAAGAGCGCGCCCTTCGTCTTCCAGGGCTCTGGCTCCCATCGGTCGATGAACAGGATGAAGCTGAGGACGATGAGGAGCGGAACGACAGCGAGGAGACTCGTCTTGACCAGAGAGGCGACACCCGATGACGCGGGGCTGAGCCACAAGATGACCATACTGAGAAGGCCGATGGTGCCGACCGTCGTCATGATAACTTCGAACCACGGGAACGAGTGGCGTGCCTTCGGCGTCTGCCACACGGGTGCGGCGTCATCGGGCGCGGGCCCGGAGATACCACTGACAACGTCGATGTTGACGCTACTGATCTTCTTCAGGCGGTAGTCTTCGCCCGGCCCTCCCCAGTGGGTCGTGTGCATGTCAGTATCCCCGTCCGCCGATATGTGTGTCGTCATCAAAGTCAATGGGCTCGGGGACCGGTGCATGTCCGGCGAGCCGAAGCAATTTTACCATCCGTGCAGAACGCAGGGCACGGACTCCCGCCACATCGACGTTGTGGACGTTTCTGGTCAGCTCGATACGGTAGCAGGTCGCATCGAGGGCCTCGAGGCGGGCGGCAGCTTGCGAGTCCGCTTCGATCTGCGCACGCACGTCGGGAGTGAGCGTTTCTCGGATCGCACGGGTCACAGCGGATGCCCGCTCGAGGCGGGCGTTGACCTCGACGCGATCCGCTTGACGCTGAGCGCTGGTGCGTCGATCAAGTCGGTCGGTCGTCAGCTGATCGCCACCGTCGCGAATGTACGCGCGCGCAGCATCGACGAGGCCGGGGGCTCCCCCGCTGTCAAGGCGGGCGGCGTGAGCGAGAAGTTCGGCCTCGGAGGCGCGACGTAGCAGCAGTCGCGAGAGCGCATCACGGGAAGCAAGGATGCGCTGGTGCAGGCGATCGAGTCGACGGGCTCGCGTGATCGCAACGCCCGCAATCAGCGCCACCACGATCAGGCATATGCAGGCAAGAGCGATGCTCCAGGGAGAGATGTGAATCATCGCGACTCCTCTTCCTCCTCATCACGGCCACGGATAAGGTCACGTGCCCTCCTCGTCCCCGAATCCGCGGGGCTGCCCATATCGATGGCGAGCTTGTAGACCTCGAAGACCTTGTCTGCGACGACCTCCCAGTCGTACTGAGCGGAGGCGCGCTGGCCCGCATCCGCGAGGGCGTCAAGCCGCTCGCGATCCCGCAGCACATCAAGGAGAACTCCAGCAAGCGCGTCGGCGTTACCGGTCTCGAAAAGGGCCCCGGCGCGACCGTCCTCCAAAACGGCGCGGAACGCCGGGATGTCGGAGGCGACGACGGTCGTTCGCGCCGCCATCGCCTCGACGAGAACGATGCCAAAAGACTCTCCGCCGGTCTGCGGGGCCACGTAGATCGAGGCGCCCGCGAGCAGGGATTCCTTTTCCTCATCACTGATCCCGCCCAGGAACGAGACGGAGTCGCCGAAACGAGCCACGGCAGCGCGGATGTCAGGAGCGTCGCCGCGTCCAGCGATGAGGAAACGGGCGCCCGGAACGCTACCGAGCACACGCTCGATCGCCCCGGCGAAAATGCTCAGTCCCTTGCGAGGCTCGTCGAGGCGGCCGAGGAACACGATGACCGGGCGCTCATCCGTCGCAACCCACTGCTCCAGGGGCTGCGCAGTGCGGAAGGAGGCCGTCTCCACACCGTTCGGGATGATGACGGCGTCGCCGCCGTGGTGTTCGATGAGCGTACGTCGAGCTTCCTCGGAGACGGCGATGCGTACTCCGATGCGTTCCATGTACAGGCGCATGGGGGCCGAGGCAATCGCGCGCGAGACCGACCGTCCCAAAGCTGCATGGAATGTTCCCACGAGGGGAGCAGTCGATAGCATCGCGGCAGCCATCGAGACCGAGGGGACCACGGGTTCGTGCACGTGGACCACGTCGAAGTCATTGTCCGCCAGCCAGCGTCGCGTTCGAGCGAGCGCCCTGGGCTTCACCGAAATATTGGCCACCGATCCGTTGAACGGGATTGACACAGATGAACCGGCGGACGTGATCCAGTCGGGCAGGTCGTCCGAGGTCGACGGCGTCAGCACCTGCACGTCGTGGCCACGCGAGCGCAGCTTCAATGCGAGGTCGCGAATATGAAAGCCCACTCCCCCGGGCACGTCCCAGGAGTATGGGTTCACGATCCCGATCTTCATCGATTCTTCCTCTCGTGCTCGGCCCTCGCGCGCGCAAGCCGCTCGGGGTCAAGGTCTTCCACGAATACCCTCTGCATCATGTGCCAGTCCTGCGGCTTCGACGCCATCATGGCGGCAAATTCATCCACCCATGCCTGCGTGAGGGCCTCGACGCGGTTGAGGCCGGGTCGTTCCTGGTCATCGGCACTGATCGGCCCGACGCAACGCACGCGCACATCGGCCCCGGTGGGTGTCTCGTTCTCGTAGGTGATGCATGCGGCGAAGAGCGGTCGCTCCAGCTTGGTTGCGAGTGCAGCGGGGCCCGCGGCGACGAGTGCCCGCCGCGTGCCGAGATCAACCTCGATGCCCGACCCCGAAATATCCCGGTCTGCTAGAAGCGGCACGATGACGCTACGGCCTCGCACGCGCTCGATGAGGGTGGAGAACACCGACTCGCCCTTCGCAACTCCGATGATCTCCATGCCGATGCATTCGCGCAGCGCTACGAAACGCTCGAACAGTGAGGGCGGTTCAACCTTCTCAGCGACAGTCACGATGCCACGACCGTGTGCGCACACCCACGCGCCGGCGCGATCCCAGCTGCCGGAGTGTCCAAGAGCGAGCACGACCGGGCCGTCCGCACTGGCCTGTGCCAAGGCCTCGAATCCTTCGAAAGACACGCCCTCGAGCAGCGGCGCGCCTCGACGCGATCCAAGCATCAGCTGTTCGGCGTAGTTGCGGATGTGGGAGCGCACTGCGGCGCGCAGCTCGTCGGCAGACGGCTCCGTTCCGGTCAGACGTGCCATGTTGGCGCGGAGCCGGTCGATCATGGCTCCCCCGCGCCTGGCCGCGATCACTGCGCCCGTGTCCGCCATGCGCATGACGACGCGCAGCGGGAGGCGAGGAGCAACGGCGAAGGCACAGGACAGGGGCGAGAACGTCACTGGGCTCCCTCGTCGATGTGGCGGGCGGTGAACCAAATTCGCTGGCAAACGGTCACGAACGACGCACAAGCGACCCAGGTCAAACCGGCCGCGAAGATCCATTCGGGCAGCCCGAGGCTCATGAGAATCGCCGTACCCATGCCGATGATGAGGCGGTCGGTTCGCTCGGCGATGCCCAGCTTGGCGACGACGCCGACGGACTCGGCACGGGCCCGCGCATAGGGTACGGCGGCCGCGCCGACGATGGAGCAGATGCCCGCGATGATCACCCATGTGCGAACGAGCGAATCGTCCATCTGGAAGACCGCGTAGGCGGTGAGGGAGCCAAACACGGCACCGTCGCCGAGGCGATCAAGCGTCGAATCGAGGAAGGCTCCAAAGCGCGTGCCACCCGTTGTCATCCGCGCGAGAGTGCCGTCCACAGAGTCACCGAACATGACGACGGCCAGGGCGATACCGCCCTGCCAGATCCACCCCTGCGGAATGCAGATGACCGCAATCGCGACCGTCGCAACGGTGCCCGCGACCGTCACCATGTTAGGGGTGACGCCGACACGCGCGAGAACGCGAGCGAGAGGCGTAAAGATAGCCTTCGTGATGGAACGTCCGTGGTTTCCGAGCATCAGTCCTCCTTCGGCCAGGCGGCGGCGAGGCGCGCTCGAGCATCTTCCAGGAGCTCAGGCACGGCCTTTGTCTGCGCGATAATCGGCAGGAAGTTCGCGTCCCCCAGCCAGCGGGGAACGACGTGCTGGTGGAGATGGGCGGCGATGCCGGCACCGGCCACCTCACCCTGATTCATCCCCAGATTGAAGCCGGCCGGAGACGCGACCTCGCGGGTGACGCGCATGGCCGTCGCCGTCAGATTGCCCAGCTCCACACGTTCCTCGTCAGTGAGTTCCGTGTAGTCGGAGACGTGACGATACGGGCACACGAGCAGGTGCCCGGAATTGTAGGGGAACAGGTTCATGAGCACGAAGCACGTGTTGCCGCGGTAGACGATCAGTCCCGTCTGGTCGTCCTTTCCGGGCGCCGTGCAGAACGGGCACCCGACATCCGAGGCATCGGCGGGCTTGCCCTCACCGCGGATGTAGGCCATCCGATAGGGGGTCCAGAAACGACCGAAGCCGTCCGGGACGCCCGCCAGCGAGCGGGCGTCCTCGGTCGGCAACGGGCCGTTCGAGGTACCGATCAAATCGGAACCGGCGTCGCGGCTCATAAGACTCACGCCTCGTCGAGGCCGTCGATCTGGTCGGCGTTGTTGCGCTGCGCGATGTGCGCCACGATCAGCTCGACCGCGCGATCAACGGCGACGCCGTTGTGCTGCGAGCCGTCACGCAGACGGAAGGACACGGCCCCGGCCTCGACGTCCTCGCCGCCGGCGATGAGCGTGAAGGGGATCTTGTCCTTGGAGGCGTTGCGGATCTTCTTGCCGAAGCGATCGTCCGACAGGTCGGTCTCGACGCGCACGCCGCGCTCGCGCAGCTTGGCGGCGACATCCTTGACGTAGCCGTCGAAGGCCTCGGCGACGGGGATGAGGCGGACCTGGACGGGCGAGAGCCACGCCGGGAACGCACCCGCGTAGTGCTCGGTGAGAACGCCGATGAAGCGCTCGACCGAGCCCAGCTTCGCGGAGTGAATCATGACGGGGCGCTGACGGGAGCCGTCGGCTGCCGTGTACTCCAGGTCGAAGCGGTCGGGCTGGTTGAAGTCGTACTGAATCGTCGACATCTGCCATGTGCGGCCGATCGCGTCCTTGACCTGCACGGACACCTTGGGACCGTAGAAGGCAGCGCCGCCCGGATCGGGAACCAGATCGAGGCCGGTCGCAGCGCAGGCGTCTTCGAGAGCCTTCGTGGCAGCCGCCCAGTCCTCGTCCGAACCGATGAACTTTTCCTTCTTCTTGCCGTCCTCGTCGCGCGTGGACAGCTCCAGGTAGAAGTCTTTGAGGCCGAAAGCCGAGAGAATCGACAGGAAGAACTCGATCTGCGTGCGGATCTCTTCTGAGGCCTGCTCAGGCGTGCAGTAGGTGTGCGAGTCGTCCTGCGTGAAGCCGCGCATGCGGGTCAGGCCGTGGACAACGCCGCTCTTCTCGTAGCGGTAGTCGTGGCCCAGCTCGTAGAAGCGCAGGGGCAGCTCACGGTAGGAGCGGCCGCGCGAGCGGAAGATCAGGTTGTGCATCGGGCAGTTCATGGCCTTGAGGTAGTACTCCTGGCCCGCCTTGGTCACGTTGCCATCCTCATCGCGTTCTTCGTCGACGAGCATGGGCGGGAACATGGTGTCCGCGTAGTAGGGCAGGTGACCCGACGTATGGAAGAGCCCGCCCTTGGAAATCTCCGGGGTATGCACGAAGTCGAAACCGGCCTTCTTGTGTCGGTCGGTCACGTATGACTCGATCTCGTGGCGCAGGATGCCACCCTTGGGGTGGAAGACGACGAGGCCGGGGCCAATCTCCTCGGGGAAGGAGTACAGGTCCAGCTCGGCACCCAGGCGACGGTGGTCGCGGCGCTCGGCCTCCTTGATGCGCTCCTGGTAGGCGACGAGGTCTTCCTTGGAGGCCCAGGCGGTGCCGTAGATGCGCTGGAGCTGATCGTTCGACTGGTCGCCCTTCCAGTAGGCGGCCGAGGCCTTGGTGAGCGCGAAGCCGTTGCCGATGAGCTTGGTGGAAGGCAGGTGGGGGCCGCGGCACAGGTCCTTCCAGGCCACCGAGCCGTCGCGGCGCACGTTGTCGTACATGGTGAGCGTCGCGCCGCCGACCTCGACGGACGCGCCCTCGGCGCCCTTGCCCTTCGTGGTGACGAGCTCCAGCTTGTAAGGCTGATCAGCCAGCTCAACCACGGCCTCGTCCTCGGAGATCTCGCGGCGTACGAAGCGCTGGCCTTCCTTGATGATGCGCTTCATGCGCTTCTCGAGGTCGCGCAGCAGCTCGGGGGTGACGGCGTCAATGTTGCCGAAGTCGTAGTAGAAGCCGTCGGTGATGAAGGGGCCGATGCCGAGGTTCACGTCGGGGAAGATATCCTGGACAGCCTGCGCGAGCACGTGGGTGGCGCTGTGGCGCAGGATGTTCAGGCCGTCCTCGCTGGCCAGGGTGATGGCCTCAACGGTCGTCCCCTCTTCGAAGGGTGTCTCCAGGTCTCGCGGGGTACCGTCGACCTTGATGGCGACGACGTCACGCGACTTCTCGAACCACGTCGTGCCCGTGGTCCCCGCCGGTACGGTCTGTTCGTGTCCGTCAATGACGAGCGAGATATCGGGCACTGTGTCTCCTAGTTTCGTTAGATACGCGAAATTGTGTTGTTAAGGGGATTCTATCCCCGTGGCGTGCTCGGTTCAGGAGCGGGCGCGCCAGTCCTTGACGGCTTTCGCCGCGCTCAAGGCTCGGTAGGTTGCCTTTTTGATCGGCATGTCCCAGCCGCCGGGCACGTCTGTGAAGTGCGAGGCGAAGGCACTCTTGTACTTTCCGACGCTGTAGAGGTCGGGACAGCGCGGCGAGTGCGCACCCATGAGGTCGAATTCGCGCACGCCGTCGCGAGCGAGGAATTCGGCGGCCAGGAAGTCCAGGACCGGGGGCTGGCGCAGGCGACGGCCGGCCTCGGTGGAGGCGCCGTACTCGGCCTGCGCGCGGATCCCCTCGACGAGGCAGAAGTCCCAGCACAGGATGTTTCCGTCGGCATCTCGCATCGAGAAGATGCGGGCGTGCTGCGGCCCCAGGGTCTTGAGCAGGCTGAGGTAGTACTCCTTGGGGTGGGGGCGGAAGCCGTCACGCTTGGCGGTTTCCTCCATGACGGCGTAGTACTCGTCGATAACCTGCGCCGCGTTTGCGGTGTCCTCATGGAAGGTCACGCCCTCGGCCTTTCCCTTCTTCAGGCCGGAGCGGATCGAGCGTTTGCCGGCCTTGGGCATGGCGGCGAGGATCGCGTCCTCGGTCTTGCCGGAGGTGTCAATGACGACGGTGCGATCGTAGGAGATCGTCTGCAGCGGCATGCACAGGTCGGGGTGCTGGTAGATGGCATGCAGGCGCACGAAGGCAACCGACTTGTCCTTCGCCTTAATCTCGCGCACAAGGTCCGCTCGCAGGGCGGCTTCGCGCTCCGGGGAGGCTTCCTTGACCCACGCGGGTCCCCACTTTGCCCACAGGTAGTGAACGCCGCGCACCGAGTACTTGTAGAGGGTGATGAAGGCGATCTTCGAATCATCCTCGCACCAGGCGTAGCGGCCCCACACTCCGTGGCCCTGAGACTCCTCGAATGCCTCCCACACGCACGTCTGTTCGATGGGCAGCGAGCGGTCCTGGAAGCCAGAGACCGCGGCGATCTTGTCTTCCTGAGAAATGGGCACGAGTGCGGTTGTCGTCATGGTGTCCTCGTTAGTCGGAAATATCGGTCGCGTAGGGGGTCAGTCTATCAGGGCCTCCTCCCCCGCCGACGAGGCCGGGGCCGGGCGGGGAGGGGACGTGGCGTCAGTAGGATGTCTCGGTGGGCTCCGGGTAGTAGCGCGCAAACTTCCGTCGGTGGTTCTGCTTCTGGAGCCAGACAGTGAGGTTGCGTCGCAGATCCTTCTCCGTCGGATTGAGGAGCAGGTCGAAGCGGCGCCCCTCCCGGATGATCGTCTTGACGCGCGCACGCAGGTCAGGGTCGATGATGTAGTGCAGGAGCAGAGAGTCCGGGACGAGTGTGTAGAGAATTTCGTCCCGAGCTTGGGTCTGCTCACAGTCCTGGCCGTCGATGAGGTCGGCGACCATGGGAATCATCGGATTGGCACCCGCTGCCGCCATGTACCAGTTGTTGCGGCCAATGCGCGGGTTAACCTCGAAGAAGAGTGCACGCCCGTCGCGAGGATCGATCTTCACATCGAAGTTCGCGAAACCGCGGTAGCCGTTCTCCGTCAGGAGGGTGCACGCGTCGGCCCACAGCTGGGGGAAGTCCTCGGTGATCATAGCCACCGGGTTGCCGATCATCGTGGGGGCGTGATCCTCGAGGAGCACACGAGCGGATCCGATGAGGGTGACCTTCCCACGCGAATCAACATAGGCGGTGATTGATCGCATCGCCGTGTTGTCCCCGGGAATCAGTTCCTGGACGAGGAAGGTATCGCGGAAACCCGCATCCTTGAGCGTCTCCCAGAGCTGGGTCAGTTCCTCGGGCGTATCGATGAACCAGATCTTGCGCTTGCCCTCGAATTCGAGCACGTCGTAGGGCTCACCTTTTGCGGATTTGGCCACAACCGGGAAGCTAAAGGGAATCTCGGGTGCCACCCAGGCCTCGTCCTCCACGCCGGAGAAATCGACGGCGACCGTACCGGGAGAATCGATTCCCGCACGCTCGCACGCGCGGGAGAACTCCTCCTTATCGGTGAGGCGATCCATGACCTCTTCATTCGGGAAAGGCAGCGCATAGTGCAGTGAGAGCGCGTCCATGTTGCGGGCGACAAACGCGGAGAAGATGTCGTGATTCGCCATCAGAATCAGCTTCTTGTCCGCATTCTCAGCGGCAATCGTCATCAGGATGTCAAGCAGCTGAGCATCGCTCGCATGGGCGCTCACATGACGAACATCGAAAAAGTGTGACCGCGTGATCGACTCGGTCGGCTGGGAACCGACACAGATACAGCGGCATCCAAAAGCCTCATTGAAACAGCGCCCAATTCCATACACGCCGAAGTCCCCGCCGATGATGACGGGCAGGATGTCGTCACGGGGCGACAGGGGGCGAGGCCGAGTCAGGTAGTCGATCGTCATGCCACAAGCCTAGCGCCTGGTAGGATACGGAACGTTCCCTGAGACCTCTCTCACCTCTACGAAAGTTCGTTATGAGTTCGCCATTTTCGCAGCACAACCAGCAGCCCTTCCAGCCCCAGCCGGGCATGGGCGGATACCCCCAGCAGGGAGGCTACCCTCAGGGCGGGAACCAGCAGGGCGGGAACCAGCAGGGCGGATACCCTCAGCAGGGCGGATACCTTCAGCAGGGCGGATACCAGCAGCAGCCAGCCCAGCCCTCCTACGGCGCGTCCCCTTACGGTCAGCCCGCTTACGCAGGCGGTCCGATGGGTCCCCAGCCCTCGGGTTCCAACAATGGCAAGCTCATCGCGATCATCGCAGGTTCGTTCGTCGCCGCTCTCGTCATTGGCGGCATCATCATGATGATCTTCACGATCGGCATGTCGACGTCGGAGGAAGACCGATCGGCACGCCCCGCGCCCACCTCGTCAAGCTCCCCGAGCTACGGAACGAATCCCACGAGCAAGCCCTCCTCGTCGCCCACGTACGGCTCAAAGCCGTCGCCTACGTCGGGATCTGGCACCGGAACAGGCTCGAATGGTTCGAACGGCTCGAATGGCGGATCCGACCCCGCCGTCGAGAATATGATCAAGTCCACCTGCGAGAGCCAGATTAATACGGCAATCAAGGGTGCGTCTATCACGAATCAGGAACTCTTCCTCATCAACACGAGCTCTGACAAGCTCACCTACGCGTACACGGGTCACGTGACCGGCCGGACGGCCAAAAACAACGAGGCCGTCGACGGTGACTTCACCTGCAAGGCGGACTATGACCTGTCGTCGGGTTTGATTGAAACGTACTTCGAGTAGAAATAGCGCCTGCCCTGCAGTCTGCCGCGCGCTCTCCTAGGCCCTCGGCCGCTGCAGGGGCCGCCGCACAATCTCCAGACGTTTCGCACCATCGACATCAGGGAGTCCTCATGTCCAACCCCTACGGCCCCAACCAGCCATCACAGTGGGGCGGTCCGCAGGCACCGAACGGCCAGTATCCGGTCGGTGCGCAGGGTGGCGCGATCTACGGGACTCCGTCCGCGCAACAGCAGCCCAGTGGGGCAATGGGCAATGGATATGGGCACGCGCAACCCACGGTTAACCAGCAGGCACAGCCCAGGTATTACCAAGCTCCGGCCCCCATGCCGCAGGTCCAGCCCACGACTTCCCCTTCCTACGGCTCCGTTGGCGCGATGCCGCCACGTCAGAAGTCACACGCGGGCTTGATCATCGGCATCGTCGTTGCCATCCTCGTCATCCTCCTCATGATCGTTTTCGCGGCGATCGCCACGAGCAATAGGCCTCGTTCAACGGGCCAGGCCCCGGCGACCGGAGCACCCGCGACTGGAGCGCCCACAGATTCTTCCGCTGGCTCGTCCTCGGGGTCATCGTCTGGCTCATCCTCGGGTACTTCCTCCGGTTCCGGGCACGGCACCTCCAAGCCTCGGGACAAGAACGGGAACGATCCGCTCACTGATGACGAGGAATCCAACGTTCTCAACGAGTGCAAGCTCTCTCTCAGTAAATCTGCGTCATCGGGAAACCTCACGGACTGGACGATTTCCCGCGACGGTAAGACCGACAAGGGTAATCTGCAGTACCTCATGAAGGGCACCTTTGAGGGAACGATTAACTCCGGCAAGAGCGGAACCTTTGCGTTCACCTGCAATGCCGTTCAGGACCTGAGCACCGGTCAATACATCGCCAATGCGACGTTCGACACCAAGTAAAACACTGCGCAGGCACTCATGATTCACCACCCGGATCTGCTCCCCACGACGCGCACCAGTGCCTCTCCCTGGTGGAAGAATGCCGTCCTCTACCAGGTCTACCCTCGCTCGTTCCAGGACACGAACGGTGACGGGTACGGCGATCTGCAGGGGATTCATCAGCGCCTGGACTATCTGGCGGACCTCGGCGTCGATATCGTGTGGATCTGCCCGATCTACCGCTCCCCTCAGGCAGACAACGGCTACGACATCTCCGACTATCGCGACATTGATCCTCTGTTCGGTGATCTGGATGCCTTCGATAGGCTCGTCGCTCGCGCTCACGAGCTCGGCATGCGCGTCGTCATGGACCTCGTCGTCAACCACACGTCGGTCGAGCACCCGTGGTTCGTTGAATCCGCTTCTTCCACGCACTCACCACGCCGCGACTGGTACTACTGGCGCGATGCACGCCCCGGGATGGAACCGGGGTCACCCGGCGCGGAGCCGAACAACTGGGAGTCTTTTTTCGGTGGTTCCGCGTGGCAATTCGATCCGACGTCAGGCCAGTATTACCTGCATTTGTTCGCCCGCGAGCAGCCGGACCTGAACTGGGAGAACCCACGGGTGCGCGACGCGGTCTACGAGATGATGAACTGGTGGCTGGATCGCGGCGTCGATGGATTCCGGGTTGACGCCATCGACGTGATCTCCAAGGCACCGGGCCTCCCGGACGGCGGCCCTGCGCGCGCCCCCTTCGGTGTGGGTCATGAGTGCTACGCGGATGGGCCGCGCCTGCACGAGTTTTTGCAGGAGATGAACGCGCGGACGTTCGCCCATCATCCCGGATCCTTCACGGTGGGCGAGGCATCGAATGCATCCCCCGAATCCGCGCTGCTGTTCTGTGCCCCGGAGCGCGGTGAGTTCAATATGCTCATCCAGTTCGAGCACATGAACCTCGGCCTCGAGAACGGGAAGTTTTCTCCCCGTCCCCTTGACGACGGCGAGCTGGCCGAGGTGTTCACTCGCTGGCAGGAGACGCTCGGCGAGCGGGGGTGGAACGCTCTCTACCTGGAGAATCACGACCAGCCTCGGGCGGTGTCGCGTTTTGGCGACCCCGACAGCTATTGGCACGAGTCTGCAACAGCCCTCGCCACGGCCTATTTCCTGCAGCGTGGCACGCCATTCATCTACCAGGGGCAGGAGATCGGGATGCTCGGTGGCTCTTTATTAGAGAGCTCCGATTTCCGCGACGTCGAATCCCTGGGCTATCTGGCGAGTCTCGAAGGCGACGACGTACCGGCCGGCTTGACCGCCATGTCACGAGATAACGGGCGCACCCCGATGCAGTGGGACGACTCCCCCACCGCCGGCTTCACCTCGAGCGAGCCATGGATCGATGTTCCGCCATCCGCCTCTGGCATCAACGTCGCAGCACAGGTCCAGGATCCGGCATCGATCCTGTCGTATTACAAGGCGCTCATCGATGCTCGTCACCGCGTTCCCGCGCTGACGGAGGGCTTATTCGAGCGCATCGATGTCGGCTCGCCAGCGCTCTTCGTCTATCGTCGGCGGATAGCGAGCAGCGAGGTTCTCGTGATGGTCAACCTTTCTGGCTCGGTTGAGACTCCAGATTTTCCGGGTCCGGACGAGGTATGGGCACCCTCGCGCTGGAATCTCTACCTGGGTAATACGGATGTACCGCTCACGATCGACTCTCTTCGGTCCCAGGACGGGGAGCATCGCGACGTACGTCCGCACGATTCAATGAAGCCCTGGGAGGCACGCGTCTATCTGCGCGCGCTCTAGCCTGTCCTCGTTGTGCACCACCGAGCAAAGCGCCAAGCGGCGGATCCTCTACCTGCCAGCATGGAGCGCTCGCCATGCCCAGACAAGGAAAACGCGGATGAGAAGAAGGTATCTTCTCATCCGCGTTTCCTGTTGCTGTGTTTCAGCCGTTGCGGCGCTTGGCGATCACGAGGGAGACACCCGCAATCGTGATGAGGCCGGCCAGGAAGCCCAGGTTCGTCGCATCTGCACCGGTCTTAGCGAGGCGCGGTGCGGGGGGTGTCGACGGCGTGGGCGTCGGCTCCGGGGTCGGGGTCTCCGAAGGCGTCGGGGTCGGGGTCTCCGAAGGCGTCGGAGTCGGAGTCGGAGTCGGAGTCGGAGTCGGAGTCGGAGTCGGGGTCGGGGTCTCCGAAGGCGTCGGGGTCGGCGTCGGAGTCGGCGTCGGAGTCGGCGTCGGAGTCGGCGTCGGAGTCGGCGTGGGCTTAGGCGTAGGGACCAGCTTGTTGTTCAGGTTCAGCGTAAAGAGGTGATCCTCGCTGAGCTTGAAGGTCGCCTCGCGGTTGTTGGCCTTGAGGGTGACGCCCTGCGCGGTCTCGAACACGCGGCTCTCAGCCTCGTTCCAGGTCACGCCATCGGCTGCAGGGAGGTCGCCCTCGGAGACGGTCACCTCGGTCCCCAGCGGGAGGGTGCCCGGGTAGCTGTAGCTCTTACCCGCCTTGACGGTCGCCTGGTAGGTCTTATTGACCGACGGATCGGCGTCGTTCTTCAGCGTGATGTTGAGGGTGTACTCGAGGTCCTTCGCGTTGTCGGGGAGCTCGCCGTCAACCTTCTTCGTCACGGAGAAGCTCTGGTACGCACAAGCATCCGCGACCGCACCGAAACGCATCACCTTCGTGACGGGCGAAACATTCTTGCCAGGCACGTTGAACTTCACGGTGTTGGAGAACTTGCCGACGATGTCAGCGGCGCGCTTGGCACCCTCGACGCGAGTCGGAATCTCAACAATCGCCGACTGGTTCGCGGGGATCTCAGGGAAGGTCACGGTCAGCTTCTGGGGCGTGCACTCGACCGTCGAACCAGCACCGAAGGCACCATTCGAGGTGTCCTTGCTCAGGCGCTTCCCCTCGGGCGTGGTCGGATCGACGACGACGAAGGTGTGCTTCTTGAGGTAGTCGGTCACCGTGTCGCAGTCGTAGCTCCAGTTTTCACCGGCGGGAACCTCGTCGACGATCGACGCGCCGGTCACGGCCGTATCACCGGCCGGCAGGATCACGCGCCACATGATGGCCTTGTTCTCATCGCCATCCTCGCTGTCGCTCAGGCCAATCCAGCCTTCCTTGACGGTACGGGCTTCACCGGTGGAGCGCACGACCATGTTGACCTTGCGCGAGAGTACCTTGTTGCCAACCTGCACCTCAAACTGATCGTTGGCTGGCCCGGTGTACTGAACCATGGCGCTCGTCGTCACGGAGCCCGCCCACTCGGCGGCCGAGTCGACATTCTCGTTGAAGACGACGGTGACGATCCCGTCGGTGCCCCACGTGCCACAGCCAACGACGACGCGGGACGTGGAACGGACGTCAAAGGAACGCTCGGAGGTGGGGCGCAGGATCGGCTGACCCGTGTTCGCCTCGGCGACGGTCGCGTCGTAGGTGAAGAAGTCGCCGGCCTTGACAGCACCGTTGGTCTTCCACGGCAGCTTGACGCCGATATCCCACAGGTTCGCGATTGTCTTCGCTTCCGTATCCTGAGGATTGACCAGCTGCAGGTTGTCCCAGTCGAGATCAACCTTGTTGTTGACGTTCGTCGTGGGGGCCGGGCACGCAAGCGCCGTGGCCGACGCCGTTCGGGTCGTCAACAGCTGCAAAGCGCCAAAGAAGCTCATTAGCAGAGCAAAAGCTACAAGAAGTGCGCCGAGCCGACTGCTCTTCAACGCAACCATAAAATAATCCTGTCGATGGACATGAGACGGTATCGCCTCAAGCACATAATTATAGAGTAACGACGCTAAATGGCTGACAGACAACACATTAGCGAAAAACTATTTAAATAAAATTTACCTGACAAACCGGCTCAAGCTGCATATAAACTGCCCACAAAATAAATCTGTAATTGAACAAAATTAATTTTCTACACAGCTGGTCAAACGCGTTTGACCAGAAAAAACGCCAATTTTACAAAATAATGTTATTACTCATATTTATGTGTGCCATTACCCTATTTGCATGTAGCGCGACCGCGAGCCATTCACCCTCTCCCTATGCGTCATCCCCCATCACACAGCAGCGTCAAACGCCTCCGATGAGCCACAACAGGCCACCAAAGCAATCGCACACGGTTGAGTACAGCACCATCGTCCACTACTGCCCAGCATGGCATCGACGCCAGAATTCTCACCTACTCACCTTTTGACAGGACTTTTGTCCGCACGCTCCCACTCGCTTCCCACCACACGAATGATCCGCCACTAAGAAAGCACGCACAAAGCAGTGGGCGGGATGAGCACTGCTCATCCCGCCCACTGCACGGCCTCAGGCACTCACGCACCCCAGGCCTTCGACATCATCAGTGGCTGCGACGCTTGGCAGCCACAAGGGACAGACCCGCGATCGCGACGATTCCAGCCAGGACACCCAGGCCGGCAGCATCGGTACCGGTCTTTGCCAGCTGCGGAGCGGGCGACGGGGTAGCCGAGGGGGTCGGGGCGGGCATAGAGGGAGTGTCGGACGGGGTCGGGGTCGGGGCCACCGTGTTGGTCAGCGTCAGCGAGTAGACCTGATCATCGCTCAGCGTGAACGTGGCCTCACGGTTGTCCGCGGAGAGGGTCACACCGTCGGCGGCCTCAAACACGCGACTCTCGCCGTCGACCCAGGCGATTCCGACACCGGCGGGCAGATCGCCCTCAGCAACGGTCACGACAGTACCCAGCGGCAGCGACGTGGGGTAGGTGTAGGTCTCGCCAGCCTTGACGGACGCCTCGAAGGTCTTGTTCACCGAGGGATCGGTGTCATTCTTCAGGGTGATCGTCAGCGGGTACTCGAGGTCCTGGGCGGACTCGGGCAGGTCACCCTCGACCTTCTTGGTCACGGAGAAGGTCTGGTGGGCGTATGCGTCGGCGGCCGCGCCGTAGTGGAGAGTCTTCGTAATGGGCTGGACAACCTTGCCACCGGGAACGTTGAAGTTGACGGTGTTGGAGAAGACGCCCACGATGTCGCCAGCGCGCTTCGCGCCCTCAATGTGAGCGGGCAGCAGGATGATGGCGGACTGGTTCGCGGGGATTTCACCGAGCGTCACCGTCACCTTGGTGGGCGTGCACTCAACCTGCGCGGCTGCACCAAAGGCACCATTCGACGTGTCATTATCCTGGCGCAGCCCCTCGGAGGAGGTGGGGTCGGTCACCAGGTAGGTGTGATTCTTCGTGTAGGTGTTCACGGTATCGCAGTTGAAGCTCCAGCTGGAGCCCGCGGGAACCTCGTCAACGATCGACGCGCCGGTCACAGCCTTGTCACCTGCGGGGAAGACAACGCGCCACATGATGGCCTTGTTCTCGTCGCCGTCTTCGTTCTCACCGAGGTTGAGCCAGCCGTCCTTCTGGTAGCGAGGGACGCCGGGGGTGCGGCGCAGCATGTCGAGCTCGCGCTCGACCTTCTTGCCGAGCTTGACCGTGAACTTCTCACCGCCGGGACCGGTGTAGTGGGTCAGGCCGTTGGTGGAGACGTGGCCGTACCACTGCGCAGCGGACTCGACCTTCTCGTTGAATACGACGGTTACCATACCGTCAGCACCCCAGGTGCCGCAGCCGACGACGACGCCATTGTTGGAGATGACCTCGAACTTACGGGCAACGTTCGGACGGAGGACGCTCTCCCCCGTCGCAGCGTTGACGATTGACGCGTCGTAGGTGAAGTAGTCTCCGGCCTTCACGCGGCCCTCGGTCTTCCACGGCAGCTTGATGCCGAGGTCCCACCAGTCACCCACAGCCTTGGTTTCGCGGCCGGTGTGGTCAACGAGCTGGGCGTTGTCCCAGTCCAAGGTGACCTTGTTGCTCACATTCGTGGTGGGCGCCGGGCAGCTCATGGGGGCCGCAGACGCAGGAGCCTGAGCGCCGACAAACTGCGCCAGGCCAAAGAAGCTCAGAACCAATGCGAAAGTCGCAAGAAGAACACCGAAGTGACGGCGCTTCAGGGCAACCATAGAAAAATCCTGTCAACGGGATGTGCGACGGCGTCGCCGCATACCGGACCAGTCTATGCCAATCACCTGCAATTTGGTCAAGAATCAGAGCGATTAGTTCCTCAGGCACCACAACTAACACGAGCGACAAAAGCAAACCCCGCCAATTTGTCGGACTAATTTATAAACTGACAAAATTTGCTACCCGGGCGTGTCGTCTGATGAGCGAACAACCGCCCCACAACACCGACAAACTCGCCACTCGTTCAGCAAATAGAAGAGTGAAACGACGACCAACACAGATCGAGCATCCACCCATCGCTCCCGAGACCTACCAGGCGGCTAACTCACCACCACCAATGGGCACATCCCGAAGACATTGAACTCTCACAACGAAGGGCCGCGTCACACTGCACGCCCGCTCGAGATCAACCTTGACAATACATAGGCCCACAATATGCAAGCACGGGGTTAAAGGACAAAAAGAGTTGGTGGAGGGTTAGTCCCAGTTGTTTCGGTGGGG
>ERZ772827.437-NODE-437-length-23151-cov-4.023078_pt1 | contig 23151 bp, 26 predicted proteins | sample MGYA00580850_ERZ772827 | MGnify/ENA primary metagenome ERZ772827 (study PRJEB29015, sample SAMEA2737950) | human oral metagenome | biome: human oral; feature: human-associated habitat; material: dental | place: China | collected 2145 ... | reverse complement strand
GGCTCCAGGGCGCGCACATCCCCGAGTACCTCCAGGGCACCTGGAACAACCACGCGCCTCGCCGCAAGCGCAAGCTGCTGCTGCACCGCGCACAGATCGACCGTCTGGCCATGCGCGTGCAGGCCAAGGGCTACACGATCGTCCCGCTCGAGCTGTACTTCGTCGGCGGGCGCGCCAAGGTGGAGATCGCGCTGGCCCGAGGCAAGCAGGACTGGGACAAGCGCCAGTCCCTGCGGGAGGCTCAGGACCGGCGTGAGGCCGCGCGCGCCATGGCGGACGCCAACCGCCGTCGGGGCTGAGGGGGCTGCTGGGCCCGTGGGGTCTGCGGGGCCCGGCTCACCAGCGCGTGTGCACGTGCTGGCGGATGAGACGCTCGTACAGCCCGACCAGTGCTGCCTCAAGGTCCGCGCTCAGCGGGGGCAGTGAGCCCGCCTCGGCGTTGGTACGTGCCTGGGCGGCGTTGCGGGCACCGGGGATGACCGTGGTGACGCCCGGCTGGTCGATGACCCAGCGCAGCGCCACCTGTGCGGCGCTCGCCCCCTCAGGGCCGAGCTCGCGCACCAGGGCGGTGAACTCGCGTGCCGCTGCCACGCCGACCTCATAGGGCACCCCGGAGAAGGTCTCACCGACGTCGAAGGCTGAGCCGTCACGGTTGTAGGAGCGGTGGTCGCTCGCGGCGAAGACCGTGTCCTCGCGGTAGCGCCCCGACAGCAGGCCGTAGGCCAGCGGGACGCGCGCGATGATCGCGGTGCCGGTGGCCTGGGCCGTGGGCAGGGCCTCCTCCAGGGGCTTGCGACGCAGGATGTTGAGGATGATCTGCACGCTCGCGCAGGCCGGACGGCGCATGGCCTCCAGGGCCTGCGCACAGGTCTCCACGCTCACCCCGTAGGCGCGCACGCGCCCCTCGGCGACCATCTCGTCGAGCCAGTCCCAGGTGCGCTGGGCCTCGATGACCTCGCTGGGTGGGCAGTGCAGCTGGACGAGGTCGATGGTCTCGACGCCGAGGTTCTGGCGGGAGCGGTCGTTCCAGGCCCGGAAGTGCTCGCGGCTGTAGTTCTCGTAGGTCTGCTCCAGGCGGCGGCCCATCTTGGTGGCGACGGTGAGTCCGGCCTCGGGCCTGGTCTGGACGAAGGCTCCGACGAGGCGCTCGGAGCGGCCGTCGCCGTAGACGTCGGCGGTGTCGATGAAGGTGACCCCGGAGTCGACGGCCGCCTGGAGGGCCTCCTCGGCCTCGGTGGCGGTGACCTCGCCCCAGTCAGCGCCCAGCTGCCAGGTCCCGATGCCGATGGCTGAGATGCTGCGCCCCAGTGCGTGCAGCTCAGGTGCCTCTATGGTCTGCTCCTTCGTCGTCGCTCCCGTGCGCTCCGTATTGTCGCAGAGCGACGGCGGACGGGCCGGGCATCAGCCCACCGGGTCCTGAGCCCACCGGGGCGGGCCGTCGTGAGCCGGTGCGCCCGGCTGTGACGAGGGGTACGCTGGTGGACCTGGAGGCGACCCTGCTAGGCTTCTGGGGCTCCGTCAGGAGCGCGTGCGCCCGGGCCTCCGGGTGACAACTCCACAGGGGATGATCGGTTTCGACGACGGTCGTGGGTTCAGGAGAAGCGGGTCGAGGATGCACAGTCATCTCGTCAACGCTCTGTGCGAACCAATAGGTGCCGATAACACTCGCACCGACTTCGCCCTCGCCGCCTGAGCGAGCCTCGAAGTCCGTCAGCCCGGGGACTGCTTCCGCCCCGGTTCCTGGCGTCATCTAGGGAGCCACTGCTGAGGTCCCTCGTCACCGGGGGCCTCGGGACTTTTAGGTGACTGAGCCCGTCGGCGTCCTTGCTCGCGTGAGACGCCGGGGCTGAGAAAAGCAGCAGCGAGCTGCACCCGGAGAAGTCCTGTTGCACCACCGTCGGACCGGGGTTCGATTCCCCGCATCTCCACCAACCACGGGAATCTCAACGATTCCACGGCCCAGTACTCCGGAGTGGGTACACGATGGGTACAGACAGAGCAGGAGCCCCCTCCGCCCCAGTATCGCGAAGAGGCCCCCTCCACCCCGTTGTTGGGGTGGAGGGGGCCTCTTCGTCATGGTGCAGCCAGGCGCTCCCTGGCGTGGATCTCCTCGCGCAGGCGCGCGTGCTCGACGTCTGCCTGCTCGTCAAGGTGCGTGAGGCGCCCGTCGATGGCGCGCACGTCGTCGCGCAGGCCGTCGAGCTGGGCCTCGGTGCGGGCCATCCGGCGGGCATTCTCAGCGGCCTCGGCGCGTCGCTCGGCCTCGTCGGCCTGGCGGGCTGTCTCGGCGGTGTCCAAACGGGCGAGCACCGTCGCGATCAGGTCGCGCAGCCCGTCGACGTCGTCGCGCAGGTTGGTCCCGTGGTTGTTGGTGGTCTGCTCGGCGGCCTGCTCGGCCGCGACGGCCGCGCGGGCGGCGTTCACACCGACGTGCGCGACCACATGCTCAGTCAATGACTGGGTGCTCCGCAGGCGCCAGGTGACCCACCCGAGCACGGCGACGACGAGCGTGACGGCCGCGGATACGACCTCCGGGGCGGTGAGCACCTGCACCGCCGGGTGCGGCGCAGCCCCAGCCACCACCGCCGTCGCCCAGGTCATGCGCGGTCGGCTCCCGTGGCCACGCCGGTGTCCGTGCGGGCCGGGTCGGCGAGGCTCGTCAGGACGCTGGCGAGGACGGCGGTGCCGGTGATCGCCAGCGCGGTCGTCCAGTCGACGGTGGTGATGGCCTGGCCGACGGCGAGGGACGCGAGGAGCGTCTGGGCGGCGGTCTTGATGGCGCGCTCGGCGACGCCGGCCCAGAACGTGCGAGAGGTGTAGGCGGTCATAGTGACTCCTTCGGTGGTTGTGGTTGTGGTTGGTGGTGGGGTTGGTCAGGGGCGGGTGGCCTCGGCGACGCGGCGCACGGCGTCGTCGATGGACTCGTTCATGGTCTGGCCGATGGAGGCCAGGGCCTCGTTGTGGGCGACCCACGCGAGGCGGATCAGCTCGTTGTACTTCTCCCAGGTACCAATGACGCGGACCCCGACGACGGGGTAGAGGACGTCGGCCTCGGCCTGGGTCTTGGCGGATGCGCCGCCGATACCGGACAGGTTGATGGTGGCGTAGACGGGCTCGCCCCACGGGGCGTCAGTGCGGATGAGGTACATGGAGTCGCTCTCCTTCGTGGTGGTGGTGTTGGTGGTGGTCGGGGTGGCCTGGGTGGGCGTGGTGTCGTCGCCGTCGACGGGCGGGCGCAGGACGTGGGTCCAGGCGCCGGAGGTGGTGTATGGGTGGCCGGTGAAGCTGACGGTGCGGGTCTCGCCGCCGGTCTGGTCGCCCGGCTCGCCGTAGATGTCTCCGATCTCGCTGATCCAGGCCTCGGAGATCTCGTCGCGACCGGTGACCATCGCGATGTGGCCCACGCCCCCTGATGCCGCCTCGGACAGCAGGCTGTCGCCGATGGCGAGGTTGTCGGGGTAGGGGCCGACCTGGCTGTAGTCCAGGATGGCGAAGCCACGCTCGGCCGCGTAGGCGCGGAAGTTCCCGGTGTACGTGTCGGGAGGGAAGGGCGGCTGGATGCCGCCGACGTTGTAGGAGTGCGCGCAGCCGGATGAGCAATCCATGCTGCCGCCGTCGCGGATGTCGAGGCGCTCGTACTGGGAGTAGCCGACGTACTCGTAATCGCACTTCTTGCGCATCTCCCACGCGGACTCGTTAGCGAGTGCCATGTGCGTCCTTTCTGTGTAGTGGCATAGGAAAACCCCGGCACCATCGGGGTGGCCGGGGCTGGTAGGTGGGTGGTGTGGGCGGGGTCAGGTGGTGCGCTCGTAGAGGCTGTGCGCGACGTCAGGAGCCCACCCCTCCTGTGAGGAGTGCTCCTGTAGCACCCTCCAGGTGGTCCCCTGCCAGGTGACGAGGTCGCCCTCGTAGTAGGGCACGCCCGCCTCCCAGGGGTGCGCCGACGGCGACGACGGCGGCGTGTAGGGCTCGGACTCGCCGCCACCGCCCGTGCCAGGCGCCTCGCCACCACCGCCGCCGGTGGTGCCGGGACCGCCGCCGGTGTCGGGGGCGGTGTCCTGGCCGGGCTCGGCCGGCTCGGGGGAGCCGGTGACGTCGACCCACAGGCCCCCAGGGACCCCCGCTGCGCCGGGCTCCCAGACGTTCGCGCACGCCGTCGACCGCCACACACGGCCGCCGTGCGTGACCTGGTAGCCGACCGGGTACGCGTCGTGCGCGCCCGTCGGCCGCACCCACACAGGCCACCGTCCCGCCGGCGCGCCATCAGCACGGTCGCGGGCAGCCAGGTAATCGGCTGCGATGCGCTCGGCCTCAGCCTGGGAGGTAGCGAGGATCTGCCTGCGGTGGGCCTCCGCCAGCAGCAGCGGCCACACCTCGGCCCAGGCGGCGGCGTCGAGCGCGCGCACGTCGTCGATCAGAGCCATGGTCACTCGCCTCCCATGTCCGCAGGCCACCCCATGACCTGCACCCTCGTCCACCCGTCGCCGGAGGTCTTCACCGTCGATGACGACGGGGCGTGCACGCTCTTGAGGTACATGCCGACAGTGACTGATTGGCCGGCCTTGAGGTGGAAGAACGCGCTGACGCCGGTGTTGCCGTCGTCCGCGGAGTTGACCCTCGCGCGCCCGATCGGCGTCGTGCCGTGGATGTCGTGGTACAGCTCGACATCCATCGTGCCCGACGTCACCTGGCACCAGGCGGAGCCGATGACGAGCAGCTTGCGGTCGTAGGGGGCCGCCTCGATGGGCACGCGCACGAGCTCGACCCAGCGGCCTGCGGCCACGGTCTGTGTGCCCGAGACGGAGGGGGCGGCGCTCGCCTCCCACGTCTGCGGGGTGCCGACGGCGGTCAGCACGTAGGCGTTGTTCTTGGTGGTGCCGTCGGCGACGTACATCGTCGGCCCGACAGACCCGTACCACGGGTGCGCCGACGTCGGCGGCGCACCCGCAGCCTGCGCGGCCGCGAGCGCCGCACGGAACGCGGCGACGGACGGGAATCGGACGACGATGCCGGCGGCGGCGAAGCCGGCCTCGTAGGAGGCGAGCAGGTCGTCGCCGGGGTCCGGGACGGGGACGCCCTTCGGCGTGGTGTGCATGGGGATCCTTCCGAGTTGGTCAGTCGGCGTCGACGAGCATGCAGGTGAGGGATGACAAGCCAGAGTTGGGCCGCCAGGAGCCCGTGTTCTGCCAGAAGCCCAGGCAGACGCCCTCACCGGCGTCCAGGTGCACCAGGCCTGAGGCGGTCGGGCGCGTGGTCACGCTGGGGATCAGGGGGCGTGTGTCCGCCGGGTCTCGGTCCCAGTCCACCCGGCCGATCGACCGGCGGTACAGGCCGGTGGACACCGCCCACGAGGGCTGCGCCGCCGACCACTTGAAGCCGGCCGTCGCGTGCACCTGGTACCAGCCGGACACCGGCACCACCAGCCACCCGCCCGCCTGAGTGAACCCGCCGTCGAGCTGGGTAGTGTCCGCCTGCCCCAGGGTGAGGATCCCGTCCTTGCCGCTGGCCGCGTCCAGGCCCGCGTTGGCGGGCCACCGGATCACAGCCCTGGGCGGGGCGATCAGAGCCCGCCACGACTGCGCCCCGATGAGCGTGTCACCCACCTGGTAGGAGACGCCAGACGAGTCCAGGACCGCCCGGCCGCCGCCGGTCCTCTCCCGGATCTCGATCCTGGCGCTGCCGGCACTGTCGCGGCCGATGTGCAGGCCAGCCCCACCGGAGTCGGGCTCACGCCACGTCTCGACGTACTCCAGCACCTCCAGGCGGCACGGCTGGAGCACCTGCACCTGCGCGCTGGCGCTCGTGAGCGTGCGGGTGACGTCACCCACCGTGACCGTCACAGGAGTGTCGGCACCGGCCTCCAGGTGCACGACCTGCCGGGCGCGCCCCCCGCCGTCGTCGATCGTCACGAGCGCGTCCTGGGTGACAGACGAGCGCAGCCGCAGCCGGGCTGACAGGTTCGCGAGCGGGCGGGCGCCCGTCGGTGACGACAGGTACGTCAGGTAGCCGGGCTGCTGGGCCGACGCCTGGCGGATGTCGATGGACACGGTCGACCCGGAGACCGTCGGAGCCCCCGACGGGGACGACCAGCGCCGGGGGACAGCGACAGCGGTAGCCAGACGGCCCGCGTCAGCGAGCTCGAACTCACCGCCCACGAGCCGGCCGCCCACGATCAGGTTTCCGAACAGGTCGCCGACGACCGCACGGCCGAGGATCGTCGCGCCCCCCGCCGTCAGCATGTCGGTGGTCACGTACGGCACGATCAGCTCGGGCGCGATCTCCTGACGCACCCACGCGCTGCCGTCCCACACCCACCAGGACAGCACACGCCCCGTCAGCGTCGGCGACGGGTACACCCACGCGTGCGTGCCAGCCGGGCGCCCAGCGGCGTCCTCGGCGCGCGGCTCGTGCGCCAGGCGCAGGACCGTGGTGCCACCGGAGACCATCGCCTCCTCCACCCGGGCGCCCAGCGCGCCCATGGGCACCGGCCTCGCCCCCTCGGGCAGGCTGAGCGGCGAGGTGATCTGGAGCGGCCGGCCGTACCGGTCCAGCAGGACCGCCACGACCGCACCGACCGCGGTCAGCCCACCATCGGTGCGCCCCGTGACCGACGACGTCGGCGACGGGTGCGGGACACCCACACGCACCCACCCCGCCGGCAGCCCAGGCTCCTCCACAGGAGTCGCCTCCACGACCCCCAGCACCATCGACGGCGCATCCTGCGCCGCCGCCTCAGCAGAGGCACGGGCCGCGGCACGAGCATCGTGATGCGGGGTACTGGACAGCCACAGAGACGGGGGCAAAGCCATCGGGCACTCCTCTACAGGGTCACCATTCGAGAACGTCAAGGTCGATGCGCATCGACGCACCGACCTCGGAGACAGGCAGCGTGTACGCCACCACCCGCCCAGCGAACGCCGGCTCGCCGGCGGGGACGACACCGACGACGTCGCCGACCTCGATCCGTGGATCCGCCGCCACCTCGATGCTGCGGGACACCACAGCAGAGAGGTCCTGGCGCATATAGGTCTCAGCAGCCTTCTCCACCGCCTCACGGGAGGAGGCCGCACTGAACTCCTCGTGGCGGGTCACCCACCCGTACGAGTCCGGGTCGAACGGCGGCACGGTGTTCTCCCGCACCGCCGTCCACTTCTCCTCGGTCTCACCCTCACGGTGGGTGCCGGTCACGACCCACCGGTTCGGGGTGCGGTCGTCACGGCCCGGGGCCGGCGGCGCATCCAGCAGCCCCGTCTCCGGCGTGAACACCACGTCCGGGGCACTCGCGTCCCGCAGCGGGTACAGGTGCAGGCACCCGTCCACCCCGGCACGCACCCCAGCCGACCGCGACTCAGCCAGCTTCGACAGCGACTCGGTACGCGACAGAGTCCACTGCGTCGACACGCTCACCGGCCCGTCGTCCACACCAGGATCCAGCACCACAGGCACTGTCCCGGCCAGCCGCTGCGCCTCGCTGCGCACCGTTGCCCCCGACCCCGGCGACGACGGCCACGCCATCGGATCATCCTCCAGCACCCGCATCAGATCATGCGCCTGCACCGTGACACCACGGTCACCCACAGACCACGACGAGTGCACGAACGCGCCCAGCGGGGTCTCCCACCGGCGCCCGTCCGGCGCCTCACACACCACGGTCACGTGCGACCGCTGCCCGAACCGGGCCAGCGGATCCTCCGGCGACGACGGTGCCCACGACAGAGGCGCCTCATACGACAGCAGCGCAGGCACGACACGCTTGCTCGTCCACTCCAGCCGCAGCCCCGACACCGGCACACCCACCGCCAGCGTCCGCGGCCCGAGCGACACATCCACGCGCACACCCACAGCCAGGCCACTGGCGAGAGCCGACGACGGCGGACCCACCCTCACGGCATCCCCGCAATCAGTCGGCACAGATCCAGGTAGGTGCGGTGCGCCCACCCATGATCCACCTCATCCCACTCACCCCAGGTGACCACGCCCGAGGCGTACCCGCGCGCCCCCTGGAACGTGGGGCCGGTCGCGTCCTCCAGGCCCTCACGGACCTCGCAGGACAGCGACCAGGAGCGGCGCACAGCCGGCCGATGGGCCGTGCGCTGGTTCGTCGCCTTCGACACGACGACGACACGCACAGGCTCGATATCGCACCCGTCCACGTCACACACCGTCTCGTCATGGACCACGACCAGCCGGCCAGCCCCAGTCACCAGCGCCCGCAGAGCCTCCGTCGCAGCCCCAGACGTCACGCACTCCATAGAGAACGAGCTCGGCGTGCCAGCCAGCGGCCACCGGTCAGCCACACCCCGGCTCGTCCGCTGCGACACCACAGACACACCCATGTCCGTGTCATCAGAGCCAAGCCACCGCACCGGCACCATCACGTGCCCAGTCCGGTCCGTCACCATGTGCGAGCCACGCGACGCGCGAGTCAGCCGGACCTCAGACGCCCCCTGCCTGTACACCGTCTCTCGACCCACCGGTGCCAGAGGATCACACACCGGCACCCCCACACGGGACTCGCCGACGACCGCCAGCAGCCTCCGCCCTGCCCACACAGGGCCGGTCTCAGACGGCGTCACACACGGCATCCCCGTGTGCGACGCCACCCACCCAGTCAGCGCCACAGCAGCCCCCTTCCGTCACCTGTTCAGGTGGTTCGAGTAGGCGATCCGCCCATCAGCGACCGTCGTCATCACCTGCTTGATCTGCTCACCGGTCAGCGGGTTGTCCACCACCACCGTCAGATTCACGGGCGGCATCGACGGGTTGACTGTCACCGCGGGCACGTTTGCCAGATGAGACGGCGAACCGCCCTGAGCGAAGCCGAGGGCGCCGCGTGACAGCATCCCGGCGCGGGCGAGGGCTCGCAGCTGGTAGACGCGCGCCTGGCCGCCGACGGAGGCGACCTCGGCGGCGGTCCACACATGCTCTCCATTGGACAGCATTGCGGGGATGCTGTCCGAGGTGCCGGTGCCCGGGCCGTAGACCGCACCACCATCGGCCTTCGCCATCACGCTGCCGATCGTCTTGTGGTAGGTGGTGACGGTGACAGTACGGTCCTGGAGCGAGTTCAGATTCGTCCGGATCGTCTGGATCGTGTTCGAGGCGTTGTCGCGACCCGTGATCGTCACCGCCCCAGTGGTCCGGTCGATCTCAGCCTTGACCGAGTCCTTCGTGACCGTCACAGGACCGGAGTCACCCTGGATCGTCACCGTCCCGTTCGAGTTGTCGATGATGCCGATCGCGTACGCAAGCTGCGCCTGCGCCGCCAGCGTGTCACCAGTGATGGTCATCGTCCCAGTGGTGCTATCCACCTCCTGAGACATGCCCATCAAGTTCTCGCGCGCCTCATCCAGGCTCGCGCTCACCTGGATCGACCCGTTAGCGAGCGGCGGCCCGCTGGTGTACGCCTCCACCTCAGCCTGAGCCTGGGAGGTGTCTGCCGTGACGTTGATGCTCACCTGGTCAGGGAGCAGTCCCATCTTGTCGGCTAGTGCAGCCGCCTCGTCCGAGGAAGCCCCCATAGCCTCAGCGAACGCGATCACGTCATCCCGGCCAGCCTGGAGCGCCGCAGAGATGCCAGCGAGCTCGTCCGCCGAAATGAATCCGTCCTTCATGGCGTCCTCGGTGAGAGCGTCCGCCAGTTTCAGTGCCGACGACGCGATACCGTCGAGAGCGGCCTCCAGGTCATCGGCAGTGGCCGTGCCGGATGCAAGTGTCTCCCAGGCCTCGGCGACGGCGGCACGGTAGTCGCGTGCGGCCGCGCGGGCGTCAAGGAAGGCGCTGCCGAGCTCGGCGAGAGCGCTCACCAGGGCGTCAAGCGCCTCGGTGGCGTTCTCCGCTTCGGAAGCGGCGTCCTCGATGGCGTCGGCGGCAGTGCCCGCACCGTCAGCGGCAGAGAGCGCTGCTGGGTTCACCTCGCCGGTCGCGATAGCCAGAAGGGTCTGGTCGTCGGCGGCGAGCCCGGCGGCCGCGGCGACCTGCGCAAGACTGTTGCGGTACGCAGGCATCACGGAGAGAAGCTGCTCAGCGGCCTCCTGCGACCCGCCAGCCGCCTGCCACAGAGAGCGGAACTGTGCGGCGGCCTCCTGGGTGTCGAGGCCGGCAAGCGCCTGTCCGATCTTCTCGAACTGCGCTCGGATCTGTCCAAGGTCCGTGGACGTGCCTTTGCCGAAGAAGTCTGCTATGCCCTGCCCGAACGCGTTGATGACGCCCGGGTCTGCGGCATAGCGCAGCGTCGCTCCGAAGTCCTCAGCAGCACCAGCACCCTCGCGCATGAGCGCAGTGGCCCTGCTGACCCCCTGGAACGACGTCTCGATGAGGCGGTTGGCGTCCGCCCCGCTCTTGATCGCAGCCACCATTGTCTCGGTCGATGCCGCTACGTTCTCGAAGTCCTCTGCGACAGCCCCCAGCGTGGCATCGGCTGCCGCAAGGAACAGTCCGACGGACACCGCCGCCACCTTCATCCCTGTGGAGATTCCGCGCGCCGAGTCCTTGATCCTACCGAACTGCGCGGACATAGCTTCACTGGTCAGGCCGAGGGTCTGCATCGCGACCTTGGCCTCGGCGATCCGGGGGATGAGCACCAGGAACGTGCCTGCCGCCGTCAGCGCCACACCACCTATGCCTGCGACCGCCAGGAGCGCCGTCTGCGCTCCCGGCCCCATCTCCCCCAGCGCATTGACGACGTCTGTCGCACCCTGCACGAGGGACCTCAGAGGACCCTGCCCAGACTCGCCCATGCGGATGAAGAACGTCTCGACCGATCCGCCGAACTCCTCCAGGTCGCCCTTGAGGTTGTCCATCCGTGCGGCAGCAGTCTCGGCCGCGTACCCCTGGTCGTTGACCGCCGCTGTCCACTCGGTGACAGCCTCGGCACCACCCTGGTACAGCATCGTGGCCGCACTGATGGCGTAGGAGCCGAAGATCGTGGACATGGCCGCGTCCCTCTGCTCCTGGGACAGGCCGCTCATCGCAGTGCGCAGCTGGCCAGCCAGGGACGCCAGACCCACGAAGTTGCCCTGCGCGTCGTAGGCGCTGATGCCGAGCGCATCCATCGTGGCCGCCGCCTCCTTGGAGGGGCTGCGCAGCTGGTTGAGCATCGACTTGAGGGCGGTGCCGGCCTCTGCTCCCAGGAGGCCCTTGGAGGCGAACAGGGCGAGGGTACCGACGGTCTCCTCGATGCTGATGCCCATGCTGGAGGCCACGACACCGACGTTGCCGAGCGCCTGGCTGAGGTCTGACACCCCGCCCTGAGCCTTGCCCGCACCGGCGGCGAGCAGGTCCGCGACGTGGGTCGCGTCCTGCCCGGACAGGGAGAACTGGTTGAGGGCCGATGCTGTTGCTTCGGCCGACTCGGCCACCCCGATACCGCCAGCGGCGGCGAGATCCAGGGCGCCCGTCAGGCCGCCGTTGAGGATGTCGGTGGTGCTGACACCGGCCTTCGCCAGCTCCTCGATACCGGCGGCGGCCTCCGTAGCGGAGAACGCCGTCTTGGCGCCGGCTTCGATGGCGGCCTCGCGCAGGAGAGCCATGTTGTCGGCGGTCTCGTGCGTGGAGGCTTGGACGCTGCTCATGGCCGCGTCGAAGTTCGCCGCCGTTGTGACGGCCGCGGCGGAGAAGGCCAGGAGTCCAGCGCCGAAGGTCGCGGCCGCCGTTCCCACGGTCGTGAGCTCGGCGCCCATGAGGGTGGCGCGCTGGGCGAAACGCCCGAGGCCGGTGTCGGCGACCTTGCCTGTGCGGTCACCCTGACGGACGACGTCCTCCAGGGAGCGTGACGCCTGCTTGATCTGCTGGTTGAAGTCGGTGACGTTGGCCCGCAGGGTGACCTTGACTGTGCGATCCGCCATGCCGGGCCTTTCGTCTACGCTATGTGGTTGTACTGAGCAGCCCGACGGTGGGAGCGAGAATGACTGTCCCGACGCCGACGACCCGCGAGGGCGTCCAGGTACTGGAGGGTGAGATCGCCCGCTACACGTGGGCTGGGCGTGCCTCCTGGGCGATCACCGTCGTTGTGGGACTGATCGCGTTTGCCGCCCTCAGCCAGGGCAACGGGCTCGGTGGTTTCCTGCTGGTCCTGGCCCTTGTCGCGGCTATCAGGTCCGCCCTCTACGGGCGCTCACGACGTTCCGCTCAGCTCACCGTCGACATGGCCCGTGCTGAGCATCCCGACCTGCGCTAGCGGCGAGTGTCCTCGACGAGGACGAGCGTGCCGGGCTCTCCCGGGCCGGTCTCGCCGCGGTCGCGTTCCCACGCCTCGCGGGCTGCTCTCGCGTAGCAGATGACCTCATGGGTCTCATACCAGCCGTCCATGTCCTCGTCCCATGCCTGGGAGCGGGGGTAGCCGCACCCGCACGGGCACAGGCCGTCCTGGTACAGGCGCCAGGCGACTGCCAGCGCCCGATCCTCGTCAGTCCACACCTCGTGAGGCATGTGCAGCGCTGTCGGGGGCAGCCCCCAGTCCTGTGCCGCACGGATGAGGGGTATCAGCCACGCCGATGACGCGAGGGTGAGGACGACGGCGAGAAAGGGGCCGGCACCGCCGGCGCCGTCTCGTTGGCGACCTTCATCGCCGACGCGATCTTCACGACCTGCTGCGGCGACACCGCGTTGAGGCGCATCAGGCCCTCGCCGTCGAGCCCCTCGGGGGACACGATGTGAGCGGCGATGAAGTAGCAGGTCTGCTCGTCCGTGGCGGCCTGCCCCTCGCGGATACCCAGGGACTCGCGCAGTCGGGCCCGTGCGGACTCGCTGGAGGCCTCAACGACGACGTCGAGGGCGGAGGCCTCCATCTGCTGACGCACGTCGCGGATCTGCGCGACGAGGCGGTTCACCTCGTCAGTGTCCTCCGACGCGCGGGCGACGATGACCCTTTCTGAGAGGACGTCGATGGTGGCGAGAAGGTCGGGGCGTGCGTAGACGGTGGTCGCCCGGCGAGATGGACGGGCGCCGGCCAGCCAGGCATCGAGGTCGAATCCCTCGGGGGTCATGGCGTCGGGTGCGGTCACGTCACGGATCGTCTCAGCGCTCTCGCTGAGGGACATCTCGACGTCGGTCATGGGTGTGCCTTTCACTCGTGGTGCGGTGCCGTCCGTACTGGTGTGGGTGAGGAGTGGCGGGGCCCCGGGGAAAGCACCAAGGCCGGGGCCCCGCCACGACTGAGGGTCAGGGCTCAGGCCTTGACCTTGACGTTCTCCCTCGCGTCGAGGACAGCGAGGGAGATCGTCCGCTTGATGTAGCCCGTCGTCCGGTCGGAGGGCTTCTGCGGGGTGTCCGTGGACACCTCGTAGATGCTGACCTCCTGGTCGGCGGCGAACTCGGTGTCAGTCATGGGCCCCTCGCGCTCGCCCAGCCACAGGTGCGTGCTCTTCTCCTTGAGCATGTCCCACGCAACATCGTTGACGGGGTCAGCCTTGCCTGCACCATCGAGGTAGCGGAACACAGTGAGCGAACCGGACCATGCTGACGGCCCGAAGTCCTTGGCGTCACCAACCTTGCAGAGCTCCTGCTCGTTGATGGTGGCTGAGGTGTCGGCGCCGAGCCGGTAGTCCGACTTGTTGATGCGGCAGTCCAGGCGCACGCCGGCCTTGAGCTCTGCCACGGTCGGGGCTGCCATGTTGGCGGGCGCGGTGGTCATGGCGACGAGCGTGATACGGCCGTCGCTCAGGGTCTTGGGCATAGTCAGTTTCCCTTCTGGGTGTCGAAGCCTGAGGTGTCGGGGGCCTCCTGCTCTGCTGCGGAGGTGTCAGTGGCCTCGGGGGCGTAGGCGGGCGGGGTGGGGGAGAAGTTGGCGCCGAGCACTGGGTGGTTGATCCAGTGCTCGGGGATCTCGACGGCTCGCCCGTTGTCGTTCCGGTATGCGGTGATGAGCAAAGGTGGTCTCCTTTAGTCGGTCGGTGTGGATTCCAGGAGCCACTCGTCCACCGCGTAGAACGGGTGACGTCCTGTGTCTGTCCGCGTGACCTCACGGTCAGCGGCTACCGGCATCGAGCCGGTCAGACGCAGGGGGAAGCAGACGCGGGATGGCACGTCGAGTACCGCGCGGTGCAGGACTCGACGCACAGCGGTCACCGTGCGCAAGCAGTTGAGAGGGTCGTCGTCGACGACAGTGACCCTCACCGTCTCGCTGGTCTCCTCCTGGTCGTCGGAGACGTTGACCGCCACGCCCACGCCCGGGGGTACTGAGATGAGGGCGTACGGCAGGGCTGGCAGCGGGTCCAGCACCTCACCGACGTGGACCGTGATGCCCGCACCCTCCAGGAGCAGGCGGAGGGCGTCGATGTGGGCGCTCATATCTGGCAGTGGTTTCACCACAGGATTTCCTCCGCAATGTCGGCCAGGGCCTTACCGAAGGCGGTCGCCTCGTTCGCCAGGGCCTTGCTGGGGTCGGGGACGCCTCCGCCTCCCTTGGATGTCCCCCAGATCGCGACGTTCGCCAGGGCGCCAGAGGGTTTGGTCGGCCCGATCTCCGCGCTGATCTCGCCGCTGGACGTGGTCAGGTCGTAGGAGATGGTGTTGCCGACGTGCCGGACGCCGGGGTTGGAGGCAGCCCGGAAGTTGGCCTGCATCTCCTGCTTGATGTTCAGCGCCCCCTTGGAAACAGCGGGAACGAGGTGGCGGGCGAGTCTGCCGTCGACCGCTCTCAGGTCTGCTGCTAGAGCGGCGACCTCGCTCATGTCCAGGTGGATGCGAGGCATGCCAGTGTCACCTCGTGCTGATCTCGACCGGCACGCGCTGGGCGGTCAGGTGCGTCTTGTCGAGCTCGCCCACGACACGGAACGGGCGGGCGAAGGTGTTGACCTTGGCGACGTCGCCGACGGTCAGCGTCGGGGCGCTGACGGGGATGTCGAGCCGGTAGCGCTGCACTACGTAGGTGTGACCGCCGGCCTCGGCATTGGTCTCGTACGCCTCATAGGTCTGGACCTTGCACGGACCCTCATATACGACGCTGGTCCGCCAGGTGCGCCGCCCTCCCTCCTCGGTCGGCGTGGGGTCCTGGCGCGTGATGACGCAGTGGCTCGTCATCAGGCGCTCTGCCCTTCGCCGGCGGGAGGGTGTCATGGGGGCTCTCACGGCTGCCGCCCGTACAGGAGCGTGGCGGCGAGCGGGTCCATCGGCGACAGTGGAGGCTCAACAGGTCGGGTCGTGGAGAGGATCCCCAGGCCCCGCACCGGCGCCGAAGCAGCGAACTTCGACAGTGCCCGCTTCTCGGAGTCGGTCAGGAACAGGCCAGCCTCCTGGATCGGACGGCCGCCCGCACGCCAGTCGTCGACGGACTCGTACTGCCACGCCTCCGGGTTGGTGAAGGCGCGAGCCGCGCACGCCAGGACGACCTGCACGACCCGGCCCGGCACCTTGCTTGCCTCCCATGTGGTCTCGTCCTGGCCCGTGTGGTCCAGGACGAGACCGGTGGCGGCAGCGAGAGCCCACTCAGCCCGGATCCGCTCGGCGTCGTCGTCGATGGGCTCACCAAGCCACCCGGCGAGGTTGTCGACGGTCGAGAGGGCAAAGATGGGCTCAGCCACTGTCGATCACCTCAGGCGGTAGCGATGCCGGCAGCGACAGCCCGCTTGGCGTCCAGCGTCGCCGCACCGTAGAAGGTGTCGACGATGGACTGGTCCTCTAGCTTGAGCGGGTTGTAGTGCATGATGTGGCGCAGGGTGAAGCCGTCCTGGGCGATGGTCGTGCCCTTGGCTGCACCCTCGGGGACCCGGGAGGTGCGGGTGACGAACGCGAAGGCGTCACGGTGGTAGGCCAGCGCGAAGTCCTCCTGCAGGGCGAAGTCCTCGACGACGGTGAAGCCGTACAGGCGGCCCAGGGTGGCCTCGCGCAGGGTCTCGGTGGTGCCGGCCTCGCTGACGCGGGTCAGGTTCTCGATGCCGAGCAGGATCTCCGCGACGGCAGGGCCGACCGCCAGGGTGCGGTTCTGCGTGGGGACCTTGCGGGCGTTGAGGGTGCGGCGCAGTCGGGCGATGACGTCGAGGGCGTTGGAGCCGTCCGCCTTGAACTTCAGGGCGGTGGGTGCGTTGTAGGCGACGTCTGCGCCAGCACCGGCGGCGGTGGGCGCCTTGATCTTCTTCATCTCGTCCAGGAGCGGTGCCGGGAGAGCGTCCACGACGGACTCGGCCTGAGGCAGCAGCACCTGCCGCTCCAGGGACGCCAGTGTGAACGTCGCCCAGTTGTCGGGCAGGCAGATCGCGTTGTAGACCTGGTTGTCGAGCTTGACCGGCACCCAGGTCTCGGCCAGCTCGTTGAACTCGATGTCGTCACGGTTCTGCCGCTTCTGGGCGGTGTAGACCTTCGCCTCACCGGCGGAGACAGGGCCCTTGACGTTGACGGTCTGGCCGCGGCCGGCGACGAACTCGCCGGAGTAGTCCATGCGGACGGTGCGCGGGAGGTTGGTCAGGTAGCGCAGGGCCGCGAGGACGGAGGCGGCAGCCTGCTCGGGGGTGAAGAGGGTGTGTGCCACGGCGGGCGTCCTTTCATGGGGTGGTCACCGCACGGCAGGGCGCCGACGCGGCGGGTGTGGTCAGTTGCGGGTCGCGAACATCCGGGCCGCGATCTGGTCCGAGGTCTCCACCTGGGGGGCCTGGGGGCCGCGGGGTGCGGACTGGCCGGACCGGGGCGCCTGCGACGGAGGGGACAGCGGGGTGACGTGCTCGAGCAGGGCCTGGGCGTCCTGACGCATCTCGTCCAGGGTGTCGCCCTGGAGACGGGAGGCGAGGAACGGGTCGAGTCCGGTCTCGGCGGCGATCTGGTAGCGGTTGGCCTGGGCGCGCGCGGCGTCACGCTCGCGGGTCACCTCGTCGAGGGTGGACACCTTGGCCTCGGCGGCCTTGGCGCGCTCACGCTGGGCCTTGGCCTCGGCGTTCGCCTTGCGGATCTTGGCGAGGGCACGGGCGTGGTCCCACGGCTCGGGCTCACCATCGTCGCCGTCGTCGGACCCGTCGGTGTCCTGCTCGCCGTCGTCGGGGGCGCCCTGCGTCGGCTCGCCGTCGTTGACGGGCGCATCGCCGCCGCCGTCACCACCCTGGGTGACGATGAGACGAGCGAAGCGGGGCAGCGTGGTGCGGTTCATCTGGGCCTCCTGGGTCCATAGAGAGGGGTGCGCGCCCACCAGGGGCACGCGCTGTGACCCCGGGGTTAGGCCCGGGGAGTCAGGATCTCGGCACGTCGTGCCGCGACGGCCGCCGTCTCAGCCCTCACGCTCGTGCCGTTGCGGGACGCTCGGGCCGCCAGCTGGGAGCGCGATGGGCGGGGCACGCCCTTGCCGTCGGTGAAGAGCTCGGGGTGCTGGGCGCGCATCCGGTGCAGGATCGTGTCCCTGTGGCGGCCTCGCCCGAGAACGGGTGCCACCCTGGCCTCGCCGGCAGTGGTCGCCGCCTGGGCGGCCTCGAAGTAGGCGTTGACCCATGCGACCTCTTCCGGCGTCGCGTACTGGGCCACCCACTCATCGGGGCTCTCAAAGCACGGCTCCCCGTAGCAGTCGCAGCCGCCGTGGGTGTCGAAGTCGACGGTTTCGGCCGCGTACACCGGGCCTCGGGCGGCGAGCATGGCGCAGAACGCGCAGGTATGAGCGCCGACGACCACACGCCGCCAGCGGCCGCCTGACGCTCGGGCCGACTGGATGACCGTCTGCCTGCCAGCACCCATGACAATCCCGCGCGCAGCCATCGAGATGCGGGTGCGTGCGTAAGCCAGGGCCGTGGCGTTGTCGAGCCCACGCCGTTTGCCGACCTTGAACTCGACGAACCCGGCCGCGTCCAGGGCCTGGGTGACGGTCGCGATCGGCACGAGCGGGCGCACCGCTGTGAGGGTCCCGCCCTCGACGGCAGCGAAGCGCTCCACGTAGACGGCGGCCTCCGACGCCTGCACCTGGGCGGCAGCCGTGGTCTCCGCCGCCGCCCTGGCCACGAGTGCGCCACGGCCAGCGTCGATGTCCTGCGGGTCGAGCGAGGCCATCATCCGGCTGACTCGCCGTCCGACCGCGAGGGCACGGGCGGCCGACCTTTCCTGGTGGGTCTGGGTGAGGGCTCGGCCCTTACTGGTCCGTGCCACCGGTGGCCGCCTGGGACAGGTGAGTGAGCAGGACCTCGTCAACGTCCGGGTGCTCCTCGACCCACTTTCGCCACTCGTTCGCGGTCACGGGGGAGACGCCGGGAATCAGGTCCCACAGGAGGGACCCGGGCACCCCGAGCCCCTGCGCGATCTTCGACAGGGCGTCGGCAGCCTGGGACAGGGAGCGCGCCTCGTCGTCCTCCCACACGGCGTGCAGGCCGAAGTCCTTGGCGTCGTCGGCGCGCCGCTCGGCCCACGAGGCCAGGCGCACGGTCCGCGCGAACGACTGCCCCAGCGACCGGCGGAACGCCTGCATCTTCAACCGCTCGGAGGAGCGGGCGTCCGCGATGGCGTCTGCGGACAAGTTCACCAGCTGGCCACCGGACAGCGCCCACACGGGCTTCTGTGCGACGGCGGCGAGAGTAGTGAGGTCCTCCTGCTCGGCTCTCAGCAGGCCGTCAAGGGGAGTCTCCGGCAGGGTGCCGAAGGTGACGCCCTCACCGCCGGTCAGGATGTCTCCGTTCGACAGGGCGGCTTTCTGGCGGTCCGCCTCCTCGGTCGTGCCAGGCTCCTCCAGGCCAGTGGCGGTGCGCACCTTCCAGGAGTTGTAGTGCTGGGCCATGAGCCGGTCGTGCGTCGTCTTCTCACGCCTCTCGGCGGGGACCCGGAACCGGTCGGGCTCACCCACGCTGACACCGTCGATGTCGGCGTTCGGCGCGAACCTGACGACCGGCACGCACCCCAGGTTGTGGGGGCGCCGCTCGATGTACTCCACACGCCCACGGTCCTCGGCGAGGAAGTGGGTCGCCTCCTCGTCGATGAGCCGCCAGGCACGCCCCGACGGCTGGGGAATCGTGCGCAGCGCGTACAGGGGCCACTCGTCCTCAGCCACGTCACCCCACACAACGTGCAGGTGCTTCGGCGAGTAGAAGGACAGCGCGGCCGCCGGCCCGTCCAGCACGGGCGATGTCCCGGGGAGCACGAGAGCATAGGCCTGCCCGTAGGTCAGGGCAGCCGTGTACAGCGCCCCCTGCCTCGACGGGAACCCGTTGCGCTCCATCGCAGCCCACATCGGCCCGGTGTCCCGCCCGGAGTCGGACGTGACGCCGACAGCCACCATGTGCTGAGCCGTCTCCTCGACGATCAGCCTCAGCACCGGAGTGTGCGCCAGACGACGGAGACGACGCGACTCGCCCTGCCTGTCACCATCGGGGCGGCCCAGGTCCGTCCAGCTGTCCCGGGGCGGGCTCAGGAGCTGGTCGATGCGAGCGCACTCGTCGTAGGCAGACTGCGCCTGCTGGGCGAGCTCGTCTCTCACGAGGGCGAGGACGTCAGCCGGGCGCATGGTCACCAGACCTTTCCGCCCGCCTTCCTGCGAGCACCGTTCAGATAGGTTCTGCGAGCCAGCCGGGATCCGACCATCGCCACAGCGAGGTCGATCTTCCGTCGTGACTCACGATGGTTCTTGCCCAGAGACACACCCCACTTGGTGGGCATCCGCCGGGCGTTGAGGACGTGGTTGCGGAGCCTGACGTCACCGTCGTGCACCAGCTCGCGTGAGCCGATCTCCGACGTCGTACGCCCCACCTGCTCGACGAACTCGCGAGCGTGCTGAGGGTCTGACATGTCCCACAGGACCGAGTGGCCCTTCGAGCGGGACGGCTGCGCCCACAAGCGCAGGCGCCGCCCGTAGTCGCGGTGCCAGCCGTCGATAGTGGAGTCCCAGAACAGGCTCATCGTCTCGTCGTCGCGCGTGTGCGACGGGTCAGCCCACAAGGCCACGACGTTGTGCGTGTCCAGCAGGCCCCGCACCACCTCGTCGATCCGGTCACGCGGCGCCACCCACCCGTTGGCCCTCGCCTCCGGCGGACGCTGCCACATGCCGAACGTGAACACCGCGCCATCGAGTACACGGCACCCCACGAGAGCGGTTGCGTCATCCGACTTACCGCCGTCGAAGAACATCACGACCTCGTCGGCAGGCTCCAGGACGAGCGTGGAGTCCGCGAGCGGATCCCACTCGCGGTGAGACACCCAGGCGTCTTCCTCGGCCGCCACCTGGTTGTACCACTTACGGCGCGACTCCGACGGCGGGTTGCGCGGATCCAGGATCGACTTCAGCACCCGGTCCGGGTCCAGCCACACGGCATCGCCACGAACGCCCTCCAGGACTTCGGGAACAGCCTCCGCAGTGAGCGGGGCCTCCGGCGGGGCCTCACGGGAGTCGTACATCAGACCGAACTCCCGGTGCGTCGCGGACGGGCCCTGCGTCTTCTCCCAGGCCTCACGGGTCCGCTGCGCCAGCGAGTCACGGCCGTCCACGTAGGCGTTGCAGATGTCCAGGATCCGCGCCTGCCGAGACGACTTCGCCACGTTACCGTCAACCGCGGCCGCCATCGCAAGCCCATTGTTGGACGACACCCAGTTCTGCGTCTCGTTACGCAGGACAAACGTCGGGCGCCCACCCTCCACCGTCAGAGGATTCGAGGTGATCGCCTGAATCTGCCGCGTGTCACCCATAGCCCACACGTTCTGCTTGCCGACCTGCACGCCATAGTGGCGGCGACACTCGGATGAGAACAGGGCCGGGAACAGTTTCATGGTGTTCGCGGTCTGCTCCTGAGCGACCGCGATGAGCTGCACCCACGCGTCAGGCTCCGGCCGGCCGACAGCCTCACCAGAGGCGAGCACGTCCGGCACACTCGGGCCGATCATGGCGATGGCGCTCATCGTCGCCGCCAGAGGATCCTTGCCCCAGCCCTTCAGGCGCTGGAGCACCGAGTTGGGATACAGGAACGTGCCCGCGTCATTGACGGCGTAGAACCACAGCATGAACCGGGCCTGCTCCATCGTGTACACCCACGGCGCACCACCGGCCCCGTTGAGCCACACACCCGCCCAGGCGAGCGCGTCCCACCCGATCGTGCGCTCCGGCAGAAGCCACCCACCAGACTCGGACCACTGCCAGGTCGGGCCGATGTTCACCGGCTCCCACTTCAACCCACTCGGCGGGGTCGTGCGCGCCAGCTGCACGCGATACCAGTCGGCGACCTCCCGGTACTCAGCGCTGAAGTCGTGAATGAAAGCAGGGCCAGCGCCCTTACGCGACCGCGCCATGGTGCACGGTCCACCGGGACTGCGCCGCCTTGCGCGCTGCCGCCGAGCGCCCCTCAGAACCAGACTGCTGCTCATCCTCACGCAGGCCAGTCTCAACGTCGTCCGGCAGACTCAGGGACCGCCACAGCGACGCCTTGAGCGTCTGCTGCTGACGGATCTCCGCCACCGCCGGGTGCAGCACCGGCTGCCCCATGCTTCCCCTCGTCATCACGCCCGACACCAGCAGTGCCTCCAACTCAGTGATCCGGTCAGACACACGGCAGGCGTCCGCCAGCACGTCGAGCTCGTCAGGGCGCAGGTCCCACCGCGACACCACGGCCTTCCACAGGTCCTTCGACGCCTTCGACAGACCAGCAGGGGCAGACGGCTTCGTGGACATGATGGGGACCTCCAGGGTCGGGACGGGATACACGGCCGTCATCCCACCCGGGGGCGTCAGGCTGTAGTCAGAGCGAGAGCAACCTCGTTGAGGTCACCGAGAACCGCCGGCGCCCCCTCGAAGGGGACTCCGGTCACGGTCATGTAGCGAGCACGCGAGTACACCTCAACGCCAGGACGACGGCGACCAAGCCGCTCCGGCACCCACCCGAACACGTGCAGGCCAGCCCCAGACGGAGACACCTCGACATACGTCGACGGCAGCGCCTCCAGCACCCTGCGGGCGAAGGACGTCAACCCGGACGCCGTCAGGCAGTGGTCCAGGTCCAGGCAGCCGATCCCGCCACCAAGGACGAAACCGACACCATCACCAACCTCGGACGCGAGCACAGCCCGCAGCGATCCCCACGTTGAAGGATCCGTCGAGGACGCCGGCAGCCCTGCGGCAGTCAGGGGACGCTTGTCCTTGTGGCGCACCCACCGGGGGCGCCCGATCATCTCAACCGGCACGCCCGGGAGCATCCGTGCGGATCGGTGCGCGGCGACGCGGCACCGTCCCGAGCAGAAGCGGGACGGACGTCCCATGTGCCGGGAGGGCAGTGCCTCACCACACCATGCGCAGGTCCTCATGGCGTCTATCTTACCGCAGGATCACAACGTGCGTGTAACGAAAGTCGTGATGGTGAGGCCGAAACGGGCGCGAGCGGGATGACACCGGTAGGCAACCCCCAACCAGCCCGAGAACGCCCCGCACGAGGGCTCCCAAGGGCCTCCAGGGGCGGAAAAAACGGAGGCTCACCGCCGCACGCAGCATCGGAGGTGCTATCCAGCGGTTACCGGCGGGGGAGGGGGAGGGGGAGCCACCCCCCTGGGGTCATATCTGGCCTGGATGTGGTTCGTCTGGTCTTCGTCGTTGCGCCGCGCGTTCGCGAGCTCGTTTGATTGTTTCTCGCGCTGTTTTGGCGCGGTGGCAGGCGACTGAGAGGGCTTGGAGGTTGGTGGGGTCGTGGTTGTCGCCGGGCTGGATGTGGTCGACTTCGGTAGCCGTGCCGTCGCAGCCGGGGTGGTGGGTGATGGCTTGGCATCGGTGGTGTGCTTGGGTGAGGATGCGCGTCCGGATTGCGTCCCAGTTTCGGGGGAGGCGTTCACGTCGGTTGCTTGTTGACCATGGCATGTTGGCTCTACCTGGATGTGGTACTGGCCCAACACCTTGGTGGTGTTGGGCCAGTGTTGGGGACACGTGTGCCCCGGGAGCGTCTGCACGCAGACTAGGTGAGGTTCGTATCTTGTGCTAGGCGGCGCGCGGGCGCGGTGTGTTGCGCATGCGCTGGTTGACGTGGGCGAGGTCGTAGCGGGCGCTGTCGCCGGCACCGTGCTTGGTGACGTGGCCGCGGGTGCCCCACGAGTGGAGGGTGCGCCGGTCGAGGTCGGGCCAGATCTGCCGTAGCTGGTCGTGGGTGAGCATGGTTCCGGGTGTGGTGATGGTGCGTGCCTGCTGCCGGAACTCTTGGGCGAAGCGGGTGGTGTCGGGGTACCAGTGTTCGGCTGGCCCGTCGCACACCATGTAGTCGGTGAGCCCGGCGGCCGTGGGTTCGCGGTAGA
>ERZ772827.435-NODE-435-length-23221-cov-9.723474_pt1 | contig 23221 bp, 30 predicted proteins | sample MGYA00580850_ERZ772827 | MGnify/ENA primary metagenome ERZ772827 (study PRJEB29015, sample SAMEA2737950) | human oral metagenome | biome: human oral; feature: human-associated habitat; material: dental | place: China | collected 2145 ... | reverse complement strand
TATGTAGAAGTATTATAAAAAAGGAAAAAGAAGCAGAAATTAATCCACAATTAGTGGAAAAAGATGTGCATAAGATTAATGTTATTTTAGAAAATTCTAGTGAAAATGAAGAAGAAAAAACAGAAATAGAGATTGAAGATAATAATGACAAACAATTTGAAAAAACTGAAGAATTATTTGCAAATGAAACTGAAGATATAGACACAGAAATAGATAATGATAAAAATATTGATGAAGATATTGAAGAATATTCAGAAGAAGAATACCAAGATGATTTAGAAAAACTGGGTATAGAAGATATACAGTTAGAAAAAGATGAAAAAATAGAAAATAAAAAAGAAGAAGATATAGTAGAATTATTTACAGATGATGAAAATAATTTTAATAGTATTGATATAAGTGATAAAGAAGAACAAATAGAAAATAATGATAATAAACAAGAAAATATATCTACAAATATTAAAGTAAGTACTGTTAAGCCTATAAGAGAACTTAAAAATAATAGTGATAATAATGATATTAATAATGGTAATAATATGAATATAATTAATGATGAAATTATAGATAAGGAAGATGTAGAAAAGGATCAAGAATTAGAAAAAGAAGAGACTATAAACAAATATAAGATTGATATTGAAGAGTTAAAAAGAGAAAGAGAAGAACAAAAAAAATATCAAGAGAATGAAATGATTAGGCTTAGAAAACAATTAGATGATATGAAAAAATCTATTTTAAACTTTAAAAAAGAATCTGAAGAAAGAAGACTTGAAGAACAGGAAAGAAAACATAGGGAAGAAAAAGAAGAGCTTTCAAAAATAATTCAAAGAAGACAAGAAAAAGAGTTAGAAGAACTTAGAAGAAAGAATGAAGAATTAGAAAGAGAAAAAAAGAGAAGAGAAGAAGAAGATATTCAAAGAAAAATAGCAGAAGAAGCAGAAAGAATAACTAGAGAAGAAATTATAAAATTACAAGAAGAGTTAAGAAGAAAAGAAGAATTACAACAACAGTTTGTAGAAAAAGCTAAAGAAGATGCTAAAAAAGCAATACAAGAAGCTATAGAAATGGAAAAAATAAAACTTGCTAAAAAACCTATGATTAATTTATCTAAAGAAATTGATGATAATGAAAAAGAAGAGAAAATTCAGATACAAAAAGATAAGGAAAAATTAAAAGAAAAAGAAAAGTTAGGAATAGAAAAAGTTAATGAAAATCAAAACACATTAGAAGAAGATGATATATCAGAATTACAAGAAAATTATAGTAATGATAGTATTGATACATATATAACTAAGGATAATATTATTAAAAATACAGTACAATCAGGATATAATACTAGTACACAAATAAATAATGGTAAAACTATAATTAAAGAAAATTTTGATTTAGTTGATGAAATAACAGGAAAAAGAATAGATAAAAATAGAAATATTCCTAATGTTGATACTAGTGCTAATAATATAGATACACAAAGTATAAGACAAGCACAAAATAATGTAAATAATTATAATAATCAACAAATTAATCAAAATCAACAACAAAACAACTATAATAATATACAATCTAATAATATTAATAGGAACAACTACAACCAAAACTTAGAACAACAAGCATATAATAGAAATAAGCTTGTAAATACAGAAGAATTTAATAGAACAATAGATGCATATTATAATCCTAATGAAAAAGCATTCTTTAATTTAGAAGATTATGGATATATATTAAATACTGTAAATGAAGAAGAACAAAAAAGAATTCAAACAGAAATGAACGAATTATATAAGAGAAAGAAAAATAATTATTATGATGCATAATGATAAAATAGAAGAAAAATTAAAAACACTTCCAGATAATCCGGGAGTGTATTTAATGAAAAATAGTAATGGGAAAATAATATATGTAGGTAAAGCAGTAGTACTGAAAAATAGGGTAAGACAATATTTTAGGAAAACAGAAAAAACAGCAAGAATAGAAAAAATGGTAAGCCTTATACATGATTTTGAATATATTATAACAGATACAGAAGATGAGGCACTTATCCTAGAATGCAACCTTATAAAAAAATATAAGCCTAAATTTAATGTACTGTTAAAAGATGATAAAACATATCCATATATAAAAGTGGGAGAAAAAAGTGGAAGGCCATTAATACAACTAACAAGAAATCTTGTAAAAGATGGGAGTAAGTATTATGGCCCATATCCATCTGTATGGTCTGCCAAAGAGATGATTAAATATATTAAAGATATATATATGAGTATATTAAATAGACCTTTTTTAGATGAAAATTTAAAAAATGAAGAAAAAGAAAAAATATATCAAGAAATAAAGAGGGTGTTATCTCGGAAATATAGATAAAGATATAAAAAAATTAAAAGAGCAGATGGAAAAAGCTAGTGATAATCAAGAATTTGAAAGAGCTATTGAACTTAGAGATAGAATAACAAATCTTGAAAGAGCAGGTAAAAAACAAAAAGTATCGAATTTCTTACATAAAAGTATAGATGTTATAGGCATCGCAGGAAATAATTTAGAAACACATTTAACAATATTTGAAGTAAGAGGCAGTAATTTAGATAATAAGAAAACTATTATTTTAAAAGATACTGAAGACATTGACGAAGAAGAAATTATAGAAAACTATATAATGCAAACATATGGAGCAAGTGATAATACTTTAGATATACCAGAAAAAATTATGGTAAAACAAATATTGCCACATAAGACTAGCTTAGAAAAGATAATATCAGAGAAAATAGGACATAAAGTAGAAATAATAGTTCCTAAAAAAGGAGAAAAGTTAAAATTTGTCGAGCTTGCAGAACAAAATTCACAAATATCTTTAAAAAATTCAACAAGAAATGAAGAAATAATATTAAATGAATTAAAACAAATATTAAGTTTAAAAGATATACCAAGAAGAATAGAAATGTACGATATATCTAATATTTCTGGGGATTATACAGTTGCAGGAATGGCAACACTAATAAATGGGAAAATATCTAAAAAAGACTTTAGAAAGTTTAATATAAAGGAGACTGTGGGGCAAAATGATTTTGCTAGTATGAAAGAGATTATAACAAGAAGATTAAAACATACATTAGATGGAAAAATAGGGCTTCGGAAATATTCCAGATATGATAATAGTAGATGGTGGAAAAGGTCAGCTTACTAGTGCAAAAGAAGTATTAAGAGAATTAAATTTAGAAAATATAGCATTAATAGGACTTGTAAAAGATGATAAACATAAAACTAAGGGAATAATTTCAAAAGAAGGAAAGAATATCTCATCATCACCTAAACTATTAAAAGTACTTACAAATATGCAAGAAGAAGTTCATAATCTAGCGATAGGATATCATAGAGAAAAAAGAGATAAAGATATAACAAAATCAAAGCTTGATAGTATAAAAGGTATTGGTGAAGAAAAGAAAAAAGAACTATTAAGAGAGTTTAAAACAGTTGAAAATATATCAAATGCTACAATAGAAGAACTAAGCAAAGTTAAAGGTATTACAGAAAGAATAGCAAAAGAAATATTAAACACTTTACATAAATGAAAAAATATAGTATACTTTAAAAGTAACAAAAATAATTTAATCACTGATTAGTGAGTAGAGAGGATGAAGTTTAATGGAAGTTAAAATTTTTAAATTTATTGTAAGGGTTTCAGTATTTGCAGTGTTGTTTGGGATTGTAAGTTTTTTTTCAAAATCAGAGGAGTTTGCAAAGTACAGAAAAGATTTTGAAATATCAAAAAGTGGAATCATAAATGTTCGAACAAAAAGTTCAGGATATCTTAAATATAAGATTAAAAAAGGAATTTATGAAATAGATATACGTGAACTCACATCATCTACAGTTATGCTAGATGATGGGTTAGAAACTGGAGAAATAAGATATGATCCGATTCTGATAGAATCGTATCATTATAAATTTATTATTGATTCTAAAAGATCTATCACATTAAAACAAGGATATAAGACAAGTGATAGAACAGCGAAATTTAGAATAATAATAAAAAAAATAGGGGATTAGTCCTCTATTTTTTACGTTTTCTAAAAATAATCATTTGTATATTGCAGAAAACAGTATATATTAGGTATAATAAGTGTATAGATATTTGAATTTGGGAGGTAAACATGAAAAAATATGGATATATAGCAGGAGCTCTTTTTAATGAAGGAGAAATAGCACAAAGAATAACAGAAGGAAAAGCTTTAAGAGAAATGATGCCAGAAGTAGAATGGTATAATCCAATAGAAGCCCCCGTAAATGACAAATCAAAACTCCCGACAGCTAAAGATATATTTTCTTTAGATACTGATTATGTATTAAAATCAGATTACATATTAGCAGATTTATCAAGAGAAGATTTAGGTGTTGCAATGGAACTTGGAATTTCAATAGGTGTGGAAATATCAAGAAAGATAATAGAAAGTGAATTGCAAAAACAGTTAGAAAATTTAGGACTTAGTTGTAATTGTAAGGAATGTAAGTGTTCTAACACTAATTTAAAATTAACAGAAGAAGAAATAGAAAATAGAAAAGAAATAATTGGAAAAGTTAAGAAAAATATATTAGAAAATATTGGAAAAATGGGAATAAAAGAAAGAAAGGTTGTTGCACATAATTCAGATATCAGAATAGAGACAGCAGGTGAATATAGTAAGATACATATACCATATGGATATAATCAATATGTTATAGGAGGACTAGAATCATTCTCAATACCAATAGAAAAAAATAGTAAAGATGCAATTAAGAAATTAAAAGATATGTAAAAATTTGTTAGTTGTTATCTTTGGGAAGATTGAGGAAAAATATGAGACAAACAAATACATTTATACCAACAGAAAGAGAAATGCCAGGATATGCAGAGGCAATTAGTCATAAATACCTTATAAAAGCGGGGATGATAAAACAAATATCAGCAGGAATATATACATATTTACCTTTAGCAAATAGGGTACTTGAAAAAATAAAAGGGATTATAAGAGAAGAACATGAAAAAATAGGAGCAACAGAGCTTCTAATGCCAATACTACAATCAAAAGAATATTGGGAAGAATCTGGTAGATGGAAAAAAATGGGACCAGAACTTATAAGAGTTAAAGACAGAAAAGACCAAGAATATGCAATGAGTCCAACAGCAGAAGAAATGATAGTACAAGCTGTAAGAAATATGGTAACATCATATAAGAATTTACCTATAAATTTGTATCAAATACAAACTAAATTTAGAGATGAAATAAGACCAAGATTAGGGCTTTTAAGATGTAAAGAATTCATAATGAAAGATGCATATTCATTCCATACAAATCAAGAATCATTAGATAAAACATATAATGATATGTATATGATATATTCAAATATTTTTGATAAATGTGGATTAAAATATAGGGCTGTAGAAGCAGATTCAGGAAATATTGGTGGAAGTAATACACATGAATTTCAAGCATTGGCAGAGATTGGAGAAGATACTATAGTATATACTGATGAAAGTGATTATGCAGCAAATATTGAAATGGCTGGAGTATCTGAAAAGAATTATCAAATGAATAATGATGATTTAAAAGAAAAAAAATTAGTAGAAACACCAAATGTAAAAACTATAAGAGATTTAGCAGAATTTTTAAATTGTGATGAAAAAGATACAGTAAAAGCAATAGCTATAAAAGATGAAAAAGGATATTATCTAATATTATTAAGAGGAGACCATACTTTGAATGAAGTTAAAGTTAAGAAATATTTAGGAATATCTGATTATGAAATGACAGATGTAAAAGAAATACAAGATATTTATCTATCATTTGATGGATTTATGGGACCTATAGGACTTGGAAAAGAAGTTAAAATATATGCAGATAATGCAATAAAATATATGAAAAATTATGTAGTAGGAGCAAATAAGGAAAACTATCACTATATAAATGTTAATAATAATGATTATAATGTTGAAGGATATTATGACTTAAGAGAAATAGTAGAAGGTGAAATTGCAGAAGATGGTTCACGGAAAAGTTAAATTTGCAAAAGGAATAGAAATAGGACAAATATTTAAACTTGGAACTATATATTCAGAAAAAATGAATGGTACATATTTAGATGAAAACGGAAAAGCAAAACCATATATTATGGGATGTTATGGGATTGGAGTTTCAAGACTTATAGCGGCAATAATTGAACAAAATAATGACGAAAATGGTATTATTTGGCCAAAAGAAGTTGCACCATATTTAGTACATTTAGTATGTTTAGATATGAAAAAAGAAGAACAAAAAGAAATATCAGAAAAAATATATACTAAATTATTAAAAGAAAATATAGAAGTACTTTATGACGATAGAATAGAAAGACCAGGAGTTAAATTTAATGATGCAGATTTAATAGGATTACCAATACAAATAATTGTTGGTAAAAAAGTATCAGATGGAATAATTGAAATAAAAATAAGAAAAACAGGTGAAAAAAAAGAAGTAAAAGTTGAAGAACTAATTGAAAATTTAGAAAAGATAATTAAAGAAAAAATTTAAAATAAGTAAGAAGATAAAAATAAGTGAGAGGAATGCTGTAAAATAGGCATTTCTTCTTTATTTAAAGGGCTTTTTAAGTGTTGCACTTCAAGTGTAAATCTATCCTATTTTTAGAAATATTAAATTTTAGTAAAAAAATGTAATATTAAATAGTAAAAGTTGAAAAAGGTTTTACCTAATGGTAATATTTATGTATTGAAAAAGGAAAAACAAATTAAAAGGAGTAAAAAGATGAAAAAGAGAATAGCAACAATAACTATAGCATTAATTATGTTATTTGGAATACAAACATTTGCGTCAACAAGTATATTAACACCATCAACACAAACAGGTGTAGGAACAGGTAATACAACACAAAATCCAACAGGTTCAGCGACTTTAAGTCCAACACCAACAGCAACTGGAAATGCTACATCAACAACAGGTGGTACAAATAATACAACAAATACAGATACTACAACAAGTACTCCAACACCAACAGCATCAAAATCTGATACACCATTACCAAAAGCAGGAACAAGTGATGTTGTATTATATGGTGTTTCAGTATTAGCAGTAGTTGCAATAGTATTATACAGAAAAATAACTAAATAATAGCTAAGAATGATGAAAATAATAAGTGAAAAAAGGTTCTATAAATTAATTTTTATTCGACCTTTTTTTATTAATGCAAAATGAAAGGAAAAGTAAATTATGAAATTAAATAGAATAATAATATCTTTTGCAATAGGTATACTTATAACAAATATAGTAGGAATAGCTATAAACATAATATATGGGACAACAGAAAATTATACACATACAGCACCAGGATTAAACCAAATGGTAGGTAACTCATTTAATGCAACAATATTTCAATTTGTATTATCAGGACTTCTTGGTATATATTTTGAAGTAACAGCAAAAGTTTGGGAAAAAGGATATAAGCCTTTAAAAGCATTTTTAGTACAATATGCATTTGTAATACCAGTTGCATTACTTGTAGCATACTTATGTTTTTGGATGCAACATACATTTAATGGATTTATAATATATTTTGTGATATACACAATTATATATAGTATTGTGCAATACTTAGTATACTTATATACTAAAAATGCAAGTAATAATTAAATATTAATTAAAAAATTACAAGCAAAAAAATTAATGACTAGGTATATATGTATATCTAGTCTTTTTTAGAGGTAGTTATGATGTTAAGTTTACATGAATATATAAGAAAAGTTGAAAGAAATGAAAAAATAAAGAAAAGAGATATTGTATTAGAATTTATAGGAAATGATATATATGAGTGTTTAAATGATTCAAATATAAACGATGTTATACTAAATACACTAGATAATATATGTTTAATAGAAATAGATATGAAGAGTATTAAGGATTATAATATTCGGAATGTTTGATAATTTAAGAAAAAATAGTTATGGTAATATACAATTAAGGGTATATTTTGAAGATTTAGATATAGTAGAACATTATTTAACAAGGTTTGAAAGAGCTTTGAATAAGGTACGAATAGTTGGAGATAAATTAAAAAGATATATTAAAAAGAATAAGATAAAAAGTGATATAGAAAAGGTTTGTATTATATATAATTATATATTTAAAAATATTTCATATGATTATGAATATTTAGAGCTTGATAAAAAATCGAAAAAAGTAGGTTTTAATAATTTAAGAGCATTAGAAAAAAGAAAAATATTTAGGACACAAACATTAGAAGGAATATTTACTAAAAAAACAGTTTGTACAGGATTTTCGTATATATTTAAAATGTTATTAGAATATATAGGTATAGAATCAAATATATGTATAGGATATTTTAAAATAGGCAGAGAAAAAGAAGTACTACATACATGGAATCAAGTTAAGATAGATGGGAAGTGGTATAATATAGATATCTCATATGGGATAGAGCATTATAATGAATATATAAGGATAGAAGAAGGAAAAATTCCTAAATATTTTCTTTTATCAGATGATGAATATTACAAAAAATATATTGTATCTAAGATAGGAATGAAGAACAAAAATACAAAGATGAAGGTATATAATTGTGATAATACTTATGATAGAAGTAAATTAAAAAATATATTTAAACATATTAAAGAATTATAGGATTGTAATTTTGCTAGTCACTGTGTTATTTAGTTTGTAAATTTGTTATTTACTTTAATAACATGATTTGAAAAAACTACAAAAAAGTGCTAAAATATTAAAGAATTAAGTGAAAGAAGGAAATATGAGAAAGAACGAAAAAATAAGAAATATAGCAATAATAGCCCATGTTGACCATGGAAAAACAACACTAGTAAATGAATTATTAAAACAAAGTGGTGTATTTAGAACAAATGAACAAGTAGATGAAAGAGTAATGGACTCAGATGCACAAGAAAAAGAAAGAGGGATTACAATTTTAGCTAAGAATACATCAGTAATGTATAAGGATATAAAAATAAATATAGTAGATACTCCAGGACATGCTGACTTTGGTGGAGAAGTAGAAAGAGTACTTAAAATGGTTGATGGTGTACTTCTTTTAGTAGATGCATATGAAGGAACAATGCCACAAACAAGAACAGTACTTAAAAAATCATTAAGTTTAGGATTAAAACCTATAGTTGTAGTAAATAAGATTGATAGACCAGGAGCAAATCCAGAAAAAGCAGTAGATGGAGTATTAGAACTGTTTATAGAACTAGGGGCAGATGATGATCAATTAGATTTTCCAGTAATATATGCATCTGCAAAAAATGGTATATCTAAAGTAAATATGGAAGATCCAGATAGTGATATGACACCACTTTTTGAATCAATTATAGAAAATATAGAAGCACCAAATTGTGATATGGATGGAACACTACAAATGCTTGTTTCAAACATAGATTATGATGACTATGTAGGAAGAATTGCAGTAGGTAGAGTTGAAAGAGGAACAATTAAAAAAGGAATGCAAGTTGCAATTTGTAAAAGAGATGATAAGATAGAAAAAGCGGCAATTACTAAAATTGAAGTATATCAAGGATTAAATAAGGTTACAGTAGAAGAAGGACAAGCAGGAGATATTATAACTCTTTCAGGAATAAATAATATAAATATTGGGGAAACAATATGTGATGAAAATGCAATTGAAAAAATTGACTTTGTTGATATTGATGAACCAACAGTTTCTATGACATTTAGTGTAAACAATGGACCATTTGCAGGTAAAGAAGGTAAATTCATAACATCAAGACATTTAAGAGATAGACTTATGAAAGAAATGGAAAGAAATATTTCTTTAAGAGTAAAAGAAACAGAATTTCCAGATTCTTTTGAAGTAGCAGGAAGAGGAGAACTTCATTTAACAGTATTAATAGAAAACATGAGAAGAGAAGGGTTTGAGCTTATAGTATCAAGACCTAAGGTTATAATGAAAGAAATAAATGGAGTATTATCAGAACCAATAGAAAAAGTAGTTATAGATGCACCATCTGAAACAATAGGATCAGTTATAGAAAAGATGGGAAGAAGAAAAGGTGAAATGATTGATATGAAGCCAGGCGAAGGTGATTTTACAAGAGTAGAATTCTTAATACCAGCACGCCGGACTTATAGGATATAGGGCAGAATTCTTAACAGATACAAGAGGAAATGGAACACTTAACCATGTATTTGAAGAATATGCACCATATAAGGGAGATATACAATCAAGAACAAGAGGAACAATAGTAGCATTTGAAAATGGTAAATCTGTAGCATATGGATTATTTAATGCACAAGATAAAGGTGAACTTTTAATAGGACCAGGTGTTGATGTATATGAAGGAATGATAGTAGGTATAAATTCAAGAAATGAAGATTTAGCAGTAAATGTATGTAAAGAAAAACACTTAACAAATACTAGAGCATCAGGATCTGATGATGCACTTAACTTAGTTCCACCACTACAATTTTCATTAGAAAAAGCTATCGAGTTTATAGCAGATGATGAAAATGTTGAAATAACTCCAGAAAATATACGTTTAAGAAAGAAAATATTAAACAATAAGGAAAGAGAAAGAGCAAGTAGAAGTAAGAAACAATAATGAAAGAAGATTATATAATGGAAAAGGATTATATAACTAAATACTTAAAAGAAATGGAAGTGTTTGCGAAAGATAATAATGTACCAATTGTTAGAAAGCAGACACTTTCTGTTATATTAGATTTAGTTAAGGAAAAAGTCGAAGAAAATGAAAATGAAGGAATACGAATATTAGAACTTGGTACTGCTATAGCATATTCAAGTATAAGTATGGCAAGTATAGAGAATAATATTTGTATAGATACTATTGAAAAAAGTAAAAAAATGTATGATATTGCTAAAAATAATATTGAAAAATTAAATATATGTGATAATAATTTCAAAAATAGAATTAATATGTATTTAGGAGATGCATTTAGATTATTACAGGAGAATATTGAAGATGAAACAGGAAAAAAAGTTAATATTTGTAATAATAAATATGATATTGTGTTTATAGACGCAAATAAGAGTAAGTATTTAGATTATTTTAATATATGTAAAAATCTTTTAAATGATAATGGTATTATTATACTAGATAATGTACTTTTTGCAGGATATATACTTCGGAGATTATAATGAGAAGAAACATAGAACAATAGTAAGACATTTAAGAGAACTTATACAAGAACTAATATATAGTGGTAAATATGATGCAAAACTATATGATATAGAAGACCGGATATATTATTTACAAAGGATAAATTAAAAAAATATGAGATTATTTTAAATTAAAAGGGTAGAAAAGAGAATTATATGAATAAGGTTACAAGAAATATTGAAGATATAGATAATATAACTGAATATACAAGGAAATTAGCATTAAAAGAAAAAAAGTTAAAAAAAAGAAGTAATATGTATGAAAAGTTTTTTGACAAGAAAATAGAAAAAATATATGGAAAAGGAATTCGGAGTAAAAGATATATTTGATTATAATACAGGTGGACGGAATATACATAGATGAAACGGATTGGATATTAATGGAGGATAATAGACTTAAAAAATTATATGAAATTAATAAAGATGGGAAAAACTTCTATAGTTTAAATACAGATAATGGTAAAATATTAAGAGGAGCAATAAACTATTTTGGACTTATAGCATTTAAAGATAAAGAAAAAGGAAAATTAGGAAAAAAAGAAGTTTTAAATTGGCAAGAAAGTAATAATAAGTTTTTTGAAGGAAGTAAGATAGTACTTGAAAATGATAAATTAGATTTAAATGATAGGAATGTAAGAAAGCTTGTATTAGGAGTTTTAGATAATATAAGGAATATATCAATACTTTCTTTAAATTCTATAATATATAATGATCATAATAAGAATAATTCTATTATAGAATATGATAAATTAGATGAAAATGATGAAATGTATAAGTGGTATGAAATAATAGAAAAAAATAGTAAAGATATGAATACACTATTATTTGAAGAAAATATAGAAGAAGGATTAGATAAAAGAATAGGAACAAGACTTCGGAAATGTTATACAAACAAATATTCAAACTGTAGATAGAGTAATGAAAGATAAACAAGAAGATTTTGATTATGATAGATATTTTAGATCATATAGAGAAATAGATAATTATATAGAAAACTATATTGCCATGAGTTCTATAAATACTAAAAATATAAAAGAAGAAGAAATAGAAGCAATGGGGATGGCATATCGGAGGATTAGAATTACCAATAATATTTAAGAATATAAAAGAAAAAGGTGATAATAAGAAAATAATAACAGGTGCAGTTACACTAAAAGGGAATTATAAGACAAGACATAGTAAAGAAAAAGATAAATCATTTAAAGCAGATTATATGAATACCAGTGAAGATAGAGAAGAAAATAATAAGAGAATATTATTAGATGATAATATTCTTACAGGTAAAACTATTCAAAGAGCAATAGATATGTTAGAAGAATCTCGGAAAAGAAGTGGATAATTTAGGTATTGTTAGATATCCATCTGTAAATCGTATAGATCACATGAAGATAGAAGGACATCGGTTTTCCGGAAGTAGATGAACTTTTAGGAGGAATAACAGCACTTACTTCTCCATCACCATATACAAGAGTTGGAACAATGGAAAATCAATATCTAGATGATTTAGGAGTATTTAATAAGCAAAGACAAAATATTTTAGAATTATTATATAAAAATGGGGTATTTGTTGAAAATAGTGAAGTAGATAAAATTTTTAGTAAGAAAAAAGACTATAATGAACAAAAGAATAAGAAAAAGGAAGATGAAGGAAAAGAAGAAATATGAAAATAATAGGAATTGGTGATTTAGTTTTAGATGTATATATGAATGAAAAAGAAATTATAGGTATTACAAGTGGAATGAGTTTTTCAAATGTAATATATAATATAACTAGATTATTAAAAGAAGATAAAAATATAGAATTTGAAAGTATTATATATGGAGTATGTGGAAATGATATATCAGGAAATATTATTTTAAAAGAGGCAGAAGAGTCAGGCATACAAACAAAATATATTACAATTAAAGCTAAAAAAGATACAAGAAAGTTCTATATATATTTAGATGAAAATTCTAATTTTATAGCAAGTAAAAAGAAAAACTATATTACAAAAAAAGAATCTTGGTATAGTACAAGTATGGTAAAAAAAGATATTCCGGAAGAATTACTTTCTAAAGAAAATATATATGTACTTGGAAGTGTAAGTAAAAATTTTAGAGATATAATGGATAAAATTGAAGAAGTTGAAGGAAAAGTATGTTTAGATTTAGGACAAACAGCATCTTTTAGATATATATCTTTAAGTAAACTAAAAGAAATGCTTACAAGAAAATACTATATTGTGAATTTAAATGAAAGAGTAGCAAAATATCTTCTTACAAGGTTTGGATATAATGAGTATAAAGAACTTAAACAAATATTTTTAACAGATATGTTGATTATAACTAAAGGAAAAGAAGAAATAGAAATATTTGTAAAAGATAATAATTATATATTAAAAAATGATAATATAAATTATAATGAAAAAGATCCTTCAGGTGCAGGAGATTTACTTTTTTCACATTATATAGTAGCAAATATTTTGAGAGAAAATGATATGAAAACTAAAAAAGATATAAAAGAAGAAAGTCAATATTTTACAAAACAAGAATTAGAGGAAATATATAATAATGCAAATGAAGAAATATATAATTTAGTATCAAAATTAGGAGCAAGAATAGGTGTAGATATTAAAAAGCCTACAGAAGAGTTTTTAAAAATAGAAAATACGGAAGAAGAATTAAAAGAAGTAAAAGAAAAAAATATACATAAGCTAAAAAATGCTATTGAGAAGTTAGAAGAAAGAGTAGAAAGTGCATTATTAAACTATAATGAAAAATCAGAAGCAGGATTAGAATTATTAAAAGATCTAGAAACTAATAAAAATCAGAAATACATATGTATAGGTTCAGGAGGTTCAAGTATACCATCAGAATTTACTAAAACAATAATTAATAATACTTTTGGTATTGATATACAAACAATGTTTCCTAAAGAATATTTAGAAACAAATACAGAAAAATATATGGAATATTTAAATATAATATGTTTCTCATATTCTGGAAGTAGTCCTGAAATAGTACAATTATTAAATGGAAAATATAATAATGCATATATTGTAACAAAAGCAAATGAAGAAGATTTAAAAATTAGTTTAGAAGAAAAAAATATAGATATATCTAAGATAAGAATAATATCATATAATAATGAAAGTAGTAAAGAAAGAGGATTCCTTTCTATAGAAGGAATAATAGTACCAGCATTAATTATGTATATGCTAGTAGAAAAAAAGAAAAAAGAAGATATATTGGAATTATTCAAAAAACAATTTGAAAAACAAAAAGAAAAAGTAGAAAACTATTTTAAAGAAAATATTGAAGGATTAAAAAAAGCATTTAAGAAAAAGAATATTATAGACATATATTATGATAATTATACAAAACCTATTATGTGTGATTTAGAATCAAAAATAGTAGAAACAGGGATATATAGGTGTTCAACACATGAAAAGAAAAACTTCTCACATGGAAGATTTATAACACTTGAAAAATATCCATCAGATGTACAAATATATTTAAAATTAAAAAAAGATACTAAATATGATGATGAATTATTAAAATATTTAAGTATATATAGCAAAAATCTTATAATATTAGAATCAGATGAAGAAAATAATAATGGAATTTTAGAATTATTAATATATTCACAATTATTCATATATGAAATATCTAAACTTTTAAAAAAAGACCTATCCAATCCAGACTATTCAGAAGATAGTATGAAGATATATAGGTATAACAAGGAAATAATATAATATAAGATAAAGGAAAACCCTTAAGGTCTATTATTTAGTAGACCTTGAGGGTAGTTTATTTAACTTAGTAATGTTTTGGAGTCAATGGTATATTGTTTGTTATTATTCAATATACAGATCTTTTAATTTCAATTCTCTTGATCATTTGTTTATTAACAATATATTCATCAAATGTTTTAAAATTATTAGTATCATTTAAAACATATTTAATGATACTTTCATTTTCTCTCAAAATCTTAAACTTTTCTTTTTTCGGAAAATATAGGTACATATCTCCCCCTATTAATTCTATTTTATCAACGTGCTTTAAGATAAAATTTTTAATTTTTGTTAAAGTATACTCACTGTATACATTTTTATTTGTTCTCATTTTTTCACTTATCCTTTCTCTTCTGGAGAGTTTAGTTTTGATCTTTTAAATATTTGATCCTCTCCATAAATATAAATAATATATATTAATTATATATTATAAGGAAGTAAGAGTCCAATTATTAATATATTTTTTTGTATGTAATGTATATAAATATATATCTTTAATGTGATATAATTAAAAATAATTATATGTAATTGTACTAATAGGTATATATTATATTTAAAGGGAGATGAGAAAATATAATGAATAAAAATGATAAAGAATTTAGTATTGACTTAAATAAAAAAATACTAGAATTAGAAGAAGAGATAGGATATATATTTAAAAATAAGAGATTATTAGAAACGGCAACATTTCATAAATCATATGCATATCAAATTGATAAAGAAAGTAATGAAAGATTAGAGTTCTTAGGTGATAGTATATTAGAATATGTTATGACAGAACACTTATACAAATTACTTCCAGATGAAAATGAGGGAGATTTAACTAAGATTCGTTCATATATTGTTTGTGAAGAAAGTTTGTATAATATTGCAAGTAGTTTAAATTTTGAAAAATATATGAATATATCAAAAGCACAAGAAAATTCTTCAGGTAAGTCAAAGGCAATACTTGCAGATATGGTAGAGGCAGTAATTGCAGCAATATGTCTAGATTCAGATATATTTACAGCAAAGAAATTTATAATATCTAATTTTGAAAAGATCATTAGATATGCTATAAATAGTGATAATTTAAAAGACTATAAGACGACATTTCAAGAATATGCAGGTAAAAAAGGTATAAACAGAATATATTATCAGCTTGTAAAAGAAACAGGACCAGATCATGAAAAAAAATTTGTGTTTGAATTATATGCAGTAGTAAAAGGAAAAAATATGAAATTTGGAATTGGTACTCGGACGGTAGTAAGAAAGAAGCACAAATGCAGGCAGCAAAACAAGGGTTAAAGGAGCTTGAAAAATTATGAAAGAAACTTTAAAAGGTATTTTAGAAAATACAATAGATGAAAAAAAATACATATTTAAATATCCTATAATATCATATAGGTATTATGATCAAGCAAAGTTCTTATATATATCAGATGAAGAAACAGGTAAAGAATATAATGTTGATGAAGATATAGTAAGATATAATAACGATGATTCTAAAAAGTATAAAAAAAAGATATATATTGTAGGTGGACTTTTTCAAAAAGAAAAAAAAGAAATGTATTTAGAACTAAAAAAGATAAAAGAATTTGCAAAAGAAAACAATATTAAAGAAATAGCATTAGAATTGCCAGTTAAGTATGTTTTAGAAAATAATATACGAGAATTAAAAAAATATGGAATAAAAGAAATAATATTAAGTGTAATATCAACAGAAGATGAGATACTTGAAAAAAATGGATTGATATATAGTTATAAGGATATAACAAAAGCGGTATTTAAGATAGCAATATCTTTTATGAGATTAAGTTTAAGTATGATTATAGGGCTTAGTAATGATGAAAAAGAAGAATTAAGAGCTATAGAAAAAGTAAGGGGATTAAAGCCTAGAACTGTAATAATAATGCAAAATATTGTACTTAAAGGTACAGAAAATGCAAAAAGATTTGTAAGAGGAAATCTGAAAATGCTTTCAGTTGAAGAAAATAAGAATTTACTTGAAGATACTACAAGAATATTAGTAGAAAAAGGAATAAAAGATATAATATATTTAAGAGGAATACAAGATGATATTATAAGTGATAAGTATTTAACAGGTGTAATAATAAAAGATATAGAAGATGAGATATTAACAAGAATGTATTATAATTACTTATTTGAAAAAATAAAAAGACTAAAAGTAAGAAATGAGTATATAAAAATTAAGATTAATGGAGATATATTAAAATATATACGAGGAAAAGAAGATATTAATTTGAATAAGATTAAAGAATTATACTATATTAAAGAAATAAAAATAGAAAATGAAAATAATAATAAGATGGGGAAGAAGTTAGAAATAGTTTTATATAATGAGAAAGATTAAGATAAGGTTAGAGAATTTAAAAGATACAAGATTAGAAGATATATTTGAAAATGGACAATGTTTTAGATTGATGATTTTGGAAAAAGATGAAAAAACAGGAAGAGGTATATCATATTTAGTCATATATAATGATAGGGTATATGTTTTAAAAGAAATATTCGATAAAGAAAAGAAATATATTATAGATCTTGATATATGTATATATTTAGCAGAAAGTATAAAAGAGATTGATAAGGATAAAGAAAAAGCTATTATATATAATTATTTAGATATAGCAAAAGATTATTCTGTAATAAAAAAAGATATATTAGAAAACACAAAAAAGACAGTTGGATATAAAGAAGTTAGAGAAGCTATAGAATATGGTAAAGGTATACGTATATTAAAACAAGATAAAATAGAGACTATTATTTCGTTTATAATCTCTGCAAATAATAATATTCCTAGAATAAAAAGAAGTGTAGAATATCTTTCTAAAAATTTTGGAGAAAAGATAGAAATAGATGATGAAATATTTGGAATTAATTTACAAGAATTCAAAGAAAATATGTATACATTTCCTAAATTAGAAAGATTATCCACATTAACAGAAGAGGACTTTAAAAATGCAGGTACTGGTTTTAGAGCAAAAAGATTAGTACTTACAATAGAAAAATTGAAGAATGGATTTTTAGAAGATTTAGAAGGTCTTTCAGATGAAGAACTTTTTGAAAAACTTATATTATTAGATGGGGTAGGACCTAAAGTTGCAAACTGTATAATGCTTTTTGCATATAATAGGTTAGAATCATTCCCAATAGATGTATGGGTAAAAAGAGTTATGACAGAAGTATTTTTTAAAGGGATAGAAGAAGAAAAAATTACAAATGATAAAATAATGAATATTGTTCAAAATATTAAAAATAAGGGAATAATGCAACAATATTTATTTTATTGGAGAAGAGAAAGAGGAAAATAATGAAAAAAAATGGATATAGGAAAAGTTCAGCATTTGATATATTTAAAACAATATTTCAAATTGTAGGGACATTTATAATACTTATGGTTATCGGTATGTCAATTGTTTTGGCATTATCTGCAGGAAAAATGGAAGAAAAGATAAATGACATAAAAAATTATGCATTAAGGATGTTTGGTATAACTGAAACATCTGTAAAGGAAGAAGAAAATCCTATAGATGAAAATTTAAGAAAAGATGCAAGAAGACTTGCTATAAATCAAGATAATCGGAAAAATTATTGAAAATAGGAATGATCCGGTTACATTAAATCCTGATAAAGTAAGTGTTCAACAGCCTATACAAAAAACTGATATAAGTATAGGAAAACAACAACAACCACAAATATCGATACAAAAAAATAATAATTCACAAACAACAGATCTTGTTGTAAACAATATGTATTATTCACAATTAAATGATTATGGAAAAATAATATATGATAAATTAAGAAATGAAAGTAAATACTTTTTAGATGGTGAACATGTTTTTGATTATGGAACAATTTTTGATCGGACTTTTACAATTAGATCAGGGAAAAGAAACTCTGGAAAAATCATTTCAAGCGGCAGTTAATGCATTAATGATTGATTATCCTCAGTTATTCTTTGTAGATGTAAGACATATCTCTCTAGCTATAATGAAGAAACAATACCCAGGATTTGGACCAATATTTTATGTAAGTATATCAAACTCAACAGGAGAAAAATTTTACTTAGGAGGAATAAGGAATAAGGAAGAAGCAGAAAATGCTAGAAGAGTTGTTGAAAATGTTAGACAAAATGTAATTTCAAAAGTTAAAAGTACAGATACTATATATGAAAAAGTTAAGATAATACATGATTATTTAGTTGATAATATAACATATGATCAAACATCATCTGGTGAACTTAAACATACACTATATGCAGCACTTATATATAATAGGGCAGTATGTGAAGGATATGCTAAATCATTTAAATATATAGCAGATGGGCTTCGGAATACCTACAATAACAGTTGTAGGAGAAGGAATTTCAGATGGAAGAAGTGAAGCACATGCATGGAATTATGTGTATATTGATGGAAATTGGTATGGAATTGATGCAACATTTGATGACCCTATAGTAAGAGGAGGAGGATCTATTACAGAAGAAAGAAAAAGAAAATTCTTCTTGGTAGGTACAGCAGAATTTAATGGTAATCATATACCAAATGGTGTAGTAACACCAGGAATTTCATTTGCATATCCAGCACTTGCACCAAGTAAGTATATTCCAGTTGTTTCAAGACATTAAAAGATATAAGGGTAAAATATGAAAAATGGTAGAGTAAAAATATATATTGGAGGAGAGAGTACTAATAGAGAAAAAAAATTTTTAGATAATATAGTTAAAGAAGATAATGCATATGTAAATAAAAAAAAGATTATAATAGCACCAGAAAATAAGCTATATTATTATGAAAATCTAATATTAAATTTAAAAAAGGGAATTAATATAGATATAGAATTGCTTTCTTTTAGTAGAATGCCATATATATTATTTAAAAAGACAAGAAATAGGAATAATATATATATTGATGAAATTATAAAAGATATATACTTGTCTAAAATAATTGAAAATGAGAAAAAAAATAATAATCTAAAAGTTTTTAATAATAATAAGATAGTAAATGAAATGTCAAATATATTATCAAATATATTTGAAAATGGGATACAAAGAAGACAAATAGAAGAATATATACAAAGAGAAAAAACAACAGACATGTTAAAAATCAAAATGAATGATATTTTAACAATATATGATAAATATGTTGAAAAAAAAATAGATAAACTTGATAAAGAAGAAGTATATCAAAAAATATTAGAAGATTTAGAAAGTAATACATATTTTGATGATGCAGATATATATATATTAGGATTTAATTCTTTTAAAAAAATACAGTTAGACATATTATCAAAAATTATATCTAAAAGCTATAATAATGGTAATATTATAAGTATTAGCATGGTTATAGATAATATAGTGTCAAATAATGAAATATTTAACACAACAAAAAATACCTTATCAAAAATAATAACATTATGTAATGGAATGAATGTTGAAATAATAAAATCAACAAGTAATTATGATTCTAATTTAATAGATAAGTTTAAAAAACTAGATATACTAAAACATATGCTAGATGAAAAAAGTATATATGAGTGTATACAAAAACAAGAAGGTATAGAAAAATTAGAAGATAATAGTATAATTATTAAAAGTTTTGAAGAAAAAAAAGATGAAATAGAATATGTAGCAAAAGATATATATTTAAATAATTACAATATATCTGATATTCAAATAATAATGAATGATAAGGATAATTATGAACACTTATTAATAGATATATTTAAAAAGTATGGATTAAATATTCAAAATAACAATAAAAAGAAAAAAAGTAATTTAGAATCACATATAATAAATATTTTGAAAATAATTACAGGGAATATATATAATATTATAAGTATAATTAAAAAAACAGATATTTTGGAGAATAGAATATTTAAAGAAAATAATATTAATATTTTAGATATATATATATTAGAAAAATATTTAAAAAGATGGAATGTATATAAGAATATAACACAAGAGTTTAAATATGGAAAAAATAGTGAAAAATATGAAAATATAGTGAGAACACAAAAAGTTATTATTGAGTATATAAATGAGTTAAGGAAAAGGATATCTGGTGTAAATGGATATGATATTTCAGAAAAAATATTTAAATATATAGAAGATGAAGACCTAGTATCAAAAATATATAAGAAAATAGGAAGTAAAGATAAGATTGTATCTGAAGTAATAAGTTTAAATAATATTTTAGATAGATTGTCTGTTTTAGAAGAATGTACAATAGAAGAATATATAAAATATTTTGAAATTATAATAGAAAAAGAAAATACATATTCAGTAAAATCTAAAGAAGAAATAAGTATAATAACAACAGACAATGTTGTAAATTCTAAAATAACATATATATTAAGCGCAGATGAAATGAATTTTCCTAAAGTTTTAGAAAGAAAAGAATTATTAACAAATAATGAAAAAGAAAGACTTAAAGAAGCAAATATACAAATACTAAATTTAGATGAAGATATAGAAAATAAGGAAGAAATAGAAACATATCTTGCAGTTACAAGTCCTAAAGAGAAACTTGTATTAACATATACAAATAAAGATAATGAAGGAAAACAAATCCTTCGGAAGTATTTATGTTAAAAATATACAAAATAGTTTAAATATTAAAGAAGAATACTTATTAGAAGATAGTTTAGAAAATATTAAAGAAAATATATTAGAAAAACTTAAAAAATCATATTTTAACAAAAAGTTTTTAATGAGTGAAGTAGAGAAAACTATTCTAAAAATAGAAAGTAAAAAACATGATAATAAAGAAGAAACTTTTAGTAATGAGTATATGATATATAATATGTATTTAAATGGGATACTAAATATATTAGAAGAGTATTCTCTTAGATATTTAAGAGAAGATAAAAATATTGCAAAGAAGATATCAAAAGAATTATTAGAGAAAATATATTTAAATAATAATATATATACAAGTATAAGTAGACTTGAAAAATATGCAAGTTGTCCTTTTTCATATCATTTGAGATATGGATTAAATATAAAAGATAGAGGTAATGGAATAAATAATAATTTAGCAAATATTGGATCTTTCATGCATGAAATTATAAAAGAAACTTTTGACTATATAAAAGAAAATAATATTAATGAAAATATAACAAAAGAAGGATTACCAAAAAAAGACATATATGCTTTAAAAGAAGAAATTGTAAAAAATAATGATAATGAATTAAAAGAAAATTTAGAAAAATATATTAATATAATATATAAAATAGTAAGAGATAGTATAAAAAAAGTTAAAGAAAAAGAACAATTTGAAGATTTTAAATTTAAGAAGAATAATGAAATTATATTAAATAAAGTTGAAAAACAAATGAATAAGATATGTTTAGATATAAACGAAGGAATACGATTAAGTGAGTTTAAAATTTTAAAAAATGAGGCAACATTTGGAACAGGTAAAAGGGATTATGAAAATATAATATATGAAATAACTGATGATTCTAAAATATATCTAGAAGGAGCAATAGATAGAATTGACATAGGTGATTTAAATGAGTTTAGAATAATAGATTACAAATCATCAGATAAAAATATTGAAATACCAAAGGTTGTAAATGGATTGTCATTACAACTTATAACATATTTAAGTATAATAGAAAAAAAATTAAATTTAAAACCAACAGCAATGCTATATAAGAGATTATTATATGGATTAGAGAGTAAGAAAGAAAAACTAGATGAAAAAGAAATTTTGAAAAAGTCAAAGAAAGATCTAAAAATGTCTGGAAAACTTATAATACAAGATGATAAATCAATAGAAGAATTATATATACATGATACAAATTTAGGATTTGAAGGAAAGGTTAAATCAGAAGTTATAGATATTGAAAAAACAAAAGATAATAATATAATGAAAACTAAATTTAAAAATATATTAGTAAAAGATGAATATGAAAATATTAGAGATATTGTTATTGAAAAAATAAAAGATTTATCTAAAAATATATTAGATGGTAATGTAGATATATATCCATATAAATATTATGTGTCAAATAATAAAGAAACAGCATGTGATTATTGTGAATTTAAAAAGATATGTAAACATTCGAAAATAAAGAATAAGTTTAGAATAATAAAAAGTAAATAAAAATAATATTTTTCGTCTATATGTATCATTTGAATAATTTTTAGAAAATAACTAAATAAAACTTCTAAAAATAGTATGTCTTAAGACAAATTCTAAAAGCAAAAATACTCCTGCAAGGATAGCCCAAATACGAAACTTCTCATCATAATGATAAAATTT
>ERZ772827.433-NODE-433-length-23264-cov-4.710888_pt1 | contig 23264 bp, 34 predicted proteins | sample MGYA00580850_ERZ772827 | MGnify/ENA primary metagenome ERZ772827 (study PRJEB29015, sample SAMEA2737950) | human oral metagenome | biome: human oral; feature: human-associated habitat; material: dental | place: China | collected 2145 ... | reverse complement strand
CCCATGATTTCATTATCTAAAATTCTACTCATGGCTCTATTATATCAAAAATCCAGCCCACAAACAAAAAAGCCACCTGATCGGGTGGCTTTTTTAGGGAGATTATTATGAAAAAGGTAAAATTATTTCCTATTAAATAAGCAAAAACGGAGGGTGTCCCCTCCAACTTCACGACCTCTGGACAAGGTCTATTTTTTTGAAAAAATTTAAAAAAACTTCATCAAAATTATTGACATTATACAACTTTAGTTGTATAATAGATACATAAGGTTAAGGAGGAAACCTTAGACAAGGAAACTAGTAGAAAGGAAAACAAAATGTTTAAGTTCAAAAAGAAGCCACTCAAAGTAAAAACAAATAAGCTAGTAGTCAAAATAAACTTATTTATAATCAGCTTTGAATGGCACATCGAATTTGGATAGTGAGAAATCACTATCCACCCCTTCGGGGGTATACTTAAATTATAACAGGAAAAACAATGAAAGTAAATCTAAAAATTAGAAAAACCACCAAGCGTGAAAAAGTTGAATTTATTATTGGACTTTTTCTACTCCTATTTGCAGTTTGGTATTTTATGAGGTAATATATGTCAGTAGATATTAAAGCTATCCGCTGGCTTTTAGACAACGCCACAGCCTATGCTATCAGCAAAAACTGTGGCGTATCTATTCAAGCAGTAGATAAGTATAAAAACGGTGTATCAGATATTATGAACATGCGTTTAAAACACGCTATCAGCATGACTTCTTACGCCCATACACTACAAGAAAAACAGTGAAAAAATCACTGTTTTTGTTTGTATCCATATTCGGTTTCAGCTTTTTGTCTAATGGCTGCTGCTTCTTTCAAATCTACGCTACTGCCTAAATATTTTGTCTTTTTATCAACATTGATATATACAACGTATCTCTTTTTGCGTTTGTTGTAGTAGACACCTCGAACCCCAGTTGTGCTTTTAGCAGTTGGCTTCGTAGTTTTCAAACTTTCAGGATTTCGGATTTCAGCCATTCGCTCCTTTGAACTGCGATTGTGCTTGCATCCACAACTAGAATATCGCTCAATCTGGTTGCTTTGTAATTCGATGTGATTCCCACAATGTTTGCAAATACAATTCCAGTAAACACGTTGATTTTTCGAGTACGCTCTATCAATGATTTTGAAATTATCTGTTTCAGTATTCGTCAAATCCTTGAAACGCTGATGGTTTTTTTCTTCGTTCAAGCACCCACAAGATCTGATTTTCTCGTTTTTTAGGTGATCTCCACGCACGAAAGTAACCCTCCCGCATTCGCAAAGACAATGCCAAAGAATTCTTCCTCGTCCCGTTCTTTTTCCAACGTCACCAAGAACGGTCAGCTGACCGTAAACATTGCCTGTTAGATCAATCTTTTTCATTTTTTATCAATCCATCTTTGAATTTTTTCAGCAGTATCAATTGTGAAGTTTTTAAACTCACGCTCTCCTTTTCGCAATCGAGTGACTGCTGAGCGTGAAATGCCTAACTCTTTTTCAAAGAGATTGGCAGGGATGGTCTCGTCCATTAAGACCATCTCTACCTTCTTTGTGTCAATTTTCATTGAGTCACCTCGTTTTACTTGTAAAGATAAACGTTTTGATTTCCACAAAAACCAACAAATTCATATTGTTCAAATTTTTCAAAGGATTCAAAATCTTCAACGTCTAGAACTTCTTTTGTACCGTCAACATAAGAGTAAAGACCTTTTTCTTCTAGGTTTGCTTTGCCAACGAAGATGCCTGTATTTCTATCTGTAAAACCTTTGCTATTGGCAAGTTTTACTAATTTGTCTTTCATATTCATTCCAGCGCCTACTGTCATTACAAATTCATTATTGATTTTCATTTTGTTTTACCTTGAGAGCTTTTTGCTCTCCCTTTCTTATCTTGATTATATTATAGCATGATTGTTGACTTATGTCAACAAGAAACGCAAAGAAATTTAAAGATTTTTTAATTCAGAAAGTACTTTCAGAGAAAATAAAAATGGCCAGGGCATCGTATGCTTCCTGACCTAGTCCTATGGATTGTTATGAAATGCTAGTGAGAGCTAGCGTTTGGAAAAGTAGGTATTTATTAGAATATCTATATTATACCACATTTTATTCCAGAGCAAACAAAAAACCGCAAGCATAAGCCTGCGGTTAAAACGATTCGAACAATATTTTAGAAATTTTCCTTTCTATTTTTAAAAAATTATTTCGTAGTAATCAAGCCTTCTGGCTCTACTGTGAACTCTGGCTTGTCTGCCATGCTGCCATCTTCTTTTAGGTAGTACCAACCTGAGCCGTCGGCCGACTTAATGAACTGTTTGGACTTCATGTCGCCGTCCTTGGCATCGAGATAGTACCAATGGTCTTTGTACTTGACCCAACCAGTCTTCATAGCTCCTTCACTGTCGAAGTAATACCATTTTCCATCAATCTTTTTCCAACCAGTAGCCATAGCTCCTAAAGGGTCTAAATAGTACCATTTGCCGTCGGAATGTTTCTTCCATTTGTCTTCCAGCAGGTATCCAGAACCGTCAAAATAATACCAGGTGTCATCGATTTTTTCGAATTTATCTTTTGGATAAGAGCCATCTGAACGAACATACCACCATCCAGTGGCATTCTCCTTCCATCCAGGTTCCACGTTCGTACCATTCTCGATATCCTGCTTAAATTGTGAACGACTAATCCCCCATTTCGCAAGATAAGGATAAGGGTCAACGTGGTCTGAATGGTTATCAGGCTGGTTATTCGTACAGTATTCATGCGTCTTGATACCCGCTAAATCGTCTGTATCAAGAGTTTTAGGCAAGCCTGCTTCATCTGCTAAATTTCGTAACAATTCGATGTACAGTCGGTAATCTGCCATGAACTCTTCCTTGGTTGAATGACTTTCAATCAATTCAACTGCTGCATAGCTCTCAGCATTCCATCCGCCACCAACATCCCAACTTCCGTTGTTTACAGGTCCGACTTGCATAACTCGGCCATTACCGACCACATGCGAAAAGAACCCAAGTTCAGGGTCTTTGCGCCAATGGTAGTCTGCTTCATTTTGTGCGGTTGAGTTTCGATTTCCTGTCGAGTGTGCATGGACTTGACGATAAGGTCGCACACCGACCTGAGGCAATCCACTTCTTAATCTGCTTTTATCAATATCCATGCTTATTCCCCTTTCCAAGCATCATTCATTTCTTTTACAGCCGACTCGACGAATGTGTCTAAGTCCTTGTCAGTCATGTTGATGTTGTATTTGGTCAGCTCAGCACGGATTTTCGTACGGGCTTGCTCTAGCTTCTCCTCGCCTTTATATCCAGTTTCAGAAGCAACCTGCTCCACGGCATTAACTGCATTTTTAGCAAGGATTTCAACGATCTTGATGGTCTTTTCACCGCCTTTTTTAATCAAAAAGTCCTTAATTGATTTGACTGCGATACCTGCCAAAACAGTCAAGATTCCAGTAGCTGAAGCGATAATGATTTCTGTAATTTGTTGCATGTTATTCTCCTTTTTCGATTTCTTCCATGCGGTCGTTCATGCGGACCATTTCTTTTTGAATGTCTCCGACCGTGTGAGTTATTGTGGTTAATTCTGTAGTGGTTTTTTCTAGGTGAGTCATCAAACGCTCTTCTCGTCTGTTAGAGTCGGCCTTTGATTGCTCGTGCAAATCCATAATCTTCTTCTCTCGCTTGTCCGAAGTCTTGATGAGATATCGAATGATAATAAAGAAAAGTAAGATAAACAAAATCGCCCAAGCTACCTGGCTTTGAGCGATTTTTTCAGCTTCTTCAATCGGCATATATCCTCCTTCTAATCAATCCTTGGCATGACAACGGTCAGTACACCTTGCTGGAGCATATCAGAGAGCAATTGGTCTTTGTATGTGAACCCTTCGTTTGCTCTCATTTGAAACATAAAGATGGTCAGCGTGCCCTTTGGCCATTTAGCATTAGTTTCAAACGGATACGGCATAGCAACGATGTCACCATTCGCGTATCGTGTACCTTTAACAAGAGTTTTGATAAACGCTGCTACTTTTTCATAGGCAAAGGTAGGCATACCACCATTTTGAGATACTACCACGGCACTCAAGACCTCAGTGATACCTGAAACAGCTTCCAGATACTCTTTGTTAGCAGTCAAATCTTCCTTGGCCTTGTTAAGTTGCTCTTGAGCTTGCACGATTGCGCTAGACGGGTCAATTTCAATCTTGACAATATCTAATACTGCCTTGATTAAAACATCCTCTTGCTCATTTGTACGGTCTCCCGCAAGCTCACGCATGTTCGTACTGTATCGGTTGCCTTCTGACAAACGAATTTCAACCACGGTCTTGAGATTATCCCCAAAGCCACGAGTGTAGGGTTTACCTGCCAGTTCATAGTTATTGATTGCCATTTGTCATTTTTCCTTTCACTTCCTCGAATTTCGCCTTCAGCTCTTCGTCAGATTCGATGATCTGCTTCATCTGCTCAAGCTCCATCGCGGTTACTGTGTAGAACGCTTCTGTCATAGCTGATTGAGTAGCCTCTTTGCCGACCTTTTCACCAAGCGACTTAATCGCTAGACTGCTGATTTGTTTGTCTGTTTCATTCATCTGTTTTCTCCAATTTTTTCTATTTTCTGATTTAGTTCTTGAATGGCCTTGATTAAGTAAGGCACGAATTCAAATGTACGATAAGAGTATGCGCCGTCTGGGTTTTCAAAAAATGCTTCAGGAACATATTTCTGGACATCCTGCGCCATTATACCGCAAGCGATATCCTCGATTTTGCCATCGTACTCTTTGCGGTAACTGTACGTCTTGAATTTCTCGATAACATCAAGGCCTGAGACTTGGCTATCTTGGATATTTGACTTGTAGCGACGGTCAGAGATTTCTTTATTCATAGGGATCCAGTCGTACCCTCCTCCGGCCCAATAAAGATATAAGTAATTGCCAGAAGGCTCGATTCTTGAGTATTTTGGCGATGAAATCCAGTATCCTGAATCACCTCCGGATGATTTGTTGTTATAGTAAATGTCGCCCGTAACTCGCAAATCTCCGTTAATGACGGGAGTATTCCAGAATCGGGCCTTATTATAACAGTACATTTCCCCAGACCGCTTAACAAACCAAGCTAAATTTCCAGGGGTTCCCCAATCGCTGCCCCAGTTCACCCAAAGAGCAGTCTGGCCCCATTGAGTGCTACCGTTACTCATGCCGACCGCAAACTGATTTTGACCAGTGATCCAATACACTGACGGGTCTTTATCATGCGTACCGATTTGGAAACCACCGATTTTCCCTTTGTACCCTTCGAGCAAGGTCGCAGATACTACTACCGACCTAAGTTTGTTGATGAATGCTTCTTTAGCAGCAAGCGTGTCCGTGAAGATATCGCTTGAAACAAACATCCGAGCCATAGCCTGGTCCATAATCAGCTTGTCAGCTGTGATAGTCTTAGAACCGATAATCTCAGCATTTAGCTTTGCAAAGTTGCCTTCACCGACAAATAAGCGCTTGAAGTAACCATCAATTGCTGTGAGTTCATCCAGCAAGGTCTTACCCTTGAGCCTAATTTTTTCAGCTTCAATCAATATCTGATTATTCGTCGCATTGATTTGCGAAACGATTGAACCTGCGCTTGTCAGATTCTGAACAGCCCACGAGCCAGCTAGTTGAGTTTGAACTGTGCGAACAGCTTCTAATGTGTCGTTTGGCGCCTGAGTATAATTCGATGCAATTGTTCCACGCTCAACTTTAATTAACCCATCATCATACATCCGAGCTGATATTTTCACGAAACGAGCCTTTTCTGGAACCGTAACTAAATTCACATTATGCTGCTTACCAGAGACGATTTTGTAGGCATTTTCTCCAGAAAAACGTTCATATATCTTTTTCTTGTATTCGTCGAAAAACTGCCAGACAAACCACGCTTTTCCGTCCGGCTCATTTGATGGAACGGTCACCCAGTGTTGAAAAATCATGTTGGTTTTAGGTGTAACAGCAATGAGGTCTGAAACGATTTCTTTTTTTCTGTGATCAGCTCCAACAATACCGCCTTCGAAGGTCAAAAAACCTTTCTCTGATTTCGATGATATGTATAGGTTTTCGTGAATGTCTACCGTTTTACTGATTTCAACCTGAAATAACTGATTAGTCAAGGCAATTCTTGAGACCTTCTCAGCAATGTCAGACTCACTACGACCAATTATTCGTTCGTAGAGCAGATTAGTTTCTTTCACTCGCTGAAAGTCAATTAGATTAGCTTTGCTATCAAGTTGAGAAGATAAGCTTGTGAATCGTCCGTCTACTGATTGCTTGTACTCGGCGATTTGTGTAGCAATTTGGCCATTCGTTGATGTCTTCACTTCCTCAATTCGTCGCTCAATCCCACGAATTCCTTCTTGGTAAGTATTCTTTCCGACATATCCATCAACGACCTCGTTTTTTAATTTGGTTATATCAGCGGTTGCCTGCTCGCTGATTCGCTTAGCCTCTTGAGCTAGCAAACTACCTGCACCAGCGTTTTTCAAAGCTTCATCAGCTCTACGCTTGGCTTCTTGTAGTGGTCCATTGTCAAAACTGCTAAACCGCTGGTCGATAGTGTCAGAGAGTTCTTGCTTGACTTCTTCAGCTCTTGCTCTTGCAAGTTCAATACCATCAGAAATTTCCTGTCTAAGCAATCTAGCCTTATGATCAAAGTCTAAGTCTATATTTTGAAGAGCCTTTTCAAGGGCGATTTCTTGTGCAGATTCTGTTACTCCAAGGATGGCATCTGCTGCGCTAGATAAGCCACCAGAAACTCTAGAACCACCAATTCCTGCCTTATCATCAAAAGTCAGAGAGATATATTCTTCCTTCAAAGCGTCGAACTCGTAAGCAATAGCTTTCTTGAATGCATCGACATTGTGCTTCCAGCTCTTGAGATTGACCGTATCGCCCATGTGAACAACTTGCCCATCAAGTTTATAGGCTTCAATCTTGATAGCATCAGAGACCTTGTCAATACCCTCATTTGAGAACTTAGCTTGTGCCCACTTCTGCAACTCTTCAACAGTTTTTGCGTTGTTGTTCTCATACTCTTTTTCGTTGATGTAAGGATAAGAGTTAATAAGAGGACTATCAATAGTCACTCTGATAGTCGTTTCTTTTTCAGCGCCTTCAGGTTTAAAAGTCGATTTGGCATGAATCCTTGTAACAACATTTTGACTGTTTTTGGTTCGTTGGTAGTCCTTCAGATTCTTGTGCGTTGTAATAACAACACCACGATTCTCACCACGACTCTTCTTCACTGTCAGAGCGAAATTGTCACGAACCAGTTCGCCTTCCCATGTACCAACAATGCTATGCTTACCGTCCAGCAATACAGAGTACAGAGTTTCTGTTTCAGTCGTGTTGAAGGTCCTACGATCCTGGATATCGCTATTGAAAGAAAAATCTCCCAAAGTGGTTTTGGTATTTTGAACCATGCGAGAAAGAGCCATGCCACAGCTCTGACTAGTCACACTTACTGGTGTGATAGACCGCTGCATCACATCGTCTGAAATGTGATAGGCTGTGATTTCCAGATGATCATTGTGTTCAACAGGTTTCTTAATGCGAAATAGCTGCGCACCAAGAACAGGAGTCGGCGCTTTTATCAACATATCTTCTTGGATGAGCTGATAGATACCAGAGTCAGAAATAGGATATTTCACATTTAGGGTGAAATCGCCATTCATGGTCTCTTTAACAATCGCCGAAGTCGCTTCATGAAGTGGCTCTCCATTCCAACGAACAGTCCTCACATCTTTATTAAGTAAATAAAGCAATTATGCCCACCCCCAAACAGTTTCAATTTCAAGCGATTGAATACCTGAACCTAGAACAATCCCAACATTCTTCACTTTCGCTGGATCAACTGTGATAAAATCCCCTGACCATTTCACTGGTTTTCCTGTTGTCGTTTTGAAGCTAGGATTGTCAGGATTGTTGACCATCACAAGCGACTCAGTGAGCCTTTCAAGCCTAATGACCTGACCAGCGATTGTAAACGAGGTCTCAGCAGCGCTCTGGCCAATGATTGTGATTTTAGGAAAGGCAAGAGCAGAACCTTGAACAGTCAAAATCCCACTTCTTGTCAATCTCTGTGTATCGGTTTCTTTAAAGTATTTGGTAGGGTGGCAAGTGAAGGTCGCTTTGGTCATATAAAGACCAGGTTTTATTTCTTCAAGGTCGGTCACATTGACCTTATAACACCAAAGACGAGTTGTTTTGACTCGCTCACTCTCTAGCCAGAACTTCTCACGAATAAACAGGCTCATAAATTGGTTCATCTGTTCTTCAGTAGGTTTGACCAAGTAAATCGTATAAGTTTTTTTGACCAATTCCCTATGTTTGTTCGTCTGAACAATTGCTCCACTAATGCCACCATGCTCCAAAAGAGCTGTCTTGCTGTCTCCCAGAGCGATTGAGGGAGAATCATGGACAATGACTTTAAACGGAAAAGACGATGTTCTCACACCGTCAATCACAAGTTCATTATGTTTTACCATGTAACCCCTCCTCTAAATTGTGTCTTACGTTTCAATTCGTCAGCAATCCGCTGCGCTACCTCATCAGCAATCCGACTGATGTCAGATTCTTCTCTGACAATGTTACCAGTAATGGTAATGTTGATGGTCGGTGAAGTTCCACCCATAGTCTGAGCGATACCTCGACCGATGGCTCCAAGTGTTTTATCATTGAGTGGTAATACCGCTTCATTCCCAGCTTCACCACCAACCATAAGATTATTGCCATTCATTCCAAAAATGGTTGGTTTCGTCATGATACCACCTTTAGCATACCATTCGATGCTGACGCTTGGCACTCCTTGGCTTATCCAGTCTAGTGGATTGGCCGAACCACTTACAGAGAAGTGAGGTAGTGGGATGTGTGGCCAACTAATGCTGAAGTTGAACAATCCTTTGATGGTATTGATAGCCGTACTGACAAGGTCTTTCGCCCCGTTGATAGCACTACCAATAGAATTTTTAATCCCATTCCACACGCTTGAAACAGTGCTTGAAATACCATTTAATACATTTGAAATTGTACTTGAAATTCCATTCCATACATTTGAAATTGTGCTTGAAATGGCGTTTATCGTATTTGAAATGTACGATTGGATAGCTGTGAAGATGGTCTGAACAACATTTTGGATAGCATTCCATACAGTTGAGAACACCCCCTTGATTGTTTCCCATGCTCCTGACCAGTCACCTGTAATGATCTGCATGACTGCCTTGATGATGCCTAAAACAACATTGATTGCAGTTTCAACTACAGTCTTGATAACTTCCCAAGCGGTCGTGATGACCAGTTGAATATTGTCCCAAGTAGCTTGAATGAGTGGACCTAGATAGGTCATGACTGTATCTATAACTGCTGAAATAGCATTCCAAACAGTCTCGGCGCTGGTCCTGATAAGTTCCTGGTTCTCCGTCCACCAAGTGACGACCGTCCCAAATATACTCATGACAAAATTAGAAATCTCTGATACGACCGCATTGATAACCTCAAGAATCGCATTCCAAACGGTCGTGACCGCATCTCGAAAACCTTCGTTAGTTTCCCAGAGGTATTTCACAATAGCAACAATCGCTGCTATGGCCACTACAACTCCTGAAATAATTCCAATGATTGGTAATGCTGCTGCAATCATTGCGCCAAATGAGGACATAAACACAGCTTGTATTGTTAAGATTATAGGAGCTAGTACTCCTGCAATTGTGATGACTGTCCCTAATATGACAACAAACTCTTTAATCGGTCCAGGTAGGCCTCCGAACCACTCAGCAAGACCTTTGACGATATTACCTAACATTTCAAAAACAGGAGCTAAGACTTCTGCGATTGCAGCGCCCAACTCTGACATAGCCAAAGTAACCGAATTTTGTGCGGTCTTAAATTTATCAATTGGATCAAGTGTAGATTCGTATGTTGAAGATACTAATCCAGCTGACACTTGGGATGTATAGCCTAATTCTTCAAAACTTAAAGCTCCACGCTTGATTGCATCGACCATTTGAGGAGCCTTTTTTGCACCAAATATTTCCATCGCGATGCTTAACGCTTCGGTTTCACTCTTGCTATTCTTGATGGAATCTATGGTCTCTTTCAATCCCTCGGTCATGGTTTTGCCTTTTTTAGCATAGGCTCCAGCCGCCTTAGTCAATCCAGATAATGCAGCAGATGAATCCACACCATGCTGTTCCATTTGACCAATTAGAGTCACGGCTTCGTCAAAACTTAAGCCTAGCATTTTAATTTGTGGCGCCCCATCAGTAGCCTTTTTCATCAAATCATCTACAGAAACTCCAGTCTCTTGTGCGACAAAAGTGGTGGAGTCAAGAACATCTGATAAATAATCCACAGACAATCCATACGCTTCCAGTGCCTGTTTAGACTGAATAGTTGCATTAGTTACGTCTGATCCATTTATTTCAGAGAACTTTATTAGATCCTCTGAAGTAGATTTCAACGCATCACCGGTCAGTTTAAATTGTGTGTTGACTTCACCAACAGCATTTCCAACAGTTGAGAAGTCCGTTGGCAACTCTGTCGCAATATCATTTGCTATTTTTTGCATGCCTTCAAGTGCTTCACCACCAGCACCAGTTTTAGTGACAATGATGTCCATTCCTTCGTCAACTTGACGAAAGGCTTCAAGAGCACTCTTTCCGAAATCAACCAACTTTTGACTGATATTTGATAGTTTTTCAGAAAATTGATTAAGTAGTTCAGCTTTTAAAAGATTGTTTGTCTCGCTTAAGTTTCCGCTTGCTTGTTTTCCTGCATTCCCAAGGTTACTCATCTCTTGAGAGAGGTTCGAGTAAGCTGTTTTAGCTTGATTCAACTGTGTTTCCATTTTATTGGCTTCAGCTGAATTTTCACCATACTCTTGCTTTGTAAGAGCTAGTTGTTTTTCTAGATTTTCAATCTGCCGAGCAACAATATCAGATTGAGCTCCAATCCTTTTCTCAGCAAGCGCCAATTTGTCAGCTTCACTTGCGTTAGCTCCTAGCTGACTTTCTTGCAATTTGAATGAACTGACTACTCTTTCATTCTCGCTAGCCAGTTGCTTCTGCTCATTTTGCAATTCTTTTAATTGGTTCTTGTTGTTCTGAGTAGCATTCCCATTTTCAGAAAGTGCCTGATTCACACTTGCAAGCTTACCCTCATATCCTTTTAGGACATTTTGAGTAACTTCGACTTCGCGTTGAAAAGCACGGTACTGATCAGAGCCGATATTCCCATTTTTGAACTGCTGTTCCACCTGAGACTGAGCTTGTCTCAAAGTTTCCAGTTTCTCCTTGGTCGTCGCAACTTGCTTTTGCAGAACTTCTTGCTTCTGAGTCAAAAGCGTTACGTTCCCTGTATCAAACTTCAAGGCCTTGTCAATCTGTCTCAACTCCTGACTTGCATCAGTAGCAGCCTTATTGACATTTTTCAACGCCTTCTGTAAGGGTTGCGTGTCGCCATCGATTTCAATTTTGATACCTTTGATATTGCCTGCCATATTTCCTCCTTTCTCAAAAAATAGAAAAGCGCTGAGAGAACTTCTACAACTGATAATGCAGTCAGACCAAGGAACTTGGTCTCAGAATCGCTCTCTCAGCACTCATTTTTTCTTTAAAAACTGTCAAAATCAGCTTGTGTGGCCTTCCGTTCGCCACCTTTGTCCTCGCTCCGTAAATTCACATAATCCGTCTGATAATCTAGAGCCATTCCGATTGATATGTTCTTTAGATCATCAATAGACAGACCAGTTTCTTTACAGCAGGACAGATAGGATTCTACTGTGAAGATTTCTTCGCTAGCTGATTCTGATTCATCTGGTGCTTTTTTGTCGTCATGCTCGCATTCAGCATTTCCATCAGCACAGGACCAACTTCCTGAATCGGAAATACTTCCATTTCCATGAAGAATTGTTCATAAGGCTTGATATGAGGATTTGCAGATTTAGCAAAGGTCCAAAAAAGACGGTTGAAAAAGGTCATGTCAAAATCTGACAACATCGAAATATCAATATTAGTCGCTGTCAACTCCTTGTCGGTTTCCAGCTTGTTCAATTCATTCATGAATGATTGATTTTTCAACATCGAGAACAAATCTTGAAAATAATCTTTCCCAAATTGTTGCTTGTAGGCGATAGGAGTATAGCCATTTGTGCCTAACTCATACTCCTGATCACCCACCAAAACGATTTTACGCATAGATCTTCTCCTTAGGCTGCAACCGCAGTCGGTTCATACACTTTCTTGAACCAGTTGTCATACGCATCCTTGTCATCAGCTGATGTGATTGAACGTTTAACAACTGTATCCAATGGACGCGGGCTAGCTTTGAAACTAAGTTCACGTTCGTTGGTTGATGTCCCGTTCTTAGTTTTTGAGCCAAGAGATGGGCGACTGGCAAAACAGTAGTACATCACATAGCGAGTCTTGTTTTTGTCGCCTTCGAACTGGAACATCATTGCGAACTCTGTCAAGCTCGCATCTGCTTTCTCAGTCATGACACCAGTCTGAGGGTCCTTGATTTCACCAAGAATTTTTGTTGCAAATTCATCAATGATGTGCGGGATTTTAAGTTTACCTTCATATCCTTCATTTGAATTCATGAAATGGTAATCCTTGTTGTCTGCCTTGATAGGGGTTGTTTCCCCTTTAGTATCAAGTGTCAGCTCCATTGCTCCAGGAAAACGAAAAACATCACCGTAAGTAATAACTCCATCTGCTGCAAGTGTCTTGATAGGTGCGATATGTACATTTTCTAGGCCAAAGGTTACTTTATTTTCTTGAGTCATGTCATTCCTCCTTAGTATAGATAGACCGTATAAGACTTGACATAGAGTCTTTCAGTCTCGATAAATGTTTCTTCTTGAACATCGAAAAAGAGCTCGTGGGTTGTCCACAGCTCTTCCAGACGTTCTTCCAAATCTTCATCCTTACTCTCAAAAGCTAGCTCTACTGTCACGCTCTTAATCTGATGATTAACCGTGTTGTCAGCTGCATTGATGGCTGGACTCGATTCATAATAGACCAGATAAGGTAAGTCAGGATCGTTCCCAGTTTTAAACGCTCGATAAGTGACAGGCAAGTTTGCCTGTTCCAAAATAGCAGCAAAGTCTGATAGCTTCATTTCCCAATCTCCTTGATACGCTTCTCAAAGTTCTGAATTGCTTTTTCTTCAGCTGGCTTGATGTGGACGATACCAGCGACACGACCACCATTTCTTGAAAGGTGCCCGTTCTCAAGTATGTGAGTAAGACTTGCAACTGCGTTGAACACAACAAAAGAGCCATTGCCAAACTTCTTCTTTTTCCAACTTCTACGATACTTTCCGTACCGTTTCGGACTTGTCTCTTTCAACTCATCTACAGTCTCATCAGCCACTTGCTCTGCAATCTTATCCACTTCTTCAGTAACCTCATCAGAGTAAGCTGCAAGCTCTTTCGCTATCAAATTAGCAAGGTCATTACTCATTTTAATACCTCTGATAAAGTCAACTCTAAAATTTCAGAATCGATAGGATAGGTTTTCAAGATACGATATTGCTTGCCTTCAAACTTCGCAAACTCTTGATTCTTATACTCAAAACTTCGAATTTCAACGACCAAGCTCGGTTTTAGCCCCGCTTGGTTCGCCTGATAAAATTCAGAGCGAGTAACCCTCTTTTTTTGACACAAGAGAGTAACTTCAACATCTTCAGAGATTGGTTGTAGTAGTTTATCCTTACCTGTGACTTTTTTAGAGATCAGCGTGATTTCATGATTCCACATTCTTGACCTCTTTCTTTGATGCTATCTGTAAATTATGCAGTCGCCACTGAAGGTGGCGTGGCATATCCACCCCACCCTCATAGCGATAAGCAGCATAGTCAACAATAAACATTTCATGGTCAGCACGCTCACCGACAAGCTCGATACCGAGGTTATCGGTCAATTCAGTGATGACACTTGAAATGATTTTTTCTAACGGCTTGTCTCTCAAGCTGGTTGAAATACCCAGCTTAAGCTTCAGCAATTCTAAAAGCTGACCTTCATCCATGCTTACTCCTCAACTTCCTTAGCAGGCTCTTCAGCAGTTTCCTTAACTGTTTCTTCCTGCTCAACTGCGGGCTCTTCCTTAACTTCTTTTGTTTCAGGAGCTGGTTTCTTAGGCTCATCATCTCCCAAAACCTCAAGGAAGATAGAGCCAGCAGTGTTAGCACCAGTCAAAAGGCCATTGGTAAAGATATCTGTGGGCTCATATCCTTCACGAGGAAAGATATCACCAACAGCATAGTCATGTTTTTCAGGATCAGCCAAGTCCTTGAAAGGACGGATTACTTTATAGCTCATACGTTACCTCCTTAAGCTACAACATCAGTGTAGGTTCCGAATACCCCAGCATCTTCATCAGTCTTCTTGATGTCAAAACGTAGGTATGATGCAAGGTTTTTACCAAATTTGTGATTGTCTTCCCAATTCACGCTCAATTCCATACGGTCAAACAATGTAAGGAAGTATTCAACATCTCCGATAAAATACTTCATTTCCCCTTCTTGACCCAAAAGAGTGTCATCAACAGGGTAGATAGTTTTTCCAGAGAATGAATAGCCTGTTGGTGAAGTGATGTCAGGTTGAAGCATGTAGCGTCCGTCCTTGTCCTTAACTTTATCCAATGCGTTGAACATAGAGTCAGTAACAACAAGAGATTTTTTATAAACAGATGAAATCTTAGTATTCAAAATATCTTTAAGTCCATCATAACCGCTAGCATTTACAACTTTTGCAGTTTTCAAAACATCCGCAACAATTGCCAATTTTGTTTGTTCGTCCTGATCTTGAATATCTTCTTGCATGATTCCAATAAGGTCATATTGTGCATCTTCAATCGCTTCACGAGAGATAGGAAGTTCCCCACGATAAGTCTTGATTTTGTAATCAACTTCCGTGATTTTTGTTTTTCCTAATTCTGGATTTTCTTCAAGTTCTCCAACTTCAGTCATTTTGCGATTTGATTTCTTCATGACTGGATGAGAACCAGATCCACTTGTTACTTTTACAACATGGATTAGGTTAAGTAAAGGGTTCTGACGTTCAGGTGTTTTTTGTGGTTCCAAAACCTCTTTCGGAATGATCGCTCCTACATCTGTTGTTTTAACATCTGCGCGTTTTTGTCCACGAGAGCGGATGAATTCTAGTACTGCGTCACGTTGTTCCAATTTTTGTCCTCCACGGTGTTCTTTGCTTGGGTAAGTCGGTGCTTTACGGTTTAGTTCTTTAACTTGATTTTCTAGTTCTTCAATTTCTTTTCAAGTTGTTCTTTTTCTGCTTTCTTTTCATCCAATTCTTTTTGAATTTCTTCAAGGTTCTTTTCAACTGCTGAAACTTCTTCATCATTTCCAGCTTGTTCCAATTTAGCAGCTTCAAGTTCAGAGCGTTTGTTCAATTTCTTGATTGATTTTTCAAGTTCTACTACTTCATCTGCTTTATTGCGCATACGAGCGCCCAAAATCAATAATTTGTTCATAGATTAAATTTCTCCTTAATTTCTTTCTTGCGCTTGTCCAGCGCTTCACGATTGGCACGCTGTTGACTTTCAAAGTCTTTCTGTCGTGCAGCAATTTCCGTTTGCGGATAGGCTGGGAAAGTACATGGACTCACTTCAAAGATTTCTAATTCTAAGATAGTGTCCAGGTACGAACCATCTGCTTGCTCTTCCGTGTTGATTTTGATTGGGATAAAACCAAAGCTACATCCAATCACATCACCACGCTTAACACGAGCATAGGCCCCAACAGCTTGCGGATCATCTTTGTTGATGATGATATCGCCGTAAAGTCCGATTTCATCAACTCCCAAAATGACCGTTCCATTACCAGTCCGACCAAGCACCAAACTATCATCATGGTTGAATAATGCCCTGATGTCAGCTCCTTTGATGGCTTTTTCAACACCCTCACGCTTGATTACCTCAAAGTAGCCTGGCCATAATTCAGTAACTTCATCAAACTTGATAAAGTACCCACTCAAAATCAAATCACCGCTGTCAGCTTCTTCTCGTGTTTTGAATTGAGCGGTACGATAACTATTCCGTTTCTTCATTCTCTTCCTCACCCCCTTTCAGTTTTTTCTGGTCCCCAAGTCTATCTTGTGGGATATAGTTTTCAAGAGCAAGGAGCTCATCCATATCAGGATCAGGCGGCATCCCAAGCCAATCCCTCCACTCATTTCGACGCATTGCCATACTTTTAGTCATCTGTTCAGCAACTGAAGATAACTCTGTAATGTCATACGAATAAAGCGAGCGAGCATTCAGTTTGAAATACCGATTATTTGAAACGAGTAAGTCTCTAGTTAAGGTCTGAGTGATTGTTGTAGCAATGCTCATGACCGTTGTATTGACAAAGTTGTTGTATTCTTCTTTATCAAAGCTACCAACTCCCAAAATAAAAGCTGGAACTCCCAAAAGTCCAGCAACTGTTTTCTTGTCAATTTCAACAGATTCATTGATAGCAATATCTTTCAAACTTAATGGCTTGACCTGTTCAACTTCTAGCAAGGCATCAGGAATAATCCACGGCTCACCAGCTTGACTCGTGCTAAGATATTTCTTAGCGACCTGGTCACGTCCCTCTTGTGTGCCCAATTCTCCACTCGAAGAATCAACCTTAACAATCAAGCTAGGAACATTTTTGCCACTCATAAAACCTTTTTTGATTTGAGTAGCAAGGTTTAAATTTCTAACAATATCCCTTAGAGCAAGCCTGTATCCAGTCCCTACAAATGGATTATCCGGATCTGGGTTGATTACAAAGTGCACGACTTCACTTGAGTTGTAGTCGATACCACGATAATTCACGATATAACCAACATCATCACTTTTGAAAGAGACTTCACTCATAGAGAATGGTCTCAGGTTCAATATATAATCATTCACAGGATCGTACTCAACATGAATGACTGAGTTACCGTCACCAAACAATAATAGGTCACGCACAATCTTGAAAATCCAAGTTTTGCGAGTCATATTGTCGCATGGGTTTACATCAATCTTGCGAGCCAGTCCGTCTTTTATTCGGATGTCGCCTTTGTCGGTATTTTCCATCAAGTGAATGGTCATGTTAGATACCATGTCAGCAATTTTGTTGACTGCTGTAATCACATCAGGATTGCGAGCCAAAGGCACATAGCTATCACCGTCGATATAAAGTCCAAAATCCGAATGAGTGATAACATTCGTTCCGCTTCGACTCTTACCACGTTTCAAAAACCTATCTAAAAGCCCCATCTTTACTCACCTCCTTTCTAGCGAAAAGTATTTTGAAAAAGTGAATCAAAGTGTTTGTTTCTTACTATATTCTGACTGACATCAACTATTTGTTTATCCCAGTTAACTGTTTCAGCCCTCAAATCTTTCGTATAGCTTTGACGAACGATTACTTCTTCACCGTTTAAAATTACTTTAACTCGCCCTTTATTAATTAGCACATTAATTTCATGTTCGGATAAAACTATTTCATTCATAAGTCACCTAATCAAAGAAGCTCATGATATTCTGATTCTTACCAAGATTAGCAAGAGCCTGAATACAAGCAAAAACGCTGGCATCGAACAAGTCAATTCTTGCAGTACCACCGTCACCGTCTAATTTCTCATATTGCACAGCATCATCCACCTTTTCAATAGCTCTAACATTGCTCACACAGTATTCGTAAGCGTCAGAATGAAGATAGTAAAACTCTTTATTCTTAACTTTGAACTCAATTCGCCTGAACCCCTCTGATTTTAGATAAAAAAGCTGAGGTTGGTCAATCATCTTGAACCGAGCTTGTTTCATCTTCGTCAGGAACTCACGTCCAAACTTCCTATCCATTCCGACAGCAGCAATCTTGAACCCTTTATCCCTCATCTTGATGAACCATTTGACAATATCATCATAAAGGACGGTCGGAGTGTTGCTCATCGTTAACCAACCATCAGACTGCCAGCCAAAGAGGGGAATCCCGTCATCATTGGCTTTCTTTTGAGCGTTGACACGAGGAAAGAAAGCGTGTGTGATGCAAATATCAACATCTTTCTCACCATCATGGTAAACCCCATAAAGAGCAGCAGCGGTCAAGTCATGCAACCTTGACAAGTCAGCTCCACCATACCACTGGATAGGCAAGCGTGCCAGCTCCTCTAAGGTCCAATCGTATTGACTATCTGAAGCAATGAACTCATCAGGATTGAAATAAGCGTTCATCGAGTTAGTAAAGACATTCAATGTCTTGTTAAAGAACTCATTCCTAGTCTGTGGATCATTCATAGCCTGCTCTGCTTCCGCTCTCAAAGCAGGCATGGACACCGTGACACCCCAAGACGGATTTGCCATCTTCAAAACATTATCATCAAGATAGTCACCAACATCGCCATCCGTTGTCTGATTGGCTTTACAAATAAAGATAAATAAAGCCTCATCCTGTACCAACTGCTTGAGCACTTTCTGACAGTATTTCAAGCGGTTAGCAAGAAATCCAGTAGGAATATCACCAGCCGTAGAGATAACAAAAAGCATACTGTTTCGGTATGCTGACATTGTTTTCTTCATAAGACCATACTTCTTACTATTCCTCATCGTGTGAGCTTCATCGATGACCGTGACATTGCCATTGAGAGAGTCCAAACGGCTCTCATCGTTGGCCAAGGCCTGAATATAGAATGACCCATCATCTCCAAAATTAGCTGTGATAGAGTGTTCTTGGTTATTGTCCTTGATACGGATAGATTTCTCATTCCATCGTTCCACGTTGAACTTGATGAAATTAAAGGCTTCCAGCGCTTGCTTGACAGAATTGGCCACGATATAGCATTTTGAACCACTATCGGCATCCAAAATCTGATAAAGCAAAGCAATAGCAGCAGTAAAGCTGGTCTTGCCGTTTTTCCGTGCCAGCATTATCAAGGCTTCTTTGAACCTACGCTCGTTCGTACCAGCGTGATAGAACCCAAAGAGATTGACAACCGTGAAATGTTGCCACGGTTGCAAAATCAAAGGCTTGTTACGGATAGACATGGCAAACATGTCATCTCCTTGCTGATGAACAATTGAGTTCTCAATGAAGTGAACAGCAAAATCCACTATATCCTCATCAAGCTCATATGCTGGATTTTCCAAATCCCTCAAAAAGCGTTCAGCAGCCAAAATCCGTTCTTCGTTATGTTCCTCTTGATAGCTCAGGACATAATCAACATAGGCTTTAGCTTTTCCAAGATTGGTTGTAGCGTGGCGAAAATCGGCAAAACGTTTTTCAAAGTCTTTATCCATCTTTCACTCGCTTCTTTTTCAGTTCATTCTTAAACTTCAGGACCTCAGTAAGAACTGAATCACCTTCTTGTTCTACTACCTCACCGAGCGACTTAGGATTCATCATCAACTGATTAGAGTAGCTGAGGATGTCTTTCCTCAAAATTTCCATCGCTGTCAAGATTGGAACTTTGCGCTCATTTTCAGCACCAGCCTTATTGACGTAGGTGTCTGTTACTGGATAACCCATGTCAGCATAATCTTGAGCAAGTTTCTGATACTGATAGAGCATGCCTGCAAAAATATCAATGATCATTTCAAACTCTTTTCGATAAGTGCCCAAGTCTTTCATCTGCTTGACCACTTTTGACTTAATCGACTTTGCTGTAATTGGTTTAGCCAAAAACTACCTCCTTTCGTCAAAATCGCTTAGTTTTTACCCCCTTTTTGTTTGAAGGCCTCCGACTTGGAAAAAGTTCCCTTCACCGGTACCCTACTGGCCAAAATGAATTTTTAAAGAGGTGGGGGGTATCCATAAAATTCTTCAAATTCCTTTTTTCTCTTTCTTTGCCAAAATAATCCTTGATTGATAATCTTATCATTCTTTCTATCGTGAAACGTATTGTGTTTCTTGTTTGTTAGTGGCAAACAATTCCACTCGACGAATTCAAGTTCAGGATATTCAGATACAGGGAAGATATGATGTACCATTTCAGCTGCTACTGAAATTCCATACCTCAAACTTTCCTGACAAAGATAGTCGAACTTCCGCATAATCTTATCACGGAACTTCTCCCACTTCTTAGACTTCAAGGATGGTCTGATAGGTTTGTTATACATCTCAAACCTCCTCTCTCGATGCTAAAAGGGACAGGCCTTTGACCTATCCCTTACTCATACAAGAAATCTATGCTATCATAATAAACCTTTTTTTGTGAGACTTCAAGATGCCTTTTGTCTCATTTTATTTTGTTTATAAAATCATAGGCCAATACAAAAACAAATACGAGTGGTAAGAAAAGAAATATCAATCCATTCTCAACTAACTTTAATACATCACTTTTCCCCCAATCAAAAATAACGACTAAAAAAATTAGGGTTAAAAAATAGACAACTAGATATCCTAAAAATAATCCCAATGTTTCATCCTCCAACTATACCAATTTTATCCCTCACTTTCACATATCTTATATTTTGTTAAACTCACTCTAAATCTCAAATCCTTACTAGGCATGGGTTTTAAAGAGTTTTATTTTTTCAGTTTATGCCTAACTTATTATGTGAAAGTAATATCTAAAAAAATTAAATGACAAAGTTCCGTAAAGCATCATCAAGCTCTGCTTGTTCTATTCCTATGTATCTCAAGGTTATTGCAGGTGATGAGTGATTGAACATTTTCTGTAATGTTCCTACGTCCTTTGTCTTGTTGTAATATTTATAGCCGAAAGTCTTGCGCATTGTATGTGTGCCAACATTATCAATGCCAAGTTCTTCAGCTGCTTCATGTATGATTTGATAGGCTCGTTCACGAGTGATCGCTTTATTCTGACCTTGCCTACTCTTGAATAAGAAATGATGAAATGGTTTACCCTCGACATATCTCCTCATTTCTTTCTTGAGTTCTTTTGTCATCCGTCTTGTAATCTGCTTGCCAGTCTTCCGTTCTCTCAGTTTGATGTGCCATCCCTGGACATCTTTAACTTTCAAGGTAAGTATATCTCCGACTCGCAAACCAGTATTCAGGCCTGTAATGAATAGCATATAATACATCTCATTCCACTCTCTGAGATAATCTTTCATTGCCTGAATGTCGTCATTATCTTTTATCGGTGATACAAATTCCATATTCTACCTCCTTTCCCAAAACAAAAAGCCAGCATTTGCTGACTCTTGACGATACTTCTGTTGGACAACTTTTCTGAATAGAATTAAGGATGACTCCTAAAGTGTGATGTGTGTTTTTGTTTCAGAAGTTCATGCTATCATAATAAACCTTTTTTTGTGAGACTTCAAGATGTCTTTTGTCTCATGTTTATTTATAGCTCGCCTTTCAAAATAGCGTACTGCTCTAGGATAATCCTTCTACGTCGATAGATTGTAGCTTTGCTCATGAATTTCTGTTCTGCTATTTCTTCCCATCTTAATTGAGGATATCTCCAGCGCAAATTAAAGATTTCCTTGTCTTCATCAACTAGATTGATCAGGAGTTTGTTAATAATCCCTTTGAAGCCTTCGAGAAATTTTAAGGTTGGATCATCTGCGATTCTGATTGCGATAGTTTCGGTAGGTTTGCTTATTCCTACGCTAGGGCCACTTTGAGAATCTGGATTTCGAGTTTCTAATTCTAGCCTTCTCAAATCTATTGTACGTTGAATGTTTTGAAATTTGAAAAGTTCTCTGTCTAATGTTTTGAGGTCTTCGTCGCTCAATTTCTTCAAATCCTACCTCCTCGAAATATTCGTGATTGTTTCCACTTGATAATCTTACCGTCATTATTGTTATTGTGATAGCCTGGCAATCTTGCTGTTGGACTTTCTTTATAGACAACTTTCTCAACGACCTGGACTCCAGGCATCATTTCATCATCTATCCACCCAACAAGCCACGCAGGGTTTACATCATAGGTTTTAGCAATCATTTCAATTTGCTTAATGGACGGATATCCACCTCGCTCGTACAAATGAATTGTGTTTTGGGAGACACCTGTATCTCTGGCCATGTCTTTGACAGAGATACATAGGTCCTCTCTGAGTTCTTTCAATCTTAGCTTCATCTTGCTCTCCACTTTCTAGTATTAGCTTTTATGAATGTAGCCTGCTCTTGCATCTGCTTCCATTCATAATCCATGATGATTTCAAGTTGATTGTTACAAAGACCTTTTAAGAAATCATTTTGAGCTTCTAGCTTCTCAATATCCTTATAGGCCCTTTCGTACAGTTCATCTTCCAGAAATCTAATGCGCTCTGCCATTGCTTCTTGAATGATGATATAAGTTGGTTTCTTGTACTTTGTCATTACAATATTACCTCATCTCCTATTTTAAGAGATTCATAGTTTGTTTGAGTAACTACAAATATTCCGTAATTTTGTACTGTGATAGTGTACATGTCACCAATCTTCTCCTTTTGTAAGACTCTACCTTTTATTTCTGCGCCTTGATTATCGGCTCGATATATAACCATCGGGCGCTTTTCTTCCAAATCTCGAATCCTGCCCATCTGCCAAATGTTCAATCCAGCTGATAGCAAAATCCATATTGCGATAAATCGTTTCAATCTTCGACCTCCTCAAAGTAGCTATGAAGTTTACTTAAATTGATAATAGCAACCTCTTCAACAGAATGCTTTTCAATGTCAAAGTCTGGATCATTTTTCCCAAACTCTTTCTTTATCGCTCTTACCGCCATGGAAGGTAAATCGAATATAATTGCTCCATTTCTTAGAGCAAGTGCTTGACCATATTCATTCACTATTCGATAACCTACATCGAACGGTCTGATTTTCGCAGGGATTTTTATGCGTTTGTTTTCAGTTTTTATTGCTTGTTCAATGGTTTGTATCATCACTCCACCTCCTCATTTTTCTAACGTTTTGATTACACTTTCAATCTGTTCTTTCTTCTTCTGCAACTCTTCCAAACTTTTTACTTCTAATGCTTTTTTAATGATTTCAAGTTGTTCAATTTCTTTTTTAAACTTGATAAGTCCTTCAACTTTACGAGCATAATCCCTAAAATTATTTGCCCAGTCATATTCTTCCCAACCAAAAACTCTTGAAATTTCTTGGTTTAAGTCTTTGTATTTTCTTTCTAAATCTCTATTGACCATCGCTTGAGAATACATAATGTAGAATGTCATAGCTGAAATCAGCAAACAAGCAAAGAACATTCCCCAAAACATCAAATCTTTCATTCTTCCACCTCCTCGGCATTTTTAAGAGTAAATCCAACTCCATACATCAACAAGTAACTTTG
>ERZ772827.432-NODE-432-length-23281-cov-3.043012_pt1 | contig 23281 bp, 21 predicted proteins | sample MGYA00580850_ERZ772827 | MGnify/ENA primary metagenome ERZ772827 (study PRJEB29015, sample SAMEA2737950) | human oral metagenome | biome: human oral; feature: human-associated habitat; material: dental | place: China | collected 2145 ... | reverse complement strand
GCTATCGGTACTCTCGATAGTATCCTGCTCTAAGCAAGAAGAGAAAAGAGCTGAAGGAGCAAAGGCGCTGCCTGTACTAAGTGCAGAGATTCAGAATGTAACCGCTTATACTGAATACCCCGTCAATATACAAGGCGTAATCAATAATGATGTGCGAGCAAAGATACAGGGATATATTACCCAAGTTTTGGTAGATGAAGGTCAGTTTGTATCTGCTGGTCAGCCCTTGTTTCGTCTTGAAACCAATATGCTCAACCAAAGCGCAGATGCCTCAGAAGCAGGTATAGGAGCTGCAAAAGCATCGGTAGAGGCTGCTCGAGCGGCTGTAAGCTCTGCACAGGTAGAAGTAGATAAGCTCAGGCCTCTCGTGGCTCAAAATATTATTAGCAGCGTACAGCTACAAACCGCAGAGGCAAATCTGGCAAAGGCAAAAGCTCAGCTTTCACAAGCCGTAGCAGCTCAGCATCAAGCATCGGCAAACTACCGAAGTGTAAGAGCGAATATTGATTATTCTATCATCCGTGCACCTATTAGTGGGGTAGTGGGGAGCCTTCCATTTAAAATTGGAAGCCTTGTGGGCCCTAATGATGCTACTCCACTTACGACCGTTTCAGATACTAAGCAAGTCTATGCTTATTTTTCTATGAATGAGAAAGAATACTTAGACTTTCTGAAAGATATCCCTGGGGCAAGCGTACAGGAAAAACTCAAAAATATACCTTCCGTAGAGCTCCTCCTTGCGAATGGACAAGCCTATTCAGAAAAAGGAGTGGTGCAGACGGCTACTGGGCAGATCAATCCTACTACTGGTAGCATACAGTTTCGTGTAGCCTTTCCTAATGCACAAAAACTCATCAGCAACGGAAGTAGCGGGCGCTTAAGGATTCCTAAACTCTATAACGATGCACTCGTGATTCCTGAGGCTTCTACCTACGAACAGCAAGGGAATGTTATTGCCTTTAAAGTGGAAAACGATACTGCAAAATCTGTTATCCTTGAAGTAGAAAACCGAGTGAATAACAGGATTATCATAAAATCAGGGCTTAAAAAAGGAGATGTCATCGTAGCCTCAGGAGTTTCTACCCTCAAAACAGGAACAGCCATTACTCCCAAACCTGTTAGTTTTAGCAGTATAGCAGATAGCATACAAGCCGCCTTTAAATAACCGCTCGGCAAGCGGAGTCCATTATATTATGGTGAGTGAGAAGTTGTTTTATTTTTTAAGATTGAAAGGTAAAATACTTCACCAGCTATTTATGCGCTATAGCTTCATAATAAATATTAAAAAAATTAGAATTAAAAAATGGTAAAAAACTTTATAAACAGACCTGTATTATCTACTGTGGTATCTATTCTTATTGTGATACTCGGTATTTTGGGTCTTACGGCGCTGCCTGTTACGCAGTATCCAGATATTGCACCGCCTACGGTAAGTGTATCGGCGAATTATACGGGTGCCAATGCAGAAACGGTACTTAAATCGGTCATCATCCCACTCGAAGAGCAGATTAATGGAGTAGAGGGGATGGATTATATCACTTCATCGGCTACGAATGATGGTGGCGCGAGCATTCAAGTATATTTCAAGCAGGGAGTAGATGCAGATATTGCTGCTGTGAATGTTCAGAATAGGGTGAATAGAGCTACACCCCTCTTGCCGAGCGAAGTTACCCGTGCGGGGGTTGTTACCCAGAAGCAACAGACTTCTGCACTGATGTATCTTTCGGTTTATTCTGAAAACCCTAAGCACGATGATGTTTTCATTCAAAATTATGTGAATATAAATGTAGTTCCTGCCATTAAAAGGATAAATGGAGTAGGAGATGCAAATGTAATGGGAGGAAAAACCTATTCTATGCGGGTATGGTTAGACCCAGATAAGCTCGCTGCTTATGGCTTGGAACCCTCAGATGTAAGTGCTGCGATAAATGACCAAAGCCGTGAAGCCGCTGCAGGTCAGCTAGGGCAAAACAGTGGTTCTGCCTTTGAGTATGTGATAAAGTATCAAGGGAAATACAGCAGTAAAGAGCAGTATGATAATATCGTTATCAAGGCTTTGGGAGGAGGGCAGTACCTTTATCTAAAAGATGTAGCAAAGGTGGAGCTCGATGCGCTTTCCTATGCTGGTTCGGCAAAGAAAGATGGGCTACCCGCAACTAGTCTTGGTATCCAGCAGACACCAGGGTCTAATGCTCAAGAGATTGCCAAAGCCGTAAAAGCCTATTTGGAAACCGCACAGAAGGACTTCCCAGAAGGGATGAATTATACGATAAACTACGATACTACGAACTTCCTCGAAGCATCGATTAATAAAGTTATAAGCACGCTGATAGAGGCATTCCTCCTTGTGTTTATCGTGGTTTATATCTTCTTACAAGACTTCCGTTCTACGCTTATTCCTGCTATTGCAGTGCCTGTTTCCATTGTGGGTTCGTTCTTCTTTCTCAATCTTTTTGGTTACTCGCTCAACCTGCTTACCCTTTTTGCTCTCGTTCTGGCGATAGGTATTGTGGTAGATGATGCAATCGTAGTGGTAGAAGCCGTACACGCAAAGATGGAGACCAACCACCACCTCAGTGCAAAGCAGGCTACTATTGAGGCGATGCACGAGATTACAGGTGCAATTATTTCCATTACATTAGTAATGGCAGCAGTTTTTATTCCCGTTACTTTTATTTCTGGTCCTACAGGGGTGTTTTATCAGCAGTTTGGGATTACCCTCATTGTCGCTATTGTGATTTCTGCTGTGAATGCTCTTAGCCTTAGTCCCGTTCTTTGTGCTTTGCTTCTAAGGCCTCACAACCCAGATGAGGATTATAAAAAGAAGAATGTAATTCAGAAGTTTTTCCACAGGTTTAATCTCGCTTTTGAAGCGGGAACCAAGCGATATGGAAAGGCGGTGAATTTTGTCTTGAAAAGAAAGTGGATTGCCGTGCTGATGATTCTAATCTCTGGCGTGCTTATCTTCTGGTCTTCTAAAACGATGAAAGGAGGTTTCGTACCCAATGAAGATATGGGGGTAGTCTTTGTAAATGTAGAGCTGCCCGTAGGTGCTTCTATTGAGCGAACGGATAAAGTACTCGCTCAGATACAAACCAAAGTAAAAAATATAGAGGGGATTAAAGGGATTTCATTCTCCTCAGGGAGGAATTTCTTCTCTGGTACGGGAAGTAATAATGGGATGGCGTTCATTATGCTTAAGGACTTTGAGGAACGGGCGAAAAACCCTGCCGAAAGCATTTAGGCGATAACGGGCAAGCTCTTCGGGGCGGTAGGAGATATCTCCGAAGCACGAATTGTTTTCTTTCAGCCTGCGGGCGTGCCTGGTTTCGGTATGAGTGCAGGTGCGGAGTTCGTCCTCCTCGATAAAGCGGGTCAGGAGATAAAGGAAATAGATAAAACCGCACAGGAATTTATGGGCGCACTGATGCAAAGACCCGAAATACAATATGCGCAAACCTCTTTTAATACCAACTATCCTCAGTATGAAATGGAGATTAATGTGCCTCGAGCTATGGAGTCTGGCGTATCGGTTAGCAGCCTGCTCTCTACGCTTCAAGGGTATATCGGAGGGCTTTACGCGGCGGACTTTACAAAATACGGAAAGCAGTTCCGAGTAATGGTACAAGCCCTGCCAGAAGATAGAAAAGATGCTTCAAGCCTCGATGGACTCTATGTAAAAACCAAAGGTGGAGAGATGGCTCCCATTTCCCAATTCGTAAGTCTTAAAAGAGTATATGGTCCTCAGTCCATCAACCGATATAACCTCTTCACTTCGGTGAAAGTTACAGGAGCGAATAACCCTGGTTTCAGTACAGGAGATGTAATTAATGTAGTGCGAGAAGTAGCAGATGAGCACCTGCCTGCAAATTATGGGATAGACTTTACTGGACTTACGAGAGAGGAAATCAATGCAGGTTCACAAACTATCGTAATTTTTATGCTCAGTTTGGTGTTTGTATACTTCATCCTTTCGGCGCAGTATGAGTCTTATATCGTACCGCTTTCGGTGATTATCTCCCTCCCTCTCGGTGTGATGGGGGCGTTCATCGGGCAGAAGTTTGCCGGCTTGGAAAACAATATCTACTTCCAGATTGCACTGATTATGCTCGTCGGCCTATTGGCAAAGAACGCTATCCTTATCGTAGAATTTGCCTTGCAAAGAAGAAGACACGGCGAGAGGCTTGCCATCTCTGCCATTAATGCAGCAAAAGCGAGGATAAGACCGATATTAATGACTTCTCTTGCATTTATCGTAGGGCTAATGCCTCTCGTACTCGCTAATGGAATCGGTGCAGTGGGGAACCGCTCAATCGCGACAGGTGCAGCTATTGGATTGCTCATAGGTACCGTTCTCGGATTAATTGTAATCCCTGTGCTCTATGTCGTTTTCCAATGGATACAGGAGAAAATTTCCCCTTTAAAGAAAGAAGAGCAGGTACACCTCTCTGAATAATAAACTCAATGATAATTAAAGAATATGAATAACACTATCATCACCATACTAACAGCAGTGCTTATAACCTCCTGCGCAGCAAGGCAGGAGTACAAACAGCCCACTGAAGTTGCCACTGAAAACCTCTTCCGAACCGATAGCCTTACCCTAAAAGGCAGTAGTATTGAAAGTACGGAAACCAGCATTGCTACTACCCCTTGGAAGGAAATCTTCACCGATAGCCATCTCCAAAACCTTATAAGCAAAGGTTTGGAAAATAATTTAGATGTGCTTACCGCAGTGCAGAATATTGCTTCCGCAGAGGCATACTTAAAGCAATACAAGGCAAGCGTATATGAGCCTACGCTCTCCCTCGTTGCAAATTTTAGCTACCAGACGCCTTCCCTTAATTCAGCTTCTGGGCAGGGGAGGGATAGGACTTATCTTCGGCAGTATGACCTCACTGCAAGTCTCAGCTGGGAGGCAGATATCTGGGGCAAGCTCAATGCACAAAAGAAAGCACAGCTCGCTACCTACCTGAGTACCGTTGCAGCCCAGCAGGCGGTAAAGAGTACTTTGGTAGCATCATTGGCAACGGCATACTTCCAGCTCCTTACCTATGACAAGCAAAAGCAAATCATTGAGCAGACTATTGAGCTTCGCCAAAAGAATTTAGAGACCACCAAAGCGCTGAAATCGGCAGGCTCCCTCACCGAAGTTGCCGTAAAACAAAGCGAAGCCTTAGTTTATAATGCTCAGGCATCGCTCATCAGTATAGAAAATCAAATTGTGCAGTTGGAAAATTCCATCTCTCTCCTCCTCGGGGAAGCGCCTCATAAAATAGAGCGAGGGAGTATAGACGAGCAGGTTTTAAACATTAATACATCGCTCGGCTACCCAAGCCATCTGCTTACCCATCGCCCAGATGTAAGAAAAGCGGAGCTCGACCTTAGGGCAGCCTTTGAGCTGACCAATGTAGCCAATGCACAATTCTACCCGAGCCTTAAAATCACCGCAAACGGAGGGCTTCAATCATTAGACATAGATAAGCTCTTTAGCACCAATTCCCTTTTTGCGAGCATCATTGCCGGTCTTACCCATCCTTTGCTCAACAAAAGACAGATACGCACCAATTATGAAGTGAGCCTCGCCAATAAAGAAAAAGCCTACCTCGCCTTCCGCAAGGCAGTCCTCACCGCAGGAAAGGAAGTCTCCGATGCGCTAAAAATCTATTCCTCACAAGAGGAGTTCATCAGCTTAAAGAAAAAGGAGCTCGAAGCCTATACTCATTCCGTAGATTACTCCCGCGAGCTTGTGAATTACGGTATGGCAAATTACTTAGAAGTCCTCAACGCTGATGTAAATAAACTCAATGCCGAGCTCAATATCCTCAATGCTCAATACATAAAACTACAATCTGGCGTAGAACTCTACCGCGCTCTCGGCGCCCACTAACTTAAAAACTCCATCGTTTGGGTCAGAGACCCCATTTTTGGGTTAAAAACCCGAACGATTAGGTCAAAGACCGGAAATTTTGGGTCAGAGACCCCATCGTTTAGGTTAAGAACCGGAACGATTAGGTTGGTTACCGTATTCAATTAGGTTCCAGACCTAAAATTTTAGGTTAAGAACCTAAAAATTGATAAAAAATAGCCTATTTTTTTATTAAAATGATAATTAGCGGTTGGCTACTGGCGATTAGCTAATAGCTATTTGCCAAAAGCCATAATCCAGTGGGGTCGGAGACAAATTAGAAATAAAAAATCCTCCTCAGATATTTCTGAGGAGGATTTAATTTGTAAATAATCAATTATTTCTTAGCCAGCACAGATACGAGGACTTTAATCTCGTCTTTAATTACTTTATCTGCTGCAAGGTCTTTAATTACAGAACCAGAGTTATAGTTTACATTCCACTTTGTTCTGTCGATTATAATTTCATCAGAAACGAGGCTTGCATTATCTCCATCTACCTTCACTTGAGCAGTAAATTTAATAGGGTTGGTCTTATCTTTTATCGTGAGATTACCTTCTACCACTTGCTTACCGTTCTCTTCTGCCACGCTTGTAATTTCAAAAGTCGCGGTTGGGTATTGGGTTACATTAAAGAAATGATCTGCTTTTTCTTTGTCCTCAGCGGTGCCTTTGAGGTGTCCGTCGAGCATTGTTTTCATTTCAGGGTCGTCTTTAATGTCTGTACTCTCGATGGTATTCATATCCAAAACGAATTTACCACCCACTACTTTTCCGTCTTTTACAAGAACTTCCCCTTCTTTAAAGTTGATGAATCCAGAGTGTTTATCACCAGAGATTTTACCTCCTTCCCAGTCGAGTTTTGAATCTGCTGGCTGAACTGCAAACGCCTCAGCGCCTTCTACTGCTGGAGCATCAGAATTAGATACTGCCGTGGAATCTACCGTATCTTCTGTAGCGGAAGCTTCCTTTTTACAAGATGTAAGCACAAGAGCCGTAAGGGCAAATACCATTAAAATGCTTTTTTTCATAATAGTTAAATTTAAAATTTAGTTGCCAAAGATATAAGTTTTTCTGAAACATCCAAATTTTCTGTATAGAATGCAGGGAATAACTTTCATTAATCATTCATTAAAAGGGGCTTTATTTTATCAGTTTTTGATATTTATTTGCTCAGTATAGGAAAAAGGTATATTTTTGCCCCCGAATTATTAAAAAACAACATTATGAATCATTATGAAACTGTTTTCATTTTAACTCCCGTTCTATCTGACGCACAGGTGGAGGAAGCAGTAAAGAAATTTGAAAACTTCTTAACCGAAAGAAACTGCGAAATCGTAGCTAAAGAAAACTGGGGGCTTAAAAAATTAGCGTATCCTATTCAATTAAAGAAAAATGGTTTTTATACCTTAATTGAATTTAAAGGAGAAGGAAGCATCGTTGCAGATTTAGAAACTGCTTTCAAACGAGATGAGAGAGTCATCCGTTACCTCACTACTAAACTGGACAAACACGCAGTAGAGTATGCTGTAACGAGAAGAGCAAAACTAAAATCTGCAAAAGCGTAATCATTAACCCTTAAAAAAATTAAAGAAATGGCAATAGACGAAATGGCACAACAAGCCGCAGCAGGAGGAGAATCTGAAGTAAAATTCCTTACTCCGCTTGATATCAATACTAAAACTGAAAAGAAATACTGCCGATTTAAAAAATACGGTATTAAGCATATAGATTATAAAGATGCTGACTTTCTTCTTCAGTTCGTAAATGAGCAAGGGAAAATACTCCCAAGAAGATACACAGGTACCTCTCTTAAATACCAAAGAAAAGTAGCTGCTGCTATAAAAAGAGCAAGACACCTTGCACTTCTACCGTATGTAGCAGACCTTTTAAAGTAATACAAAATCAAATAAAAGAAACAAGCTGCTCGAGGCCTGTTTCTTTTGTTGCTGAATTAAATAAAATTAAATTCTAACTGTTTTTAGACCTATCTAAAAATTAAAAAACAAGACAACAACAAAATGGAAATTATTCTAAAAAAAGATGTAGAAAACTTAGGACTTGAGTTTGATACTGTAAGCGTAAAACCAGGCTATGCAAGAAACTTCCTTATCCCGCAAGGATATGCAGTTCTCGCTACACCTAAAAACAAAGCAGTTCTTGCAGAAACATTAGAAGCAAGAAAAGAAGAGGAAGCAAAATTAGTTGCCGCTGCTAATGCAAAAGTAGAGCAACTGAAAAAAGTTTCTGTTACCATCGCTGCGAAAGTAGGTTCAGGAGACAAGCTCTTCGGTTCTATCAATAATGCAAACCTTGCTGAAGAATTAGCAAAAGCAGGAGTAGAAATCGATAGAAAATACATTAAAATCCCTGGAAATACAATTAAGAGAACAGGTAAATTCTCTGCTCTTATCAGACTTCACAGAGATGTAGAGTATACTTATGAGTTTGACATCGTTTCCGATGCTCCAGCTGAAGCTCCTAAAAAAGAAGAAGCTAAATCTGAAGAAAACTAATCTAAGTAAGAGATAAATAAAAAGACACTTCATTCGGTGGAGTGTCTTTTTTTATTAGACTTTCTTATGGATGTATCGCGAGAGTTTAATCCCTAAATCTGTCCAAACGATTTTAGCATTTCCGTTTCGGGTAAGGTGCAGATTGGTTTCGCTTATTTCTTCGAGGATAGGCCCTATATTCGCTCCGTGAATAAATTCTGAAAATTTCTCCCAGTTAAATTTTTCATCTATCCGCTTATAAACAAGCCCTTCGCTACTATAATTCTGAAGCATTGCAAGGCGGAAAATCTCGGTACAATATTCCAAAAACTGCTTTTGTTTCTCCTTATTCCAAAGGCTTATCTCAGCCGCCCAGTGGATAATCTCCCTAAGGTATTGAGGCTTTTTCTTTACTTGAAAAGCATCTCTCACCCATTTCACAAAATAATGTTCAAACTCCTCATCAGAATGGGTATGCTCTAAAAGTTTAACGGCAGTATTCCAATTCCCTTGCGCTTGGTAGATAATGGCTTCTACTTGCCGCTCATCTAAGCTGGCGCTATGCAGCAGTACTTCTTTTATATCCTCATCTTTTATACGGGGTACATCGTAGATTTGAGTTCGGGAGAGAATCGTTTGCAGAAAGCTGTCCTGAGATTCAGAGGTGAGGATAATAATCGTTTTTTTTGGTGGTTCTTCTAAAAGTTTTAAGAATTTATTAGAAGCCTGCACATTCATTTTATCGGCTCGCCAGATGACGAGTATTTTATACCCTCCTTCGTAGCTTTTAAGCATTAGTTTAGAGGTAAGCTCCTCGATTTCGTCTACGGAAATAAAGAGTTGCTTATTTTCAGAGTAGAGTTCGTTTGACCAGTCTTCATAATCAAAATAAGGATTCCTCTGTGCTAATTCCCTAAACTGAGGAATAAAGTTTTTGCTTAGGCTTTTACCAGAAACGGAATAAGTAGGAAAGCTGAAATGCAAATCGAGATGAGAAAGGTGGTCTATTTTTGAGCCAGAATCTGGATTTTCATTAATGAAAATCTCTTTACAAAATGCTAAAACCAAAGGCAGAACTCCGTAGCCTTCATTACCTGTGAAGAGGAGTGCGTGCCCCACTCGGTTGTCTTTTATACTTTGCTGAAGCTGAGTTTTCAGGTCATTTTGCCCGATAATACTATCCCAATTCATAGTCCCAAAAGTAAGGATTATTTTAGAATTGATGGGCTCTGTGGGGCTTATTTCTTAATCAAAAATCTGCTTTACCACATCTAATGATTCAGGTTCTCGGAAGTTCGGGATATGATGCTGATAATAAATGATAATACTTTCGAGTAAATTTCGTCGCTCAGAAGAGGGGATAGAAAAATCATACGGCATATCTGATTGCAACACCCCTTTCCAGATTCTAGAAATCTCTGCACCGAAGTATTTATTATACATCGCATTTGTAAACCGCCCTTCTTCGGGGTTGAGAAAATCGCCTTCGCTTATATAAGGGCTCGCACCTAAGTTTTTTAGAAAATTTATCATAAAAATAAGGTGGCACTGATGGTCTTTGGCTTCTATTTTCGTTCTCAGCACGCTTATTTGCTCATAAAGATAGTCGGAGGGCGTTTCATTTTTTAGAATAATATTCAAAAAATCGGCAACAAAAAGCACGATGGACATAGCGCTGAAATCTTCATTACAATCTAAAATCCAGCAAGGCTCTACCGAAGAAATCGTCTTTAAAACATTGGATTTCTGCTGATGACTCATCTTAAAATACAGCTCATTTAATGGACTTAGATACGGCTTTTTCTTATTTTTCTTTGTATAGATATTCTTCACAAAGAGCGTCATAAAGCCCTGCTCTTTGGTAAAGCAGTTGAGTACGGCATCTTGCTCGCCATACTTTATTGCCGAAAGCATAAACCCGGTGCATATTTCCATCGAAGGGGGAATTGAATTAAGACTTCCAAAAATAGTTTTTTTATCATTTCTCAGCAAAAATCTCTGCCCTCGCCCTGCATTTAATCTGGTTTTGCTAGTGATAGCCGATTGTTTATATTTGCATTCGTAAAACTTCAATATGAAAAGAATATTCGCTTGCACCCTTGCAATTTCCCTCTGTCTAGCGTCTTGCAATAGAGATGATGACGATAGAGAGACCACAAAAGAAGTAGAAACCCTTGCAGAGCAAAATGCAAATGATGACCAAGCCATTGCTAAGTATCTCGACGAGCATTATCTCGATGCTCAAGGGCTCATCAAGGCTTTTAGCGCCACCGATACCTCTGATGATAATGAAACCAAGCTCTCTGCCCTCAACCCGCAAACCCTTCCGAGTGGCGTAGTCTATATCGTAAGGCAAGGCGCACAGCCAGCGAGCGGAACGGCTATTGGCGAGACGGATGTAATCCACTTAATGACAAAAACCACGACCTTCCTCTCTCGCAGAAAAGACGATGGAACGATGTCCTACGGCTCCGAGGGTACATTCATCAATACCATAGATAATTTTGGCACACCCGATAAAGACCCCTACTATTATTATGTGAAAAAATCTGTGCTCGATAAGGCGAGCAGCGATATCCAAAAGCAACGAAGCTATTACGAAATCGAGGGCTTTAAAGAGGCGCTAAAGCATTTCCAAGCATTTGACCAGGAAGATTCTGCGCCCTACAATCTTCAAGGGGTGATTATCGTCCCTTCTCGTGCGGCCTACGCCAGAGACCTCCACTATCCGAATAATATCTACCGAAACCGAAGTTTCGTATTCAACTTCCAAGTTTATCAATCCAAGGCGCGAACTTCAGCGGAGGAATAATATCTTAACAGGTGAGATGATTACTCTCTGTATAACAAATATTTATAGCATATATCCAGATGATATATGCTATTTTTTTAGTGAATTTTTTAGACATCAAATATAAATGAAAGACTTATCAGTATATTTTAATATTTAAAAAATTTAATTCTTTTTAGTAAGTGAGGATTCGTCTATCCATCGCTCTTTTGTATTGAGATCGAGAAGGTAGAGGATTTGCTTTTGCTCAGCCAGTAGGAGAGCTTTGGTGAGGGGGATAGATAGGGGCTTGGATTCTTGCTTATCCAGCCTTATAGAGATTAGATTTTTATTTGTCCTTACCATATCACCAGTAAAGATTTTAGAGGTAGTTTCTCCAGTTTTTTTATCATCAAAAACCTCTACCATTGTTACCAAATTACCTTTTAAGATGATAAAGTTTCGTTCTGTATACTCATCAAAGTCTTTTATGAGGATAAATTTTTTATCGCTAATATCAACATCTGTTTTAGCTATACGGAGACCTTTTTTAGCTTCAAGTATGGAGAGCAGTTCATCAAGTCTGGAAGATTGTGCCTGAGCAGAGAGGCTTGCAAGTAAAATAAACAGAAAAGCAAGAGGTTTTCTCATTCTATTATTTTTTGCAATGATAAATATTTTTTTGTATCATTACACAAAATTTTTACACTAAAATCAATTACCATAGAAACGAGTTATCAATGAAGAGAAAAATATTTATTCCTACCGCTTTGGGTATATTTTTTATGAGTTTAATTTCCTGCAAAAAGGAACAAATTCTCACCGAGAAATCAGAAGATAATCTTACCGATACTGCCTCTGTTGAGCACCTTGCGATAGATACAGCTACCTCTGCAATAGAGTGGAAGGGATTTAAGGTTTTCAAAACCGATAATATGAGCCATTTTGGTACGCTTAAATTCTTAGAAGGAGAGATAAAATTTAAGGATAATAAAGTAAAGGGAGGTGTATTCAGTGCAAATATGAAGACGCTGAAAAACACAGATCTCATTACAGATGAAGAGGGTAAAGCACAGCTGGAGGCTCATTTGAAATCCGATGATTTCTTTGCGGTGGAAAAATTCAGCACAGCGACTTATGAAATCACTAAACTAACGCCAACTGAAGATGGAGACTATAATACTATCCTCGAAGGGAAGATGACTATAAAAGGAATCACAAAACCTGTCAGTTTAAAGGCAAATATCATCATTAATGAAAGCTCGGTATCCATCTACTCTGAGCCTACCGAAATTAACAGGAAAGACTTTGGAGTAAGTTTTCAGTCGCCCGCAAAAGATCAGATAATAAAAGATGTAATGGAAATACAAATCGCCATAAAAGCACCTAAGAAATAAACAAAAAAAATAGATAATTATGAGTTTAACAGGAATTGAACCAAAAGAAATCTGGAATAATTTTTCTGCGCTTAATGAAGTGCCTCGACCTTCCAAGAAAGAAGAGAAAGTAATAGCATTTATTAAGAATTTCGGTGAGCGTTTGGGCTTGCCAACTACCGTAGATGAAGTCGGAAATATTATCATCAGAAAGCCAGCAACTCAAGGGATGGAAGACAGAACTCCAATCGTTCTCCAATCTCATATCGATATGGTCTGCCAGAAGAATGCCGATATAGATTTTGACTTTGAAACTCAAGGGATACAAATGTTCGTAGATGGAGATTGGGTTCGTGCAAAGGGGACGACCCTCGGAGCAGATAACGGGCTTGGTGTAGCTGCAATGATGGCTATCCTCGAGGCTAAAGACATCGCTCACCCAGAGCTGGAAGCCCTTTTTACCATAGATGAAGAAACAGGAATGACAGGTGCAATTAACCTTAAACCGAATGTGCTCAAAGGAGAAATCCTCTTAAATCTCGACACAGAAGAAGACGATGAAATAGACATCGGTTGTGCAGGTGGAGTAGATGTTACCGCTTTCCAGACCTATAAAACATTTGCCTCAACAGGTGAAATAGTAACAATTAGCATCAAGGGCTTACAAGGCGGCCATTCTGGGATGGATATCCACAAAGGGTTAGGAAATGCCAATGTCATTCTCGGTAGATTGCTTTTCAAAGGCTTAGAAGCAGGAACTGTACAGCTTATTTCCATTGATGGAGGAGGTCTCCGAAATGCGATTCCAAGAGAAGCCGTAGCTGTTCTTTCAGTTTCTAATGCAGCAGAGTTTATCCAAAAAATCAATGAATTAAAACTTGAAATCTTAGAAGAATTTTCATCTCTGGAAAAGGACTTAAGCATAGAAATTGAGAAAACTCAATCGGCATTGCAAGCCCTTTCGGCTGAGGATTCTCAAAAGATTATCCGAGTATTAAAATCCGCACATAATGGAGTTTACCGAATGTCTCCCGATGTTCCAGATCTTGTAGAAGCATCTAATAATATTGCAAGAGTAGAGCTCAATGAGGGTAAATTAAAAATCTTAAACCTTACGCGCTCTTCGGTAGATTCTTCTAAATATGACACCGCCAATCAGCTCAAAGCCACATTTGAATTGGGAGGCTTGGAAGTAGAATTTACAGGCTCCTATCCTGGATGGAAACCAAAGCCAGACGCAGAGATTATCAAACTAATGAAATCCATCTATGAGGAGAAGTTCGGAAGTTTGCCTCAAGTAGTGGCGTGCCACGCAGGTTTAGAATGTGGCATTATCGGGGCAAATTATCCTAAAATGGAAATGGTGAGCTTTGGACCTACAATAAAAGGAGCCCACTCGCCAGACGAAAGAGCGAGCATCTCTTCTACCCAGAAGTTTTGGAGCTTCCTGAAAGATATCTTGGCGAATATCCCTAAAAAAGCCTAAGAAATGAGCATTAAATCTCCTTTGGAATCTTTCCTTCGGGAGATTTCTTTTTATTAACATTCAATTAAAAACAATTGCTCCGTAGCGCATTTTCGTTTAATTTTGCACAAACCTAATCTAATGAGTAAAAAAAATACAAAGTACATCTTTGTAACAGGAGGTGTTACTTCTTCTTTGGGAAAGGGCATTGTCTCTGCATCCCTCGGCTTACTTCTAAAATCCAGAGGCTATAAAGTTACCATTCAAAAACTCGATCCGTACATTAACATAGACCCAGGTACGCTAAACCCCTACGAACACGGAGAATGTTATGTAACAGAAGACGGTGCCGAGACCGACCTAGACCTTGGGCACTACGAGAGATTCTTAAACTCGCCTACTTCTCAAAATAATAATGTAACGACGGGCAGAATCTACCAAACCGTTATAGAAAAAGAAAGAAGAGGCGACTTCCTCGGGAAAACCGTGCAGGTCATCCCACACATTACAAATGAAATCAAAAGGCGAATCACTATCCTCGCAAAGGAGGATTATGACATCATCATCACCGAGATTGGCGGCACGGTGGGAGATATAGAATCCCTGCCGTATATAGAGTCCGTTCGCCAACTCAAATGGGAGCTCGGCGAGAATAATTCAATGGTCATCCATCTCACCCTCCTGCCTTTCCTCGCTTCAAGCGGCGAGCTCAAAACCAAACCCTCTCAGCACTCGGTTCGCGCCCTTATGGAGAGCGGGATTATGGCGGATGTCCTCGTTTGCCGTACCGAGCACGAACTTACCAAAGATATCCGTGCGAAGCTCGCACAATTCTGCAATGTAGGCCTCGAGAATGTGATAGAATGTAAAGATATGAGCACCATATACGAAGTGCCTGTCTATCTACAAAAACAGAATTTTGATGATGTAGTTTTAAAGGAACTGGGGCTTAAATCCGATAAAAAGGCAGACCTCAGAGACTGGAATACCTTCCTCAAAAAGTATAAGAACCCTAAAAAAGCCGTAGAAATAGCTCTCGTGGGCAAGTATGTAAGCCTCCAAGACTCCTATAAATCTATCGCGGAAGCCTTTATTCATGCAGGAGCCGACTTAGAAACCGAAGTGAAACTCAGGTGGATCTACAGCGGAGACATTACAAAAGAAAATGCCTCAGAAATCTTTAAAGGAATCGACGGAATGCTCATAGCACCAGGTTTTGGAGACAGGGGAATAGAAGGAAAAGTCGTTGCCGCACAGTTTGCAAGAACCCACAATATCCCGCTGCTCGGCATCTGCCTCGGTATGCAGATTATGACGATAGAGTTTGCCCGAAATGTACTCGGACTAAGCGCCGCCAATTCTATGGAGTTTGATGTCTCCACCCCAGAGCCCGTAATCTCCATAATGGAAGAGCAGAAAAATGTGATCGATAAAGGCGGAACTATGCGGCTCGGTGCTTGGAAGTGCAAGCTAAAACCTGGCTCCCTACTTTCAGAAATCTACGGCACAAAAGACATCTCCGAAAGGCACAGACATAGATACGAGTTTAATTCCGAATACCAGTCCGCCTTCGAGAAGCACGGAATGATGCTCTCAGGAACCAATCCAGACACCGAACTGGCCGAAACCATCGAGCTGAAAGAGCATCCGTTCTACATCGGGGTGCAGTACCACCCAGAGTACAAAAGCACCGTAGAAAAGCCTCACCCCCTCTTCAAGGCATTGATAAAAGCCGCTATAAAAGACTAGAAACATAAGAAAATCGCCTCCTCAGAGGTGATTTTCTTGATTGATGAAGATTTGTCCACCACTTTCAAAGCAAAAATGAAATATTGATAAAAAATATAAAATTTCAGTTACTTCTATGTGGATTTTTATCTTTTGGCTATAAAAAAGTAGTTTTATATATTTGCTAATCAACATTAAATATTTATCGCTATGAAAGGTATTACTCCTGCTGTACTGGTTGCCGCTCTTTTCTTTAACTCCTGCGCTACCACCTCAAAAACAGCTAAAACTAAAACGGATAAAATGACTGCTACACAAGAATCGAAACAAAGTGAAAACCCTCTGATGAGGAAGAGTTCGCTTCAATTTGAAGCACCTGAATTTGATAAAATCAAAACTGAACATTTCAGGCCCGCATTTGATTTTGGATTGAAACAGCACAATTTGGAAATACAATCCATCGCTGATAATCCACAGCCTGCTACATTTGCCAATACACTGGAAGCATTGGAAAAAAGTGGTGAGGTACTGAAAAGGGCACAGATTATTTTTGGCAACCTTACAAGTGCAGATACCAACCCTGAACTTCAAGCGTTAGAGGAAGAGTATGCGAGTATTTTTGCGGCTCATAACGACAAGATTTATCTCAATGAAAACCTCTATAAAAGGATAAAATCCATTAGCCCACAAGGTCTAGATGCTGAAAGCAAAAGGCTTTTGGAAGTTTATCTTCAAAATTTTGAAATTGCAGGTGCTGGGCTTTCAACTGAAGCTAAAGAGGAGCTAAAGAATATTAATCAAGAACTCGCTACGCTCTCTACGCAGTTTGATTCTAAACTTTTGGAAGCAAGGAAAAATGGTGCACTTCTCATTTCTGATGTAAAAGAACTGGACGGATTGAGCCAAGATCAAATCTCTGCAGCAGCAAATGCCGCAAAAAAAGCAGGGCATCAAGGTTATCTCCTTAGCTTGCAAAATACTACTCAACAACCACTGCTTTCCAGCTTAAATAATCGGAAGACAAGAGAAAAACTCTTTAAAGCCTCTTGGCTTAGAGCAGAGAAGGGCGACAGTGCAGATACCCGAGAAGTAGTGGAAAAACTCGCAGCCCTTAGACTGAAAAAAGCCAATCTCCTCGGTAAAAAATCCTTCGCCGAATGGAAACTTCAAGATCAGATGGCTAAAACTCCAGCAGCTGCTACTCAACTAATGAAGCAAATAGCTAAACCCGCCGTAGAAGCAACCAAAAAAGAGCAGGCTGAAATTCAAAAGCTCATAGATGCAGAAAAAGGAGGCTTTAAAATAGAGGTTTGGGACTGGAATTTCTATGCAGAGAAAGTGAGAAAAGCAAAATTTGACCTCGATGAATCCGAAACAAAACCTTATTTTGAAATCTTTACTGTATTGGAAAAAGGTGTTTTCTATGCAGCAAATAAATTCTATGGAATTTCATTCAAGAAAAGAACAGACCTGCCTGTTTATCACCCAGATGTAGTGGTGTATGAGGTTTTTGATACTGATGGAAGCTCACTTGCATTATATTATCTCGATTTCTATACTCGGGAGAGCAAAAGGGGAGGAGCTTGGATGAATAACTTTGTGGAGCAGTCTTACCTCTTGGGAACTAAACCTGTAATTACCAACTGTTATAATTATGCAAAACCTGCCAACGGAAAACCATCGCTCATCAGTTTTGATGAAGTAGAAACCATATTTCACGAATTTGGACATGCGATACATGGGATATTTGCTACTCAGAAATACCCCTCGCTTTCGGGGACTAATGTACCGAGAGACTTTGTAGAATTTCCTTCACAAATCAATGAACATTTCGCTCTCGTACCTGAAGTATTGAAAAACTATGCTATTCATTATGAAACTAAGCAGCCCATTCCTCAAGCACTTGTAGATAAAATCTTAAAAGCAAGAACCTTTAATCAGGGCTATGCTACTACGGAATTGGTTTCTGCTGCAATGACAGATATGGCATGGCATACCATTACCTCTGAACAGGAATTGAAACCCGCTTTGGAATTTGAAAAATCTACGCTTCTCTCTAATGGATTTACGCTTCAAGCCGTACCACCGAGATACCACACACCTTACTTTGCCCATATATGGGGAGGAGGCTATTCTGCAGGATACTATGCTTATCTCTGGTCAGAAGTGATGGACTTAGACGCTTGGGAATGGATAAAACAGCATGGCCTCCTCACAAGAGAAAATGGTGACAGATTCAGAAAATACATTCTCTCCGTAGGGAATTCCATGGACTTAAACAAAGCTTACCGAAACTTCGCAGAGAGAGACCCAGACATAAAGCCTCTCTTACGAAGCAGAGGATTTATAAAATAGCTTTCATCTGATAAAAGGGCAGGAACCTCATTCTGCTCTTTTTCTTCGCTTATCAATTAATTAGAGATTATGAATTTATACATCATCAGCGGTTTAGGGGCAGATGCCAAAGTATTTAGCCGAATAAAATTCAATGAAAATATAAAACCCATACACATCGACTGGCTTATCCCCGAGAGGGAGGAGGATTTTTATCATTATATCGGCCGAATGGCAGAGAAAATTGATACCTCTGAGCCGTTTTACCTTTTGGGCTACTCGTTTGGGGGTATCGTGGCTCAGGAAATCAATAAACTGAAGCCCGCAGAGAAGGTCGTTATCCTTGGGAGCATCCGCTCGGATAAGGAAAAATCAAAACTCATAAAAGCAGGGATGCTAACCAAAATTCCAAAGCTCTTGCCTGAATCAGCCTTTGGTGAAAAGGCGATTCTCACTTATTCCTACCTGCGAAAGATGATTGAGCCGAAAAACCCAAAACTCCTCGAATATTTCCGAGTGCGAAATGCCTACTACCTGAAATGGTCTATGGAAAAAATAACGGAATGGCAAAGCGAGGAAACCCAAGGCGTAGTGCAGATAATGGGCGATAAAGACATCGTGTTTCCAATCAAAAATTCTAAGCCCGACTATATTATAAGGAATGGTACTCATCTCTTCCCACTAACTCATTCTGCCGAAGTTTCGAGGATTTTAAGGGAGGTTTTGTCCCCTTAAAAGACTTTATTATTAAATATAAAAAGAACAGCTACTCTGATGAGCAGCTGTTTTCTTTTAGTTTGGAGAGATTACTTTGCGGTAAGCTCTACCGTCATATCCACTTCATCTTTTATCACTAAATCTTTCATTGATGATTTATAAGTGATATCAAATTTCTGTCTGTCAAAGCTGAATTTATTAGACTTTATCTTTACTTCACCATTATCTACCGAAATCATTGCAGGGAAAGAGATGGTATTGGTTTTACCTTTTACAGTCAGTTTTCCACTGATGGTATGGGTAAAGTCCGTGCTTTTATTTTTCTTTACGGATGTAATCTGAAAGGTTGCAGTTGGGTACTTATCTACTTCGAAGAAGTCTCCATCTTTTAGGTGTGCATTAAGTTTTGTTTGCATATTTCCCGTTACATCTACAGCATTGATGCTCGTCATATCCAATACAAAAGTACCACCCACTACTTGATTTTTTTTCAAGGTTACAAATCCTGATTTTACATCTACTGTACCATCGTGAGAAGAGCCTTCGGATTTCATTACCTTATACCCCCACCAATGTACATTAGATGATGTTACTTTTTTTGACTGACCAAATGCCAGTGTGCTTACTAATACTAAGCCTAATGCTATTTTTTTCATTGATTTTAATTTTAAACTGATGCAAATATACAGCCTTTTTATGATTCTGATAAAAGCTCGCTGGCTATTGCCGTACAAGCTCTATCGAGGAGTTGATATACCTTTTCAAAGCCTTCTTTACCGCTATAATATGGGTCTGGAACTTCGCTAATACTATCTTCCAGTATATCTAAAATCAATGAGACCTTCTCCTTCTGCCTATCATTCTCAGCCATTGAAAGAACATTACTAAGGTTGCTCTTGTCCATACAGTAGATTCTATCAAACTCATCAAAATCCCATATTTGCAATGGTCTTGAGCGTTGATTAGATATATCGATTCCCTGTTCTTTTGCTATAGATATTGCTCTTTCATCAGGTATTTCCCCTTTGTGAAAGGCACTTGTACCAGCCGAATCTACTATAAAATTTTCAGGGAGTTTAGATTTTAATATCCCTTCTGCAAGCGGACTTCGGCAGATATTTCCTAAGCATACCATTAATATTTTCATTCTTCTGATGTATTAATTTTTGCCCTCAAAAGTACTTATTTCTATCTAAAAAATCATCCTTAATACTGATAATGTGAGTTTAATTACAATTTAGCAAATGAAGATTTCAATTATAAACTTTAATAAAATGCCTTACCTTATAAAGGTGATATTTACCTATATTTGTGCCCTATATTAGTAAATTATGAAAACATTAGACAGTATAGATTTACAGATATTAGATATTTTACAAAGAAATTTTTCTACCCCTATAAAAGAATTATCAGAAAGGGTAGGACTGTCTTTCACACCCACTTATGAGCGTATAAAAGCTCTTAAAAAAAGTGGACTTATCCTGAGAAATGTAGCTGTTGTAGATAGAGAAGCTCTGGGCTACAACATTATGTCTTACTGCTATGTAACGCTTAAAGAGCAGTCAATCGATAGAATCCGTGAATTTGAAACCAAAGCAAGCGAGAAACAACAGATATTGGAAGTAATCCGCCTCTCTGGACAGTATGATTATATGATGAAAATAGTTGCCAAAGATATTAATGACTACAATAATTTTATGATGAAAATCATTGCTGAGCTATCGAATATCGGAAACTATAGCAGCTCAATTGTACTTTCTGTAGTAAAGAGCGAAACCAGAATACCAGTAACAAACCAAGAAAAAGAATAGAACAAATGAACTTAATTATTCGCCTGCTCATCACGGCGGGAGTGTCGTATGGGCTTACTTATTTTATGTCAGGAGTAGCCTTTAATGATGGATTTAAAACCGCAATCATCTTCGCTGTGGTTTTAGGGCTTGTCAACACCTTTATAAAGCCCATCCTCAAAATCATCAGTATGCCGCTTACTGTTATTAGCCTTGGGCTATTTGCCCTTGTCATCAATACCGTTACCATCCTCATCGCAGATTATTTTATAGATAATATGAAGATTGATGGCTTCGTAACGGCGTTTATTTTTAGCGTTCTCCTATCGATTTTCACCTCCATACTCAATGGAATTTTTGTAGATGATTAAAAAACTTTAATAATAAAAATGAAACTAAAACATAGCATCGTAGCTCTTGCAGCTCCTTTTCTGATGAATGCACAGCAGGTAATGACACCAGAAATCCTCTGGAGTCTTAATAGATTAGGTGTAGAAACCGTTTCCCCATCTCAGTCTGAACTGATTTATAAACTGAGCAAAACCGATATCCAAACCGAGAAAACCAAGTCGGAAATTTATTTTCTCAATCTTCTCAATGGAGGAGCTTCGCATAAGATAGATTTAGGTAAAAAATCATTAATCCAATGGGATAAAAATGGAATTTATGCTCAGGAAGGCGGGAAGATTTACCGCTCCAAAGACAAGGGAAGTTCTTGGGAAGAATTTTACACCATCGGAGAGGTAGATCATATTATTATCTCCCCAGATGCAAAGAAAATTGCTTTCAGCAAAGAAGTTTTGGTAGAAAAACTTTTGGGTAAGGACAAGCATTCTGACCTTGAAAAAACTTCGGGTCATATTTATACGGATCTCAATCACCGGCATTGGGATTATTTTAATGAAGGCAAGTACAACCATATCTTCGTTGTAGAAGTTTCTCAATCGGTAGATACTGCTAAAGACTTGCTCGAAGGTAAGGCTTGGGACTCTCCTCAGCGACCTTTCGGTGGAAAGGAAGACTTCCTTTGGAGCCCAGATTCTTCACATCTGCTCTTCGTGATGAAACCTCTGGAGGGCATTCATTACGCTAAATCTACCAACACAGATATTTTCTCCTACAGCCTTTCTTCGGGGGAAATAAAGAACCTCACCGAAACTAACAAAGGCTATGATACAGACCCTAAATTCTCTCCCGATGGGAAGCTTTTGCTCTGGTTTAGTATGGCGAATGATGGCTATGAATCCGACAAAAAAGACATCAAAATAATGAACTGGGCTACGGGCAAAGTCATTAATCTTACTGAAAACTGGGACGAAATTGTAGGTGGAAATGCCTTCTTTGCAAGTGAAAAGATGATTTACTTCACCGCAGCAATGAAAGGAAGCGTTCAGCTTTTCTCATTGGATATTCAGACTAAAAAGATTAAGCAAATCACCAACGGAAATTTTGATGTGAATGCAATCTATGCGCTCAATAAAAATCAGCTTTTGGTCAGCAGGGTAGATATTAACCATAATGCCGATTTGTTCTCCATAGATTTGAAAAACGGTGCTATGAAGCAGATTACCGCTGTGAATAAAGATACTTATACCAAGCTCTCTCAGGGTAAATCTGAGCTTAAAATGGTAAAAACTACTGACGGTAAGGAGATGGGGGTATGGTTCCACTATCCACCGAACTTTGATCCGAACAAGAAATACCCTGCATTGCTTTATTGTCAGGGTGGCCCACAGTCTCCCGTTACCCAGTTTTTCAGCATTAGATGGAATTTCGCTCTGATGGCAGCTAATGGATACATCATCATAGCCCCTAACCGAAGAGGAATGCCTGGCTGGGGAGTAAAGTGGAATGAGGATATCTCCAAAGACTGGGGCGGCCAGCCAATGAGAGACTACCTCTCTGCTGTAGATTATGCGAAAACCCTCCCGTATGTAGATGGCGATAGAGTAGGGGCTGTGGGAGCAAGCTATGGAGGCTATTCTGTACTAATGCTCGCAGGGATTCACGAAAACAGATTTAAGACATTCATCTCTCACAATGGTTTATTTGATATGAAATCTTGGTCGCTCACCACTGAAGAACTTTGGTTTGCCGATTGGGATTTGGGAGGGAACCTCTACTCTCAGCCGCTTCCGAAGTCGTTTACTGATTTCAATCCGAGCAACTTTATCTCCAAATGGAATAAACCGATAATGATTATCCAAGGCGGGATAGACTATCGCGTACCTTATGAACAGGGGCAGGGAGCCTTCCAAGCAGCAAGGCTGAAGGGATTAAAATCTAAATTCCTTTATTTTCCTAACGAGAACCACTGGGTACTCAAACCTCAGAACGGTATCCTTTGGCAACGCGAATTTTTCTCTTGGCTAAAAGAGACTTTGTAAATAATCAGCTACTAGATTAAAATAAATAATTATGAAAAAGATTTCAATTTTAATGTTCCTTGCTTCGGCAATGGTTTTCGGTGCTCATTCTATTGAAAAAAATGCTGAAACATCAGCAGGCCTGATCTCTAAAACCTCCGATTATGCTACTTGTCCTGCGGAGAAAGCATCTGTTGATATTCAAAACATTGGGCTTTCTACCTCGCCACAGATAAGCGGAGAAGAATGGCTAAAAAGTATTTTCAAATGCAAAAATTCATCAAAATATTGCTTCCCAAATCAAGAAAAAGTCTGTACCAAGCGCTTCCTCCG
>ERZ772827.431-NODE-431-length-23282-cov-7.215697_pt1 | contig 23282 bp, 16 predicted proteins | sample MGYA00580850_ERZ772827 | MGnify/ENA primary metagenome ERZ772827 (study PRJEB29015, sample SAMEA2737950) | human oral metagenome | biome: human oral; feature: human-associated habitat; material: dental | place: China | collected 2145 ... | reverse complement strand
TGCAAAGGTAAGACGAAAAACTAATACCAACCAAATCTCAAGGAGAAAAAGGTGCTGAGAGCAGGCTCTGAGTGCTATCCATCACCCCTTATAACAGCCAATTACAGAAGCCAAAAGTTTTTTCTCACTCAAGGGGAATTGGGGGCAGGAAGGGGCATTAGACGAGCGCGGGGCAAGGTGGCGGGGCGGAGAAAAGGGGATTTGGGGGCGGTCTTGAGGGCTGGTGAGGTAGCGGAATGGGGATTGAGAGGAGGCAAAGGACTTGCCCAAAGATGATGAGCGGCTTATCCAAAAGCCTCGCGGCCCCGCTTGGCCAGCACTGACCGATATCAGTCACAACGCCCACTGACGGCAGTCACGGCACTGACCGACGCCAGTCAGCACAGCGAGAGATAGCAGTAAAGGCCGCTCCCCCACAAGGCTCGATGAGCTTTGCGGGGGAGCGGCCTTCCTTTATATATACGCGACGAGGGGAATCGCTATAGGCGAGGGCGGAGCTCGGTATGTCTAAGAGCGGGGGTGCGGCGGGAGCTAGGGGCGGCTGGGGAGCTCCTCGAGGCGCGGGGCGAAGCCCAGTTGGCGCGCCAGCTCGGCATCCTGCTCCAAGCGCTCCCGATAGCGAAGCGCCGCGGCGCGATCCGTGAAGCCCCAGACGCGGAGCCCCTGCCGCCCCGCCTGCTCGTGGGGGTTGAGCTCGAGCAGCTGCTGGGTAAACTGGCTGTAGTGGTAAGCTGTGAGGAGGAAATAGACTTCGTAGAAGGCCAGCCGTAGTCCCGTGGGGAGGGGGAGGAAGTAGCTCGGGATGACTTCGGCAGTCGCCTTGGGTCGCACCTCACGCGGGGAGGGAGGGAGGCTGTCGGGCTTCGTCCAATCGAGCTCGGGCGGCGCGATGGGGAAGGCGCCGGGCTGACGACCTGCCGCAAGCTGTCGCAGCAGGCCCGCCACCAAGGGCTGCAGCGCGGAGGCTGGGTAGCGCTGCTGGAGCTGGGTGAGGCGCTCGCGGAAGGCGGCGACCCGCCCCTCCTGAGCCAGCAGCAGCGCGGAGAGGAGCTCGGCCTGCACGCGCGCCGTCGTGTCCAGCCGCTCTCCGAGGAGGCTGTCCAGCAGGGGACGCGCCTCCTGGCTGCGGCCTGCTCGATAGGCCTCCAGCGCCCGATCGTAGCGGGAGGAGCGAGGGGAGGATACAGCTATAGAAGGCATGGGGGTGAAGGGCGTAAGGGGCGAAGCCGCGGGGAGACTCTGGACGAGGCGGCTGTAGTAGCGGCGCAGCTGGGAGCGGCGCTCACGATGCAGGAGCCCAGGGAGCAAGGCGCGGGCAGCGGGATAGTCGCCCGAGGCCACGGCTAAGGCTAGCCGTGCCGTATAGCCCTCGAGCTGCTGGAGGGCAGGGCTGGCGGCGCGCTCCAGGTCCTCGATCAGTAGCGCAGCCTCCGCCGTACGCCCCGCCTCAGCATAGAGCCGCGCCAGCCACAGCGAAGCCGCGGCGTAGGGCTCGGGCTCGGTGAGGTAGCGCTGACGCATCTGCTCCAGCCGCTGCTCGGCCTCGGGAAGCTGCCCGAGGAAATAATGGCTCTGCCCGAGGAGCAGCCAGGCGCGCCACAGGACGGGATTGTGCTCCTGCCGCATCTGGGCCGCCAGTGCCTTCGGATCACGCCGCCAGCCTGGCGACTTCGACGGGCGCTGAGAGAGGCTGTGCTCGGCGATGGCTAGCTGCGCCTTGTCCCGCGCACGAAGGAAGAGCGCCCGCACGGAGTCCCGAGCTAGCGGCACATAATAGGTCGAAGGATGGAGGGGAAGGGTGTCGGGGAGCGTAGCTAGGAGCTTAGCCTGCCCCTCGGCGAGCGCCTCTTCGCCATGGTAGAGGACGTTGTAGCGTGTGGTGAAGCCCTGCCAGAAGCGCGTCCAGGGGGTCGTCCGCCGTCGTGAGCAGGAGGCTGAGGCCAGGGCGGCCACTAGGAGGACGAACGCTAGGGAGCGCCTTAGCCGCGTGTGCCTCGTCGCTGGAGCATGCGTACACATTTGCCTAGAGCGAGGAAGAGGAAGAGCAGCAGGATGATCAGCACACCCGAGGGGACGGCGATGAGGTAATAGCTCAGGAGCAGTCCCCCGACATTGGCCACGAGGCAGAGCAGTACCGAGCCAATGATGATGCGGCGGAAGGAGGCGGTGAAGAGCCCCACCGTAGTCTGCGGCAGCGTCAGCAGCGAGAGCAGCAGCATAATGCCCACCGAGCGTATCGTCAGTACCAGGCTGACGGCCACAAGGATCAGCAGGAGGCGCTCCCAGGCCTCGACACGCAGGCCGCGTGTACGGGCAAAGTCGCGGTCGAAGGCTAGGTACAGGATCGTATGATAGCGCCAGGAGAAGAGCAGGATGAGCAGCGTCGCCAGCGCTGCCAGCGCCCAAAGGTCACTGGTCGTGACCAGGAGGATATTGCCGAAGAGATAGGAGGGCAGGCTGCTCGCGTAGCCTGGGGTCAGCGTCATGAAGAGGACGCCAAGGGCCATACCGAGGGCCCAGATGCTGGCGATGGCAGAGTCCTCGCGGATGCCTTCGCTGCGGCTCATGCGTCCGATGGAGAAGGCGGCCAGCACCGCCGCCCCCGCCGCGGAGAGCAGCGGAGGGATGCCGAGGTAGAGCCCCAGCCCGATGCCCCCGAAGGAGGCGTGCGTGATGCCGCCGCTGACGAAGACGATGCGGCGCACGACGATATAGGCCCCGACGATGCCGCAGACGAGGGCCGTCAGCAGCGATGCCAGGAGCGCATTCTGGAAGAACTGGTAGCCGAAGATCTCCATCCTCTACCTCTATCCCTATACGATGCGGCCTACGGACTTAGCCTCGGCCCTTAGGCAGCCGCTTCCTCGGGGCGTCCGTGCAGGGCGTGTGCCGCACGCTGCTCCCCTACCAGCAGGTAGAGCTCGGGGCGCAGCGCCTCGGGGAACTCGAGCCCACGTAGCTGCAGGCTCCGCACCCAGGGCGACACCTCGTCCTCCTGCAGCGAGAGCAGGACGTCGCGGAATTCCTCCACGGCGGCCTCGCTATAGGCCTCGGGGCTCGTGCCGCGGTAGCGGTCCAGCTCCTCGTCCTCGTAGTAGACGATCTCGGGACTGACGGCCGCCAGCAGGCTGTCGGCCTCGCAGGTGGCGTGCTGTCCGCAGCAGCCCTCAGCCGGAGCGACGTACTCGGGCTCGGGGGCGACGTATTCGCCGCGGTCGATGCGGCGCTGGCGGCTACGTGCCTGCAGACTGCTGACGATGGCGGCGGCAGCCCCCAGCAGGACGAGGGCCGCGATGATGACGATGATTCCCATTATATATAATGTACGCTTGAGATGATACCTGGCTATCCCTTGCCCCCTCCTCTTGGGGGAGCTTAGCGCTCGGTGGCGCCTTGTCTCTATAGGAATAGTACGGGCGCAAAGATAGTTCATTATATCTTTGCAGGTATGACGCAGGACATCAGACCCCAAGACATCGCAATAGCCTCATACGACTACGAGCTCCCCGAGGAGCGCATCGCCAAGTATCCCCTCGAGGAGCGCAGCCAGTCGCGCCTCCTCATCTGGCGCGGCGGCGACATCGCCGAGCGCCACTTCTACGACCTCCCGAGCGAGCTGCCCGAGGGCACTGTACTGGTGCGCAATGACTCGAAGGTCATCCGTGCGCGCCTGGTCTTCGCCAAGGACTCCGGGGCACGCATCGAGATCTTCTGCCTTGACCCCTCGGCTCCGACGAGCTACGAGCGCGCGCTGGGCTCGACGACGGGCTGCAGCTGGCACTGCATGATAGGCAATGCCAAGCGCTTCAAGCTCGGCAGCTCCGTCACCGCGAGCCTCGAGGGCGCCAAGGGCCGCGTGACGCTCCGCGCTAGCCGCATCGCCGAGACGGAGGTACACTTCGACTGGGACGAAGAGGCCTACAGCTTCGGCGAACTGCTGGAGCTCCTCGGCATCCTCCCTATCCCACCCTACCTCAACCGCGCCACCGAGGAGCGCGACCTCAAGACCTACCAGACGGTCTACGCCGCACATGAGGGTTCGGTAGCAGCACCGACGGCGGGGCTGCACTTCACCCCCGAAGTCTTCGCCGCCCTAGAGGCACGCGGGACGCAGGTTGTGGATGTGACGCTGCACGTAGGGGCAGGCACCTTCCGCCCCGTCAAGGCCGAGCAGATCGGCGACCACGAGATGCACGCCGAGCTGATCAGCGTCAGCCGCGCCACCCTCGAGACGCTGCGCGCCGCCCTCGGGCGCATCATCGCCGTGGGGACGACCTCGGTGCGCACGCTGGAGAGTCTCTACCACCTCGGCGTGCAGCTGCACGCAGCCCCCGCGACGCCTGCCGAGGCGCTGCACATCTCGCAGTGGCAGCCCTACGAGGTAGGCTATCCGCTGAGCCCTGAGGAGGCCCTCTCGAGCCTCATCGCTTGGCTGGATGCCCACGGCGAGGAGCAGCTGGTCTTCCCCACCAGCATCATCATCGCCCCGAGCTACCGTTACCAGCTGATCCGCGGGATGGTGACGAACTTCCACCAGCCGCACAGCACGCTGCTGCTGCTGATCGCGGCACTCGTCGGCGAGGACTGGCGCCGCATCTACGACTACGCCCTCAGCCACGACTTCCGCTTCCTCAGCTACGGCGACAGCTCACTGCTGCTGCCTTAGCACGGGCACACTATAGACCTATAAGCAAAGGCCAGGGGGCGCTGCGATCGACTGATCGCAGCGCCCCCTGGCCTTACTGGGATAAGGGCGGCTAGCGGCTCCGAGGTGGGCAGCTAGCGGCGGTGGGTATGGCGGTAGAGGTCGGGGAGGATGGCCTCGAGGAGGTCCAGGACGTGCTCGAAGCCCTCGGCGCCGCCGTAGTACGGGTCGGGCACGTGGTCGCGGGCGGGGCGCTCCGACCACTCGGGCAGCAGGGAGACCTTCTCCTGCAGTTCGGCTGTCGGCGCGAGGGCTAGGAGACGCTCCCTATTCTGCTCGTCCATCCCGATGATGTAGTCGTAGTAGAAGAAGTCCTCGTAGCTGATGGGACGCGAGCGCGAGTCCAGCGTGTAGCCACGGCGAGCAGCGTGGGCACGCATGCGTCCATCAGGCAGCTCGCCCTCATGGACGGCGATGAGCCCTGCGGAGTCGATCTCGTAGTCCTCTGCGGCACCCTGCTCGGTGACGTAGTGGCGGAAGACGCCCTCGGCCGAAGGGCTGCGGCAGATATTGCCGAGGCAGACGAAGAGGACGCGCACGGGACGCTGCTCCTCCTGGGGGGCAGTGCTGAGCTTAGGGAAAGGCATAGCTATTGGATCTATCGTGGATAAAGCTGCGTGCAGCACAGTGCCGAGGCTCGAGGCCCCGAGGGCTGTGCTGCACGCGTATTAGGAGCGGTCTTAGGCTAAGGCCTACTCGACGGCGAGATCACCGATATTGACCTGCTCGACGTCGCCTACCAGCTTAGTCACCACCAGGCGCAGCGTCTGTCCCTTCGTCCCCGCGGGGAAGTCTACGGCGACGGGGATGGGGTTGTTGCGGATGTTGGCGAACTCTCCCGCCGCTACGCGCTTGCCATCGACATAGAGTTCGTAGCCCTGGATGTGCCCCTGCGCATCACGCTGCTGGGAGGGCGTGTAGACGAAGCGCGTGAGCGGACGCGCCTCGGGGAACTCGATCGCCAGCGAGCGGACGCCCTTGCCGAGACGTGTCTCCGTGCGTCCCGAGCCATCGAAGAGGGCGACGTGCTGCGCGGGGCTGAGCCCCGGCGTGACGAACTGGCTCGAGGAGTAGCCCGAGCGGTAGCGCAGCTCTGGCTTATCCTTATTCACCTCCGTAGAGACACGCGCGACGAGCTCGACATGGTCGCCGGGCAGGTAGACAGGACGGGTATAGGTCTGCCATGGGCCCTGCTTACCGCCCGTGAGGAGGGCGTACTCGAGCTTGGCATCACGGCTGAGGCTCGTCAGGTAGAGGCTATCACGGCTGTCGCGGCGTACGCTCGGCGCCTCCAGTACCTCGGGCACGAGATAGGCAGCGACCTCGGAGAGCAGCACGGGGCCACGCGACTCGAGGACCGTCACACGCAGCTGCTTAGCCTCCACGGGACGGAAGCGCAGCAGGCGCTTGTAGCCTATGGTCGTCAGCGAGTCCTGCGTATCGATAGGGCGGAACTGTCCATCGGCGCCTGCCGTCTCGACGCGGAAGCGCGCCACACGCTGCCCCAGAGCGATGGGCTCCTGCAGCATCAGGTTATTGATCTGTGTGGCGCGAGGCAGGGAGAAGGTAAGGTTCACCTCGCCCGAGCCCTCGGCAGCCGCCCAGTAGGTATTGGTCTGACCGTCGAGGAGCTGCTGTGGAGCGAAGGCCTTACCCGTGCGCTGGCTCGAGGCCTGGACGGAGGCACCGCTGAGGAGGTTGTGGCGGAAGCCCGCCTTGAGGTGATCGTGCCAGGCCACGATGTTGATCGAGTCCTGCGCAGGGACCTTCCCGCGGAGGTCGATGGGGAAATTGAGCAGTAGGTTGGCATTGCGCCCGACGCTCTGGTAGTAGAGGTTGACGAGGTTGGCTACAGAGCGTACCTGCTGGTCCTCACGGGCGTGGTAGAACCACCCTGGGCGCACGCTCACATCCACCTCCCCGGGGAGCCAGTGCTTGGCATCGCGCATACCCCACTGAGCCTCGGTGTGGTGCTTCTCCTTATCATAGTCGTACATCGCCCAGTTGGTCTGCCCAGCCCAGCCGCGCTCGTTGCCGATCCAGCGGATGGTAGGCTCGGTGCCGCCGAAGATCATCATATCGGGGTTGTTGCGGTAGAGGATCTCGGCCGCCACGTGGTAGCCGTAGTAGCTCTTGGGGTCGATCTGGCGTGCCTCGCGCGCACCGCCGTAGTAGCCCGTACCACCGTTGGCACCGTCGAACCAGAACTCAAAGAGCTGTCCGTACTGCGTGGAGAGCTCGCGGATCTGCTCGTGGTAGATCTTCTGATAGGCCTCCTTGCCGTAGCCCGCATTATTGCGATCCCAGGGCGAGAGGTAGAGGCCGAACTTCAGCCCATACTTCTTACACGCGCGGCTCAGGTCGCCGACGAGGTCGCCCTTGCCACCCTTCCAAGGGCTGTTCTTGACGGAGTAGTCCGTCGTCTTGGTGGGCCAGAGGCAGAAGCCATCGTGGTGCTTGGCCGTGAGGATGACGCCCTTCATGCCTGCGCGCTTGAAGGTGCGCACCCACTGCTCGACGTCGAGGAGCTCGGGGGCGAAGGTGCTGCTGGGCGTGTCGCCGTAGCCCCACTCGAGGTCGTTGAAGGTGTTGAGCCCAAAGTGGACGAAGGCATAGGTCTCCAGCTCCTGCCAGGCGAGCTGCGCCTTAGTGGGCACGGGCCCCACGGGGGCGGGTGTCTGAGCGCTGAGGCTCGCCGCGGAGAGCGCGGCACTGAGCGCCAGGAGGCTTAGTTTCTTCATAGGTGTGTCTCTATACATTAGTGTTTGTACTTGCGTTTGTTCTCCTCGCTGAGGAGGGCAGCGGGATCGGCCAGCGTCGCCGTCACGAGCTCGCTGAGGCTCTGGATGAAGGCGGGGCTGCTATTGAGGCAGGGCACGTAGCTGAAGCGCTCACCGCCCTCCCGCTCGAAGATGCCGTGGTAGTAATCATCGATCTCCTGCACCGTCTCCAGGCAGTCACAGACGAAGCCTGGGCAGACCACCACCACACGCTTCACGCCCTCGGGCACAAGCTGGTGGATACGCTCACTCATATAGGGGCGCATCCACTCATGGATACCGAGGCGCGACTGATAGACCAGCTCCACCTTGTCGGGGGCTAGCCCCAGGTCACGGCAGAGGTAGTCCTTGGTCTCCTCGCACTGCAGGCGATAGCAGTCCTCCTCGCCCCAGCGCTCGTGCCAGGAGCGGCGGGAGGCACAGCCCCCGACGACGCCGTTGTCATGGCGGCAGGCCTTGGGGATGTGCGAGGTGGGTATGCCGTGCATGGAGACGATGAGCCGATCGAAGGGCTCCTCCAGATACGGCCGCACGCTCGCCGCCAGCGCCTCCCGGTAGTGCTCGTCGGCATAGAAGGGCGCCAGGAGCCTCACCCTCAGATGTCCGAGGCCGAGGCGGCGCAGCTCGGAGAGGGCATAGGCCACCGCCGTCTCGTAGCTACTGCGGGCGTAGTGGGGATAGAGCGGCGCGATGACCAGCTCCTCGAGGGCGGGCATGGAGGCTAGGGCCTCGAGCGCCTCACCCGTCGTCGGGCTGCCGTAGCGCATACCGAGGGCCACGGGCTCGTGCCTGAGGGCGCTGAGCTGCTCGGCGATGGCTGCACTGTGCGTGATGAGGGGGAAGTTCTGGGCACGCTCATCCCAGATCGTGGTGTAGCTCTCGGCCGAGCGGGGCGCGCGGCGCGGGACGATCATCTTCTTGACCAGCAGGTAGCGCACCCACTGCGTGAGCCCGATGACGCGCCTATCCATGAGGAACTCATCGAGATAGCGGTGGACGTCCTCCACGGCGGGGCTGTCGGGGCTGCCGAGATTGAGCAGCAGCACCCCGCGGCGTGCGTCCTGGTACTCCCCGCCATAGAGGCAGGGACGGGGAGCTGGGGAGTAGTGCTTAGTCATGCTCTTCTGCGGCTAGCTCCTCGGTCTCGGCACTGTAGTCCTGGAAGAGGAAGTCGTTGTAGGGGAAGCGCTGCACGTGGATCTCCTTGACGCTGTCGTAGAGGCGCTGCTTGAGCTGCTCGATGCCCTCCCCCGTACGGGCGGAGATGAAGACGCAGCCCGACTCGCCGAGCTGGGCCATCCAGCTCGCCTCGAGCTCGGCGCGGCTGACATTGCGCTGCGTACGCTCGCTGAGGTCGTCGGCCTGCTTCTCCTCGTAGGTGAAGGCATCGATCTTATTGAAGACTAGGATCACGGGCTTCTGCTCCCCGGCCATGATCTCGCTGAGCGTCGTAGAGACGACCTGGATGTGCTCCTCGAAGTTGGGGTGCGCTATGTCCACGACGTGCAGCAGCAGATCGGCCTCACGCACCTCATCGAGCGTACTCTTGAAGGACTCGATGAGCTCGGTGGGGAGCTTGCGGATGAAGCCCACCGTATCGCTCAGCAGGAAGGGGAGGTTGTGGACGATGACCTTGCGCACCGTCGTATCGAGCGTGGCGAAGAGCTTGTTCTCGGCGAAGACTTCGCTCTTGCTCAGGACGTTCATCAGCGTGGACTTGCCCACGTTGGTATAGCCCACGAGGGCGACGCGCACCAGCTTGCCGCGGTTCTTGCGCTGCATAGACATCTGGCGGTCGATGACCTTGAGCTCCTCCTTGAGGTGGGCGATGCGGTCCTGGATGAGGCGCTTATCCGTCTCCAGCTGGGTCTCCCCAGGGCCGCGCATCCCTACCCCACCGCGCTGGCGCTCGAGGTGCGTCCATAGGCGCGTCAGTCGGGGCAGCATGTAGCGGTACTGGGCGAGCTCGACCTGCGTCTTGGCGTAGGCCGTGGTGGCGCGGGCGGCGAAGATATCGAGGATGAGGCTCGTGCGGTCGAGGATCTTGACCTTGAGGACGGCCTCTATATTGCGGAGCTGCTTGGGCGTGAGTTCGTCGTCGAAGATCACCAGCCCGATCTCCTGCTCCTCGACATAGAGGCGGATCTCCTCGAGCTTGCCCTTGCCGACGAAGGTGACAGGGTGCGCCTGGTCGATGCGCTGGGTGAAGCGCTGGACAGGGTGCACGCCGGCGGTGCGGGAGAGGAAGTCCAGTTCATCGAGGTACTCCCTCGACTGGGCCTCGCTCTGCTGGCGAGTAATTAGGCCGACGAGGACGGCCTCCTCGCTCTTGGCTTCGGTTATAATGAAATCTCTCATATACTTAACAAAAATACGACTTCTCCGCCACTTGGCACCGAGGGCGCCTAATGGCGCTCGAGGGCATCGCCTCCGAGGGGATGTGGCGGCCGTAGCCTGCGCGACTCGAGGGCGAAGGAAGCAGCTCGCGCTCAAGCACACTACGAGGAACGAGCGAAGCCCTCCACAAGGAGGCGAACGCTGCAGGCTAAGGCGGGCGCGGCTGAGGGATATCCGTCAGCGCTCTGAAGGGTATCAGTCAAGGGGTGTGAGGGATATCAGTGACGAGGCCGAGGGATATCCCTCAGCGCCGAGAGGAGTATCCCTCAGGGAAGCGGGGGATAGCGGTTCGGGAGGCAGGGGCAAGGCTCGGGCTGCAGGCACAGGCCTAGGGGAGCGCTGGGCGGGATGAGGGAGCAGGCGCTGGGAGCTGCAGGGAAAGAATGCAGCGGGGCGAGAGTGCACGCGCTGAGAGCTGTGGCGGGAGGGTGCTGGGAGCTGCAGGGGAAGGGTGCGGAGGGGCGAGGAGGAGGGATGCTCCGAGCCGTGGGGGAGCGGCCTCGGTATGCACACTCGGAGCACTTGTGTGCAGGGAAAAAGCGGATAAATTTCCTTATTCGTAAAGTTTGGCTTACATTTGCAGAGGTAAGGACACCTTTGTCGTCACCTATTAAACCAACCGTTAGCAATGTTACAGGAATTCACCCTCAGCCGAGGTCGCGCAATCATCAACTTCACCTCGAAGTACTGCGACAACCGCCGCAAGATCCTGACCAGCTACGCCTATGGCCGCGTAGTCGAGTCCTTTATCTACTATCTCAAGAAGGACAACCCCGTTATCTTCAAAGCCTTCAGCAAGGGCTTCGAGAGCGAGGACCAGCTCATCCGCTCTTTCATGGAGGTCATCCGCCTGCTCAGCGTGTGCAGCGTCGAGGAGCTCCTAGAGGTAAACAACAAGTATGCTCCCTTCTTCGAGGACCGCGACCTCTTCCTCGAGGTCATCGAGCTCCTCTACCACTACTGGCGCCGCATGGAGCGCATCGTCGTCGTCCATAACCAGCGTCAGGGCGATGGCGTGCAGAATGTACGCTTCGTGCAGGCCTACGAACTCTTCAACGAACTGATCCTAGCCATCTACCGCCGCACCAAGGAGGTAGTCAACGGCTTCGCTAGCCAGGTCTACCGCCAGACGACGGCGGGCGCCAACGCTGGGCTCATCCTCAACGACGTCACCTGGAACAGTCCCCTCGAGTACAAGGGCCTCACCGGGATCCCCTTCATTAACTCCGTCCTCATCAACCCGCCCTACGTATCCTACACCAAGAAGAATACGCGCGACGGGATCTTCAGAGAGCAGACGCTCAACCCCGTAGCCAGCATGATCCTCAACGAGGACGACTGGTTCCTCTTCCCCGCTAAGGTCGGCGACCTGCTGGCCTTCGTCTACTTCCACAAGGACTTCATGTGCCACGGGCTCGGACTGGCCAACCTCTTCGAGCTCGCCAAGCAGGACGAGTACGTAGGGAAGAAGCCCGACATGATCTACATCTTCGGTTACCCCGACGGGCACGAGGAGAAGCGCACCTTCTACTACAAGGATAAGAAGAACGACATCCTCGTGGGCTATGCCAACTACTGCGACGATATCGACTACTTCGGCTACATGAAGAAGATGCTGCTGACCCTGCACAACATCAAGCAGATGGAGCGCGGCAAGCTGCCTATCCACGGCGCTATGGTCAACATCATCCTGAAGAATGGGCGTGAGGCCAATATCATCATCATGGGTGACAGCGGTGCGGGGAAGAGCGAGAGCCTCGAGGCCTTCCGCACGCTCAACGAGAAGTACATCCGCCACATGCGTGTCATCTTCGACGACATGGGCTACCTCTCACTCGATGCTGATGGGCAGCTCAAGGCCTACGGGACCGAGATCGGGGCCTTCGTCCGTACCGACGACCTCGACCCCACCTACGCCTTCAGCCAACTCGACCGCGGGATCTACACCAACCCCGACAAGGTTAACGCCCGCGTCACCATCCCCATCTCGACCTACGAGCTGATCTCTAAGGGCTTCCCCGTGGACTACTTCCTCTACGCCAACAACTACGCCGAGGCCGAGCAGAAGATAGCCCTCTTCGACAACATCGACGAGGCGATCAAGACCTTCGAGGCTGGGGCGCGCAAGGCTAAGGGTACGACGACGGAGCAGGGTCTGGTGACCTCCTACTTCGCCAACCCCTTCGGCCCCGTGCAGGAGCGCCCTCTGGCCGAGCAGCTGGTGCGCCAGTACTTCGGCGTCCTCTTCGAGCGTGGCGTCAAGGTCGGTGAGATGCACACCTCGCTCGCCATCGAGGGTCAGACCAAGGACGGGCCTCGCCTGGCAGCCGAAGAGCTCTTCAGCATGATCAACGAGGACTAAGCCTCCCCTCCCCCACAGCAAAAGAGCAGCGCCCCCGAGTAGCACGTGCTACTCGGGGGCGCTGTCGTATAGAGGAGCCTCGCGAGCGGTGAGGCTAGAGAAGGTAGCGCCCCGAGGTCCAGCGGACACTCGGGGCGCTACCTGCTTAGTTCTCGTTATCTACGATCGCGTAGACCTCCGAGATCGAGCCACGACCGGACTCGTCGTAGGAGGCTGCAGTACTCGTATAGCGGAGGTAGCGTGCAGCGTAGGCCTTGCGGAAGTAGATCGTGCCGAGGTCGAAGAGGAAGCCTGCGCTCGTCGTCTTCTCATCCCCGAGGGTGAGCTCACCCAGCGTCGTCCAGGCCTTGCCGTCCGCCGAGCACTCGAGGCGGAAGCCTACGGGCATGTAGGTGGCACTCCAGTACTGGAGGTAGACCCCACGGAGCTTGGGCACGACACGACCGAAGTCGATCGTGAAGCTGATGGGGGGCTGGTCGGCTGCCAGGTCGCTGTTATCGCCGTCAAAGAGGACGGTGGGGTTATTGGCGCCCTGGATACCAGGCGTGACGTCGATGAGCTTCCACTTCGTCGCACGCGTATCGCCATCGAGGTCGTAGTCGAGGTAGGCTACATTGCCCGTATAGTTGGCGATGAGGGCGTCCTCACTCTGCTTGCGCTTGTGGAAGGTCACCGCATAGAGGTTCTGATTGCTGGAGAGCTGCAGCCCTGCGGGTGCGCTCTTGACTGCATCAATAGAGAAGCTGACCTTGAAGGTCTGGCTCTCGGCCTTCGTCTCGAGCTTGGACTTGTCGATGGTGAAGGTGATGGGCTCGCTGGTGATCTTCCCCGCCTTGACCGTAGCCTCGGTGGCGCTTACCTTGAGCGCGTCCTTGAGCTCAGCCTTATCGAGGGTAGACTTGAGCGAGACGACGACGTCCTGGGCCTGAGGGCGCGTCAGACGTACCGTGACCGATCCACCCAGCTCGCCCTCGATACCATCGGAGCTATGCTTGAGCGTATGGGTCAGCTGAGGGGCGGAGTAGCGATCGCCCTGCAGATAGACGCGGGCGGGGTAGTTGCGCTCCATGAGCTCCTCGACCGACTCGCTGTCCTTGGAGCAGGAGGAGAAGGCTGCCGTGAGGGTCAGGGCTGCACACGCAGCCACAGACCAGTGCTTGATATACTTGTTCATTCTTGTCAGCTAGCTTAGTCCTGATCGGAGCGGATATCCACCCAGTGCGAGGTCAGGTTCTGGTTAGACGAATAGAGCTCGAGGGCGGGCGTCTTACCCGTGTACTCCTTGAAGCTCGTACCCGCGCCGTCGTCCAGCTTCCAGTAGGCCATGAGACCAGGAGTCTTGGGGTCTACGGCGTAGCGATTCTGACGGATCTGGCTGGCCGTACGGACGACATTCCAGAAGCGTACCTCGCTCATGTAGTAGTTGGAGCGGCGGTAGGGGTGCGTGGCAGAGCGGGGGTAGGCCAGAGAGAACTCCTTGTACTGCGCCTTGATGGCGAACTTGGCGTTCTGGAACTCCCCACTGGGCTGCCCATTGACGTAGAGGCGTACCGTACCAGCGTCGCAGACGATGGCCACGTGGTACCACTTGTTGCTCTCGGGCTTGACGGTAGCGTTGATCCCGTCGTGGCCGTTGATCTTGAACTGCAGGGCATCACCCTCCCAGCGACCGAAGATGAAGCCTGAGCCCTCACCTCCACCAGGGATCCCCGAGCCGAAGCCGAGGAAGGACTGGTTGTTGTAGCGCTGGCGGATGTCGTCACTCTTGATGCGCATCTCCACCGTCCAGGTGTTGGTCTGGATGCCCTCGGGGCGCATGACGCGCATGCCCTGGGTCTGCTCCAGCTTGATCGCCTTGGTCTTGATGACCTGGTCGCAGGCCACGACGAAGGTACGCTCGGCCGCCTGAGGAGCGAAGTCGGCACCCGTCACGCTAGAGATATAGACGGGGACGGCGTACTTCTTACCGCTCTTCTGCAGCTCGGCACTGAAGGGCTTGATCTTGACCGTGAGCGCGGGGGCGGACACACGTCCTGGCTCGATGGTCAGCTCCGTAGCCGAGAGCGTATAGAACTCTGCGGGCAGCAGCTCGTAGCTAGCATCGTAGCGCTTGTTGTAGGCCTCGAGGGCCGCCTTGTCCACCGACAGCTGCACCTTGACGGGCTGAGTCACGGGAGCAGCGGTACGAATGAGGAGCTCGGTCGAGACCTCATTGTCGCCGATGGTAAGGGTGCGCAGCGGGTCAGCCGCGGCGCCGTGGATATAGACGGAGTTGTCCAGGGGCTTGTAGTCGGCATTGGAGCAGCTCGAGAAGGCTGCCAGCGCCAGCGCTAGGCCGCAGACGGATAGGATCGTCTTATTCATCTTGTTCATTGCTTAGCCTGTGATTACTTGACGGGAGGGTTCATGATGCGGATGGCGCGGCGCAGGGCGGGATAGGTCCCTGGCTGACCCGAGACGGTATACTCGTACTCCATGTGATAGGTACCGACACCGGCTTTCTGCAGCACCTTGCCGTCGACGATGGGCATCCAGCGCGCCATACCCTCGACGCTAGCCATGGTGTTGCCATAGCGGTCGCGGTAGTTGGGAGCGCCACCCGTAGAGGCGTACTTCTCGTAGTTCTCGGTGACGAGGTACTTACGTGCCACTTCGGCAGCGGGGAGGTGCCCAGCGTAGTTGCGCACCGTGGACTGGAAGCGGCGATCTAGGTCAGCGTCGCCGCTGCTGTCGTAGGCCTGGACGATGAAGTAGTCGAAGTACTTGCCCAGCTCAGGCACCATGCTCTGAGGCTCGCCGTTGACCGTCAGGATACGACCCGTGCCCGACTGGGGGCCGAGGCGCTTGCCGAGGGTCTCGATGAAGGCCTTCATGTTGTCAGCCTTGATCTTCTTGCCTGCCGTGCTGTAGTTGGCATTGTAGTTGAAGGAGATGTTCCCGCTGTGGCCGTAGCTGGGCTCGAAGTCGAAGTCGAAGCCATCGAGACCTAGGGAGTCGATGAGGTCACAGATAGCGTTGGCGTACTTCTGGATGGCGGCCTTCTGCTTGGCTAGCGCCTCCGCGCTCGTGCCGTCCTCCCAGCCCCAGTACTTGGCAGCGTCCTGGCCGGCAGGGGTCATCTGCACACCGACGTTGTCGATGATGAAGCCAGCGATGACCTTGGTTCCCTTGAGCGTCTGCACGGCCTTGAGGTCGGCGCGCTTGAGGTCGTTCATATTCTTCCAGTCCCCCCAGAGCGAGACGAGGCCGAGGCTATCGGGGAGCCCCATCAGCTGCGTCTTCATCGAGGCGCCCTCACCCGTCCAGCCAGCGAACCAGCCGAAGCCCGTGGGTGCACCCGTCGCCTTCCAGGCGCGGAGGTTGGCGTAGTAGTCCTCCGTCGTCGTATTGCCACTTAGATCTGTGGGCTTGTACTGCGTGGGCTCCGTCCACTTGGAGCAAGAGCTCGCTCCAAGGGCGACGACAGCACCAGCAGCCAGTGCCCAGCGCTTGATATTCTTCATATGCTTATTCTTTACCATGGATAGTATAGGGCGGCCTTAGTTCTTCTTCTGCCACCACATCTTCGTGGCGAAGTTATCGGGGCCACCGAGCAGGCCGACAGCCGCCTGGATGTTGGCGCCATTGACGTCGTACTCCTTACGCGAGAAGGGCATGCGGTTGGCCACGTCCATATTGGCGTAGGCCGACTCGACGGTGCCCACCAGCGGGAAGAACTTAGGATAGCCCGTACGACGATGCTCGCACCAGGCCTCGAAGCCCAGGGGCCAGAGGGCGATCCACTTCTGCGTGATGATACGCTCGAGGTTCTCCTCCGTGCTGGCACCGGAGTCCCAGCGGGGAGTGATGGAGCTGACGGGAGGCGTGCTGTACTTGCCCGAGGGATCGGTGTAGGCAGCAGGCATAGCCGTGCTCGCCAGGTAGCTCGCAGCCGAGCTCACACCCCACTGAGCGAAGGACAGCTTGATCCCATCCTCATAGAGGCTCTGAGCCGTAGCCGCACCCATGTTCCAGCCGATCAGCGCGGCCTCTGCCTTGAGGAAGGCCACTTCGCTGGCCGTCATCAGGATCGTGGGGTCGTTGTTGCCGACCAGGACATTGGAGTACTTGGTGTACTCAGCACCGTCCTGCGTGGAGCCCGAGCGGATGCCCTCGTAGCCGCCCCCGGGGAAGGTCGAGGCCGTGAAGTAGAAGGCACGACGAGGGTCGCTGTAGCCATTCATGTAGCTGGTGAGGTCGGCCGCTACGCGGGCATCGTTCCAGCCCTGCGTGATGAGCCAGAGCATGCTCTGCCCCTTCTGATGGAGGATAGCGTTGTCGCCGTTCTCCGTGATGACGCCGTAGGTCTGGCTGACAGCCTCCTCAGCGGCCTTGCGCGCCGTAGCGGGGTCGGCGTAGCGCATACGCATGGCGATACGCAGCTTGAGCGAGTTGGCAAAGCGCACCCACTTGCGGAAGTCACCCTGGTAGACCAGGTCCTGATCCTTCATGAGGATGGCCGTAGGATTGACCGTCAGGTAGCTCGTGATCTCAGCGATAGCGGTGTTGAGGTCGGCGAGCATAGCCTTGTAGACGGCCTCCTGCGAGTCGTAGGGCACGTGCAGGTTCCCCCCCTCGATCTGCGTGTAGGGGATGGGGCCGTAGAGGTCGGTGAGGCGGTGCATCAGCCCCACGCGATTGATCAGCGCCCAGGCGTAGCTGATGCCACGGCCCTGAGTACCCTCCTTGATCTTACGGAACTCGGGGTAGAAGTTCGTCAGGATATCGAAGGGCGTATTGATCCAGCCCTCGTGCATGTAGCGGAAGACCGAGAGGTTGTTGTTCCACTTCGTATTGCTCATCAGGAAGCGGCCCCAGGTATCCCCAGCGAGGCTGAAGTGCTGGAAGTAGCCCGAGCTAGCCGCGGGTACGATGAGCTGCTGCAGCTGGGGGAAGGAGGCTGCGATCTCGTAGTTGTCCCCACGGAGCTGCTCCTTGGTGAAGCTATTCTGCGGCTCGTTGATCTCATCGAAGCCACTGGTACAGCTGGCGACCGAGCCAGCCACGACGAGCGTGGAGAGCAGGATCTTCTTGGATATATTCATTGCTTGTAGTAGTCTTAGGTAGGGATACTAGAACTCCAGTCGGAGGCTGAAGCCGAAGCTACGCAGCGAGGGCATCATGAAGATGTCCGAGCCCTGGTTGTAGGTACCCGTGGAGGCCGTTGCCTCGGGGTCGAAGGGAGCCTTATTGTAGATCATCCAGAGGTTGCGCCCGACGAGGGAGGCCGTGAGGCGAGCCTTGTTGGCGAGCCACTTCTTGGGCAGCGTGTAGCCCAGCGAGAGCTCCTGCAGGCGTACGTTGGTCGCATCGTAGATGTACTCCTGAAGGATCCCGTTGCGGCCAGCCACTTCATTGTAGTAGCCCTCTGCATCGACCATACCCTTATTGACACGAATACCGCCTGCGTTGCGTGCATCAGCCGAAGCCTGCGATACGCCGTAGGCATCCATCATCATCTGGGTCATCGAGGTCACCTGACCACCGAAGCGAGCAGCGACGAGTGCTGTGAGGTTGATCCCCTGCCAGGAGAAGGCATTGCGCCAGCCGAGGTTGCCATCGGGCAGTACGCTACCGATCTTGCGGGGCGTCTCGAGGTTGGTCGCCTTGACATTATTAGAGGAGGGGTCTACCCAGATATTGCCGTTCTCATCGCGCTGGAAGTCACGCGAGGTGTAGAGGTCACCCATAGAGCCATCCTTCACCAGGCGGACGTTGCCCATATTGAGGAAGGGCAGGCTGTAGGTCTCCTTGGTGACGGGGTCGTAGTAGTTGTCCAGCAGCTCGACGATGCGGTTGCGGTTGAAGCTGTAGGTGACGTTGGTCTCCCAGTTCAGCTTGCCGAACTCCTGACGATAGCCGAGGGCGAACTCCATACCATAGTTGCGCACATTACCCGACTGCACGTACATCGAGGAGTAGCCACTGGCGGGCGAGGTCGTGATGTTGAAGGTCTGATTCTTCGTATCCGACAGGTACCAGGTGACGTCCAGCGAGAGGGCGTTGCGCAGGAAGCGCATATTCAGACCCGCTTCCCACGAGGAGGTCTTCTCAGGATAGAGCTTCCCGAGGGGACGGTAGGTGGGTGCTACCCAGGTGCGCGACTTGGAGTCCCAGGTGTAGCGAGGCTGCGTGAGGTTGCGTGGCAGCGGCGAGCCCACGTCCGCGTAGGACACACGGGCCTTGAGGTAGCTGACGAACTCAGGGAGCTTCACCATATCGGAGATCACACCCGAGAGCCCGATCGAGGGGAAGAAGTAGGAGAGCTGCTCCGTACCCGCCAGCGTAGAGGACCACTCATTACGCGCCGTGACGGTGAGGAAGAGGTAGCGCTTGTAGCCCAGCTCGGCGCTCCCGAAGGTCGCCAGCGAGCGCTCGCGCCAGCCGCCTGCGCTCGGAGAGCCGAGGTTGCGGTCGATGTTGTAGACGTTGAAGCCATTGGGCACATCGGCCAGAGGACCGCCGTAGCCCAGGGACTTGTAGGAGGTGTTGGAGAGGCTACCCCCGATATTGGCCGTGAGGCTATAGTCGTCACCGAAGGTCTTGTTGATGTTGGCCATAGCATCGGCGTACATCTGCTTCTCCTCGGCGCGGCTCTCGCCATAGCTCCCCTTGAGGCTACCGCCCGTCCAATAGGTATCGGTACCGGCGCGGAACTTGTCCGAGCTATTGACCACGGAGTTGTCGATGCGGATACGTCCCGTCAGGTCGAGCCAGTCGGTGACCTTCCACTTGAGGCTACCGTTGAGCATGTAGCGCTCGCGGCCCTGGTGGCGGTTCTTGCCATACATCTGCCAGTAGGGGTTCTCCATGTCGATACCGCCGTTGCCCCAGCGCCAGTTCTGTACGCTGATGTTGCGCGCCTCGTCGAAGATCTCATACTGACGCACCTCGTCGAAGTTCTCCCCACGAGGGTAGAGGTAGAGTGCGGGCAGCGGGTTGTAGTAGTAGCCCTGTGCCACCATGTTCTTCTGATTCTGGATGATGTACTGCGCCCCGAGGTCGAGGTGGAGCTTATCACCAAGGAACTTGGTGGAGTTACGGAAGGTGAAGTTGTAGCGGTTGTAGTGGTTGTTGGGCAGGATCCCTGCGGAGTTGGTCGTCGCTGCCGAGAGGTAGGTCTGATTCTTGTCCGTACCCGTGGTGAGGGCTACCGAGTTGATGACGTTGGTCCCGGTATTGAAGAAGTGCTTCGGATCGTAGTTCAGCGCAGCACCCTTAGCACCCCAGCTGCGGAAGGAGCCTGGGACATTGCCGTACTCACTCTGGAAGCGGGGCATGATGAAGGGATCGGAGAAGGTCGTGCTGTTGGAGAACTCGAGCTTGACCTTGCCCTCCTTACCCTTCTTGGTGGTGATGAGGATGACCCCCTGTGCGGCACTGGAGCCGTAGAGGGCAGCAGCGGCAGGCCCCGAGAGGACGCTCATGCTCTCGATGTCATCAGGGTTGATGTCCGAGATCCCTTCGCCGCTAGGCTGGCTGGAGTATTCGCCCGAGGTAGCGCCGTTATTGACGTTGAAGATGGGTACCCCGTCGATGACGTAGAGCGCGTTATTATTGGCGCTGATGGACTTGATCCCACGCATGACGACACGCGTAGCACCACCGACCCCGGCTGCCGAGCTATTGATGTTGACCCCAGCGACCTTACCCGCGAGGCTGTTCATGAAGTTGGCGTCCTTGACGGCCGTGAGGCTCTCGCCCTTGACCTCCTGGACATTATAGCTCAGCGCCTTCTGTGAGCGCTTGATCCCGAGGGCGGTGACCACCACGGCATCGATCTGCTTGTCTGCCGAGGCGAGCTCGATCTGGAGCTCCGTCTGCTTGCCTACGGGCACCTCCTTGGTCGTGTAGCCGATGTAGCTGACCACGAGGGTAGCCCCAGCCTTCACGCCCTTGAGGGTGAACTTACCGTTGATGTCGGTCACAGCACCCTGTCCCGACGCTCCCTTTACGGTCACTGTCGCACCGATCAGGGGCTCATGATCGGCGGCATCCGTGACGGTACCGCTCACACCTCGACCCTGGGCAGCTGCTGTAGCCACACAGAGCACGAGGCTCATGAGGAATAATAGTACTTTCTTCATATAGTTAAATTAAACACACTTGTGTACAATCCTTGAGCTGGGCAAGGCGCAGTGCGTGGCGCTGCTCACCCTACGAACGGACAGCTTAGCCTAGCGGCCCCTCGTGTCGGTCTTATACCCCTCCCAGCCCCTCGAAGCCAAGGGCAGGTCGCGGCAAAAAACTGGGCTAAGATAGGCAAAATAAGCCTCCCAGCAAAGGCATATTAGGCCCTGAGACTTAATAAATTATTTAAGGAAATATATTCCCCTCTGTCTCTGCCCGCTACGCCCCTCGGGAAGGACGCTTGCCCAAGGCGGGCGAGGCCCCCGCTGCACCCTTATTTAGCCCGCCGTCCCCACCCGAGGGAGGCTGCGCGGCGGGCTTAGCCTAGGGCGCCGCTGAGGGATATCCATCAGGAGGCTGAGGGACGGTAGTCAGCGCCGTGAGGGCTATCCGTCAGCGAGCCGAGGGATATCCCTCAGCAGCGCCTCGAGATAAGGGCAAGGTAAGCCCGCTACTAAGGGTGCCCGCTGCCCCAAGCAAAGCCTCCGCCCAAGCACCCATAGCGGCCGAGCCCGAGCACAAAAAAAGCCGAGCGGACAGAGACGCTGCTGCATCGCTGTCCGCTCGGCTGGGGGCTTCGCCCGCCTAGGGCTGCCGAAAGGGCTTAAAGCGGAAGGTAGACGACCTTCTTGGTCTTGAAGAAGTCCTCCTTGAAGGTCGGATAGAGCTCCTGCACCTCGACGATACGCTTGTAGGGGCGCAGCTCGGCCTGCAGCTCCCCGCCCTTGAGGCAGATGAGCCCATTGGGCATCCCGTTGCGCTGCTCGTGGTGCACGAGGCGACGCACGAAGCCTACCAGCTCGCTGAGCTGCATCACGGCACGGCTCACGACAAAGTCGAATTGCTCCTGGACGTCCTCGCCACGGCCGTGCAGCGTACGCACGTTCGTCAGCCCAAGGGCCTCGGCGACCGCTGCGGCGACCTTGACCTTCTTGCCTATGCTATCCACGAGGAGGAACTCACACTCGGGGAAGAGGATCGCCAGCGGGATCCCAGGGAAGCCGCCCCCTGTGCCGAAGTCGAGGATACGCGTGCCGGGCTTGAAGCGGATCATCTGTGCGATGCCCAGCGAGTGCAGGATGTGATGCTCGTAGAGGGCGTCGATGTCCTTGCGGGAGATGACGTTGATCTTGGCGTTCCAGTCGCGGTAGAGGGCATCCAGAGCAGCGAACTGCCGCTGCTGCTCCTCAGTGAGCTGGGGGAAATACTTCAGGATAAGCTCCATCGAATGGTAGGGGGACTTAGTTCGTAGGGAGATAGGCCGCCAGCGGCGAGCCTGGGCGCAGGAGCTTCGTCAGCTCGACATAGGGCACGCGCACACGGATCGTACCCGCGGCGAAGGGAGCTATCTCGTAGGGGTTGTAGCAATAGATGAGCCCCTCGGGCGAGAGGGTGAAGTTATCGTTCGGAGCAAAGTCCGTGAGGTAGGCACCGATCTTCTCCTCCAGTTCCTCGACCGTCTTGCAGCCGTAGGTCGTGAGGGCAGAGCGCTGCAGCACCTTGGCCAGCTCGGGCTGATAGCCGTCGACGAAGAGGTCACCCTCACTGAGCACGGTGCGCGTCTTGAGGTCGATATTGTAGTAGGAGGTGCCGAGGAGCCCATGCGCCGCACCTGCCGAATAGGTGTAGAGCTCCTTCTGCAGCGAGAGCAGCCCGTGAGGGACATCTACGAAGCTGGCCTTGGTCACCAGCGAGAGCTCGCTCTTGAGGTCCGCGATCTCCTCGGCCGTGTACGTCGTGATACTATCGTCCGAGGCGAAGAGATACTCCGCCCGCACCTCACGCGCATAGCGTTCCAGCGCCTCCTGCGGTGGGATACTGTCGTAGCCGTCCCCGAAGGTCAGACGCCCGAAAAGGCGCTGCAGCGTGCTGTCGGCCTTAGGGAAGAGGTAGTTGATGAAGACATCCACCGAAGACCCCTTCTTGTGCACATCGTCGTCGTAATAGGTACGGTCGAGGATGAGGGAGTCCCACTGCATCTCGGAGAGCATAGCCGCCGAATCCGCCGCGCCCTTAGCTCCACCCGAGCCCGTGCAGGCCGTGAGCGAGAGGAGAACAAACAGCCCGAAGGCCAGCAGCAAGGAGGGGATACGATGTGACATAAGCATAGCAATACCTGCGATTATCAAGTGTGTAGCAAAGATACGGAATTATAAGCCGCCCACCTAGCCGCAGCGCCCTCCGCCACCGCCTGCCGCGCCCTCCTTCCGCTGCCTGCCAAGACGCCTCCACACACTGCCCACTACACCTCCACGCTCTCTCTGCCGAGCCAGCGCTCACAGCCGAACTCCTTCCTCGCCACTGCTTACTACCCCCCCTCTGCACGCACTCCGATCCGCCTCCCGACGTGCTATAGTCGAGCAGCAAGGCATAAGGGGAAGCTCGCCCAACGCAATGTGCAAGGCAAGCCGCACAGAGGTCTAAGGGAAGCCTGAAAAGCCGATAAGGCAAACCAGCGCAGTATATAAAGACAAGGAGGGAAAGGGGTAAGCAAGCTCGGAGACCTAAGACAGCGCGGCTATAACCAAGGGTGAATGCCCCACTGCCCCGCCGCGCACAGTAGGGATAAAAGGAAAGCCGCCAGTCACTAGGCGTACCTAGTAACTAGCGGCTCTTCGTAGTAAGTGGAGAATAACGGATTCGAACCGTTGACCCCCTGCGTGCAAAGCAGGTGCTCTAGCCAGCTGAGCTAATCCCCCAGAGTAAAGTCTCTTAAGTAGTCCCAGGCAGATTTGAACTGCCGACCTCTACATTATCAGTGTAGCGCTCTAACCAACTGAGCTATAGGACTGTCTTAGGACTCGATAAGGAAAGACATTGATATGACAGCAGAAGGTAGCACGCGCGCTAAAGGTCCAAAACCTAACAC
>ERZ772827.430-NODE-430-length-23367-cov-25.573267_pt1 | contig 23367 bp, 17 predicted proteins | sample MGYA00580850_ERZ772827 | MGnify/ENA primary metagenome ERZ772827 (study PRJEB29015, sample SAMEA2737950) | human oral metagenome | biome: human oral; feature: human-associated habitat; material: dental | place: China | collected 2145 ... | reverse complement strand
GCCTTCCGACGGCGCCGGGGCCCGACGGCCGCGCCGCCCCGCCCGGCACCCGGCCGCGCCGGCTCGCCCGGCACCCCCCGACCCCGCCCCGATCGCTCATTCGAAAGGACCACCGCATGGCCTCCCCCGACCAGCCCATGGCCTCCGCGCCCGCAGCCTCCCGGCCCCGTCAACGGCTCGGCGTCCGAGACCTCGTCACCATTGGCATGCTCTCCGCCATCGCGCTCGTCATCAGCACCGTCGTCGGCATGATCTGCGCGACGACGATCATCGGGGCATTCCTCTACATCGCTGTCGCCGCGTTCTTCGTGGCCATCGTGTTCCTGCTCGGCGCCGTCCGCATCCGCAAGCCCGGCACCATTTTCCTCATGGGGACGATCGTGAGCCTGCTCGGGATGATGAGCGGCAATGTTGTCGGCGTCGCCGGCTGCGTCGCGGGATGGCTCGTCGCGGATGCCATCGCCGGTCGTTACGCCAGTCGGGGGCGGATTATCGCCGCCTATGTCGTCGGGAGCGCGCTTCAGTTCGTCGGCTTCATGCTGCCGATCTTCCTGTCCGCCGGAGACTACCTGGCCGCGCGCAAGGACCTGTTCCACCTCAGCGACGAGGCCATCCAGGAGTACCTCGGCTACGTCAGCTGGCCCGTGTTCGCCGGTGCCACCGCACTCGTGGCCGTCCTCAGCCTCGCCGGGGCCCTGGTGGCGGCCAGGATTATCAGGAGGCACTTCGTGAAGGCAGGCCTGGTCCGGTAGCCAGGCGCCTGCGCGGGAGCATCGCCCCGCAGCCCGCCGGGGCGCCGTCGTCCCGGTGGCCTTCGCGAGGGCCGCCGGGACCGCAGGCCGCCATGGGGCCGGCCCCGCACCTGATGAGGAGGACCTCCATGACGCCCCGGGCTGACCACATCCACCACCTCTCGCTGATCCATGACCGCCGCAGGGATATCGCTTACTACGCTCCTTCGTGCCTTACTACGCTCCTCTTAGCCGTACAGAAAGGAACAAAGGAGCGTAGCAAGCGATGGTGCGCTCGCGTTCGCGCCGCTGCCGGGCTCACTGCGCCGCCCGCTGCTCGGCCCAGCGGCCGAGGTCGTCGCCCTGGATCGCGGCGGCGATCAGGTCGGGGAAGGCGTCCGGGGTGCACCCGAAGGCGGGCACGCCCATGGCCCCCAGCGAGGCGGCGACCTCGTGGTTGTAGGAGGGCAGGCCGTCGTCGGACAGCGTGAGCAGCACGATCACCCGGACGCCGTCGCCCTGGATCCGGGCCACGTGCTCCAGCATGCGCTTGGGGCTGAAGTCGTAGAGGTCGCTGATGAGAATGAGGACCGCCGCCGACGGCCTCGTGATCGTGCGCCGGCAGTACTCCAGCGCGGGCGAGGTGTCCGTGCCGCCGCCCAGCTGGGTCCCGAAGATGACGTCGACCGGGTCCGCCAGCGCCGCGGTCAGGTCGACGACGTCGGTGGAGTAGGCCACCAGCGAGGTGCGCAGCGACCTCAGCGAGGCCATGACCCCCGCCATGATCGAGGCGTAGACCACCGAGGTCGCCATGGAGCCGGACTGGTCCAGGCAGATGGCGAACTCCCGCTCGACCCCCAGACGCCTGCGGCCGTAGCCGACGAGCCGCTCGGGCACCACCGTGCGCCGCTCGGGCAGGTAGTTCTTCAGGTTCGCGGCGATGGTGCGGTTCCAGTCGATGTCGCCCGGCCGCGGCCGGGAGGTGCGCGAGGCCCGGTTGAGGGCCCCGGTCACGGACTGACGCAGGCGGTCGGCGATCCGCTTCTCCACGTCCTTGACGACCCGGTCGACCACGGAGCGCGCGGTGGCCCGGGACCTCTCGGGGATGACCTTGGACAGCGAGGCCAGGGTCGCCACGAGGTGGACGTCCGGCTCCAGGGTCTCCAGCACCTCCGGCTCGGTCAGCAGGGAGCGGATGCCCAGGCGCTCGATCGCGTCGGTCTGCATCACCCGCACGACCCGGCTGGGGAAGTAGGTGCGGATGTCCCCGAGCCAGCGGGTGACCGACGGCGCGGAGCCGCCCAGGCCGCCCCGCCCCTTCGCGGCGCCGTCGTCCCCGGCGTCGTAGACCGCGGCGAGCGCGCGGTCCATCGCCCGCAGCGGCTCGCTCAGCCCGCCGAGCCCCTCGTCCACCCCGAGCATGAGCCGCCAGCGCTGCTCGGCGCTGATCGGCCCGCCGGCCAGCGCCGCGCCCCCGGGGCCAGCCAGCGCCGCGCCCCTGGGGCCGGCCGCCCCGACCGCCCCAGCAGTGCTCGTCCTGCGGCTCATCGCCCACCTCTCAGGATCGTTCCCACCGTTGCCAGGACGGGGGCGGCGAAGGCGAGCAGCTCCTCCTCGCCGTCGCCGTCGGCCCCGGCCCGCTGCGGGTCGTCCAGGTGCGCGAACTGGCGCGCCAGCTCGCGCCTGGAGGCCCGCGACCAGGACCCCATGGCCCGCCGCAGCGCCGGCAGGACGTCGATGAATGCCTGGTCGTCGATGCCGCTGACCCACTCGTTCAGCAGACCCAGGATGCGCCGGTCCTCCACGACCAGCAGGGCGCTGCCGGACAGGAACCCCTCGATCCAGGCGGCCTGCTCTTCGGGGTCGGCGCCCCGGGACAGGGCGCGGCTCATGCGCTCGGCGGCCTCGGCGGCGGTCAGCCCCGCGGAGTCGAGCAGGAGGCGGACGATCCGCCCGGCCAGCAGCCCGGGCACGGCGCCCGCGCGCAGGGTGGCCAGCAGGCACTCGCGCCACCGTCGGGCCTCCTCCTCGCCGAGCAGGGCGACGACGTCCTGCACCCCGTCCACCGCGGTGCGCAGCGAGGCGGCCGGCTCCGGTCCCGCCCCGCTCGCGGCGGCGGGCAGGCCCGCGCAGGCCCGCGCCAGGACCGCCCGCGTGACCTGCGCCAGGCTCCGGGTGTCGGTGGCGCGCACGTCGCCGTAGCGCTGGACGCGCGCCAGGGAGGGGATCGAGGCCAGCAGGTGGACGACGTCGGGGTCCCCGGCCGCCCGCTCGTCCAGGGCGCGCAGCAGCTCGGGCAGCACCTCGCCCAGGTCGGCCGCCAGGGCCTCCTCGACCGCGTCGGTCACCTCCGGCAGGGTGGCGGTGCGCGCCAGCAGGGCGTTGCCCGCCGCGGAGGCCACGGTCGTGCCCCAGGCGGCGGCCTCGATGACGTCGACCGCCAGCTCGGGGCGCCACTGGAGGTCCCAGGCCTCCTTGAAGGTGCCGGTGCCCGCCACCCGCTGCGGCGACCCCCAGCCGATGCCCAGGACGGTCAGGCGCCGCAGCAGGTGGGAGCGGGCCAGGTCGTTGGGCTTGCGCAGGTCCAGCACCAGGGAGCGCGTCGAGGCGGAGAAGGCCAGGCGCAGCCGGCGGGCCGTGGCGCGCATGTCGGCGTCCAGGGGGACCATGGGCACGCCGTCGGGCACCCTCCCCAGCGCCTGGCCGACGACGACCTCGCGGGTGACCAGCTCGGCGCGCAGCCCGCTGCCCTCGCACAGGACCGACCAGGTGGCCTCGCCGACCTCGTCCAGGCCCGGCATGGGGCGGCCCCGCAGCGCCGCGAGCGCCTCGGCCAGGCGGGCGGCCTCGATGACGTGGGCGCTGGAGGCGGGCAGGTCGTGCTCCCGCAGCGAGCGGGCCACCAGGGTCAGCCAGCGCACGATCGGCTCGTCGGGGGCCGTGAACAGGTGGTGGTACCAGCCCGGCGAGTCCACGCCCGCGCGGTAGCCGGTGGCGGCGGCGAGGCGCTCGTGCGTCCAGGGCACCCAGGTCAGCCGCGCCTTGACCTTCGGCAGGCCGGACAGCAGCGCGTTGTCGGACTTGACGGTGGGCGGGCGGCCCCTCAGTGCCGGGGCGTGCCAGGCCCCGCAGACGACGGCGACGCGCTCGTGCCCGCGCCTGCGCGCCGCGCGCAGGACCCTGCGCATGTGCGCCTCACGGCGCAGGGTCCACGGGTCGGTCTCCGGGGCGGCCTCGCGCAGCATGCCGATGGCGTCGGCGAGCGGGTCGAAGGGGTCGGCGTCCATCCGCAGCTCGACGGCGTCCTCCCACCAGGCCTCGGGGTCCTCGTAGCCGGCCAGGCGGGCGAGCTCGGCGATGGGGTCCACGCGCGGGGGCGCGGCCGGCGCCTCGTCGAGGGCCCCGGCGGGCGGGGGCGGCTTGCCGGGTGCGGTGTTCTCCGGCGCGGGGGCCGGCTCGGCGGCCCCGGGGCCCGCGCCGTTCTCGGGTGTCGGCTCGCCCGCATCGGGGCCCGCGCCGGCGCCGGGCCCGCCGACGCCGCGACCCTCGGCCTCCCGGGCCAGGACATGACGGGCCGGCAGGTCCATGAAGTGGGCCTCGACGTCGTTGTCCGCGGCCCAGCACAGCGCCTGCCACTCCGGGGAGAAGACGGCCAGGGGCCAGAAGGAGGCCGTGGAGGGCTCGTCGACCTTCCACGCCAGCAGCGCCACCGGGGGCTCCATGGCCCCCGGGCCCGTCGGGCCCTCGGCCTCCCGGGGGCTCCCGGCGTCCGCCGGGCCCGCCTTCCGGGGGTTCCCGGCGTCCGCCGGGTCCGCCTCCCGGGCGCCGACCCAGGCGAGCAGGTCGTCGGCGTCGGCGGGGCCCTCGACGAGCACGCAGTCCGGCCGGTACGCCTCCAGGGCGGACGCCAGGGCGCGCGCCGAGCCCGGGCCGTGGTGGCGCACGCCGAGCACCCGCACCGGCGGCGCCTGCGCCGGGGAGGGCGGCCCGGCCGCTCCCGCGGGGGCCGCCGCCTCCGCCGGGGCCGCCGCTCCCGCCGGGGCCGCCGCCTCCTGCGCGGTCGCCTCCCCCTGGGCGAGCGCCCCCGCCTTGGTCACCTGCTCACCTCGCGGCAGGCGCGGTAGAAGTCCTTCCAGCCGTCCCGGTCGCGCACCACGGCCTCCAGGTACTCCGACCAGACGACGGCGTCGCCCACCGGGTCGGAGACGACCGCGCCCAGGATCCCGGAGGCGACGTCGCCGGGCCGCAGCACGCCGTCGCCGAAGTGCGCGCTCATGGCCAGCCCGTTGGTCACCACCGAGATCGCCTCGGCGGTCGACAGCGTCCCCGAGGGCGACTTGACGGTGGTGCGCCCGTCCTCGGTCACGCCCTGGCGCAGCTCGCGGAAGACGGTAACGACGCGCCGGATCTCGTCCAGGGCCCCCTCGGCGGGCGGCAGCCTCAGGGCGGCGCCCAGGTCCGCCACCCGCCGCGAGACGATCGTGACCTCCTCCTCGGCGGAGCCGGGCAGGGGCAGCACCACTGTGTTGAAGCGGCGGCGCAGCGCGGAGGACAGGTCGTTGACGCCCCGGTCGCGGTCGTTGGCGGTGGCGATGAGGTTGAAGCCGCCGCGGGCCTGGACCTCGGCGCCCAGCTCGGGGACCGGCAGCGTCTTCTCGCTGAGCACTGTGATGAGCGCGTCCTGGACGTCGGAGGGCATGCGGGTGAGCTCCTCGACGCGGGCGATCCGCCCCGAGCGCATGGCCTCCATGACCGGCGAGGCCACGAGCGCCTCGGGGGAGGGGCCCTCGGCCAGCAGCCGGGCGTAGTTCCAGCCGTAGCGCACGGCCTCCTCGGCGGTGCCGGCGGTGCCCTGCACCAGCAGGGTGGAGGTGCCGCTGATGGCCGCGGACAGGTGCTCGCTGACCCAGGACTTCGCGGTCCCGGGCACGCCCAGGAGCAGCAGGGCGCGGTCGGTGGCCAGGGTCGCCACGGCGATCTCCATCAGGCGGCGGCTGCCCACGTACTTCGGGGAGATCACGGTGCCGTCGTCCAGGGTGGCGCCCATGAGGTAGGTGACCACGGCCCAGGGGGACAGCCGCCAGCTCGCGGGCCGGGGGCGCTCGTCGAGCGCCGCCAGGGCCGCCAGCTCGGCGGCGTAGCGCTGCTCGGCGTGCGGGCGCAGGAGATCGGTGGACTCCCCGGTGGAGTCGTCTGCATCCCCTGGGGTGCTGGTGGTGGTCACGGTGCCTCCTGGTTGGTCATCCCGAGCAGCTCGCGGCGCAGCTCGAGTGCGGTCATGATGGTGCGCATGTCGCTGGTCTGGAGCGCCTCCGCCGGCGCGGCCCCAAGGATCGCCAGGGCGTCCTCGACCGCCTCGGGCGCGCACCGGCCCGGCAGCAGGCCGCCGAGCGCGGTCAGCAGGGACCTCTCGGACGCCCTGCGCGAGGGGGCGGCCGCCTCGACGATGCAGCGGGCGATGAGCCCGGAGTGCTTCGGCGAGAGCGTGAGCGGCCACGCCTCGCACGTGGCGGCGGCCTGGAGACAGTGCCCCGCGGCCACGAGGCGGTCGATGAAGGCGTCGCGGTCCGGCGTGTCGAGCAGGGCGACGAGTCGCGTCGCGGTCGCCGTCGGCGCCCGGTCCACCAGGGCGCTCGCGAGCCGCCCGTCCTCCCACCCCAGGGCCGCGCGCGTCAGCGCCTCGGACAGGTCGGTGCGCTGCCCCTCGCAGCGCACCTCCGCCTCCAGCAGCTCGACGGCGGACAGGCCCACGAGGCGGCGCCACCGGCCGGTGGGCACCCGGGCGACCATCTCCAGGGCCCGCGTGAGCGCGGCGGAGGCGCGGTGGGCCCTGGCGGGGTACCGGTCGCGGGCGAGCTCGTCGGTCAGCGCCACGGGGAGCAGCTCGACCCGCGGGGTGCGCAGGAACCGCTTGGTGACGACGACGTGCGCCCTGGCAAGGGCCTCGGTGCGCCTGATGAAGGCGGAGGACGGCAGGCGGCGCAGCAGGTCGGCTGCGGTGCGGCGCACGCTCTCGGCGCGGTCGTCCAGGCGGGCCTCCAGGAGCGCCTCGTCCTGCGGGCCCAGGCCCGTGGACAGGGCGGCGAGGATCTGCTCGCGCTCGGCCGCCCTGGCCTCCAGCCAGGCGCCGTCGGCCAGGAGCGCGCGTCCCGCAGCGGGGTCGTGGGCGCGCACCCGGGCCAGGTGGGCGGCCCGCTCCCGGCCGGTGCCGGACTCCCAGTGAACGGGGTCGGGCGGGGCGGAGGAGCTCTCGACCTCGTCGATGAGGTCTGCCCAGCGCCCGTCCATGGCGAAGATGGCGCGCGCCCGCGCGTCCATGAGGTCCACGACCAGCGTCCGGTGCTCGTCCGAGAACCTGCTCGCCACCCGCGTCAGGAGGTTCGGCGGCAGGCGCAGGCCCCGGCGCCGGATCAGGCGGAGGGTGCGGGTGACGAGCTCGTCCTGCCCCCTCAGCGTCAGCATGCGCGCCAGCAGGTCGGACATCTCGTCGGGCATGACCGGGGCCGACGACGCGGCGGGCAGCTCCAGGGCGGTCACCGGCGCGGAGGGGATCGTGCCGCGCTGCGCGAGCGCGTAGGCCGCGGCCGCCTCCAGCACGAGCTCGGGCCCGGAGGCGGCGTGCAGCGCCCGCGCCACCGGTTCCGGCAGGCCGGCCGGGGCCAGGGGGCGGTTGCGCGTGCCCAGGGCGGCGGAGCGCACGACGTCGTGAAGGCTGCTCATAGCGGCACCACCGTTCCCTCGGCGACCAGGGTCAGGGGCTGCAGCCCCGTGGGAGACAGTACCCCCGCCACCACGGCGTCTTCGGAGACGATGCTCAGCGCGAGCCGCCGGTGCCGGCAGGGCCCGCCCGTCAGCGGCAGCATGGCGCTCCCGTCGGTCAGCGCGAGGCGCCCGCCGTCGTCGGTGGCGAGCCGCCCGACGACGATGGCCGGGCGGGCGTCCGCCCACGGGTCGGCGGCCAGGGCGTCGCGCCAGGCCTCGCGGGCCCCGGCGATCGACAGGGGGGCGGGGGACCAGCCGGTGACCGCCCCGGTCGAGGGGTACTCCTGCTGCGACAGGGCGCGCAGGGAGGCCCCCGGGTAGAAGTGCAGCCGGGCCTCGACCTGGGTGCCGGCGGTGTAGGTCCGCGGCAGCTCCTCGCGCTCGCGCGCGTAGGCGACGATCCGCGCCCAGCGGCCCGTCCGCCTCCCGTAGAGCCAGGAGTGGCGGGCCACGACCCGGCCCTCGCCGCGGTCCTGCGAGCCGGTGACCACCCAGTGGTCGGCGATCTCCGGCTCGGCGAGCACGGTCTCGGTCCGCACGCTCAGGCCCAGCTGTTGGTGCACGGCGGCCACCAGGTCGGCCGGCAGGCGGCTCCGCTCCTGCCAGGCGCGCACGAGCAGGTGGATGGTGCCCAGCTCGGCGGTGAGGGTGTGCGCCCAGTCAGGGGCCGTGTCGCCGACGTCGGCCAGCTCGGTCAGGCGCGTGGCCAGCGCGGGCGCCTGGGCGTCGACCATCCGGGCCGCGAGCCGGCGCAGGGCCGTGGGCAGCCCCTCGCTGGTGGTGGCGATGCCCTGCTCGACCTGGTCCGTCAGCCAACGGTCGAGCTCGTCCAGGCCGTCGGTGACGCGCTGCTCGCGGCGCGCGGAGGCCTGCGGGCCGGCGCGCCGGCCGGCCGGTGAGGAGCGGTCGGCGCCCGCCGCCGCCTTGGCGGCCCGGGCGGCCGCCTTGGCGGCCCGCGCCTCGCGCCGCTGCATCCACTGCCGGGCGAAGTCGGCGGGCTCGGCTTCGCCGACCCGGCCGTCGCTCCACAGGTAGATGAGACCGACGACGTGCTTGCAGGGGACCTTCCGGGACGGGCAGGAGCAGCGGAAGGCGGGGCCCGACAGGTCCGCGCACACCTGGTATGACTTCTTGCCCGACCCCTGGCACTGCCCCCACAGCAGGTCCTCGGAGCGGCCGATACCGGTCCATGAGCCCTTCGCGGACAGTGTCAGACCCGCGGCGGCGACCCGGTCGTCGGGCGCGATGGAGGCGACGCGCGCCGGGCTCCAGGCTTCGGTCGTCGTGGTCATGACCATAGTCCCCTGCATGGGAGAGCGGTCGGATGGGCGTGTGCCGTGCTCATGAGCCGGAGTTCCTCGAGGACGTCATGGATTGTGAAAGATCGCACAGCGCCTGGGGCGGGGCTCGCTGCGTCGCGACGAGACGTCGGTGTGCCGAGCCGCCGCGACCGCGCGGCGCAGAATCACGATTCGGCAACGGATCGTAGTCCTCATAACGGTCGTGTCTCGGAAGCGCGCCGGAGTGGCGGTGCCGGGACGCCCCGGCGCCCACGGCCGCTCGCCGAGGCGCCGACGGTCCGGGGTAGTCTCGCCGCCATGCTCTGCGCCACCGGTTCCGACCCGCGCTGGTGGGGCTCTGCCCTGGCGGTCCCGCGCGATGAGCGGGAGAGGTGCGCATGAGCGCCGAGCCTCCGCAGCCCGCCGGGGCCGCCGGGGCCGCTAGGTCCGCTAGGTCGGCCGGGTCCGTCGGGTCCGTCGGGTCCGCCGGGTCGGCCGGGGCCGTCGAGCGCCACCCGCTCACCCGCCTGCGCCTGGTGCCGCTGCGCCTGGCCCAGTTCGCCCTGACCGAGCTGGCCTGCTGCATCTTCCCGATCGCCGTCTTCATCGGCCTGGCCGCCACGGCGCTCGTGTGGAGCCGGGTGCAGGTGCCGCTGGCGCGCTACGACGCCCTGCTGGTCTACGTCATGGCCGTCCAGGTCGCCTTCGTCGTCCTGAGGCTCGAGACCTGGCGCGAGCTCGGCGTCATCTGCGTCTTCCACCTGGTCGGCCTGGCCCTGGAGGTGTTCAAGGTCCACGTGGGCTCATGGTCCTACCCGGACGCCGGCGTCGTGCGCCTCGGCGGGGTGCCCGTCTTCTCGGGCTTCATGTACGCCTCGGTGGGCTCCTACATCTGCCAGGCCTTCAGGCGCTTCGACCTGCGCGTCGACGGCTTCCGCTGGTGGACGGTGAGCCTGCTGTCGGTGGCGGCCTACGCGAACTTCTACACCCACCACGTCATCGCCGACCTGCGCTGGCTGATCGCCGTCGGCTTCGTCGCCGCCCTGTGGGGGTCGACCGTCCACTTCACGGTCGGCGGGGACCGCTACCGGATGCCCACGGCGGAGTCCTTCGTCCTCATTGGCGGCGCCCTGTGGCTCGCGGAGAACCTGGCGACCCTCCTGGGGGCCTGGCGCTACCCCGACCAGCACGACAGGTGGCACCTCGTCCACGTCGGCAAGCTCGGCTCCTGGGCGCTGCTGGTCACGCTCAGCTTTGTGCTCGTCGCCGCCGTCAAGGCCAGGGAGGGCACCCTCTACGGCGACGCCGCCCCGCGAGTGACGCGCGCCTGAACCGCCCCTTCCGTCTGCCTGCCCTCGCCGAGGTCGGTTCGCTTCCGCGCCGCGGTCGGTTCCGGCCGCGTCGGCGGTATTGCACATGGGAGAGCGGGGACTTCATAGGGCGAACGCTACTTTCCCGCGAGATTCCGCGCATCCTGGAGACTCGTCAGGACTGGTCGATACTCTCCCATGTGCGCCCAGGGGGTGCTGCGCACATGGGAGAGATGGCTCGCGCTGGCCGAAACCTGATTTCCGCATGATTCCGCGGCTCGGGTTCGCCCGCACCGCAAACGAATGTGCAACAGGGTCTCCGCCCGGTCCGCCCCGTGCGCCGGACCGGCCTTCTCACCCGCGCGGCGGTGCCGCCGCCGTCGCTCCTGTCCTAAAATGCCGGTCTCGACGGGGCGGGCGCGCGGATGCCCTCGGGCGGGCGCCCCCCGAGCCCCGGCACGCATGAGGAGGCCATATGACCCGTCAGTTCCACCGCCCCGCCCGCCTCGACCCGGAGGCCGCCGAGAGCATCGAGGGCGCCATCGACACCGCCGCCTCCTCGGAGCTCGCCCACCAGGCCGCCCAGGCCCTCTTCGGCGACAGCCCGCTCGCCCACGACGGTCCCGGCGCCGGCGACCCGGGGGAGTGGATCACCCGCCCCGGCGTCGTGGCCGTCGTCGCCGCCCACGGCGTCGACGCCGTCGCCGAGCTGTGGGCCGACTCCCCGGCGGCCACCCTACCGGGCGCGCTGTGGCGCCTTTTCCTCGTGCGCGAGTGGATCCGCCGCGACCCGGCCCTGATCGCCCGGCGCTACGCCACCGTCATCGACCTCAGCGGCCTCAGCGCCGATGACGGCGCCCTGGCCCGCTTCGAGGCCGCCCGCGCCGAGGCGAGGCCGGCTCCCTCTCCCGACGACCTGCGCGCCGCCCTGGACAGGGTCCTCGCCGGGGACCTGGCCGACGTGGTCGCCCTGGCGCCCGTCCTGGTGGCCGTCGCCGCCTTCCTGCGGGCGCTCGCGGCCGGCTCGGACCCGGTGTGGATCACCGACGACGCCGACGAGCTTGCCGATCGCGTCACCCGCCGGGACTCCGCCCTCCTGGCCACCGCCGACGAGCTGGCCGAGGCCTCCCGCCGGGCCGAGTCCGGTCGGCTCGACTGACCCCGGGCCGTCTTTCTTTTCGGTGCGCCGGTGCGGCCGATCGGCGTCCTCGGTCGAGCTGCGCAATATTCCTTCGCCGACGCCCTCCTCTTGGCGCCCCGGACGTGGGACCATGCCCTCATGACGACGCCTGACTCCTCCGAGACCCCCCAACCGAGCCGTGCGCGGCTGTCCGCCTTCCTCGGAGGCTGGGCCCGCTTCCAGTCCAAGAGCGGAGACTCGCCCGACGACGCCGGGTCGCCGGCCGCCGATGACGCTCCCGGGGCCGGGGCCGGCGCTCCGGACACCGCCGATGCTGCTGACGCTGGCGGGGCCGACGACGCCGGTAGGGCCGGCGGGGCCGCCCCGGACGCTCCGGCCGCCTCAGACGGCGCCGAGGCGAGCGGGACCGCTGACGAGGACGGCCCTGAAGGCCCCGAGGGCCCTGACGCCGCCGCCGACGCCGCCGCCGTTGCCGGTGCGGCGGACGACGCCGACGACCAGGCCGGGGAGCTCGCCGAGCTCGACGAGTCCACCGAGCTCGTCGACCACATTATCGAGGCCGCCGACCCGCGCGACTTCGCCGACGACGCCGGGCCCCAGTACGAGGACGAGGACTTCGACGAGGACATCGAGGGGGACGGCGGGGAGGCCGGCCACGCGCCCACGACCGGGCGCGCCGACGCCGTCGTCGCCCAGGAGGACGAGGAGCCCGCGTCGGCCGACCCGCCGGCCGACCCGCCGTCGGCCGACGAGACGGGCGCTGCGCCCGCCGCGGCGGACGAGCCCCCCGCCCCGCCCCGGCCCGACCCCGAGGACGAGCTGCCGCCGCTGGAGTCCTTCGCGGACCGCTACACCGACCGCGAGCTGACCTGGATGGACTTCAACGAGCGCGTCCTGGAGCAGGCCGAGGACCGCGACCTGCCGCTGCTGGAGCGGGCCTGGTTCCTGGCGATCTTCTCCTCCAACCTGGACGAGTTCTACATGGTGCGCGTGGCCGGGCTCATGCGCCGCATCAAGGCGGGCATCACGCCGGTGCGCGCCTCCGGCCTGGACGCCAACCAGGTCCTGGCCCAGGTGACCCGTCGCGCCAAGGAGCTCACCGCCCGCCAGGCCGCCCTGTTCCAGGAGGACGTCCGCCCCGCCCTGGCCGCGCACAACGTCGACATCCTGGGCTGGGACGACCTCGACCCCAACCAGCAGGAGCGCCTGACCCGCTACTTCCGCCACCACATCTACCCGGTGCTCACGCCCCTGGCCGTGGACCCCTCCCACCCCTTCCCCTACATCTCGGGCCTGTCGCTCAACCTCGCCGTCATCCTGCGCAACCCGCGGTCCGGCAAGGAGCACTTCGCCCGCGTCAAGGTCCCCGACTCCCTGCCGCGCCTGGTGACCGTCCCCGGCCGCGAGCTGGGCGCCACCGACAAGGCCGCCGGCTCCGCCGTCATCCCCCTGGAGGTGGTGATCGGCCGGCACCTGGACCACCTCTTCCCGGGCATGGACATCCTGGAGCACCACCTCTTCCGGGTCACCCGCAACGAGGACCTCGAGGTCGAGGAGGACGACGCCGAGAACCTCCTCAAGGCCATGGAGAAGGAGCTCGAGCGGCGCCGCTTCGGCGACTGCGTGCGCCTGGAGGTGGAGGACACCATCTCCTCCTTCGCCCGCCGCTACCTGGTGCGCGCCCTGGACCTGAGCCCCGACGACGTCTTCGAGCTCCCGGCGCCCCTGGACCTGACCTGCCTCAACCAGCTCCACGACCTGGACATCCCCGCTCTGAAGTACCCGCGCTTCGTGCCGGTCACCGCCGCGGGCCTGGCCTCCCACGAGTCCTCCACCGCCCCGGACGTCTTCGCCGCCATGCGCGACCACGACGTCCTGCTGCACCACCCCTACGACTCCTTCTCCACCTCCGTGCAGGAGTTCGTCTCCCAGGCGGCGGCCGACCCCAAGGTGCTGGCCATCAAGCAGACCCTCTACCGCACGTCCGGCGACTCCCCGATCGTGGACGCCCTCATCGAGGCGGCCGAGGAGGGCAAGCAGGTCGTGGCGATCGTGGAGATCAAGGCCCGCTTCGACGAGGAGAACAACATCTCCTGGGCCCGCAAGCTCGAGCGCGCCGGGGTGCACGTCGTCTACGGCATGGTGGGGCTCAAGACCCACTGCAAGCTGCTGCTGGTGGTGCGCCAGGAGGGCGACGGCCTGCGCCGCTACTGCCACGTGGGCACCGGCAACTACCACCCCAAGACCGCCCGCGGCTACGAGGACCTGGGGCTGCTGACCTGCGACCGCGACGTCGCCCAGGACATGACCACCCTGTTCAACATGCTGTCCGGGTACGCCCCGCGCGCCCGCTTCCGGCGCCTGCTGGTGGCGCCGCGCACCGTGCGCGACGGCCTGATCGAGCGCATGGAGCGGGAGATCGCGAACAGGCGCGCCGGGCGCCCGGCCTGGATCCGCATCAAGGTCAACTCCATTATCGACGAGGCCTGCATCGACACCCTGTACCGCGCCAGCCGCGCCGGGGTGCCGGTCGACATTGTCGTGCGGGGCATCTGCGGCATCCGCGCGGGCGTGCCGGGGCTCAGCGACAACATCCGGGTGCGCTCCATCCTGGGGCGCTACCTGGAGCACTCGCGCGTCTACGCCTTCTGCAACGACGGCGACACCGACCTGTTCATCGGGTCGGCCGACCTCATGCACCGCAACCTGGACCGGCGCGTGGAGGAGCTCGTGCGCATCACCGACCCGGCGATGGTCGAGCAGCTGGAGTGGCTGGTGACCCACGCCGCCTCCGACGCCGTCTCCTCCTGGCACCTCGAGCCAGACGGCGCCTGGGTCCGGCACTCCCACGGGCCCGACGGCGAGAAACTTGAGGACATCCAGACTACTCTCATGGCGCGGGCGCGCTCGCGAGTCAAGGGCCGCCACTGACAGTCCGCTGATACTTCTGATACTTCACCGAGACTCTGCCGAGGAGAGCAGGTATGTCATCTTCATCGCGTGCCAAGCACGTGGTGCGCGCCGCGGGTGCGCTCGTGTGGCGGGAGCGCCGCGGCCGCCTCGAGGTGCTCCTGGTGCACCGGCCCCGGTACGACGACTGGTCCTTCCCCAAGGGGAAGGTGGAGCCGAGGGAGTCGGTGCGCACCTGCGCGGTGCGGGAGGTGGCCGAGGAGACCGGTGCGTGCATCGCCCTGGGCCAGCCGATGGGGACCATCCGCTACAAGCTCTCCGACGGGCGGCGCAAGCACGTCTACTACTGGGCCGCGCGCCAGCTCGCCGACGACGAGCCGGGCGCGCGCGCCCGCGCCGCGGTGGCCCCGGCGTCGGCCGACGAGATCGACAGCGTGGTGTGGACGCGCGCCAAGAACGCCCGCGGGATCCTGACGCACGCGGTGGACCGCGACCTGCTGGGCGGCCTCGTGGACCTGTGGGAGGACGGCAAGCTCGACACCTGGACCTTCGTCCTGGTGCGGCACGCCCGCGCGGTCAAGCGCTCGGTGTGGAACCGCCCCAAGGTGCGTGACAAGGAGACCGACGAGGCCACTCGCCCGCTCACCGACGACCAGGGCGAGGTGCGCGCCCGCGCGCTCGTGCCGGTGCTGGCGGCCTACGGGGTGGGACGGGTCGTCTCCAGCCCGTGGCGGCGCTGCATGGACACGGTCGGGCCCTACGCCCGGGCCGCCGGGATCGACGTCGTGGCGGAGCCCGCCCTCACCGAGCTGGCGCACGCCGACTCCCGCAAGGCCGCGCGCAAGGTCGTCTCCGACGTGCTGCGCCACCGGGACGTGCCGGTCGCCCTGTGCACCCACCGCCCGGTGCTGCCCTCCGTCATGGAGGTCGTCTCCCGCTACGCGCCGGGCAAGCTGCTGCGCTCGGTGCCCGACCGCGACCCGTGGCTCAAGACGGGGGAGATCATGGTGGTGCACCTGGCGCGGCGCCCGCGCGGCAAGATCCGGGCCGTGGCCATCGAGAAGCAGCGCCCGGTCCTGTCCGAGGGCCGCTGAGCCGGCCGCCCCGCCGCCCCACCTTCCTTTGCCGAGATCGGTCGAGTTCCGCGTCGAGATCGGTTCGGTTCCGCACCGAGATCGGTTCACTTCCGCACCGAGATCGGTCCGGTTCCGCACCGAGATCGGTTCTGACGGCGGAGCACGACCGCCGTCGGCCCACCGCGGGCGCGGCTCCGCCGTCGTCGGCTCACCACTGCGCGCCCTGCTGCCGTCGGCTCTCGGACCGTGTGCGCAGCGCCGCCACCGGCTTCTCCTCGCACAGGGTGAGTGGCAGGATCCGGCGCAGCCTGGCGAGGAAGGCCTCGCCGTCGGCGACCTCCGCCGGCGTCGTGCGTTCCACGTGAATCCCCGCGCCCTCCATGGCGGCCTGGCGCCAGCACTGCGCCGCGAGCACGGCGTCGGCGTCCTCCAGGTACTTGATGAGGCCGTCGATCTCCAGGACCAGCCGCACGATCCACCAGCCGAGGTCGGCGTAGAACGTGCCGGCTGCGGTGCGCACGGGCATCTGGGGCTCCGGCGACGTGATCCCGCCGATGAGGCACAGGCGCCGGGCCTCGGTCTCCCACACCGACTGGCTCCACGGCGTCGCGGCCATGACCACGGCGCGCGCCCGCCGCACGCCCCGCTCGCGGGGGCGGGCGTCGAGCCGTGTGAGCAGCGCCTGGCGGAACCGGGCGGCCCGGGCATTGATCTCGTCGCGGCGGTCCCAGGGGCGCTCGCCGGCTCCGGCCGCGATCGCGAAGAGTGAGTCGACGACGGCGAGGGCGCGGTCGGGCGGCAGGAACCGGGCGCAGTCCTCGGCGGTGCGCTCCAGCGAGGTGACGCGCAGGCCGTCGAGGCCGACGACGTCGGAGTCGGCGAGGTCGTAGCGGTGCCGGACGAACGGGCGGGTGCCGAGCGCCCGGCGGTGGTCGCGCGGTCCGAGCTCGCGCGAGGTCGGCCGGTTGGGCGGGCGTCGGCGGGAGCCCCGCTTGAGGCCGGCGGCGTTCCAGCTCACGACGAGGTGGACCGTGGCGGGCTCGTAGAGCGTGCGCCCCTTGTGAAGGAGGGCGGCGGTCTCAAGGGCGACGACGCCGTCGAGCCTCTCGTTGCGGACTGCGCGCAGAAGGGTCTCGCGGGTGGTGCGGTGGGTGGTGAAGTCGGGGACGTCGGGGTCGGCCGGTATGTAGGTGCTGCGGCGCAGTCGGCGGAGCTCGCCGGTGGCGAGGTGGCTCTCGACCTCGCGCGGGGTGCACTGGATCTGAGGGGGCTGCGGGGTGGGGCTCGTCGTTGAACTCATGCATCGACGGTGCCTGATGACAGGGGGACCGCGCCAGAGTTCGGCATACCTGTGGATAACTCCGGCCCGGCGGGACCGGACTGGCCATCCGCGGGTTTGCGCAGCAGACTGAACCGATCTCGGCGCGGAAGTGAACCGATCTCGGTGCGGAACCGGACCGATCTCGGCGCGGAAGTGAACCGATCTCGGCGCGGAACTGGACCGATCTCGACGAGTCAGCCGGCGATGAAGCTGCCCATGAGGCGTGCGATCACGTAGACCGGCGCGCCCAGCGCCAGGATCGGGACGATCGCGCTCGCCACCGCGGCGCGCCCGCCCGGCACCCACCGGTGGGTCCACAGCACCCGGTTCGCGGACGCCATGAGCACGCCCGCGACGAACCCGACGATCACGCACGCGGCCGCCGACTGGAGCTCCTGCTGCAGGCCGGTGTGGCCCGGGCCGAAGAAGCCCACCGCCGCCAGGACGCCTCCGGCCACTCCGGCCACGAGCGCCGGCACCGTCAGGGTCAGCGCCTCCAGAATGGTGGCCCGCACCTCGAGCACCGTCAGCAGCGCCCCCGCGAACAGAGCCAGCGCGCAGGGGACGATGACCGCCGGATCCGCCAGGCCCGGGGTCAGGGCGCACCAGGCGGCCCCCGAGACCATGACGAGGTTTCCCGCAACGGTGGCGGACAGGTCCTCCACGAGGTCCCGGCGGCCGTCCTGGCGGGCCATCTGGACGAGGAACGCCGCGAGCACGCTGAGCGCCATGACCACGCCCGCGGCCCCGTAGTCCCCGCGCAGGGCGACGGCGACGGCCGCGGTCAGGCCGGTCAGGGCGACGACGGCGGTGGCGCCCTGATCGTGCTGGGAGCGCACGAGGGCGGGCCAGCCTTGCGCGGCGAGCGGCACGAGCAGGGAGATGACGATGAGCCGCACCCATGTCGGCAGCGCCGCGGAGGCGGCCAGCAGGACGGGCACGATGCCGGCCATGGCCAGACGCGTCCAGGCGGGGTCGACCAGCCCGGGCTCGATCGGGCGGTGCGCGCCGCGGCGGGTGCCGTACGCGCCGGGCACCGCGGCCGCCTCGGGCGGCGGCGCAGCGACCGGAGAGGCGGAAGAGGCCGGAGAGGCGTCCTGGGTGTTCACGGAGGCATCGTCCCATACCCGAAACGCGCGCATGTGGTTCACTGAGATCCGGAACCTCACCGCAGCGGAAGGAGTCCGGAGCATGCGCGTCATCATGTTCACCCATGAGGGTGATGTCGCCACCGTCCTCCCATCGGCCTCCTTTCTCGACTCCCATGTCGAGTGCCGTCCCCCCACGCCCGCCTTCTACAGCGCGATCGACGACGCCGACGTCGTCATGGTCGACGCCCGCGGCGACCTCATGCGGGCGCGGGCCCTGTGCCAGCTGCTGTCCGGCCCGATGGACTGCCCGCCGATCATCCTGGTGCTGGAGGAGGGAGGCGCCGCCGTCGTCCAGCCCGACTGGGGCGCCTCCGACTTCGTCATGGCCGGTGCGACGCCGGCCGAGCTCTCCGCGCGCCTGAGGCTGCTGCGCACGCGGGTGGTCGATCCCGAGCCCGCGGGCGGCGACCAGATCGAGGCCGGCGACCTCGTCATCGACGTGACCGCTTACACGGCGCGCATCCGCGGCACGATCCTCGACCTCACCTACAAGGAGTTCGAGCTGCTGAAGTACCTCGCCCTCAACCAGGGGCGGGTGCTGACCCGCGATGTGCTGCTGGACGAGGTGTGGGGCGAGGACTACATCGGCGGCTCGCGCACGGTCGACGTCCACATCCGCCGCCTGCGCGCCAAGCTCGGCACCGAGCACGACCACCTCATCGGCACCGTCCGCAACGTGGGCTACCGCCTCGACGCCCCCGACGACGAGTAGCGGTGCGGGCCGCGGGCGGTGCGCTGTGGGCCCGGGGCCGCGCACCCGGGAGCCCGGGGCCGCAGCGCACGGCTCGCGGGGCCCGGGCGCCCCGGGGCGGGCCGGGCGAGCTGCGCGCTCAGCGGACGGACGACGCCGGCCGCCGGCGTCGTCCCTCCTCTGCGGCCGCGGCGCGCCCGGGGTATCGCGGTCGCGGACGTCCGGCTTCCGGCAGGCGACGGGGCGCCTGTATCCTGATGCCGACGCCGGGCCGCGACGGGCCCCGGGCTCCACCTGAAGCCGCCGCGAGCGGCATACGCGCCGACTGGCGCTCTCCGGCCCGGCGTCATCCTCCCCTCCCGCCGCGGTTGCTCGCGCCCGTGTCGCCTCGGACCGATCTCGAGCCGGAACTCGACCGATCTCGGCGCGGAAGTGAACCGATCTCGGCGTTGTAGCCTGCGGCCATGGCATTCACGCTCCCCGACGACCTCGCGCCCGAGATCTACCCGCTGGCCTGGCTGGTCGGCACCTGGCGCGGCTACGGCATCCTCACCTACGGGGAGACGGTGCCCGAGCAGGCCGTGGTCCAGGAGATGACCTTCGACCACGACGGCGGCCCCTACCTGCGCCAGGTCACCACCATCTGGACCGTGGACGCCACCCGCTCCGACGACCTCGCCTTCGAGACGCCCGGGCTCGAGGGCGCCGCGCGCCTGACGCCGGCCCAGGTCTGGTCCACCGAGACCGCCTACTGGCGACCGGTCGGGCAGGAGGCGTTGGACGAGGAGGCGTCGGAGCCCGGCGGTGCCGAAGGGGCCGATGCCGTCGGCGGTGCAGAGGCCGCCGGCGGCAGCGCGGACGACGGCGCCGCTGCGGCCTCGAAGTCCTCAGGAGCCCCAGGGTCTTCGGGGTCTTCAGGGCCCCCGCGCACCCCCATCACCCGGCTCGAGCTCGTCTCCGCCGACCCCGCCGGGCACGTCGCCGTGTGGGAGGGCTGGATCCAGGGCCCCCGCGCCCGGGTCGGCACCCAGGCCGTGGGCCGCACCCGCACCGCCGCGCCGCTGACCGAGATGACCCGCATGTTCGGGCTCGTCGGCGGCGACCTCATGTGGACCCAGGACATGGCGGCCTTCGGCGTCGAGGAGCCGACCACCTACGCCTCCGGCCGGCTGGGCCGCGTCGAGGACCCCGACGAGCCGGCGAACACCCCCGGAGCCGCGCTGCGCGCTGAAACCGCCGGGACCGGCAGGACCGGCAGGACCGGCGGGACCGACTGATGCGCCCCTCCCCGCTCCTGGACCGAGCCGGCGCCGTCCCCAACGCCGTCGGCGACCCCGATGAGTTCGTCCCCGCCCACTACGGCGACCCCCTGCGCGAGCAGGGCCTCCTGGGGGCCGGGGCGGCGGTGACCGCCCTGGCCCGCGACGTCGTGGCCGTGACCGGCCCGGACCGCCTGTCCTGGCTCACGACCCTGTCCAGCCAGGTGCTCACGGACCTGGCGCCCGGCGACGGCGGCGTCGAGACGCTCGTCCTGGACGCCCACGGGCGCATCACCCACGCCCTGGCGGCCCTGGACGACGCCGAGACCCTGTGGCTTCTCACCGAGGCGGGCCGCGGCCCCGCGCTGGCCGAGCACCTGGAGCGCATGCGCTTCATGCTGCGCGTCGAGGTGGCGGTGCGCGACGACGTCGCCGCCCTGGCGGCCGTGGGCGAGGGCCTGGAGCGCCTGGAGGCCGCGGCGCGCACGGTCCCCCGGGCAGCGGCGCGCGGCGCGCGTCCGGCCCCGGACACGGAGGCCCCGGACCCGACTGCCGCGGCGCACCCGGCCCCGGCCACCGCCTGCCTGGGCGTGTGGCGCGACCCGTGGCCCGGTGTCGCCCGGGGCGGCACCAGCTACGACGTCGGGCTCACCCGCTCCCACCCCGGCGCGTCCTGGCGGGCTGGCCTCGTGCTCGTTCCCGCGGGCGAGGCGGGCGCCGTCGTCGACGCCTTCCTGGCGGCCGCGCCCGGGCGAGGCCCGGCCGGGTCGCTGGCCTGGGAGGCGCTGCGGGTCGAGGCGGGCCGGCCCCGGTGGGCGCGCGAGGTCGATGAGCGCGCCATCCCGCACGAGCTCGACTGGCTGCGCACCGCCGTCCACCTGACCAAGGGCTGCTACCCGGGGCAGGAGACGGTCGCCCGCACCCTGAACCTGGGGCGGCCGCCGCGCCGCCTCACCCAGCTCCAGCTCGACGGCCTGACCGGTCGGCTGCCCGCGCCGGGCGACGTCGTGAGGCTGGGGGAGCGGGCCGTGGGGGCCGTGACCTCGGTGGCCCGGCACCACGAGCTCGGGCCGATGGCGCTCGCCCTGCTGCGCCGGGGCGTCCCGGCGGATGCGGCGCTGAGCGTCGACGTCTCCGAGGCGGCCGACGGCGCGGGCCCGGGCGGGGCCGGCGGCGCCCCGCCGGGGGAGCGTGCCGTCCTCGGGCGCGTGGCCGCCGCCCAGGAGCTGCTTGTCTCGCCCGAGGGCAAGGCGCAGGCGAGCCCCGCCGAGCGGCCGGGAGCCGGTCTGCGCACGCCGCTGCTCCCTCGGCGCGGCGAGGGCAGATAGGGTGGCGCCGTGAATGTTCTTGCGCAGATCGCCTGGTTCGCAGCCTCCGTCTCCGCCTGGGGATGGTTCCTGGCTCAGGCCGTCGCCGGCGCCCTGGCCGTCTGGGCCGTCCTGGACGCGCTGATGCGGCCCGCCGAGCACTTCGCCGCCGCCGACAAGCGCAGCAAGGGCTTCTGGCTGGGCGTCAACGCCTTCGGGCTGGCCGTGTTCCTCTTCTACCTCTATCCGCTCATCCAGACGCTGAGAGCCCTTCTGACGCTGGGGGTCGCCGCATCCGGCGGATTCGGGATGCTCATGCTCCTGGCCGTGGTGGCGAACGCCGTCTACCTCGCGGACGTGCGCCCCGCCCTCAACTACTACAAGCCGGTGCAGGTGCGCTCCCGGATCCGCCGCCCCGGCTGGGGCGGGCGCGGACACCGGGGGCGGCCGGGGCGGCGCCGCTGATGCGCGCCGTCCTGCAACGGGTGAACCGCGCGGCGGTGAGGGTCGACGGCGCGGACGGCCCGGTGACCGTCGGCGAGATCACCCGGCCCGGGCTGCTCGCCCTCGTGGGCGCCACGCACGACGACGGCCCGGCCCAGGTCGCCACCATCGCCCGCAAGATCGCCGAGCTGCGGCTGTTCGACGGCCCGGGCGACGACGGCGGCGCCCCCGGTCACGAGGCATCTGTCACCGACCTGGGGGCGCCGGTGCTCGTCGTCTCCCAGTTCACCCTCTACGCCGATGTGCGCAAGGGGCGCCGGCCGTCGTGGAACGCCGCTGCGCCCGGGCCCGTGGCCGCCCCGCTCGTGGACGCCGTCGTCGAGGAGCTGCGCGCTCGCGGGCTGGAGGTGGCCACCGGGCGCTTCGGGGAGCACATGAGGATCGCCATGGAGGCAGACGGGCCGGTGACCATCCTGGTGGAGGCGTGAGCGGCGGACTGCGCCCCGACGGTCCGGCAGCCGGGCGTCGTGGCCCGCTGGACATGGGCTGAGAGCCGGCTGTGACCCCCTTCGCCGAGATCGGTCGAGTTCCGCGTCGAGATCGGTTCACTTCCGCGTCGAGATCGGTCCGAGGAGCCCGCCGGGCGTCGCGACCCACCGGCGCCCGCCTCGAGGCCGGCCGGGACGGGCGTCGGGACTGCGAGCAGGCGCGGCGCCCGGGCGCCCGCCCGGAGGGCGGAACGTGAACGTACCTTCCCAACGTGAACGTACCTTTCTCCCATCCTTCTGCGGTCTATCCCCAGAAGGATGGGAGAAAGGTACGTTCACGTGACGAACTTCCGTTGACGTCGGGGCCCGCCTCCCCGCTGCTGCGGCTCTAAGGGGCCTTCGAGGAGGTCGCCGGGGCGACGGCGGCGCCTGACGGGCGCCCCGGACCGATCTCGACGCGGAACTCGACCGATCTCGGCGCGGAAGTGAACCGATCTCGAGCCGGAGTACGACCGATCTCGGTGCGGAACTCGACCGATCTCGGCGAGGGGGGAGGGCGCTGCGGGTCGTGCGCGGCCATGAGCGGGTCGGGCTCAACCCTGCTCACGCCCTCTGCGAACAGGGGCATGGGCGGTGCGCCCGCCCCGTTAGCCTTGTCAGCACGTGCCAGCGCCCCAATGTGCCACCCCCGGGCGGGCGCCCCGACCGACCGCACGTGCCGAGGAGAAAACCAGCGATGTTCGAACGCTTTACCGACCGCGCCCGCCGCGTCGTCGTCCTGGCTCAGGACGAGGCGCGGGCGCTCAACCACAACTACATCGGCACCGAGCACCTCCTCCTCGGCCTCATCCACGAGGGCGAGGGGGTCGCGGCCAAGGCCCTGGAGTCGATGGATGTCTCCCTGGACGCCGTGCGCGCCCAGGTCGTGGAGATCATCGGCGAGGGCCAGTCCGCCCCGAGCGGCCACATCCCCTTCACGCCGCGGGCCAAGAAGGTCCTCGAGCTCTCGCTGCGCGAGGCCCTCCAGCTCGGTCACAACTACATCGGCACCGAGCACATCCTGCTCGGCCTGCTGCGCGAGGGCGAGGGCGTGGCCGCCCAGGTCCTGACCAAGCTGGGCGCGGACCTGTCCACCGTGCGCCAGACCGTCATGCAGATGCTCTCCGGCTACGAGGGCAAGGAGACCGTCACCGCCGGCGGCTCGTCCAAGGAGGGCGTCCCCTCCGGCTCGGCGATCCTCGATCAGTTCGGGCGCAACCTCACCGCCGCGGCCCGCGAGGGCAAGCTCGACCCGGTGATCGGCCGCCACAAGGAGATGGAGCGCGTCATGCAGATCCTCTCCCGGCGCACCAAGAACAACCCCGTCCTCATCGGGGAGCCGGGTGTGGGCAAGACCGCCGTCGTCGAGGGCCTGAGCCAGGCCATCGTCCACGGCGACGTGCCCGAGACCCTGCGCGACAAGCAGCTCTACTCCCTGGACATGGGCTCGCTCGTGG
>ERZ772827.429-NODE-429-length-23407-cov-6.136819_pt1 | contig 23407 bp, 24 predicted proteins | sample MGYA00580850_ERZ772827 | MGnify/ENA primary metagenome ERZ772827 (study PRJEB29015, sample SAMEA2737950) | human oral metagenome | biome: human oral; feature: human-associated habitat; material: dental | place: China | collected 2145 ... | reverse complement strand
TTGCCAGACAACACAACCGAATGCAAGGCAGGTTTATGATGAGTACCCAATACAACTGTGCAGGCATCGACATCGCCAAACGAAACTTCGTCATCGGCATCACGTCTTTGCAGCGCACCAAAACCGAAACCAACAACCCCAAAGGGATTGCCCATACCGTCGAATACCTTAAAAAACACAAGGTCGCCCCCGTCGTGATGGAAAGCACCGGCGGTCTCGAAGGCGCTGTATATGGCTACCATGGTAACGACACGTTTTGAACCGCTTATTCGGGATTTCTACCAACGCCTGCTGTCTAAGGGTAAGCCGTATAAGGTTGCCGTTACGGCGTGTATGCGCAAACTGCTGACAGTACTGAATGCCCGGATGCGTGATTACTTTGCCGGGAACGGTATTACCGAGAACGGTATCCGAACGGCTTGATTTGAGTTTTGGTATTTTTGCCCGACGGGGTGAAAAATACAGTTGCTACGTCCTGCCTTATCAACGGGCTACCTGAAAAATGAATTGCAGATAGCCTGCTCATTTTTGGGATGTAGGGCGCGCACGGAACACACGAGCGACTTTGGAATAATGGGCAACTTGGGATAACGGGCAACGGCGTGCGCGCCTGTGGCGCACACCCTACACGCCCCCCAAACGGCAGCCGATAGGTCGGATGAAGAAAGGCTACCTGAAATTTCAGGTAGCAAGAGTAGGTTTGGTTAGCCGCAGGCGTAACCCAACAAATAAAGCGGAATGTTGAGTTTCACCGCCCCAAGCTACCCGCCATCCATAGCGTTTACAAGCTTTCAGGTAGCCCTTATGCCCGCATGGATTCAAACAATCGGAAATAATCGGGAAAGGTTTTGTTCACGCATTGCGGGTCGTTGATATACACGGGCACGCCGAGCAGGGAAACCAGCGAGAAGCACATGGCCATGCGGTGGTCGTCGTAGGTGTCGATGCGGGCGTTGGCGGCCGGGCGGGGCGGCGGGGTGATGTGGATGGCTTCGGCTTCTTCTTCCACCCGCGCGCCGAGTTTGCGCAGTTCGGTGGCCATGGCGGCGATGCGGTCGGTTTCTTTCACGCGCCACGAGCCGATGTTGCGCAGGCTGCAACGCGCACCGGCGGCAAGCGCCACCACGGCCAGGGTCATTGCCGCATCGGGGATGTGGTTGGCATCCAAATCGAAGGGGCGGATGCGCTGGCCGGGGCGGCGGGCTACCTGAATATAATGTTCGCCCCACTCCACGGCGGCGCCGATTTTTTCCAGCTCGGCGGCAAACGCGGTGTCGCCCTGGATGCTGTGCCACCCGATGCCGTTCACGCGCACGGGGGCGGCGGCAAGCAGGCCGGCGGCGAGGAAATAGGACGCGCCGGAGGCATCGCCTTCCACATGGAGGGTGGCCGGGGCGTGGTAGCGGGCGCTTTCAGGTAGCCTGAACAGGCGGTGGCTGTCGTGGGCTACCTGAACGCCGAATTGCGCCATCAGTTTGAGCGTGATGTCGATATAGGGTTTGGAAATCAGCTCGCCCTGCACTTCGATTTCGTGCGCCCGGCCGGTGAGCGGCAAGGCCATCAAAAGGGCGGTGAGGAATTGGCTGGACACGTTGCCGCGCACGGTAATGCGGCTCTGGCCGCCGGCCTGCCGCTCGCTGATGTGCAGCGGCGGATAGCCTTCCCGGCCTTCGTAGCGGATAGTTGCCCCGGCTTGGCGCAGGGAATCGACCAGATCACCGATGGGGCGTTCGTGCATCCGCGCCACGCCGTGCAGGCGGTAATCGCCGCCGAGCAGGGCCAGGGCGGCGGTGAGCGGGCGGAAGGCGGTGCCGGCGTTGCCGAGGAACAGATCGGCCTGCCGCTGCGGGAAACGGCCGCCGCAGCCGTGTACGGTATAGCTGCCGCCGCCATGATGTTCGATGCGGACGCCGAGGCGTTGCAGCGCGGCGAGCATATGGCGGGTGTCGTCGGCATCGAGCAGGTTTTCAATGTGGCAGGCATTGTCGGACAGGGCGGCCAACAGCAGGCTGCGGTTGCTGATGCTTTTGGAGCCGGGCAGCGTGATGGCGGTGGGGCGCAGGTGGGCGGCGGGGAGGTAGAGGGAATCGGTCATGATGGGATGGGCTTGGGATAGGGAGGAAGGATGGCTACCAACAGACAGCGGGTTTTATAGTGGAGTGGAATGGCCGCTTTCAGGTAGCCTTTTGTGTTTGCGGGCTACCTGAAACAAGCGCCCTACTCTGCTGCCGCCATTTCCAGCATTTCGGCGGCATGGCGGCGGGTGGTTTCGGTGAGGGTTTCGCCACCGAGCATGCGGGCGATTTCTTCAACGCGCGCGCTGCCTTCGAGCTCGCGGATGGTGCTCACGGTTTGCCCGCCGCCGCTGTGTTTGCTTACCTGCCAATGCTGCGCGCCACAGGCGGCCACTTGCGGCAGGTGGGTAACGGCGAGCACTTGGTGCTGCCGCCCCAATGTGCGCAGGGCGCGGCCGACGGTTTCGGCCACGCCGCCGCCGATGCCGCTGTCTACTTCGTCAAAAATCAGGGTGGGAATCTGCGTGTATTGGCTGGCGGTTACCTGCAGGGCCAGGCTGATGCGGGCCAGTTCGCCGCCGGAAGCGACTTTGTTCAACGGCCGCAAAGGGCTGCCTTGGTTGGCGGCTACCTGAAACTGCACCTGCTCCAGCCCGTATGCCTGCGCTTCGCACGGAATGAGCTCGATGTGGAAACGTGCGCCGCGCATGGAAAGCTGCTGCATATGCTCGGTGGTTTCTTCGGCCAATTTGGCGGCGGCCTGCTGCCTTTGGGCGGACAGCTCACGCGCGGGCTGCTGGTAGGCAGCTTCGGCCAGGCGCACTTGTTCGCGCAGGGCTTCGATGTCGGCGGCGGCTTCGGAATCGGCCAAATCCTGCTGCAGCTGCGCCAGGCGGGCAGGCAGCTCTTCGGGCTCGATGCGGTGGCGGCGGGCGGCAGACATCAGTTCGGCCATGCGCTCTTCCTGCGCGGCCAATTCGGCGGGGTTGATTTCGGCACGGGCGGCCACACTGTGCATGTGGCTGCTGATTTCGCCCAACTCGGCTTCGATGCTATCCAGCATTTCCAGGCTATCGGCAAAACGCGGCTCGATGCCGGAGAGGCTTTCCAGCTGGCGGCGGCAGCGCCCGGCCAGGCTGTGCAGGCCGTTGTCGCCGTCGATGTGGGCGGCCACTTCTTCGGCGGCCTGCAACAGTTCGGCGGCGTGCACCAGGCTGTCGTAGCTTTGCGAAAGCTGCGCCCATTCCCCTTCCACCAGGGCGAGTTTTTCCATTTCGCCCACCTGCCAGGCCAGCCGTTCACGCTCTTCGGCCAAACGTTCGCCCTCGGCCTCGGCCATAGCCAAATTCTCCTGCGCCTGCCGCCATTGCCGATAAGCGGCTTGCACTTGTTCGGCCAAGGGTTTGCTGTTGGCAAAAGCGTCCAACAGAACACGCTGCACGGCTTCGCTGTTGAGCGAGTGGTGCGCGCTTTGGCCGTGGATGTCCACCAGGCGGCTGCCGATTTGGCGCAGTTGAGCCAGGGTGGCGGCCTGATTGTTGATGAAACTGCGACTGCGGCCTTTGCTGTCGATGGTGCGGCGGATGGAAAGCTCGACTTCGTCTGTGCCGAGCAGGCCTTGTTCGCAGAGTTCGGCGCGCAATTCGGGCAGGCCGCTCAAATCGAACAGGGCGGAAAGCTGCGCTTCGGGGCAGCCGTGGCGGATTTGGCTGTAGTCGGCCTTATCGCCGAGCAACAGGCTGAGCGCATCCAGCGTAATGGATTTGCCGGCACCGGTTTCGCCGGTGAGCACGGTAAAGCCGGGCTGGAAATCCAGATGGAGTTGCTCAACAATCACAAAATCGCGCAAAGAGAGGGCAAGCAGCATGGTGTTCTCGAAAGGGAAGAGTGAGGCGGATTATATAACAGGCTACCTGAAGACCGAGAGGCTACCTGAAAACGGTTTTTCAGGTAGCCTTTTGCTGTGTATCTTGGGGTTACAGCAGTGCGTCTACAAACTCGCGGGCATTGAATGGGCGCAAGTCGTCGATGCCCTCCCCCACGCCGATAAAGCGTACCGGCACGGGGCGGCGGCTGGCCAGCGCAGCCAGCACGCCGCCTTTGGCTGTGCCGTCGAGCTTGGTCACAATGAGGCCGGTAAGTCCCAGCGCGTCATCGAAGGCAATCACTTGGTTCACGGCATTCTGGCCGATATTGGCATCCAGCACCACCACGATTTCATGCGGCGCGTCGGGCATGGATTTCTGCAACACGCGCTTCACTTTTTTGATTTCTTCCATCAAATGGGTTTGCGTGGGCAGGCGGCCGGCGGTGTCGGCCAGCACGATGTCGATACCGCGCGCTTTGGCGGCTTCCACGGCATCAAAGCAGACGGCGGCAGAGTCACCGGAGGCTTGGGAAATCACGGTAACGCCGTTACGCTCGCCCCATTCGGCCAGCTGCTCGCGGGCAGCGGCGCGGAAAGTGTCGCCGGCGGCCAACAGCACGCTTTTGCCCTGGCCTTGAAAATATTTGGCCAGCTTGCCGATGGAAGTGGTTTTGCCCGCGCCGTTGATGCCGGCAAGCATAATCACAAACGGCCGTTTGTCTGCGGGCAAGGTCAGCGGCTGCTCCAGCGGTTTAATCAGCTCGTAGATGGCCTCTTTCAATGCGCCACGCAGTTCTTCGCCGTCTTTCAGGCCGCGCAGGCTCACGCGCTGGCGCACTTCTTCCATCAGATGCTCGGTGGCTTCAATGCCCATATCGCTGGTAAGCAGCACGGTTTCCAGCTCTTCATACAGGTCCTCATCTATCTTGCCGCCGCCAAACACGCTGGCCAGCGACTTGGCCATCTGCTGGCGCGATTTGCTCAAGCCTTGCCTGAGGCGGGCAGCCCAACCGAGTGCAGCAGGCTGCTCTGGAGCTGGCTCGATAGCAGCTTGGTCGGTACTGGATGGCACTACTGATTCCACAGCTACTGGTTCACTGACGGCTTGTTCATTGTTTGCCTGCCCATCAGGGTCGTGCTCATCAAACGCGGCAGCTTCTTCGGCTTTAGCGTCGGATGTTTCGCCCATTGCTTGTTCGGCTGTTTCCACAGCGGGCAAGGCATTGGCGGTTTTATCTGTCCGTGTTGTAGCGAGACCTGGTTCCAACAGAGTTTCCAGTGGTGCGGGCGCTGCTTCAGCGCTTACCACTTCTGTGCTTGCGGTTTTGTGTGCCGATGTTTCGTTTGCTAAATCAGTCGAGTCCGGTTCGGCCGCAGGAATTACATCATCCGGCGCTTGGGCAGCGGCTTGCTCTGTGGTTTCCGAGGCCGGTTGTGCCGCAACCTCTTCTGTTTGCACTGCTTCTTCAACCGCCTGTACCAACTCGGCTTCCTGTTGCTGGGCGGCAGGTTGCGCTTTGCGTTTTCTAAAAAATCCAAATACCATCGGTTGGCTATACTCCATAAACAAACCGGTTTACCAACCGGCAATGGAACAAAGGCTACCTGAAACAGATTGGCTGTCTTTTCAGGTAGCCTGGCCTGCGGCACTCATTGCGTATTGGAAAGACGTTTAGCTGCTTTCCAAATCCACAATGCTGCGGGCTGCACGGCGGGCGTCGAGCAGAATCAGGCCCAATTTGGCGCTTTCGCGGGCGGTTACCACCAATACGGTGTCCTCGCCGGCCTGAATCAGCAGGATGTAGCCGTCGGTGCCTTTCACAATCACCTGCTCCAATTCACCACACAACAGCTCTTTGGTGGTACGGTTACCCAAGGCCAGCAGGGCGGCAGACATCGCACCCACGCGGTCAGGGTCGATATTGGCTTGGAGCATGGAGGCAATCGGCAAGCCGTCGCTGGAAATAACGGCGGAAGCGGTAATATCAACAGACGAGCTGTTCAAATCGCTCAATACGGAAGAAACTAATTGTTGTTGCATATCGTGTTTTCCCAATAATTTAATCAGAATGTTTCAATTTGGTTCGCAGAATCAACGATTTGATAAAGCGCCCGCACCAAAGATACAAATTCGTCTTTATGCAGCTGCGGCACGCCGCCAGTCACCAGGATAAATTTCAAATCACCGATATACAGCGGGAAGAAGGTCAGCTCACTTTGGCCTGACGGATCACAAATGCCCACCGCGTTGTGGTAGATATTCAGGTTGTTCTTAATCAGAAGGCTGTGCTGCTCATACAGGCGTACGGCTTCACTGGCCAGCACGGCGATTTCTTCGGCAGCTTCGTGGTTGAAACCGGAACTGGAGAAATAGAAACCGTCTTGATCCACCAACAATGCTTTTTGCACATCGGAAAGGTGCATCAGGATATTGGGCAGGCCGGTACCGCTGAGTAAATCGGTTTTTTTGTCCGGCTCATCTTCGCCATACAAAAATTCCAAACGCTGCATGCGATACAACAAGTTGAGTGCAGCATCAATATCATTGGTTTGCGCCCAGCGCAATACGTTTTCGCGGCTAACGGTTTCCTGCTCGCCGGCTTGCAAAATACCGCCTAGCAGAGTACGGCTGGCACTTTGGCCTTTATTGGAAACTGCATAATATGCGCCGGCAGGAGTTACTCGTGGGTATAGATTAGGCTGCAAAAGTAGTGTCGAATCCATTTTTATACCTCCAAACCAGGATCAATTGAATACAGCATCGCGGTAACCAGCTGTTTCACATCGTTTTCGTTACGTGCATCGATTTCAAACACCGGCACGTTCATGCCGTATTGCAACAGGTATTTCTGATACACCTCGATACCGGGCGTGGCTTTCAAATCCATCTTGGTTACGCCCACTACCACAGGTGCGGTTTTGAGCAAATCACTAAACGAATCCAAGAAGAATTTCAGGTCTTTCAAAGGATTGGAACGGGTATTATCCAGCAGCAACACCAAACCCATACTGCCTTGGCTCAAAATGTCCCACATGAAATCGAAACGTTCCTGCCCTGGCGTGCCGTACAAATGCACCTTGGTATTCTCATCCAAGTGAATCACACCGTAGTCCATGGCCACGGTGGTGTGGCTTTTCATGGAGGTAGTCATATCAGATGCACGGGCATCGGTCTTAATCGGCGGGTCGTCCGACAGTGCAGCAATAGCGGTAGTTTTCCCCACGCCGACCGGGCCTGTAAAAATAATCTTATTCTCTGCCATGTTATATTCCTTTATCGGCCAATAATTTTATTCATCAAACGTTGCAGCAGTCCGCGCTGTTTCGGAACTTCTTCGTCGCCATCATCTTCATGCGATCTGGCATGAACTCTCTCCGGACGCTGTATAGTTTGCGTTTGGGCGGCAGCCCTAGCTTGCCCTGATCCAACAGCCTGAGGCTCAGCCTGCCCGGCCGATTCCACGATCAGATGATCGGTAACATAGACTGCCGTAAGATAATCAGCCAAGTCTTTATTATCGATAAGCATCAGTTTGTGAAGGATAGTCAGGCTACCTGAAGCCTTGGTCAAAAAGGCAGATAGGCGCATTGATTCGGCAAGCGGTGCCAAACGGGTCAGGTTCGGCCAGTTTCGAACTTTAAATACGGTATTTTTGTTGATGACTTTGGGGAAACGGCCATTACCTGTCCAAATAGCCAGCTGCCAAAGACAAGCAGCGATGGATAATTTGGCCTTAGCCTTCAAATGCTCCTCGGTGATCACTCGTGTCTGCAAATCAACAAATTTTTGCTCACACAAAGATTGGAGCGTTTCAGAATCAGTTGCCAGCAGTACTTTCTGAATAGAAGGAAACACCAGCAGCACAGGTTTACCATTGTGCATTACAGCCACATCGTTATCTTGCTTGGCTGCTTTGCGCACTTCACCTAACAAGCCGCTATCTTCATCAAAATTCTCGATGGTAATGCTTGCCGAATGGGATTGTGCGGCAGCCGGCACAGCTTCTTGTGCTGGCTGTCTGGAAGTATGTGCCCCAGAGCTGCCGCTACTGCTGGCTACCCAAATACCATTGCCCTGTTGCAAGTTCTTTAAGTTCAAAAACAGAGTATCGAACTTAATTGGCTTGGCCAAATAAGGAGCGGTTACCGGAGGCGGAGAGCTGGAGAAATACACCACTTTCGCATCGGGAAACTGGTTTTTTGCATCTTTCCAAATCTCTATATCGGTATCGGCATCGGCCAATACCATATCCGGCTGAATACCCTGCTCCATCGTAACCAGTTCATAATTGGTGATGCCGTGCATTTTGAATGCCATGCGGAACATCGCATATTGGCGCTCATCCATGCCCAACAGCATAATGTGAACCGTCTTCACTTGGGGGATTGCGTTATTAGTCATTTATTATGTCCGAACAGAACCGTAGTTGATTTTTTGTAGCAACTGGCTCATTGCCAATACTACCTCCTCTGGCGGATGCTGGATATTGGCACGTATTTTATGCAATACCTGCTCCAAGCGCTCCCATTCTTCCGCACGTTCGCAAATATCGAACAGCGTGATATACAGCTGTGATTCGCCGGGGTACTCCAAAATAGATTCCTCCAGCAAATTCATTGCCTCATCCAACTGACCGTACATCAACAAAGATTCGACATCACGCAGCACTTTTTCTGCCGGCGTCTGTTTTACGCTGACATCATCAGTACGGGTTCTAATAAGGGGTTTACGGTGCGCTTTTTGGGTACTGGTGCCTCGATCCAAGAAACCGTTGGCAATCCCGATTTCGCGCAATTGAGCCTCATTCGGATTAGCTTCCAACTGAGTAAAGATGGGGTGTTCGCCCAAATTGAGACCCCAGCCTAGCATTCTTTCTTTCACTTGGCGGCCATACGAGCCCAAGGTGTAATAAAGCTGCCAAAGATGCTGGGCAAAGCGGTCGATATTTTGATTTTTATAGTCCAGGCTCAGCGCATCAATAATCAACGCTGCTGGTTTATTGGCTTGGCGGATGGCCTTATTGGCATAGCTGACTGCCGCATCGTAGGCCAATCTGTCCTTCATCAATCGATAGCCGGATTCGGGTTCCATAAAACCCATAAGTGCCGCCTTTTCCTCATCGTGCACAAGGATGGCACCGGCGTATTTAGAATTGGTAACCAACTCTTTTCGGGATTTGGTGGGAGACGAATCCACCACTTTCTGCTCGCTCTCGGCTTCTGCAACTGCACGGCGGCTTTTCTGCTTGGTCTGTTTGGCCTGAGTCGGCGTATCCAATCCGCCGCGCTCGCCAATTTCGGCAGAAGTCTGCTGTACACCCCAGCCCAACAGTTCTTCGGCCAGCACGCGCAGGTTGAGGTTGTTTTTATCAACCGCCAAGCCTTGCTTGATGTAGTCCTCAGTTTGTGCTTTGGTGAGCAGGTTACCGAACTGGCGCAAAGTTTCAGCCAACTCGTCCGGCTTTTTAGCATCTAGCCACAGTTGCACCAGCTCATTAACCAAGGTGCTGCGCATACCGTCGCTCACCGCTGCCGAGCCGGAAGTTAGATATTGAGACAGCGATTCGGCTGCTTTTTCATGATAACCAAATTGCTTATAGACTTTATATTCCGTGAGTGCATCAACTTCCTGTGCCACATTGACTGCTGCTTCTTCCGCTCCCACATCAGGTACAGCCTCCCAACCCCAGTCTTCGCTCACCTCAACCTCTTCAGGCTCAGATGGCGAAACTACTGCAGCCTGGCGAACAGCTGCCGGTGCTGACTTTTTGCTAGCTGATCGGGCAGCAGCGCGTTTACCTCTGCCTTTTTTCTCTTCATCAACAGCGGCTTTTGCCTGTTGTTTTTGGCGGCGTTGCACAAAAATCAAGCCTGCCAAAACCACCAATAGCGGAACTAGAATCGTCAGATCCATTTATCCCACCCTCCCTAAACATAATTGAATGAAAATATTCATCCTACTTCTCTTAACATCTTTCCAAACACAAATGTCGGAAATTTAGCCTAAAGTATATATTAATTTACACGTTTTATTCAAACGGATTAATGAAACTCTCCGCCAAAAAGAAAGAGATTGCACACTAACTGCATATCTTTTCCTTCATCCAGCAGGTAATAATTGATGGTAATTTCACGGCAACACCCCATTAGGCAACAGCAGCCAAACATAACCTGTCTGCTTCATCCGGCCGGCCACCCTGCCCGCCTCATCGCCATAACCCCAGAAAAAGTCCACCCGCACCGCGCCGTTGATGGCGCTGCCGGTGTCTTGCGCCATAATCAGGCGGTTGAGCGCATGGCCGGTTTCAGGATGCGCGGTGGCCAGAAACAGCGGCGCGCCCAAAGTGATGAAGCGTTTATCCACCGCGCCGGAATAGCCGCCGCTTAGCGGCACACCCAACGAACCAATCGGCCCGTCGTTGCCATCCGGCAGTTGGCGGAAAAATACATAACTGGGGTTTTGACCCAACACCTCAGCCAGTTTATCCGGATGTGCACGCAACCAATCACGGATTTTCGGCATACTGGTTTGCGCTAACGGCAAATAACCTTTATTGGCCATATAGCGGCCGATAGAAATATAGGGATGGTCGTTTTTATCGGCAAACCCTAGGCGGATATAGCGCCCGTCCGGCGTACGGATTCGGCCGGAGCCTTGGATATGCAGGAAAAACAACTCAACCGGATCATCGGCATAAGCCAACACCGGCGCACTGCCGTTTACCGCGCCGGCATTAATTTGCGCACGGGTGTAATACGGCACGAAACGGCTACCTGAAACCCGTCCTTTCAAAGATCGGCTTTTCTCACGACCAGGGAAATCAGCCAGATTGGCCGTGTATTCACCATTAGCGGCAATTTGGCCACTGTTGCGGCCGGTGAGTTGGATACGCACCGTTCCCGATTGCGGCGCACCGGCCAGCGGCACAGTAACCAAATCAGCGGGTAAACCATAAATTGGGAAGCGCGCCTGTGCCGTTTGCCGTGCGCTGCCGTGCAACACCGGCTCGTAGTAGCCGGTTATCGTGCCGCCCAATTGCCCGTTGTGGCTCACTTCCCACGGCGTGAAATATTGCTCGAAAAACTGCCTGGCCGCCGCAGACTGACTGCCCACCCTGTCGGCCTGGGCGCACACATTCTGCCATTGCGGCTTGTTTTTCAAAGCAGTGCAGCTTTTGCGAAACGCATTCAAGCTGGCCGCAAAATCCTGTTGCGACCACTGCGGCAACGCCGCAAACGACACCGCCTTATACCCAGCCGAGCTACCTGAAACCCGGTGCTGATAGCCTTCCGCATAACGCTGGCCGGGCGGCAAAGCCGACATAGCACCGACACCGCCGCCAGAAGGCTTGGGCCGGCTATGGAAAAAACAGCCGCCCAGCAGTAATGCCGACAGCAGCAGCCAGCCGTTACGAGAAGAAAGAAATTTTCCTGCCATTTCCGTTTTCATTCCATGAAGTTGAATTTATACCACTGAAAGAAATCGATAAATAATATATAAACATCGCTGCGCGCCCCGTGCCGCTTTAAGTGCATTCCGGCCAAATCCTGCCCGTTTACGGCGGCCGCAGGCGCAAACGGGCAGGATTTAACCACCCGCCCAAGCCGTCGGGCAAATCATTTTACAAGCACAAACATTTCGCCCGCGGCCGCATCGGCTACAATACCGCCTTTCGCCTTTCCATTTTTCAGGTAGCCTTTCATGAGCCGCAAAAGCGCCGTATCCCCCATGATGCAGCAGTATCTCGACATTAAAGCCCAACACGCTGACAAACTCTTGTTCTACCGCATGGGCGACTTCTACGAACTCTTCTTCACCGACGCCGAAGAAGCCGCCCGCCTGCTCGACATCACCCTCACCACCCGCGGCCAAATCAACGGCGAACCCATCAAAATGGCCGGCGTGCCGCACCATGCGGCCGAGCAATACTTGGCCAAACTGGTCAAACTTGGCCGCAGCGTAGCCATTTGCGAGCAAGTGGGCGAAGTAGGCGCCAATAAAGGCCCCGTGGCGCGCGAAGTGGTGCGCATCGTTACCCCCGGCACGCTCACCGATGCCGCCCTGTTGGAAGACAAAGAAACCAACCGCATCGCCGCCGTGGCTTGGAACGGCAAGACCAAGCAGCCGGTCGGCCTCGCCTGGGCCTCCCTGCAAAGTGGTGAATTCAAAGCCAAAATCATCGCCCTGGCCCAACTACCCGACGAACTCGCCCGCTTGCAGGCCGCCGAAGTATTGCTGCCCGACCAAGCCGCCGCCAAATTAAGGCTACCTGAAAACTGCACCCCCCCCCGCCTGCACGACTGGCAATTCGCCCCCGACAGCGCCCACACCCTGCTCACCGACTACTTCGGCTGCCAAGACCTGCTCGGCTTCGGCCTCCGAGCAGGCGAACACGACCCCGCCATCGGCGCCGCCGGCGCCCTGCTCAACTACATCCGCCACACCCAATCCCGCCTGCCGCGCCACCTCGACAACCTCAGCCTCGAAACCGAACAGCAATACATCGGCATGGATGCCGCCACCCGCCGCAACCTTGAAATCACCGCCACCCTGTCCGGCAAAAAAGAGCCCACCCTCTTTTCCACCCTTGACCGCTGTGCCGGCAACATGGGCAGCCGCCTGCTCGCCCAATGGCTGCACAACCCGCTGCGCAACCGCGAACACATCTGCGCCCGCCAAGAAGCCGTATCCGCCCTGCAAAGCGATTATTCCGCCCTGCAAGGCTACCTGAAAACCATCGCCGACATCGAACGCATCGCCGCCCGTATCGCCGTAGGCTCCGCCCGCCCGCGCGACCTCTCCGGCCTGCGCGACAGCTTATTCACCCTCGCCCGACTCAGGCTACCTGAAAGCAGCCTGCTCAACACCCTGGCCGACATCTTCCCGCAAGGCGCAGGCATTGCCGAGAAGCTGCAACAGGCCATCCTGCCCGAACCCGCCGTGTGGCTGCGCGACGGCGGCGTGATCAACCACGGCTTTTCCGCCGAGCTCGACGAATTGCGCCGCATCCAAAACCACGGCAGCGACTTCCTGCTCGAACTCGAAGCGCGCGAACGCGAGCGCACCGGCCTTTCCACCCTCAAGGTCGAATACAACCGCGTGCACGGCTTCTACATCGAGCTTTCCAAAATTCAAGCTGCCGAAGCCCCCGCCGACTACCAGCGCCGCCAAACCCTGAAAAACGCCGAACGCTTCATCACTCCCGAGCTCAAAGCCTTCGAAGACAAAGTGCTCAACGCCCAAGAGCGCGCCCTCACACTTGAAAAACGCCTCTACGACAGCCTGCTGCAAGAACTTCAGCAGCAACTGTCCCTGCTGCAACGTACCGCTAAAGCCGCTGCCGCGCTGGACGTCCTCTGCTGTTTCGCCCACTTTGCCGCCGAACACGATTACCACGCCCCCCGGTTCACCGACTATCCCGGCATCGAAATCGACAACGGCCGCCATCCTGTGGTTGAAGGCCAAGTGCCGCACTTCACCCCCAACCACACCCGCCTCGACCACAAACACCGCCTCATGCTGCTCACCGGCCCCAATATGGGCGGCAAATCCACCTATATGCGCCAAGTCGCCCACATCGTTTTGCTCGCCCACACCGGCAGCTTCGTGCCCGCCGAAGCCGCCCGCATCGGCCAAATCGACCAAATCTTCACCCGCATCGGCGCCTCCGACGACCTCGCCGCCAACCGCTCCACCTTCATGGTGGAAATGAGCGAAACCGCCTACATCCTGCGCCACGCCACCGAGCAATCCCTGGTGCTCATGGACGAAGTCGGCCGCGGCACCTCCACCTTCGACGGCCTCGCCCTCGCCCAGGCCGTGGCCGAACATTTAATCCAAAAAAACCAATCTTTCAGCCTGTTTGCCACCCATTATTTCGAGCTCACCCGCCTGCCCGAGCAGCATAGCGCCGCCGTCAATATGCACCTCTCCGCCTTAGAAGAAGGGCAAGACATCGTCTTCCTACACCATATCGAGCCCGGCCCGGCCGAAAAAAGCTACGGCATCGCCGTGGCCAAACTGGCCGGCCTGCCCGCCCCCGCCCTCAAAGCCGCGCAGAAACACCTCGAACAGCTCGAAGCCCAAGCCGCCGCCCACCGCCCGCAGATGGACATGTTCAACCTGCCCGAAGAAGCCGCACCCGAACACAGTCCCGCCGAGCCCGCCACGCCTGCCGCCCACCCCCTGCTGCAAGAGATCGCCGCGCTGCACCCCGACGAACTTACCCCGCGCCAAGCCCTCGAGCTGCTGTATCAACTGCAAAAACAGGCTGCCGCCGCGCAAGAGGCTACCTGAAAGCGCAGGTTTCAACGAAATATAGTGAATTAACAAAAACCAGTACAGCGTTGCCTCGCCTTGCCGTAACGTGTGTACTGTCTGCGGCTCGCCGCCTTGTCCTGATTTTTGTTAATCCACTATAAAATGAAAACCATGCCCGAGGCGGCCGGGGCACTTTGATGAAGCCGAAACCATCCACACCATTTTTCAGGTAGCCTCAAGCCGCGGAAGGCTACCTGAAAACACCAGCAGCGGTTGCACACAACCTTGCCGAGAGTGCTATCTGGAAACGTAATAATTTGTATATTTTCCATAAACCAGCGATAATACGTTCGCTTTCGGAACTACCGAGAAACCCTTTGATTTAATCGTTAATGTTAATTTTAGGAAATCCTTTCATGAAACAACGTTTATTTGCCCTCGCCCTCATTTCCGTTTTGGCTGCCTGTGGCGGCCAAACCAACAACTCCACTTCCGCCCAATCTACCGCTGCTGACAATACACAGCCCGCTGCCGCCAGCAATGTGCAACCTACCGCTGCTACTGCTGCCGGACTCGACCCGATTCTGGCCGAACCTAAAGTGGGCGACCTCTATGCCGCCAAAGTCAGCGCCTTCTCCAAAGAAGGCTTCGAAGAGCACGGCGTGGCCTACGGCCTGATGAAAGTGGTAGACGTACAGGCTGATAAAATCATCGTTATCACCGAAGATGCTGCTTGGCCAGAAGCCGCTGGTGCCCAAAAAGATCTGAACGGCGACCTCTCCGACATTACTTGGGACGAATCTGAACGCATCGAAGTGAAACGTGCCGATCTGCCCCGAATGGTGGCCGACGGCCGCATCGTGGAAACCCGTCGCATGGACAAATAATCTGCGTTGCATATTATTCAAAGGCTACCTGAGAAACTTTCAGGTAGCCTTTTCCATTGCCCAATATCCCATTTATTACAGCCGAGTTAATCCACTTTCGACACAAGCCAGTGCACTACATGCAATATGCGCAATGCGGCATAGCGAAGCCAAGTTGCACGAGAGTGAATATAATTCGCGATAGCTATATAATCCTTATCACCTCCCGCCACACATCAGCGGCGGCCTCATTCCAACAAGCAAAAGGCATCCCCATGACTTCCCATCTCAGCAAAATCACCTACATCGCCGACCTCCAGCGCATCGCCCGGCGCAAAGTACCCAAAATGTTCTACGAATACGCCGACACCGGCTCGTGGACCGAATCCACCTACCGCGCCAACGAAGCCGATTTCCAATCCATCAAGTTCCGCCAGCGCGTGCTGGTGGATATGGAAAACCGCAGCCTCGAGAGCAAAATGATCGGGCAAACCGTGAAAATGCCGCTCGCCCTCGCCCCCGTCGGCCTCACCGGCATGCAGCATGCCGACGGCGAAATCCTCGCCGCCCGTGCCGCCGCCAAATTCGGCGTGCCCTATATCCTCTCCACCATGAGCATCTGCTCCATCGAAGACGTGGCCGCTAACAGCCCCGATCCCTTCTGGTTTCAGCTTTATGTGATGCGCGACCGCGAATTCATGCGCGACCTCATCCGCCGCGCCAAAGCCGCCCAATGCTCCGCCCTCGTGCTCACCGCCGATTTGCAGGTGCTCGGCCAGCGCCACAAAGACATCAAAAACGGCCTCTCCACCCCGCCCAAGCCCACCCTGATGAACCTGCTCAACCTCGCCACCAAGCCCGAATGGGGCTTGGGCATGCTCAACACCCGGCGGCGCGGCTTCGGCAACATCGAAGGCCACGTTAAAGGCGTGAGCGACATGAGCTCCCTCTCCGCCTGGACGGCCGAGCAATTCGACCCCAGCCTGAGCTGGGACGACGTGGCCCGCATCAAAGACGAATGGGGCGGCAAACTCATCATCAAAGGCATCATGGAGCCGGAAGACGCCGAAGCCGCCGTGAAAAGCGGCGCGGACGCCATCGTGGTATCCAACCACGGCGGCCGCCAGCTCGACGGCGCCCCCTCCTCCATCCGCGCCCTGCTCCGCATCGTTTCCGCCGTTGGAAACGATATCGAAGTGTGGATGGACGGCGGCATCCGCAGCGGCCAAGACATCCTACGCGCTTGGGCATTGGGCGCGCGCGGCGTGCTCATCGGCCGCGCCTACATCTACGGGCTGGGCGCCTACGGCGAAGCAGGCGTCACCCGCGCGCTGGAAATCCTCTACAACGAAATGGACATCACCATGGCCTTCACCGGCCACCGCAATATCCAAACCGTTACCCGCGATATTTTGGTGGAAGGCACATACTAACGCCCCTTGCCCTGTACTATAATTCAGGCTACCTGAAAAACAGCGCGGCAGCCGCCCGGCCTTTTCAACTTCCGTTGAAGCCCCCGTTTTCAGGTAGCCTTTCTTGATCCACCCTTTGTATAGGAAAACCCAAATGCGTACCCAACCCCTCCTGCTCGCCCTTCTCATCGCCGCCCCCTTCGCCGCTGCCGGCAATCTCGAATGCAATCCCCAGCCGGTTAAACAAGGCGTGCCCACCGTATACCGCTGCACCTATCACAACGGCAGCCTCGCCCAAGCCTACGCCGCCCTACGCGCCAACCGCAGCGAAGACGATGCCCTGCGCCTCGACCATCCCCACCTGCCGAACACCCTGCCCGCCCGCACCTTCACCCGCAACAGCCAAGCCCACTTCGACTACGACGGCGACGGTCAAAACGAAGCTTATCCAATCAAGCTTGTCATCAACCGCCCAGGCCCGAACCGTGTGCTGGTCAGATTCTTCCACGACAGCCCTGCCACCCCCTACACCCGCGCCACTCTTTTTGAACGCAAAGGCCGCAACGTAGAAATCACCATTTCTGAATTCGCCTCCTAAGGCATGTGCACAGCCTCATTTTCAGGTAGCCCTACACCAACCCCGCAAGGACACTCCGCATGACCATCCAACAACGTTTCCAGCAAGCCAACGGCATCCTGGAAGAGGCCGACCTCCTATTCGACGAAGCCGCCTGCCGCGCCGCCCTGGAGCGCATGGCCGCAGAGATTAGCGCCGATTTGGCCGAACAATACCCCCTGCTCCTGCCCGTGATGGGCGGCGCAGTCGTATTCACCGGCCAGCTGCTACCCCTGTTGCGCTTCCCGCTCGATTTCGACTACGTGCACGTTTCCCGCTACGGCAGCGAACTGAGCGGCAGCGTGCAGCTCAACTGGCTGCGCGCCCCGCAAAACAGCGTAGAAGGCCGCCACGTTTTGGTGCTCGACGACATCCTGGACGAAGGCCACACCATGGCCGCCATCCACAAACAAGTGATGGACATGGGCGCCGCCTCCTGCCGCACCGCCGTGTTTGCCAACAAAAAAATCAACCGCCCCAAACCCATCACCGCCGATTATGTGGGCATCCACGTGCCCGACCGCTACGTGTTCGGCTACGGCATGGACGCAGGCGGCATGTGGCGCAACCTCGGCGCGATTTATGCCCTGTCCGGGAAATAACGCAAGGCCAGACGCTAACCGCCCGAACGCACCAAACCGCCTGCAGGCAGGAACCTGAATCGGCCAACCCCGCCCGGCCGCGTCGGCCGAAATATGGCGGATTAGCGAAACCGATGTGCCGCATTAGCCCGCCGCCTTGCCCCTGTTTCCCTTAATCCGCTGCCTATACGGAAAGGCTACCTGAAAAAATTTCAGGTAGCCTTTCTATAGCGGATTACATTTAAATCAGGACAAGGCGGCGAGCCGCAGACAGTACAAACAGTACGGCAAGGCGAGCCAACACCGTACTGGTTTTTGTTAATCCACTATACATACCGGCCGCATTACCAGCGGCTGACCAACTCGCTCAAATCCGTATTTTTCGGGCCGCTGGCCTCTTTCTGCGCCGTGCCGATCATCAGCAGGCCGATGATTTTATCGTGTTCGCCGCAACCGAAGGCTTCGCGCAGCGCGGCGGTGTTAATCCACAGCCCGGTAATCCACACATTGTCGAAACCTTGCGCCTTGGCGGCCAGTTGGGCGGCGTAGGCGGCGCAGCCGGCGCTGAGCATCTGCTCCCACTCCGGCTTCGGCTTGAGGCAATCCAGCTTGGGCTTGGACACCACGCCGATCATCATCGGCGCCATCTGCCCCAGCACTTCGGCCTTGCGCGCCGCTTCGCCGCCGATTTCTTCGGCACACTGTTTCAAAATATGGCGGAAAGCCTGCCAGCCCGCCTCGCTTTGCACCACCACGAAATGCCACGGCGTGTGGTTGCCGTGGTCGGGCACTTGCGTGGCGGCCTGCAAAATGATTTCCAGCTGGTCATCGTTGGGGGCGGGTTCAGTGAGGAGGCGCACCGAGCGGCGGGTGGTGAGCAAATCCAGGGTGTTCATATTGTTAGTTTCCTTGTGTGATGTTGGCTGATATGGGTGGGAAGTAGCGGCTGACCGTTTCGGCGGTTTGTGCCAACCAGCTTTGGCGTTCTTGCTCGGTGCTGTCGGCCACCACTCGGAACATCAGCCGCTTGAAGGAGGTAATGCCGCAAAAGTCGAAAACGCAGTCCTTCCAAATCCGCTCCAGCGGATCACCGAATACGGTGTTTTCGCGCTTTTCCGGGGTATTGGAGGTGTTGAATACCAGCGCGGCCTGCGCTTTGAGCAAACCTATGGGCAGCCCGCCGCCGTTATCGCCTTCAGGGAAGGTGTAGGCGATGTGCTGGCGCAGTACCCTGTCTACCCAGCCTTTCAAGATGGCGGGTGGCTGCCCCCACCAGTTAGGATGGATGATGATGATGCCGTCGGCGCGCATGATTTCCTGCTGATGGCATTTAAGCAGGTTGTCGTTGGTGTGGTCACCGGCTAATTCTTCCGAGCTCATCACAGGATTGAATTTTTCCTGATCCAAATCGTGGAAGTTTACTTGGTAGCCGTTGCTGCGCAGCGTAGCAGCTACGGTTTGGGCGATAGCGGCATTGAGGCTGCCGCCGTACGGGTGTGCGAGAATGACGGATATTTCTTGCATGTGGAAAGTCTCGATAGGGATTTCTGCAGATAACGGCCGGGGTTTATACCACACGCCCGGTATTCAGGCTACCTGAAAAATTGCCAGCCTCACCCCGCGCCGTTTGGCGATATAATGCGCCCGTTCCCACCCTTCCGAAAGCCCGCAATGAGCGCCAAGCCCCTCTTCACCCTGCCCGACCAAAACGGCAACGATTTCGCCGCCGCCGACCACCTGCCGCTGGTGCTGTATTTTTATCCCAAAGACAGCACGCCCGGCTGCACCACCGAAGCGCAGGAATTCAGCGCGCTCTTGCCCGAATTTCAGGCGCTCGGTTTTCAGGTAGCCGGCATATCGCGCGACAGTGTGGCCAGCCATCAGAAATTCGTGTGCAAATACGCGCTGGAAGTGCCGCTCTTGTCGGATAAGGATGAAACCGTGTGCCGCCTGTTCGATGTCATCAAAGAGAAAAACATGTATGGCAAAAAAGTGTTCGGCATCGAACGCAGCACCTTCGTTTTGAATGCACAAGGCCACATCACGCGCGAATGGCGCAAAGTGAAAGCCGCCGGCCACGCCCAAGCCGTGCTCGACGCGCTGCGCGAAACGGCCTAGCGGACACCGCCATGCAATACTGCTACCAAGCCCCCTTCGGCACGCTGCTGTGCCGCCTGCACAACGGCCTGCCCGCCGAAATCCTGCTGCAGCACAGCGCCGCACCCTTCCTGCCCGCACTGCCCAACGACACCCCGCTGGCACAATGGCTGGACAGCTACTTTTCAGGTAGCCCTGCCCCGCTGCCGCCGTTTGTGCCGCCCGCAGGCACGGCGTTTCAGCAGGCTGTGTGGGCGCAGATTGCCCAGATTCCGTTCGGCGAAACCCGCAGCTACCAATGGATTGCCCAGCGCATCGGCAGCCACCCGCACCCCGTGGGAGGCGCCTGCGGCAAAAACCCGCTGCCGCTATTGATTCCCTGCCACCGCGTGCTCTCGGCCAACGGGCTGGGCGGCTTCAGCATGGGCGGCGATGCCGAACGCAGCCTGGCGGTGAAACGCTGGCTGCTCGCGCACGAAGGAGTGGCATTGTGAACCCGGCCGAACCGCTGCCCGCCGCCTGGCAAGAACCCATCGAGCAAACGCTGGACGAGCTCTTCCTCACCCGCCGCCTCGCCGCCAACACCCTGGCCGGCTACCGGCGCGACTTGGAAAAAGTCGCCCGCCGCCTGCACGCGCAAGGATTGGATTGGCAGCAGGCCGATGCCGACGCCTTGGCCGATGCCGTGTATACCCCGGATGAAAAACCCGCTTCCCAAGCGCGCGCCCTCTCCGCCGTCAAACAGCTCTACGGCTTTTTGCAGCTGCAAAACCGCCGCAGCGACAACCCCGCACAACACCTGCGCCCGCCGCGCCAAGGCCGTGCCCTGCCGCCGCTGATCGGCGAAGCGCAAATCGACGCGCTTCTGGCCGCGCCCGACACGGAAACCGTCTTCGGCCTGCGCGACAAAGCCGTGCTGGAAACGCTGTATGCCACCGGCCTGCGCGTGTCCGAAGCCGCCCAAATGCAGCTGCAGGATTTAGACTTGCAGCGCGGCGTGGTTACCGTAATCGGCAAGGGCAACAAGCAGCGCATCGTGCCGCTGGGTGCCGAAGCCGTGTATTGGCTGGAACGCTACCTGAAAACCGCGCGCAGCGAATTGCTCAAGCACACCCCGTGCGATTTCGTGTTCGTGGGGCAAAAACGCAGCGGCATCAGCCGCCAATTGGTGTGGCAGATGGTGAAACGCTACGCCGCAGAAACCGGCATCCTCGAGCTCAGCCCGCACGGCCTGCGCCACGCCTTCGCCACCCATCTGGTAAACCACGGCGCCGACCTGCGCAGCGTGCAAATGATGCTCGGCCACGCCAGCCTGAACACCACGCAAATCTACACCCACGTGGCCAACGAGCGGCTCAAACAGCTGGTGGCGCAGCACCATCCGCGTGGGTAGGCAAGATATCGCGGATTCAAATGAAAATAGGGCAAAGCGGCAGGCTGCCTGAAAGCTTTCAGGTAGCCTGCCGTGCCGTTTTGTGGGAAAATCCACACGTTTAAAATTATTCAAATTGGGCGAAAAATATTATGTTGGACAGAGAAGGTTATCGCCCCAATGTCGGCATCATCATCACCAACCAGCGCAACGAAGTGTTCTGGGGCAAACGCGTGCAGGAGCATTCCTGGCAGTTTCCGCAGGGCGGCATCAAGCCCGGCGAAAGCCCCGAGGCCGCCATGTATCGCGAGCTGGCCGAAGAAGTCGGCCTTTTGCCGCACCACGTGAAAATCCTCGGCCGCACCCGCGACTGGCTGCGCTACGACGTGCCCGGCAACTGGGTGCGCCGCCAATGGCGCGGCGCGTATCGCGGGCAGAAACAGATTTGGTATTTGCTGCGGCTCACCGGCCGCGAAAGCGATGTGCACCTGCGCGCCAGCAGCCAGCCGGAATTCGACGCCTGGCGCTGGCACGACTATTGGGCACCCATCGACGAAGTGATTGACTTTAAAAAAGACGTATACACCAACGCCCTGCGGGAGCTTTCGCGCTTTCTGCACAATCTGGAAACCCTAGAGCAATTCAACCGGCGCCACGCCGCCCTGCCCGAAGAGCACACCCACCGATGAGCGACATCCTCACCCGCATCCTCGCCACCAAACAGCAAGAAGTGGCCGCCGCCCAAGCCGCCCTGCCCTTGGCCGAACTGCGCGCCCAGGCTGCCGATATGCCGCCGCCGCGCGGTTTCGTGCAGGCCATGCGCGACCAACACAGCCAAGGCTGCGCCGCGCTGATTGCCGAAATCAAAAAAGCCAGCCCCAGCAAGGGGCTGATCCGGCCGGACTTCCATCCCGAGCAGCTGGCGCGCGCCTACGAAACCGCCGGAGCCGCCTGCCTGTCCGTGCTCACCGACGAACCCTACTTCCAAGGCTCGGCAGGCTACCTGAAAACCGCCCGCGCCGCCGTGGCGCTGCCCGTGTTGCGCAAAGACTTTATGGTGAGCGCCTATCAAATCTACCAATCCCGCGCCATGGGCGCCGACGCCGTGCTGCTGATTGCCGCCGCGCTCAGCCAAACTCAGCTGGAAGAATTCGAAGGCATCGCCCACGAATCGGGCATGGCCGTGTTGCTGGAGCTGCACCACACCGACGAGCTGGAAAAATGCCGCCGTCTCACCACCCCGCTGCGCGGCGTGAACAACCGCAACTTGCGCACCTTTGAAGTGAGCCTGCAACAAACGCTGGATTTGCTGCCCGAAATCGCCGGCGAAGGCCGCATCGTGATTACCGAAAGCGGCATCCGCAGCCGCGAAGACGTGCAATTCATGCGCAGCCACGGCGTGCACAGCTTCCTGATCGGCGAAACCTTCATGCGCGCCGACGATGTGGGCGCGGAAGTGAAAAAACTGTTTGCTTGAGTTTTCAGGTAGCCTGCCATGATGGTGAGGCTACCTGAAAACACTATCCCAATGCTTCGTTTGTCTGTTTTTCTCACGTAAGGAGTAAGCATGAAACGTTTAGCGATGATATTGGCCCTGCTGCCCTTGGCCGCTGCCGCCCAGCCCACCGCCCGGCAATGCCGGCAGATTAACCGCGACAGTATCGAGGTCATGACTTATCTGTTCGCCTGTACCGACAACGATAGTTTCGCGCTTCCCAAAGCCGCCGAGCAGCAAGCCGACAAACTGATGCAGCTGAGCAAACCATGTTTCAACCGCGACCAAGAAGCATGGTGGCGGCAAAACGGTGCACAAGTGGAAGCTGAGCACGCCCGTTATGACACTGGCGCCGATGCAGACACGGCGGCAGTGTGCCAGCAGCGCCGCACACACATTCAGCGCATCCTACGGCGCTACCGTTAAGCCGACCAACCTGCCGCACTTAACCCCCATATTTCAGATAGCCTGAACTTCCGCCAAAGCGTGCAGAGGCTACCTGAAACCAGAAATCCTATCCCAATCCACACAGAGATACCGATATGACCAGCCCCGACAAAATCCTCATCCTCGACTTCGGTTCGCAAGTAACCCAGCTCATCGCCCGCCGCGTGCGCGAAGCCCATGTGTATTGCGAGCTGCACCCCTACGACATGCTGCTTGCCGACATCAAAGCCTTCAACCCAAAAGGCATCATCCTTTCCGGCGGCCCCAATTCCGTGTACGACAGCGAATACCAGGCCGACACGGGGCTGTTCGATTTGGGCGTGCCCGTGCTCGGCATCTGCTACGGCATGCAGTTTATGGCGCACCACTTGGGCGGCG
>ERZ772827.426-NODE-426-length-23454-cov-7.607633_pt1 | contig 23454 bp, 16 predicted proteins | sample MGYA00580850_ERZ772827 | MGnify/ENA primary metagenome ERZ772827 (study PRJEB29015, sample SAMEA2737950) | human oral metagenome | biome: human oral; feature: human-associated habitat; material: dental | place: China | collected 2145 ... | reverse complement strand
TGCTGGACCAGCAGCTCGGTGCGGGTGTCCACCGAGCTGGTGGCCTCGTCCAGGATGAGCACGCTGGGGTCGGCCACGAAGGCCCGGGCGATGGTGAGCAGCTGACGCTCCCCGGCGGAGATATTGGCGGCGTCCTCCTCCAGGACCGTCTCGTAGCCCTCGGGCAGGGCCCGGACAATGTGGTCCACGAAGCAGGCCCGTGCGGCCGCCTCCACCTCCTCGTCGCTGGCCCCGGGGCGCCCGTAGCGGATGTTCTCCCGGATCGTCCCCCCGAAGAGCCAGGGGTCCTGGAGGACCATGCCGGTGCGGGCCCTGACGTCGTGACGGCTCATGGTGGCGATGTCGCGGCCGTCCAGGAGCACCACCCCGCCGTCGACCTCGTAGAAGCGCATGAGGAGGTTGACCAGGGTGGTCTTGCCCGCGCCGGTGGGCCCCACAATGGCCACGGTGTGCCCGGGCTCCACGCGCAGGGACAGGTCGGTAATGAGCTCGGTGCCCGGGCTGTAGGAGAAGCGCACGTGACGCATCTCGATCACCCCGGGCCCGTCCGGGTCCACGTCGGTGGTGGCCGCCTCCTGCGGGCTCTCCTCCTTAGCGTCCAGCAGCTCGAAGACCCGCTCGGCGCTGGCGGTACCGGACTGCACGGCGGTGACCATGCCCCCCAGCTGGCCCAGGGGCTGGGAGAACTGCTGGGAGTACTGGATAAAGGCCTGCACGTCGCCCAGGCGCATGGACCCGGAGGCCACCATGAGCCCGCCGACCACGGCAATGGCCACATAGGACAGGTTCCCGATGACCAGCATGACCGGCATCATGATCCCCGAGAGGAACTGGGCGCGCAGGCTGGAGCGGTACAGTTCCTCGTTCTGCTCGGCGAAGGCCTGGCGCACGGCCTGGGTGCGCCCGTAGGTACGCACCAGGGAGTGGCCGGAGAAGGACTCCTCCACACGCACGTTGAGCTTGCCGGTACGGGCCCACTGGTGGGTGAAGGCCCGCTGCGAGCGGGTGCCGACCACACCCGTGACGACGCCCATGAGCGGGATCATCCCCAGGGCCACCAGGGCCAGCTTCCAGGAGATGGAGAACATCATGACCAGCACCCCGACGATCGTCATGATACTGGTCAGCGCAGTGGACAGAGACTGCTGAAGGGTGTTGGCAACGTTGTCAATATCGTTGGTAACCCGTGAGAGCATCTCACCGCGCTGCATGCGGTCGAAGTAGCTCAGCGGCAGGCGGTGGATCTTGTCCTCCACGTCCTGGCGCAGGGAGTACAGGGCCCTGACGGTGACCCGGTTGAGCAGGTAGCCCTGCAGCCAGGTCAGGAGCGCCGAGCCCAGGTACAGCAGGGTGACCAGCACCAGGATCCGCCCCAGGCGCGGGAAGTCGATACCGGCACCGGGGACCAGGTCCATGGCCGAGATCATGCTGGCGAGGTCGTCCTCGCCCTGGGCCCGCAGCGCGGCCACGGCCTGCTCCTTGGTGGTCCCCGCGGTCATACTGGCGGAGATGACGCCCTCGAAGATGACGTTGGTGGCCCGCCCCAGGATCTTGGGCGCCGCCACGGCGGCCACGACGCCGGCCACGGCAGCCGCCACGCACACCACCAGCTCGACCTTGAAACGGGTCAGGATCCCGATCATGCGGGTGAACGAGGGCCAGAAGGCCTTCGCCCTGCCCGGGGGCGGACCGGCCTCGGGGCCCCCGGAGGCGGCCAGGGCCTCCTGGGCCAGGGTCAGGTCGTCCTCGGCGAGGACGTCGGTGGTGGTGGGCTCGCTCATGCGGTGGCCTCCGTTCCGAGCTGGGAGGTGACGATCTCGCGGTAGGTCTCGCTGGTGGCCAGGAGCTCGGCGTGGGTGCCCACGCCCACCAGGCGCCCGGCGTCCAGGACGAGGATCTGGTCGGCGTTGACGACGGTGGACACGCGCTGGGCCACGACGATCTTGGTAATACCCGGGGTAGCCGGCCCCAGGGCCCGGCGCAGGCGCGCGTCGGTGGCCACGTCCAGGGCGGAGAAGGAGTCGTCAAAGAGCAGGACGGCGGGACGACGCACCAGGGCCCGGGCAATGGACAGGCGCTGGCGCTGGCCGCCGGAGACATTGGTACCGCCCTGGGCGATGGTGGCCTGGAGGGCGCCGTCCATGTCGGCCACGAAGTCGGCGGCCTGGGCCACCCTCAGGGCCTCCCACAGCTCCTCGTCGGTGGCGTCCTGGCGCCCCAGGCGCAGGTTGGTGGCCACCGTGCCGGCGAACAGGAAGGACTGCTGGGGCACGTAGCCGAGCTGGGACCACAGGGCCTCGGGGTCGGCGTCGCGTACGTCCACCCCGCCCACGACCACCCGTCCGCTGGTGGCGTCAATGAGGCGGGCGATGAGGGACATGACGGTGGACTTGCCCGAGCCGGTGGACCCCACGACGGCGGTGGTGGTCCCGGGTGCCACGCTCAGGCTCAGGTCGGTCAGGACGTTCTCCTGGGCGCCGGGGTAGGCGAAGCAGACCTTGTCCAGCTCCACGGAGCCGGGGGTCGGGAAGGTGGTGACGGCGTCGGGCCGGGTGGTCAGGGTGGGCTCGGTGGCCAGGACCTCGCTAATGCGCTCGGCGCACACGGCGGCGCGCGGGATCATAATGGTCATGAAGGAGGCCATGACAATACCGATGAGGATCTGCATGAGGTAGGCCATAAAGGCGATGAGGGTGCCCACCTCGGTGCTGCCGTTGCCCACCTGGTGGCCCCCGAACCAGACGACGCCCACGATCGTGAGGTCCAGCAGGAGCATGACCAGGGGGAACAGGAGGACGAAGAGCTGGCCCACGCGCTCCCCGACGTCGGTAATGCCCTGGTTGGCCGCCCGGAAGCGCTCCCTCTCGGCGTCCTCGCGCACGAAGGCGCGCACGACGCGGATACCGGTGAGCTGCTCGCGCAGGACGCGGTTAATGGTGTCCAGCCGGTCCTGGTAGGAGCGGAAGAGCGGGACCATGCGCGAGACCACCAGGACCACCGCCAGGAGCAGGACGGGCACGGAGACGGCAATGAGCCAGGACAGGCTGGGGGCCCGGCGCAGGGCCATGACAATGCCGCCGACGGCCATCATGGGGGCGGTCACCAGCATGGTGCACGACATCATGACGAACGTCTGGACCTGCTGGACGTCATTGGTGTTGCGCGTAATGAGGGAGCCCGAGCCGAAGCCGGAGACCTCCCGCTCCGAGAAGTCCCCCACGCGCTCGAAGACGGCTGCGCGCAGGTCGCGGCCCATGCCCATGGCGGCGCGGGCGGCGCACCAGGTGGCGGCGATGGTGGCGGCCCCCTCGAGCACGGAGACGACGAGCATGAGGCCGCCGGTGCGCCAGATGTAGCCGGTGTCACCGGTGGCCACACCCTTGTCAATGACGTCGGCGTTGAGGGTGGGCAGGTAGAGGGCGGCCATGGTCTGGACGAACTGGAGGACCAGGACGCCCACGAGCAGGCCCGTGTAGGGGCGCAGGTGCCTGCGTAGCAGTCGAGTGAGCACGCACGGAACATAGCAGCCTCACGCCACGTGAGGGTAAAGCGCGGGCCCGGCCGGACCCACGGACCTGCCCGGGGCGTGGCGGCCCGGGCTGCCGCGTCCGGCCCGCGTGGCCCGGCTCAGTGGCCCAGCGCGGTCTGCCGCACCCGGCTCGGGCTGCGTCCGGCTCAGTGGAAGTGGTCCCAGCCCATGGAGGCGGGGGCCCTCCCGGCGACCAGGACCCCCGGGGCCTGCCCGGGGCGCGGGGCGTGGACGGACCCGATGGTGCGGGCCCCTGGGGGCAGGTGCCCCAGGGACGAGCGCGGCAGCGTGGACAGCATGCCGTGGTCCTCTCCCCCGGTCAGGACCCAGGTGCGAGCCAGGGGGCGCGCACCGACGCACGCCCCGGCACGGGAGCCCGGGACCGCGCCAGTACGGGAGCCCGGGACCGCCCCACCCCGCCCTGCCAGGAGCAGGGCCACCGGCTCCAGGAGGGCGAGGTCGGCGTCCAGGGCGCCCGGTGCGTCCGGCTCGTCGATCTGCACGACGACGCCGCTGGCCCGCGCCAGGCGGTCCGCGTCACGCACCAGGGAGTCCGAGACGTCCATCATGGCCGTGGCCCCGGCCAGCGCGAGCGCGGGGCCGGCCTCCAGCGGCGGGCAGGGGACCCGGAACAGCTCCCGGCAGCGGGCCGCCGTACCGCTCAGGTCGGCGTCCCCGTACCCGGCCTCCAGCAGGGCCAGGCCCGCCGCGCCGCACCCCAGGTTGCCCACGTGGACCAGCAGGTCGCCGTCGTGCGCCCCACCGCGCAGCACCGGGGGGCGTCCCCGGAGATCCCCCATGACAGTGACCGATACCACGATGGACTCCCCGCTGGACAGGTCCCCGCCCACCACCCCGACGCCGAGGGGGGCGCAGGCCCGCCCCAGGCCCCGGGCCAGGTCGGTCACCCAGGACACCGGGGTGTCCCCGGGCAGCACCAGGCCGACCACCAGGGCCACGGGGACCGCCCCCATGGCGGCGACGTCAGCGAGGTTCTGGGCGGCGGCCCGTCGCCCCACCTGCTGGGCGCTCATCCAGTCGGTACGGAAGTGGCGGCCCTCGACCAGCACGTCGGTGCTCACGCAGTAGCGCCCGTCAGGGGCGGCCAGGACCGCGCAGTCGTCCCCGACGCCCACCAGGGCCGCCGGGCTGGGAGGCAGCAGCGGGGCCAGGGCGGCCAGGAGCCCGGTCTCACCCAGGTCCGAGACGGTCCCCCCGGCGGCGGGCGCCTCAGCGGTTGACATCCGCAGGGCGCTCCAGGGCCAGCTCAATGAGCTCGGTGATCAGGTCCCGGTAGTCCAGGCCGGAGACCTGCCACATGTAGGGGTACATGGAGAAGGGGGTGAAGCCGGGCATGGTGTTGACCTCGTTGACGACGGCCGTCCCCTGGGGGGTGAGGAAGAAGTCCACGCGCGCCAGGCCCTCGCCCCCCAGGGCCTCGAAGGCCCGGGCGGCCGTGGTCATGAGCTGGTCCCGCTCCTGGGGACGCAGCGGGGCGGGGCAGACCATGTCCACCGCGTCGTGCGCCAGGTACTTGGTGCGGTAGTCGTAGAACTCCCCGGCACCGTGGGAGACGTCCATCCTGATCTCCCCGGGCTCGGCCACGCGCGGGGCGGCGTCGCCGTGACCGCCCAGGACCGCGACCTCGATCTCACGGCCGAAGACCCCGGACTCGACCAGGACCTTGGGGTCCACCTCACGGGCGGTCCCAATGGCGGCGGACAGGTCCTCGGGGCGGTCGACCTTGCTGATACCCAGGGAGGAGCCGGCGCGGGCGGGCTTGACGAACAGGGGGTAGGTCAGGGCGGCGCAGGCGTCCAGGACGGCGGCCGGGTCGTGGTGCCAGGCGCGGGGGGTGACCACCACGTGCGGGGCGGTGGGGATGCCCGCGGCGTTCAGGAGCACCTTGGTGACCTGCTTGTCCATGCCGGCGGCACTGGCCAGCACCCCGCAGCCCACGTAGGGCAGGCCCATCATCTCCAGCAGGCCCTGGATGGTGCCGTCCTCCCCGTAGGGGCCGTGCAGCAGGGGCAGGACGACGTCGACGGCCCCCAGCAGGTGCGTACCGGCGGGGGTGACGGCGCTCAGCGCCCCGCCGCCCGGGCGCATGGTCAGCTCGCCGCGTCCCAGGCCCGTGGCCGTGACCTCCACCGGCGGCTCGTCCCCGCGCAGCTCCAGGGCTGCGGGGTCGTCGTCCACCAGGACCCACTGGCCCTGCCGGGTCACGCCAATGGGCAGGACGTCGTAGCGCCGGCGGTCAATGGCGGACAGGACCCCGGCGGCGGTGGCGCAGGAGATGGTGTGCTCCCCGCTGCGGCCCCCGAAGACGACGGCGACGCGCGTCCTGCGCCCGCCAGCAGGGTTCGAGGGGGAGGTGACGGGGAGGGTCTGGGGTGTGTCAGGCATAGTCCCACGCTACCGCGCCGTGACACCTATCCTGGATAACGCATCCGGTTCCTGACGTGAGGAGAACCCATGACACGCCACGCGCTCGCCCCCGCCCTGGTCATGCTGCTGGCCGGTGCCCTGGCCCTGGGCGCCTGCGGCACCCACCCCGCCGCGAGCCCGTCGGACCCGGTACCCGAGACACCCGCCACCGGGGCCGCTACCAGCACCTCCACCGCCACGGGCGGCAACGCGCCGCTCGCACCCGCCACCTCGGCACCCCCGCTGTCCCCCGACGAGAGGACCGCCTCCAACGAGCCCGCCTGGGGCACCGGCGAGCAGGGTCAGGAGGCCTCCGCGGGCTCCCAGCTCGTGATCACCGACATGCGCGTGGGCTCCCACGACGAGAACGGCCGGGAGTACGACCGCATCGTCCTGGAGTTCGCCGGGGAGGGGACCCCGGGCTGGCTCCCGCCGCAGTGGGTCACCCAGGCCTCCACCACCGGCAAGGGCGACCCGATCAATATCAAGGGGGACCACCTCCTGGTCGTCAAGGGCACCGGCATGGCCGGCGTCCCCGACGCCGACCAGCAGGCCCACAGCTACAAGGGCCCGCGGGAGCTCAACCTGGACGACAGCCCCCAGGGCGACGAGATCGAGGGGGTCCACCTGGACATGCCCTTTGAGGGCGAGTTCCAGCTGGTGCTGGGCACCGACTCCAGGACCTACCGGATCTTCACCCTGTCCAGCCCCACGCGCCTGGTCATTGACGTCGCCGACGACTGACCGCGGCCCCGCGGCCCCAGCCGGGCCGCCGGGGACGGCCACCTGGGCGCAGACCGCGGCGTCGGCCCCCTGCCCGCCCCGGGGACAGACGACTGGGTGCCCGGACGCCACGGGCGCATGGCCCAGCCCCTGCCCGCCCCGGGGACGGACAGGACGGGATGTCCGGGCGGCACCGCTCAGAGCGGGGCGGCGTTGACGCCCTCGGCCTTGCGCGGGCGCGACAGCAGCGCGTCAGAGACCTCGCTGACGGAGGCCCGGCCCTCCACCACGGCCACGACCCCGGCGGTAATGGGCATCTCCACCCCGTGGGTGTCGGCCAGGTCCAGCACGGCCCGGGCCGACTTGGCCCCCTCGGCCACGCCCCGGGAGACGGCGGTGGCCCGGGCCACGCTCATCCCCTCCCCCAGGCGGCGGCCGAAGGACTGGTTACGGCTCAGCGGGGAGGAGCAGGTAGCCACCAGGTCCCCCATGCCGGCCAGGCCGGAGAAGGTCTCCGGCCGCGCCCCCAGCGCCAGGCCCAGGCGGGTGATCTCCACCAGGCCGCGGGTAATGAGCGTGGCCTTGGAGTTGTCCCCCAGCCCGCGCCCGGCCGCCATGCCCACCGCGAGCGCAATGACGTTCTTGACCGCGCCGCACAGCTCCACGCCCAGGACGTCGTTGTTGGTGTAGGGGCGGAAGGTGGCGGTGGCGCAGGCGGCGGCCACGGCGGCGGCGGTGTCCTGGCTGGAGGAGGCCACCACCGTGGCGGTGGGCTGCCTAACGGCGATCTCGTCGGCGAGGTTGGGGCCGGAGACGACGGCGACCCGCTCCCCTGGGACCCCGAGCACCTGGGCCAGGACCTCGCTCATGCGCATCCGGGTGCCCAGCTCAATGCCCTTCATGAGGGAGACCACCAGCGCACCGGGCTCGACGGCGCCTGCCAGGGGCTCGATGGCGCCGCGGGCCAGCTGGGAGGGCAGGGCCACCACCACGATCCCCGCGCCCGCCACGGCCGCACGCATGTCGGTGGTGGCCCTCACCTCCGGGGGCAGGCTCAGGCTGGGGGCGTAGCGGGTGTTGGTCCCCGAGTTGATCTCGGCGGCGACCTCCTGGCGGCGGGCCCAGACGGTGGTGGGGGCACCGGCCTCGGCCAGGAGGCTGGCGAAGGTGGTCCCCCAGGCCCCTGCGCCTACGACGGCGGCGCGGGAGGGGAGCTGGTGCGCGGTGTGGGTGGGGCTCACTGCGGGTCCTCCTGGACGACGTCGTCGGGCGCGGCTCCCGGGGCCGCGGGAGCCTCAGCCAGCCTAGGCGCCTCAGCTGGCTCAGGGATACCTGGGGCAACCGGTTCAGGTGCCACGGCCGGATCGGAGATAGCCAGCTCCGAGGCCTCGGCTGGCTCCGGTGCTTCAACCGACTCAGGCGCCTCAGCTGGCTCGGGATCAGCTGGTGCCACAGCCGGGGCCGTGGGAGCCTCAGCCGGCTTAGGCGCCTCAGCCGGCTCAGGGGCTCCCGGGGCCTCAGCCAGCTCCGGCAGCGGGTCGGGCCTGCGTACCCCGATCCTGCCCTTGCCGGGGTCGCCGTCGTAGTGCATGTCGTAGGGGCGGGGCGCCTTCTCGCCGCGCAGGTCCTCCACCAGGTGGGTAATGGCCTCCATCATGGCGGCGGTGCACTGGCGTACGGCCTCGTGGTCCTGGGTGTCGGAGCCGAACCGGGACAGGTCCAGGGGGGTGCCGATCTTGACGCGCACCTCCTTGCGCGGGAAGGGGTGGAAGACCTTGCCGTAGGTGTGGAGGACGTCCTGGGCGCCCCACTGCCCCACGGGGACCACGGGGGCCCCCGAGACCATGGCCAGGCGGGCGGCCCCGGTCTTGGCGACCATGGGCCACTGGAGGGGGTCGCGTGACAGGGTGCCCTCGGGGAAGATCATAATGGCCCCGCCCTCGGCCAGGACCTTCCTGGCGGCCTCCAGGGACCTGGCCGCGTCCCGGGTGCCGCGCTGGACCGGGATCTGCCCCCCGGCCCGCAGGATGGCGCCCAGGACGGGGACCTTGAACAGGGTCGCCTTGGTCAGGGAGTAGACGGGCACGTCGGCGTCGACGAAGGCCCGCATGGCGGTCAGGGAGTCCAGGTCGGTGAGGTGGTTGGCCACCGCGATAAAGCCGCCCTCGGAGGGGATGTTCTCGGTGCCCTCCACGTGCTGGCGGGAGACGGCCCTGAGGAAGGGGATGATCGCCCCGCGCGCGGCGAGGCGGTAGAACGGGGTCATGGGGCGCTGGGTCACGCGCTGAGCCTAGCCGCTCGGCCGCCGCGGCCCCTTTGAGGAACCGCACAAGCCGGTCTCAGGCCAGGCGGGTGACATTGGCCTCCAGGCAGCCGAGCTTGTGCATAAAGTGCTCGTAGCCGCGGTCAATGAGGTTAATGCCCTCCACCCGGCTGGTGCCCTGGGCGGCCAGGGCGGCAATGAGGTGGGAGAAGCCGCCGCGCAGGTCGGGGACCACGATGTCGGCGCCCGTCAGGGGGGTGGGGCCGGAGACGACGGCCGAGTGGTAGAAGTTGCGCTGCCCGAACCGGCAGGCGCTGCCCCCCAGGCACTCGCGGTAGACCTGGATGGTGGCCCCCATCTTGCACAGGGCGGCGGTGAAGCCGAAGCGGTTCTCGTAGACGGTCTCGTGGACGATCGACAGGCCCTCGGCCTGGGTCAGGGCCACCACCAGGGGCTGCTGCCAGTCGGTCATGAAGCCGGGGTGGACGTTGGTCTCCACCACGATGCTGCGCAGGTCCCCGCCGGGGTGGTAGAAGCGGATGCCGTCGTCGCGCACGTCAAAGGCGCCCCCGACCTTGCGGAAGATGTTGAGGAAGGTGGTCATGTCCCCCTGGTGGGCGCCGTGCACCAGGATGTCGCCGCCGGTGGCCAGGGCGGCGGAGGCCCAGGAGGCGGTCTCGATGCGGTCGGGCAGGGCGTGGTGGTTGTAGCCCACGAGCCCGTCGACCCCCTCGACGTGGATGGTGCGGTCGGTGTCCACCGAGATAATGGCGCCCATCTTCTGGAGCACGTCCACCAGGTCCAGGATCTCGGGCTCGACGGCGGCGCCGCGCAGCTCGGTCAGGCCCTCGGCGCGCACGGCGGTCAGCAGGGTCTGCTCGGTGGCGCCCACGGACGGGTAGGGCAGGTCGATGACGGTCCCGTGCAGCCCGTCGGGGGCGGTCAGGCGGATGCCCTGGGCCTGCTTGTCCACGGTCGCCCCGAACTGGCGCAGGATCTGCAGGTGGAAGTCGATGGGGCGGTCCCCGATGCGGCAGCCGCCCAGGTCGGGGATAAAGGCCTCCCCCAGGCGGTGCAGCAGGGGCCCGCAGAAGAGGATGGGGATGCGTGAGGACCCGGCGTGGGCGTCGATGTCGGCCATGTGGGCGGACTCGACCTTGGAGGGGTCCAGGCGCAGGACGCCCTCGGTCTGGTCGTAGTCGATGCTCACCCCGTGCAGGGCCAGCAGGCCGGAGACCACGTCGACGTCGCGGATGAGGGGCACGTTGCGCAGCACCGAGGGGGTGGCCCCCAGCAGGGCCGCGACCATGGCCTTGGGCACGAGGTTCTTGGCCCCACGTACGGTGATCTCGCCGGTGAGCGGGTGTCCGCCCTCAACCTGAAGCAGACCGTCAGCCATTGTTTCCTCCGGGGGTGGGTAGGCCCCGCGGGGTGGGCGGGGTCGCCCCAGCATAGGTGCCCGCGCACCCCGTCGTCCGTCCCCCGCCGGTGACAAGGACCTGCCGACGGCGAAAACCAGCTGGTCAGGGCGTTCCGCCCGTCACCGGCCACCGGGACACGCCGACGGGCACAGGGGCCACAGGAACCTAAGGAAGTTCTCACACAGGCCTCACAGGCCTGTAGCCTCCGCCTCCCAGACTCGGGGTATGAGCCAGACAGCACCCTCACCCGCGCCCCTGCGCGTCGTGCTCTACTCCCACGACTCCCTGGGGCTGGGGCACCTGAGGCGCAACCTCGCCCTGGCCCACGCCCTGGCCCAGGACCTGCCCGCCCTCAGCGGCCGGGACGTGGCCGGGCTGCTGGTGCGCGGTCTCACCCCGGGGGTGGACCTGCCCCTGCCGCCGGGCTTTGACTGGCTCACCCTGCCGGGCGTGGCCAAGGGCCCCGGAGGGTATGAGCCCCGTCACCTAGGGACCGGTACCGCTGACCTGCTGGCCCTGCGCTCGGCCCTGCTGGAGACCGCCCTGACCCGTTTCGGCCCTGACCTGGTCGTCATCGACCGCCACCCCTACGGGGTGCACCGCGAGCTGCTGGCCCCGCTGCGCCGCCTGAGGCGGGCCCGTCCCTCCTGCCAGGTGGTCCTGGGGCTGCGGGAGGTCCTCGACTCACCGGGGTGCGTGCAGGCCGAGTGGCACCGCCTGGGCGATGCCGGTGAGCTGCGCCACCTCATTGACCACGTCTGGGTCTACGGCGACCCCGCGGTCCACGACCTGCGCCGCAGCGGCGAGGCGCCGACGGCGCTGGCCGACCGGATCACCTACACCGGCTACCTGGCCGCCGGCCGCGCCCGCACCGACCGGCCCGAGGCCCTGCTCACCACCCGCCCCTACGTGCTGACCACCACCGGCGGCGGCCAGGACGGGACGGTCCTGGTGCGTGCCGCCCTGGGGGCGAGGATCCCGCCCGGCCACGCCCACGTCGTCGTGGCCGGCCCCCAGGCCCGGGCCCGCGACCTGGCCGACCTGACGCCCCGGGCGGGGACGCGCCTGCTGCGCTGCCTGCCCGGCCTGAGCCTGCACATCGCCCAGGCCAGCGCGGTCATCGCCATGGGCGGCTACAACACGGTCAACGAGGTCCTGGCCTCCACCACGCCCGCGCTCATCGTCCCCCGGGAGGCCCCCCGCGCCGAGCAGCTCATCCGCGCCCGGGCGCTGGCGGCCAGCGGCGCCGTCGACCTCATGCGGGTGGCCGATCTGAGCCCCCGGGCCCTGTCGGAGTGGGTCCACCGGGCCGTGGGCCGGCACCGGGACCGCTCCCACCTCAGGCGCGACGGCCTGGCCCGGGTCGCCCGCCTGGCCGCAGACCTCCTGGCCCCCTCGGCCGGGGCCAGGGGCCCTGGTCCCGCAGGGCCCACCGGCCCCGGGGTGCGCCCCGTCCCGGCCCCCCGTACCCGTCAGGCCCCCACCCGGGGGCGCCCTTCCCACCAGCGGCCGGCCGCCCCGGCCACCACCAGCCCCAGGAGCACGTCATGACCACACCCCACGTCGGCTACGTCCTGAAGGTCTACCCCCGGTTCTCCGAGACCTTCGTCGTCACCGAGATCCTGGCCCGTGAGGCCCTGGGAGACCGCCTGAGCGTCTACGCCCTGCGCCCCACCACCGACTCGCGCTTCCACCCCGAGATCTCCCGGGTCAGGGCCCCCGTGCGCCGGGTGCCCCGCCCCCACCTGCTGGAGAGCCTGTGGACCTGCCTGGGCGCGGGCCTGGACCAGGAGCCGGTGCGGCAGGCCTTCTGCGAGATCCTGCCGGTGCTGGCCGGCCTGCCGGGTGAGGACGTGGCCCAGGGCGTGGCCCTGGCCCAGCAGGTGCGCGCCGACGGCGTCACCCACCTGCACGCGCACTTCGCCTCCCTGGCGGGACGCACCGCCTGGATCGCCTCCCGGCTGACCGGCGTGCCCTACACGGTGACCACCCACGCCAAGGACATCTACCACCGTGACGTGGACCGCACCTGGCTGCGCCGGGTGTGCGGGGACGCCGAGCGGGTCATTGCCATCAGCCGCTTCAACCGGGACTTCCTGGAGCGGGTCCTGGAGGGCAGCGGTGCCCGCGTGAGCCTGCAGTACAACGCCCTGGAGCTGGACCGCTTCCCCTTCCGCGCCCGCCCCGCCCCGGGCCCCGACCGGCCGCTGCGGGTCCTGGGGGTGGGCCGGCTCGTGCCCAAGAAGGGGTTCGGGGACCTCGTTGACGCCGCTGCCAGCCTGCGCCGACGCGGCGTAGAGGCCCAGGTCACGGTGGCGGGCGAGGGCGAGCTGCGCGCCCCCCTCCAGGAGAGGGTGCGCGAGGCGGGCCTGGAGGGGGCCGTGACCTTCCTGGGCGCCCGTACCCAGGCCGAGGTCCGCGACCTGCTGGGGCGGGCCGACGTCCTCGTGGCCCCCTGCGTGGAGGCCGAGGACGGCAATATCGACGGCCTGCCCACCGTGGTGCTGGAGGCGATGGCCTGCGGCACCCCGGTGGTGGCCACCTCCGTGTCCGGCCTGCCCGAGGTGGTCCAGGACGGTGTCACGGGGATCCTGCTGGAGCCGGGGGACGTGGGCGCCCTGGCCGACGCCCTGGACGACCTGGCCGCCGGGAGGCGGGACACCGCCGCCCTGGCCAGGAACGGGCGCGCCCTCGTGGAGGAGCGCTTCGACTGCCGTCGGCAGGCCCGGCGCCTCTCACGCTGGGAGGGCGGCACCGGCCGGACGCCCCGGCCCGAGGCCCCCACCCGGTCGGATGCCCCCACCAGGCCGGACGCCCCCACCCGGTCGGATGCCCCCACCAGGCCCGAGGCCAGCCGCACGGACCCCGCTGGTCCCGCCGCGCCCTGCCACACGGCCCCCAGGGCCCTGAGGGTCGCCTACCTCAGCGTGGACCCGGGGGTCCCCGTGTTCGGTACCAAGGGGGCCTCGGTCCACGTCCAGGAGGTGGTGCGTGAGCTACGCGGACGCGGGCACGAGGTGAGCGTGTACACCACCCGGGCCGGTAGCCGCGTCCCGGCCGACCTGGAGGACCTGCGCGTGGTCGAGGTGCCCCTGGGCCCCCACCCCGGTACCGCCGCCCGGGAGGCGGCCCAGGCCCGGGCCGCCCGGGAGCTGGCCGCCCGGGCCGAGGCCGACCGCCCCGACCTGGTCTACGAGCGCTACTCCCTGTTCTCCCGGGCCCTGAGCCAGGTCACCGCCACCACGGGGGCCGCCAGCGTCCTGGAGGTCAACTCCCCCCTGGTGGACGAGCAGCGCACGCACCGGGGGCTGTGCGACGCCGAGGGGGCCCTGGAGGCCCTGCGCGCCCAGGTGGGGGCGGCCGGCCTCACCCTGTGCGTCTCGGGCCCGGTGGAGGCCTGGGTCCGCGGCCGCTGCCCCACGGGCAGGGTGCGTACCCTGCCCAACGGGGTCAATACCGTCCGGATCACCCCCCGGCCGGAGGACCCCGACCAGGTGGTGGTCACCTTCGTGGGCACCCTCAAGCCCTGGCACGGGGTGGAGGACCTGCTGCGGGCGGCCGCCCTGGCCAGGGAGCCCTGGAGCCTGCGGGTGGTGGGTGACGGGCCCCAGGGCCCGGCCCTGCGCTCCCAGGCGCGCGAGGACGGCCTGGAGGTGGACTTCCGGGGCGCCGTCGCCCCCGCCCAGGTGCCCGACCACCTGGCGGGGTCGGCCGTCGCGGTCGCCCCCTACCCCGAGCCGACTACCGGGCAGGGGCACTACTTCTCCCCGCTGAAGGTCTACGAGTACATGGCGGCGGGCCTGCCGGTGGTGGCCTCCGCGGTGGGCCAGCTCCCCGGCGCGCTGGAGGGCTGCGGCCTGTTGGTCCCGCCCTCGGACCCCCAGGCCCTGGCCGACGCCCTGGACGCCCTGGCCTCCGACCCGCGGCGCCGGCGCGAGCTGGGCCGACGGGCCCGGCAGGAGGCGGTGGACCACCACTCGTGGTCCCGGGTGGTCACCCGGGCCCTGGAGCTGGCGGGGGTGGACAGTGCCTGAGAACCGCGGCGCCCTGCGCAGGAGCCTGCACCTGGTCGCCCCCGACCTGCGCCCCCAGTGGGGCATGGTCCTGGCCGGGGTCCTCGCCCTCATGCTGGAGGTGGGCTTCCGGGTCATGGAGCCCTGGCCCCTGAAGATCGTCATTGACGCCCTGGTCTCCTCCCTGAAGGGGTCCGGCTCCCCGGGGGCGACGGTCCCCTTCCTGCTGCTGTGCGGACTGGTCCTGGTGGCAGTCACCGCCCTGCGGGCCCTGTGCAACTACGTGGCCACCATGTGCTTCGCCCTCATTAGCTCACGGGCCGCCGCTCGTCTGCGTGAACGTGTCTTCTGCCACGTCCAGGGGCTGTCCCAGCAGTTCCACGCCCGCAACCGCAGCGCCGACACCGTCCAGCGGATCGTCTCCGACGTCGCCCGCCTCCAGGACGTGGCCATCCAGGCGGGGCTGCCGCTGCTGGCCAACGTGTCCACCCTGGCGGTCATGCTGGGGGTCATGGTCCTCCTCGACCCGGTGCTCGCGGTGGTCGTGGTGGCCGCCGTCGGCGCCTTCTGGCTCACCTCCCGGGGCGCCGGGGCCCGTATCACCCAGGCATCGCGCCGTACCCGCCAGGGCGAGGGGCGCCTGGCCGACACCGCCCAGGAGTCGCTCAGCTCCATCGCCGTGGTCCAGTCCTACGGGCTGGAGGACCTCATCGCCCGGCGCTTCGCCAGCGCCAACCAGGTCTCCCTGCGCCAGGGGGTGCGGGCGCTGTGCCTGTCGGCCCGCCTGGAGCGCGGCACCGACGTCATCGTGGGCCTGGCCACCGCCGCGGTCATGGTGGGCGGGGGCGTGCGGGTCCTCCAGGGCGCCATGTCCCCCGGGGACCTGGTGCTGTTCACCACCTACCTGCGCACCACCATGAAGCCCCTGCGCGACATGGCCAAGTACACCGGGCGCCTGGCCCGGGCCGGGGCCTGCGGGGAGCGGGTGGCCGACCTGATGAGCCGCACGCCCCAGGTGACCAGCCCCGCCGCCGCCCTGGTCCCGGCCCGGCTGCACGGACACGTCCGCCTGGAGGACGTGCGCACCGAGTACGACGGCGTGGAGGTCCTCCACGGGGTGAGCCTGAGCGTCTCCCCCGGCGAGTACGTGGCCGTGGTGGGCCCCTCCGGGGCGGGCAAGTCCACCCTGGTCTCCCTGCTGACCCGGGCCCAGGACCCCGTGGGCGGCACCGTGTCCCTGGACGGCTACCCGCTCCAGGCCCTGGACCTGGGGCTGCTGCGGGCCAGCGTCTCGGTCCTGCACCAGGAGGCCCTGCTCCTGACCGGCACGGTGGCGGAGAACATCCGTATGGGACGCCAGGACGCCACCGACGCGCAGGTGGAGGCGGCGGCCCGGGCCGCTGGCGCCCACGGCTTTATCACGGACCTGCCCCAGGGCTATGACACGGTGGTCGGCGAGCGCGGGGGCACCCTGTCCGGGGGGCAGCGCCAGCGGGTCGGCATCGCCCGCGCCCTGCTGCGCTCGGCGCCCGTGGTGGTCCTGGACGAGGCCACCACCGGGCTGGACCCCCACTCCGCGTCCCTGGTCCTGGACGCCGTGGACCGCCTGGTACGGGGACGGACCACGATCGCCGTGACCCACGACGCCGAGGTCGCCGTGCGCGCCACCAGGGTGGTGTGGCTGGAGGAGGGCCGGATCCTCATGGACGGGACCCCGCAGGAGCTGGCCGCGACCTCCCCCCGTTTCCGTACCTGGCTGGACAGCCGTCGCGCCACCAGCCTGGCCGACGGAGGCGTGTCATGAGCGCGTCCGCCTCACCCCCCAGCGAGGTCGCCGTGCTGGAGGCCGCCCTGGATCCCACCTGGCTGACGGAGCACTGCGGCCGCCCGGTGCGGGCCTCCCGCCTGCGTCTCAAGCCGGGGGTGTCACTGGCCCTGTCCCTGGTGGACGCCTGCCGGGGCACGCCCGTGGGCTGGGCCCGGTTCCTGTGGCCCCGGGCCCGCAGCCGGGCCAGGTCACTGGCCGCCTGGGCGGGGGCCCAGGGGCTCGCGGTCCACCAGCGGGACTGGGCCGGGCTGGTCCTCCAGTGGGGCGGCCTGGCCAGCGACCCGGCCCTGGGACGGGTGGTCGCCTCCAGCCTGGGCCCCTGGGCCGCGGCCCTGCCCGGCCTGGAGGGGCCCGGTGGCACGGGACCGGGCAGGGCGGTCGCTGAGACGCCGTGCGGCCCCCCGGCGTCGGTAGGCCACCCGGCACCGGGGGACTCACCGGGCCGCCGGGGAGCCCCCGGGACCGAGGGGACCCTCCAGGTCATGCGTCACAACCCCTTGCGGCGTCTGGTGATACGAGCGGGTTCCTACGTGGTGCGCCTGAGCGCCCGTCCCACGCCCTGGGGGCCGGCCCCGCTGTCCGAGCTCGCCGCCCTGGTGCCCACCCCGCCCCCGGTGGAGCTGCCCACCAGCCCCGCCCCCGGGCTGCCCGCCCAGGTCAGGGGTGAGGGCGGGGTCCACGTAGCGGCCCAGGCCCTCACCGGTGACACCGACCTGGGGCGCTGCCCCGACCCGGAGGCCACCTACCGGGCCGGGACGCTGCTGGCCCGGCTGCACCGCGCCCGCCCCGCCCCCGGTGGGGCCCTGGAGGCCGCCCTGGGGCCGGCACCCGACGCCGGGCGCGCCCTGCGGGCCCACGCAGGCGTCCTGGACCACCTGGACCGGGCCCTGGCCGGGCGCGCCCGGGCCCTGGTCGGGCGTCTTCCCCGCTCCCCGGTGGGACCAGGTGTTCTCAGCCACGGTGACGCCTCCCCCGACCAGGTGCTCCTGGAGCGCGCCTCGGGCCTGGTGTGGCTGACCGACTTCGACCGTCTCTGCCTGGCTGAGCCGGCCACGGACCTGGGCTCCTACCTCTCGCAGGTGGACCCGGAGCTGGGGCAGGCGCTGCTGGACGGATACCGCGCCGGCGGAGGGCTCCCGCCCAGTCCCGCCGAGCGCGAGGCGGCCCTGACCCGCAGCCTCGTCCTGCGGGCGGCCGAGCCCCTGCGCGCCGCCGATCCCGCCTGGCGCCAGGCGCTGTCCGCCACGCTGGAGGACCTGGAGGAGCGCTGCCCGTGAGACCCCTGAACGTCCTGCGCCGCACCGAGGGCGTCCGCCGGGCCTGGCCCGCGTCCGACGGCGGGCTGACCTTTGAGACCACCGACGCCCGGGGCCGCCTGCGGGCCGGACGGGTCACGCCCCAGGGGCAGGTCCACCTGGTCCCCTACGCCACCGACCCGGACCTGCCCGCCCTGGGACCCCGCCCGCAGGGCCGCCTGGTGGTCCACCGGCTCTCCCGCCGCGCGGTCGTGCTGTCCCCCACCCGGGCCGTGAGGATCCTCAGGCCCGCTCGGGTGGACAGGACCCTGGAGGTGGGGGCCGCCATGGCCGGCCTGTGCACCCGGGCCGGGGCGCGGGCCGCGGTGTCGCGCCCGGCGGGCGGGGGCGCCACCACCCAGCCGCTGCTGGAGGGGCGGAGCCTGCACGACCTGGGTGCGGGGGCGCTGCCCGCCTGGCAGGCCCTGGCAGGCACCTGGCCCGCCCTGGCCGCCCTGGCCGACTCCCCCCAGGCGCTCTCACTGCCCCGGCACACCGCCCGGGACGAGGCCCGGGTGCTGCGCGGCTGGCTCGCCCAGGTCCGGCGGCACCGGGCCGTGGGCCCCCTGGAGGCGCTGGAGCGCGCCGTGGAGGCGGCCTGCACCGCCCTGGTCCGGCAGGACGCGCCGGTGCGGACCACGCCCCAAACGGGTGCCGGGTCCCGGGGCAGGCCGGTGACCGAGGTCCCCAGTCACCGTGACCTGCACGACAAGCAGGTCCTGTGGGACGGCCGCACCCCGGGCCTGCTGGACCTGGACACGGCCGCCCGCGCGGAGGCCGCCCTGGACGTGGGCAACCTGCTGGCCCACCTTGAGCTGCGCGCCCTAGCCGGCTCCCTGCCCGCCGAGGCGGCCCGGGCCGCGGCGGGGTACCTGCGCGACGCCGTCGAGCACCTGCCGACCACCCCTGAGCGCACCGAGGTCTACACGCGCTCCGCCCGCCTCCGGCTGGCCTGCGTGTACGCCTTCCGCCCCGCGGCCAGCCCCTGGCTGGACGCCTGGCTGGACCACGTCCTGGGCACCTGAGGGCCCGGACGCCCCACGACCCACCCACCACCCACCGACCGCCAGATCCGCGCCCCGGCGCGGCAGGACACCCGACCACGGCGCCTGAGGGCGCCAGAGAGTGATAGGAGCCACCATGAAGATCACCGTCACAGGGTGCGGCTACCTCGGAGCCGTCCACGCCGTCTCCATGGCCGAGCTCGGCCACGAGGTCCTGGGCATCGAGGCCGACGCGGACAGGGCACGCTCCCTCCAGGAGGGCCGGACGCCCTTCTACGAGCCCGGGATGGACCAGGCCCTGGGATCCGCCCTGGGGTCGGGCAGACTGCGCTTCACCTCCTGCCCGGACCCCGGCGAGGTGGCCCGGGCCCAGGTGCACTTCCTGTGCGTGGGCACCCCCCAGTCGGCCCACAGCGGCGCCGCCGACCTGCGGTTCCTGTGGTCGGCGGTGGACCGTCTCCTGGACTGCCTGCCCGCCCCCACCCAGGCCGTGGTGGTCGGCAAGTCCACCGTCCCGGTGGGGACCGCCGCCGAGGTCGCGCGGCGCCTGGGCCAGGTAGGGGCCACGCTGGTGTGGAACCCCGAGTTCCTGCGGGAGGGGCACGCCGTCCACGACACCCTCCACCCCGACAGGATCGTCTACGGGCTGCCGGATGACCCCCGGGCCGCCGAGCACGCCCAGGGGGTCCTGGACGAGGTCTACGCCCCCGTCCTGGCCGAGGGCGTGGAGCGGATCACCGCCAACTACGCCACCGCCGAGCTGGTCAAGGTCGCCGCGAACTCCTTCCTGGCCACCAAGATCTCCTTCATTAACGCCATGGCCGAGATGTGCGAGGCCACCGGCGGGGACGTGACCGTCCTGGCCGAGGCGATCGGCAGGGACGAGCGCATCGGCCGCAGGTTCCTGGGCGCCGGGGTCGGCTTCGGCGGTGGCTGCCTGCCCAAGGACATCCGCGCCTTCACCACCCGGGCCCGCGAGCTGGGGGTCCAGGACGCGGTGGCCTTCCTGCACGAGGTGGACCTCATTAACCAGCGCCGCCGGGACCGGGTGGTCTCCCTGGCCCGCAGGCACCTGGGCGGGGACCTGCGGGGACGGCGGGTGACCTTCCTGGGGGCCGCCTTCAAGCCTGACAGCGACGACGTGCGCGACTCCCCCGCCCTGGACGTGGCCCGCCGTCTCCAGGAGGCGGGGGCGCTGGTGACCGTCTGCGACCCGCGGGCCCTGCCGGTGGTGCGCTGCCAGCACCCCGGGCTGCGTACCGAGGAGGACCCCGCCGCCGCCATGAGCGGGGCGGAGGCCGTCCTGCTGCTCACCGAGTGGGACGAGTTCACCGGGCTCGACCCGCACGAGGCCGCCACCTGGGTGTCCCGCCCGGTCATGATCGACGGGCGCAACGCCCTGGATCCCGAGCAGTGGCGCGAGGCCGGGTGGACCTACGCCGGACTGGGGAGGTGAGGGCCGCCACGGAGCGGGGCAGGCGTCACAATAGGGTCATGGAGGTTGCCCGCACCACACTGAGGTCCCGCATCGTGGGGACCATGGTCCTGGTCGCCACCGTGGCCCTGAGCGTCTCCGGGACCCTGCTGTGGGTCCTGGAGGAGCGCAGCATCCACCACGACGCCGACCGTCAGCTGGATCGCGTCCACACCCTGCTGACCGACCTGGCGGTCACCGGGACCGACCCGGGCACCGGCGCGCCCTTCACCTCCCCCTCCCGGGTGCTCCACGCCTACCTGTCGGCCACGGTGCTGGGCCCCACCCAGGGGGCGGTGGCCCTCCTGGGCTCCCGGGTCTACCTGCTGGCGCCCCGGGGGGTCACCCTGCGCCCCGAGGAGGACCCCGAGCTCATGTCCTACGCGACGGCGCACGCCACCGGGGTGGACGCGGTGGTGGACACCCTGCGCACCGCCAGGGGCACCTACCGGGTGCTGGTCTCACCCATTACCACCCACGGGGAGCAGGGGGCCCTGGTGTACGTCATCGACCTGCGCGCCCCCACGTCCTCGCTACGCCAGTCCATGGCCCTGTACGCCCTGTCCGCTACCGTGAGCCTGGCCGCGGTGGCGGTGCTGGCCAGGGTCGCCGTCGGACGCCTGCTGCGTCCCATCGGTGAGCTGCGCCAGGCCGCGGAGGCCATTGACGAGCGCAACCTCTCCCAGCGGGTGCCCGTGCGCGGCCGGGACGACCTGGCGGCGCTGGCCTCCGCCTTCAACCGGATGGTGGGCCGGGTGGAGCGGTCGGTGGAGGCGCAGCGGAGCCTGACCGACGACGTCGGCCACGAGCTGCGCACCCCCATCACCATTGTGCGCGGCCACCTGGAGCTGGTGGACCCCCACGACCCTGAGGACGTGGTCTCCACCACCCACCTGGCGCTGGAGGAGCTGGACCGCATGGGGGTGCTCGTCAACGACATGCTCACCCTGGCCAGGTCCCTGGACTCCCAGCACGTCCGGCCCCAGGACCACGACGTCGCCGCCCTGACGCGCACGGTCCTGGACAAGGCGCGTGCCCTGGGGGAGCGCCGGTGGCTGCTGGAGGGGACGGCGCAGGTCACCGCCCGGGTGGACCAGCAGCGCCTGACCCAGGCCTGGCTCCAGCTGGCCGCCAACGCGGTGCGCTACTCCGACCCCGGATCCACCGTGGCCCTGGGCTCGGCCGCCACCGGATCCGAGCTGCGCCTGTGGGTGCGTGACGAGGGCACGGGGATCGCCCCGCAGGACCTGGAGCGCATCCGGCAGCGCTTTGTACGCACCGCCCAGGCGCGGGCGCGCTCCAGCGGGTCGGGGCTGGGGCTGCCCATTGTGGAGAACATTGTGGCCGCCCACGGGGGCCGGCTGGACATCGCCTCCGAGCCCGGTACAGGCTCGGTGTTCACCATGGTCCTGCCGTGGAGCCCCGACGAGGCGGCGGGGCCCACCGGACGGTAGCAGGCAAGCACGAGGGAGAGGGTATGAGCACGGTACTGGTCGTCGAGGACGAGGCGCGCATCGCCTCCTTCGTCTCCAAGGGGCTGCGGGCCGCCGGCCTGAGCGTGGAGGTCACCGGGTCCGGCAGGCAGGCCGTGGCACGCGCCTGCCAGGAGGGGATCGACCTCATCCTGCTGGACGTGGGCCTGCCCGACGTGGACGGCTTCGAGGTGCTGGAGCGGATCCGCGGCCAGGGGGTGAGCACCCCGGTCATTATGCTCACCGCCCGCTCCTCGGTGGAGGACCGGGTCGCCGGCCTGAGCGGCGGGGCGGACGACTACGTGGCCAAGCCCTTCGCCTTCGAGGAGCTGCTGGCACGGGTGCGCCTGCGTATGCGCTCCCAGGGGCGTGAGCCCGGGGGCGGCTCGGCGACCCGGCTGACCCACCGGGACCTGGTGCTGGATCTGCGCACCCGCCGGATCCTGGCGGACGGATCCTGGCGCGACCTGTCGGCCCGCGAGTTCGCCCTGGCGGAGACCTTTATGCGCAATGCCGGGATGGTGCTCAGCCGTGAGCAGCTGCTGGGCGCCGTGTGGGGCATCGACTTCGACCCCGGCTCCAACGTGGTGGACGTCTACGTGTCCTACCTGCGCTCCAAGATCGGGCGGGAGCGTCTGGAGACGGTGCGGGGCATGGGCTACCGCCTGGTGTGAGCGCCCCGGCACCGGCCCGGGGGCTCAGTCGTGGTCGTCGTGGTCGTCGTGATCCTTGTCGTCATCGTCGTCGTGGTCGTCATGGTCGTCGTCGACGACCACCGGGGGCGCGGGGGCCACGGGACGGGGAGCGGGGACGGTGCCCTCCGACGGCGGCTCGGCCGGTGGCAGGGGGCTGCCAGCGGGGCCGGTGGTGGGCACCGCGTCCCCGGGCCCGGTGGTGGCGGAGGGGGCGGGGACGCGGCTGGGGATGGTGATCCCCGGCTTGCTCGCCGGGCCGTCGGTGTAGGAGGCCAGGGCCACCAGGCCCAGGAGGAGCCCTCCTGCGGCCACGAGGATGCTGAGGATGAGGACGACGAGTCGGGATCGGTGCATGAGCTTCACGGTTCTACCTCCGCCACCATGGCACCACACGCCCCTGAGACGTGGGCCAGGCCAGGATGAGAGCCCTCTCATGGAGCAGGTGACGTGTCCGGGGCCGCGCGGGGTCACGCACCAGGCCTCCGCCACCCAGGTCGCGGCGGCCGACGTATCCGGGGCCGCGCTAGGTCACGACCCGGCAGGCGGGCAGGTCGGTGGCCGGGCTCGCCGGGCACCGGCCCTTGGTGCCCGAGGCCGTGAACCTAGCCGCGCGGGGTCAGCCCCGGGGCACCGCACCTGTCCCGTGCAGCCCCTGCCCCGGGTGCCGCACCGCGCTCAGGGACGCGGCATGTCGGCGGCCCGCGCGGGCACCACCGGGGCCGGGGGCAGGTGGCGGGCCGGCAGCGTAGCCGGTTTGAAGGCCGGCCGCGCCCGCTCGTAGGCGACGATCTCCTCCTCGTGCTGGAGGGTCAGCGAGATGTCGTCCAGGCCCTCCATGAGGGTCCAGCGCACGTAGTCGTCGATGGAGAAGGTGCACCGGAAGGCGCCCGCCTCCACGGTGCGGGCCTCCAGGTCCACGGTCACCTCGGTCCCCGGGGCGGTCTCCAGGATCTTCCACAGCTGCTCGCAGTCCTCCTGGCTCACCACCCCGGCCACCAGCCCCTGCTTGCCGGCGTTGCCGCGGAAGATGTCGGCGAACCGGGGGGCCAGGACCACCTTGAAGCCGTAGTCCTTCAGGGCCCACACGGCGTGCTCGCGTGAGGAGCCGGTACCGAAGTCGGGCCCGGCCACCAGCACGGAGGCCCGTCGGTAGGCCTCCTGGTTGAGGACGAAACCGGGCTCGCCCGCCCTCCAGGAGGCGAACAGGGCGTCCTCGAAACCGGTGCGGGTGATCCGCTTGAGGTAGACGGCCGGGATGATCTGGTCGGTGTCCACGGCGCTGCGGCGCAGGGGGGCGCCGATGCCGGTGT